>WNGE01002027.1_pt1 | contig 25217 bp, 20 predicted proteins | sample 5400651 | NCBI WGS metagenome assembly WNGE01 (sample SAMN13153370, study PRJNA577476) | soil metagenome | isolation source: 60 cm soil or saprolite under grassland replicate 2 | place: USA:California | collected 2016-06-15 | reverse complement strand
TGGCGAAGGAGGGAAAGACAGAGCTACTCGATAGACCGCGGCACCTTCAACTGTCACGACTCGTGCTATGGGCTCAAGGCCGTTAGGCTTCGCTGTAACTCGATATTTGGCCGCATCCGGAGCCAGCCGAAAAACAAATGAACCCGTCTCATTTGTAATGCGGCTGTCAATTTTCTTCGCTGAGCCGTCTTCTTGAATCTTTGCCAATTCAACGCGAACGCCTGAAACGCTACGTCCATCCTGGTTGAACACGCTGCCACGTACAAACGCGATCGAACCCTCGTCAATTGTCAAGATCAACCTGTCGCCCATTGATCGTATCTTGCCCGCTTTGACTTCCATGTTCTCAACGGTGCCAACACTTAATCCCGGCTTTCTGAAAGTTAGACCATAGAACCCTGGGGGCAAGCGTTGAATGGCAAAGGCACCGCTTTTATCCGTCACGTGACGGCTAACTTCGTGTTCACCTTGTCTGACCACAATGGTAACGCCGTCGGGTGTGCCGGTTTCGACTCTGACCTTACCTTTGATGCCTCCTGTTGAGCGGTCTTGCGCGACCCCCGGGTTTGAGATCAGCAAAAGCGTAGCAAAGAGCAGAAGCGCAAATCTGATAAAATTCACCGCGAATCTCCTGGCAAAGAGTAAAGCATTCCGAACAAAACCAAATATACTACGTTTAGTCAAACGAGGCTTAGATTCGAGCCGCTCTCTTGATGCTTCAAATGAGCCTGCATGTTGCCCCTGTGCGCGCCCGTTGGCGGCATCAAACCAAGTTCGTATAATCTCGGTGAGTCACAGAATCCCATCACCTAGCTGGATCGAGAGTTGGCGAGATTTCCCATTTATACCGTGCACTGCAAGAGCCAAATGTGGAAAATCGCGAAGCTAACTTGCTTTGCCATTATCCTGTGCCTTCCAGGTCTCTCGGCCTCCCGGGCGCAGGATCCAACTTACAAAGCGCAACGCCCTCGGCAGGTTTTCCCCGCAAGATCCCAGGAACCCGACGACATTTTGCGCATCGACACTGATCTTGTTGCTGTTGACGTGACCGTTACCGACACAACCGGCCGCTTGGTAAGGAATCTCCAGAAGCAGGATTTCAAGCTGTATGCTGATGGGAAGGAGCAACCGGTATCGTTTTTTCAAGTGGAGAGACGAGCGGGCCAGCCTCGGCCGCTGGCGATTGTATTTGCCCTGGACATCTCAGGCAGCATGACATCTGAAGAAATGGTCCGACTTCGCAGCGCGCTACAGGCGTTCTCGGCGAATGTAGCTGATCAACAGGCGGTCTACGCAGTGATGGCGTTTGGGATGAATGTGAAGATGCTGCAAAAGTTCACTTCCGATCCGGAAAAGCTTGATCGGGTATTTGAACGAATTGCGCGAGAGCCAAGCGGGCTATCCACTCACACTTACGATGCGGTAGACGATGGGATCCGATTGCTGGTGCGCCACGCTCCAAGGACGCGCGAACGGAGATTGATGAAGCGCGCCATACTGGTTGTGACTGATGGTTTTCCGGTAGGCGATACCGTCTCTGCTCAAACCGTCATTGAGCGAGCGAACGCTGCTGACGTAAGTGTTTATGTCGTAACGCTTCCTTCGTATTCGCGAATGCTGCCGGCGTCAAGCCAAACACCACTGCCAACCCCATTGGAAGTGAGTGGGCTAGCAGATTCTACCGGTGGCAGGAGCGTTTATGCGGAAGAGAAAGATTACGTACCACTCTTTCGAGCGCTGGCGGAGGAGGTCACTTCTGCTTATGTCCTGGCTTTCTACCCTGCGGAAGATAAACGGCGGGATGGTCAATTTCACGTACTCAAAGTGGAAGGACCGAGCGGCTTGACTACCAGGCAGAGTCGGCCGGGCTATCAAGCTGTAGCGGGGGACAAAAAACCCTAGGCTGGAGGCTGCCTACAGGCTCTGCGAAATATTTCTGTTATCTCCCCAACAACGTATGCTGCTGCTCTTCAGTCCTCGTCTTCGTCGTCGTCCAGAGCCTCTTCTTCAACAATATCCAGCTCGACGGGATCAAGTCCGACTACTTCCAACTCAACTCCGCATTCCTCGCACGAGACCGTGTCGCCCTTGTCTGTGTCCATGTCTACGTGGACATCAGCATCGCATTCCGGGCAAGTTCCTGTCGGCACTTTTTCTACCTCCGGCGTAAAGTTTTGAAGGTAGTGGTGCACCCAATGATGTCGGGGAGACCTCCACCTGTTATGATTGGCTGGCCACAATCTAACCGCGGCTGCTGGATTTTGCAACACTCTTTTTTTCGACCGATTCTGGCCAAAAAGACACGCTGAAACTGGGTTTCGGATTATCTTTCTTGGGATCATCAATCGACATCCTAAGGTCTCGGGAAACTGGAGCGGAATGAAGATATCCAAAAGACTCGCAACTATTACGCAGGTACTACTCATGTTATCGCTGGTCGCAGCGCCGATAAGAGCGCAGCGGCGGCGCCCGCCCGCACAGAAAACTCAGCCAACGACACAGTCAGTCCAGCCAGCGGTTTCGCTTGACACTCTTCTGGCCGCCGATAGCTACAAGATCTATGGCGAGGTGAGAGGTGTGGGCCAGTTGCTTCGGTCCGCCGGAGTTAGCGACGTTTTGGATCCTATGATGAAGCTGGCAGCTCCACCAAAAGAGTTCAAGACATTGGTTTCATGGCTCAACTCGCAGGCAGACGCGTTGATGACATCGCGCCTGATGTTTGCGGCCTGGCCCTCACGCCCCAAGCTTCCGCAAATGTTATTCGCCATTGAATTTGCTTCCGCCGAAGAAGCACAGAAGTTTGAACCACAGCTCAGGGGGTTTCTGCCAAAGTTTTTGCCCGCGCCCACACCCGAGAGTTCGCCGAGGCCGAGCGAGGGTAAAGCTGAAACTGCCGATGCAAAACCGAAAGAAACCTCTCAGCCACCGCCGCAGTACATTCTCAAACAAGCTGGCGCGCTTGTCCTTATTAGTGACACGCCGTTTACTCTGAAGAATTTAAGGCCGACAGGCAGCAAGCTGTTTGCGGAAGACGAAAACTTTCGCCAGGTGCACAACAGGTTCAACTCAGAGTCTGTTTTCCTCTACTTCGACGTTGCCTCGGTCGAGAAAGAAGAGCAGGAACAAATACGCAGGATGGAGGAAGAGGAGAAAAAGCAACAGGAGAGCGAAGCGGCCAATCCGCCGAAGGCTGAGGCCGATGGTGATCCCTCGGTTAGCCAGATGACGCCTAACGCGCCGCCAGAAGGGCTCCCATCGTCTGCGCCCGTTGTTGTTGATCCGCCGCAAGCGACGCTCGGTGTGAGTCCGAACCAATCGTCGCACGATCAAAAAGGCATCGTGGTCAGTACAAGTGAATCGGCTCAGTCAGCGCCATCTCTTCACTTCCCGTCTTTACTGCTTTCGGGCGCGTTTTTCGGCGGACCAGTAAAATGGCCTGAAGCAATCGGGATTGCAATTACTTTCGAGTCCGATTCTTATGTCGCGCGGGCACTCCTTGTTAATAGGCCTGAGGCTAAAGGGAATGCCATACCCTTCATTCCCCAACTTGTTCATGGTCCGGCAGTGGCTCCGGAAGCCTCTTCAATACTGCCCGCGGATACGGAACTGCTTGTCATCGCGTCGCTCGACTACCCTCTGATGTATGAGGGACTGCTTAATAGTATATCCCGCGAAAGCGAGGCCATGCGTAGGGGCACAAGACAGAACATCAAGGACAGCCAATCCGAATCGCCCTTTGCCTCATATGAGACAAAGCTTGGAATTAAGATCAAAGAGGATTTGTTACCCCTGCTTGGCAACGAGATTGCAGTGAGTATTCCAGTAAGAGTTTTGGGCATAGGAGCACCGCAGCCATCACCTTCTCCGGTTACTGAAGAACCACCGGGAGAGACCCGTCAGACGCCCGCCCCACCCCCCTCGGGACCCCAACCGGTAATCGCAATCGCGGTTAGAGACAAAGAGGCCGTTCGCACGCTGATACCCAAAATCATTGATTCGCTGGGTTTCAAAGGCGCAAGTCTCGTTGCTCGAACCGAGAAGCGCGACGACACTGAAATCGTCTCGTATGCAAACGTTGTTTCTTACGCCTTCGTCGGCAACTTTCTGGTAGCCTCTCCCGATACTAAGGTGGTCAGTCACGTGGTTGATTCTTATCTGAATCACCACACGCTCGCATCAGACGGCAACTTCAAGAACTATACGCGTTGGCAGCCACGTCAACTGCTTGGTCAGCTTTATATCTCTTCGGCATTGATGGAAGCCTATGCCGGAAACACGAAAGACGCTAACTCTTCAATGAATGAAAAGGTGAGGGATTATTTGTCGCGATTGAGCCCAACCGCAGAGCCATTAACATACGCTCTTTCAGAGGAAGGTCTGGGACCGCTGCACGAACTGCATGTTCCCAAGAATCTTGTGATGCTTTTGATTGCGGGAATTGCCGGCGAGAGTAACCAGCCTCCGCTGGCGAGTAATGAAGCGATTGCGAAGAGCGCTCTGCGAATGGTGGCGAACGCCGAGATGACTTACCAGTCAACCAAGGGAGACGGAAACTTTGCTACGCTGGATCAACTGTTAGATCAGGGCCTGGTGCAAAAAGATCTGCTGGAGAAATTCGGATACAAGATCGAGCTGACCGTTTTGGGAGCCAAATTCGAAGCCACTGCCTTACCCACTGAGTACGGAAAAACCGGTAAGATGTCGTTCTTCGTTGATGAGAGCGCGGTAGTCAGGGGCGGCGATCGCGGCGGCGCACCAGCGACGATTGTCGACAAGCCGGTTCAGTAGCTCTGACTCTTGACAGATGCCAAGCAAAAGACCGCGGACGCAGTGCTTAACACTCTAGTGAATTAGTCGCGGATCTCCAGTTTGGGCGCAGGAAATCTGGATCACGCGATACCTTTTCTTCAGCCTCTGAATCTCCTGATCCTGTCGCTCTAGCAATTCCTGATAATTTTCCGGCGGGTTACCCCAGCATCCAATCAATTGGTAGAAGTAAACTTGCTTGCTCGCTCCATCGACGAGCTTGCCTCTTTTGCAGCGTGCCTTGATTCTGGTTAGCGTCTGTCGGACGGTTGCTGTTTTCTGAATACTTCCATTGGCCGATTTTGAGTTTTCGCCTGACACGATGCTCTCGAGAGCTACTCCCTTTGGTAAACAACCATGGTCAGTTCCGGCAATAGTCAAAAAGGAGCTGAACAAAATCGTTACTAACGGCCAATGTATTAGTAAGCTCGCCATTGGTTTACCATAAAGGAATCGTTGAGTAGGCAAAAAAACCATCTACTCGAGGAAAATCAAGACTGGCTTGTCCAAATGCGAGTGGTTTGTCCACATGCCCGTTTGACTGTTTTTGGAATCTGCGTAATCTGCGGAAAGATGGCTACGGTAGATTAGCAATTTCGACTGGCTCCACGGCTTCGGCTAACTCAAAACCAAAAACCCGAGCATAGAAGTAAAGCTCCCCATCCAAAGCACGCTTAATGTTCTTCGCCTGGCGAAAACCATGTTGCTCGCCTTCGAACACAACATAGGCAACCGGAACTCCCTTAACACGGAGCGTTCGAACCATCACTTCCGCCTGGTTTGGCGGCACAACCTTGTCTTCAAGCCCCTGAAAAAAGATGACAGGACACGACAACCGGTCCGTAAAGTTGATTGGTGAACGCAGATAATAAATGTCTCGCCTTTCGGGATAGGGTCCGAATAGTCCATCGAGATAACGCGACTCAAACTTATGAGTTTCTTTGGCAAGGGCCTCAGCATCGCTGACACCGTAGTGGCTGGCTCCGGCTTTAAAAGTATCTCGGAAAGTGAGTGCGCACAGCGTGGTATAACCACCCGCACTTCCGCCTGAGATCATTAACCGATTGCTGTCCACTTCGCCTTCACCCACCAGATAACGAGCGCCGTTCACGCAATCATCAACATCAACCACACCCCACTGGTCCTTGAGCCTCTCGCGATAAGCTCTGCCGTAACCTGTGCTACCGCCATAGTTCACATCCAGAACAGAAATGCCCCTGCTGGTCCAATATTGAATGCTCAGGCTCAAGGCCGTGGCCGCCGCTGATGTGGGTCCGCCGTGGCTTTTCACGAGGAGTGGCGCACGTTCATTTTCTGGTGCGCGGTAGTCTCGATTCTGAGGTGGGTAGAAGAATCCGTGAGCCGTTAGTCCGTGCTCGGTAGGAAACTCGATGGCCCGCGGAATAGAAATGTAGCCGGCGTCAATTTTGAGATTGTTGGAACGGCGAAGCACCTCAACTTTCCCAGCCTTCAAATCAAGTTTCACAATCGACGGTGGTTCGGTCGGCGAGCCCGCGCGAAAAACTGCCTGACCCGCTGCAGCACGCACGTAACTTATGTCCGTATAGGTGCTATCGATCGGGTCTAGTTTCAGAGTTCGAGTGTCGATCGTAGCAAGGCGCGACATCCCCCGCTCACCGTAAGTACAAACGATCCGTTCCGCTGATTCAAATGCGTAACTCGACATCCCGAACACCCATTGCGGCATTCCGAATTCGGCCTTTTTTTCACAGACTACTTCGACACTTCCGCCGGCAAGACGATAGAGATTCCACCAACCGTTACGATCGGAAACGAAATAAAGCGTGCCATCCGGCGACCATTCGGGCTGAAATATTGATTCACTAATCCCTCCCGCAACGTGGCTGGTCTCGCCAAGTGAGCCATCCACATTAAGCTCACCGATCCAAAGTTCGGTGCCATCCCAGGGCATACCGGGATGATTCCAGGTGAGCCATGCCAGGCGCGATCCGTCCGGACTTAGGCGGGGCGATGAATAGAAATCGTTACCGGCGACCATCACCGTTCCTCTGTCGTCCGAATCCTCGAGTGTGAGGGTCACGATCGTATTTACGGCTTCGCGAACCGCTATAGTGTGGTCTTCTCGCACACAGATCAGACGATTCCGCTTTTCATCGACGATCGGCTCGGCATAACGCAACTCTGCCTCAGGTGTGATGAACCGCGGCGCGGTTCCCTGGATCTCTTTGTAGAGCCGTTGGTCGGCGAAGTTAGAGAAGTAAACTGTGCCCCTATTTACAACATAGTCACCCCCGCCGTATTCGTGAACACGCGTTCGAGCATTGAAGGGCTGAGGATTGACATCGCTCGTCCCTCTGGATGCTTCGTATCGAACAATTACGTTCCGTCCACCCTCGGAGGGCCGCATCTCGATCCAGTAAACGTCATCGCCATCGATTGCCGGCTGACTAAGCCCAACAGACTGGCTCACAATCAAGTCTGAAGTAATGGGCGACTTCCATGATCCGTGGGGTACTGTCCTTCGCTCAGCCATTAAATTCCTCTCAAATGGTATTTAAGGGAAGGTAGTAAGTTAACACACACTTCCGGCATAGCAGTCTCAAGATCCTTTCGCCGATACGAATTTGAGAAGAATTTGTCACAACCGCGAAAAGGGTTTACAAGATGACTGCAACCTAACATCGCTAACCGCCGGTTTACTATGTCGCATCGTTAATTCTCCTTGGGAGAACTGAGATAAAAGCAAAGGGCGCCGGTCTTGGGGGAGGTCGACGCCCTCTCTTTTTGCCTTCCATATTGATGTCTCAGCAAACCAAATTTTGCCGATTCCAACGTAAGTGCCCATAGTGACTTGTCTTCGCCGACTTAACCCAAAACATCAATACTACCAACCGGAAGTTGACTCATCTCGCAAACGGGATAACAATTCGCCGGCACCAAAGACTTCCAAGCTTGAGGTTTACCCGCGATGCTCCGTTTTCTCACTATTCTGACTGCTTTCGCCTTATTAATCGTTTCGCTTCCGTTTCCGCTATCTCACTCTCAAACATTTCGCCCCGTCGTACGCGGCCAGCGGGGAGTAATTGCCGGGGGGCATCCACTGTCAGTCGAAGCGGGGATGCGGATACTGCAGCGGGGCGGTAACGCTGTTGATGCTGGTGTGGCGACAATCCTAGCCGCATCGGTAATCGAATTCTCTCACTTCTCTTTTGGTGGTGAAGTCCCCATCCTGATCAAGTTGAAAGGAAAAGAGGTCGCGGTAGTCGAAGGAATGGGTGCGGCGCCAATCAAAGCCACGCGGGAGTTTTTCATCAACCGTGCAAAGCATGACGGACCTGGCATGGCCACGATGGCGGGTGCGAAATCCGGCATCATTCCCTCGACCGGCCCGCTTCCCGCAACAGTTCCGGCTGTTCTGGACGCGTGTGTTACCGCACTCGATCAATTTGGCACAAAATCTCTTGGCGAGGTGATGCAGCCGGCAATCGAACTTGCGGATGGCTTTCCGATTGACGAATTGCGCGTTCAATACATCAAGACGCGCAGCCCGGTTTTCTCTCAGTGGGCCGACGCCAGGAGAATATTTTTGCCGCAGGGAGAAGTGCCGCAGCCAGGCGACATCTTTGTGCAAACGGATCTTGCCCGCACTTTGCGCGAAATCGTGGACGCCGAAAGGCAATCCGCGAAGAAGGGTCGGCACGCCGGCCTGATCGCTGCGCGCGATTACTTCTACAAAGGACCAGTCGGCGCGCGTATTGGTAACTACATGGAACAGAATGGAGGGCTACTAGCTGCAGCAGATCTCGCGCGCTGGCACGCCAAAATAGGCGCGCCCGTGAAAGCCGATTATCGAGGGTTTCAAGTTTACAAAGCGGGCTTTTGGACCGCTGGTCCAGCAATGCTTGAAACACTGAATCTGCTGGAAGGTTACGACCTTAAGGGCATGGGCCATAATTCACCTGAATATGTCCACACAGTTATCGAGGCGATCAAACTGGCCCTTGCGGATCGCGACCGCTATTATGGCGATCCCGACTTTGTAAAAATTCCGATGACAGAGCTGTTATCGAAAGAGTACGCCGCACTACGCCGAACCCTGATCGAGAAAGAACATGCTTCTTTGGCCCAACAGCCCGGCGATCCCTCAAACATGAAGCCGGTGCTGGCCAGCGCCGTGCAAAGGGTAAGCCGCGCATCCATCGTCCCTGAGAATGAACGAGCCAACGACACAACCTGCGTGAATGTAATCGACAAGGATGGCAATATGTTTAGCGCCACTCCGAGCGGCGCCTGGCTGCCCGCGGTTGTTGCGGGAGACACAGGAGTACTAATGGGTCAGCGCCTGCAGTCAGCGCTCACCGATCCAAACAGTCCGAACGTCGTAGCCCCCGGTAAGCGGCCGCGCATAACTCTTACGCCCACGCTTGTCTTGCGAGATGGCCAACCGTTTATGGTCTTGAGCACGCCCGGTGGCGACAATCAGGATCAAGCGCTGCTGCAAATTCTGCTGAACATTATCGAGTTTGGTATGAATCCTCAGGAAGCTGTCGAAGCGGCACGCTTCGACACACAGCATTACGTCAGTTCGTTTGATGATCATGAGTTTCTTCCTGGCTCATTGAACATCGAGTCGCGAGTTGATGAGAAAACTATTGCGGCCTTGCGGGAGCGCGGCCACAAAGTGAAGGTCCAATCTGCCTGGGGCACTCTTTCTGCCCCGACCGTGATTGTTTACAACCCACAGACTGGAGTTTCGGCCGGAGGCGCCGACCCGAGAAGGGGGAGATACGCCGTAGCCTGGTGAGGTTCGATAAGGTAGAAGCAGATCAGTACCCGCTATTTACCGGCGAGCAATGCAGCTATTTCTTCTTTTCCGGATAACTTCGCCCAATCGAGAGCCGTTTTCCCTTCCTGGTCTTTGATCGTGGCATTACCTTTATTTGCGAGCAGCAGTTTTACGATAGCGACCTGGTCGTAAAGCGCTGCGATATGTAGGGGCGTCTGCCCTTTGTTGTCGACTGCGTTAGGATTAGCTCCGTTCTTGATTAAGAGTTCAGCGGCCCGCAAACTCGGCGCTTGGGCCGCGGTGTGAAGCGGCGTTGCGCCTTCGTTGTTCTTGTGGTTTGGGTCTCCTTTGTTTTCCAAAAGCAGACGCAGAATGACTCGCCGGTCTTCCTGGGCTGCATGATGAAGCGCGGTGTTGCCGGCGGGATCAGGAAGATTCGGATTTGCTCCGTGCTGCAGGAGTAACTCGACAACATCTTCTCTACCGCCGCGCGCCACCTTGGCATCTCCATCTAGTTCGCTCGGTAAAACGGTGTCGTTTATGGCTAAGATTAGCGGCACAAAGCCCTCATTGTCTTTGGCATTTATGTCACTACCGTTTTCTAACAGGATCTCAGTAGCGTTCGAATCGCGCGTGACGCAAGCTTTATGTAGGAGCGTCCGTCCCTTTTCATCCTCAATAGTTAGATCTGCTTTGTATTTGATCAAGAGCGGTAACGTCACCCGGCTATCGGATGATCCGATTGCAACCTGCGCCGGTGATGTTCCCTCCTTATTTTTAAGATTCGGGTCTGCCCCATTTGCCAATAAGACCCGCACTACTTCGGCATTCTCCTGCGAAGCCTTGAACAAAGCAGTTTCGCCGTCATTGTTTTGTGTATTGACTCCGGCGCGGGCCGCTATTAGCGCCTTAGCTATCTCCGGTTGATCGGTGTGTCCAGTGGTGTCAGCATTAGTGATCAATGGCGTATCGCCCGACCCGTCTTTGGCATTCACGTCGGCTTTGCTTTCAATCAGAAACTTGACCATCTCCAGGTTTACCGCCGCAACGGCTCCGTGAAGAGCGTTTCCGTTGTCGCCTGCCCCATTTAGCCCGGGTAGTTTTGCTGCCATGTCAGCTCCATTGGCTAAAAGGACTTTCGCGCCTTCAATGTTTCTGAACCACCGCACCGCGTAACTCAAAGGTGTCTCGTTATCTTTGTCGCGTGCGTTGACGTTGGATTTTCGTTCGACGAGTAATTTAACAATCGCAATCAGACTCGCTGATTCCTGATCTGTCAGGGTGCCTCCTGGCAACACTCCTCTACGCAGCGCCTGATGAAGCAATGTATCCGGTTCTTCTGCGGCGTTTCGTTGTTTGACAAGGTTGGGACTCTTATCCAGTAAGGCCTTTAGCTTTTCAAGATTAAGTTCATTGATAGCTTCGAGCGCTGCACTGTGCTCTGCATCCGTTGGTGCAGATTGGGCGGCGATTGGCACAACGCTAAACAAACACAACGCCAGATACCAAACCGGCGCGAAGCGTAAGACTCTATTTAGACTCATGGTTGATCCTTCGGCTTTTGTTAAGTATTCTCATCTCCATCGTGCTTCATCTTCCACAATTCATTAATGCCTTGTCCACCGAGTACACAGATTGAGGAGAAATATAGTCCATGAATATACCTCTTAACATGCACGCAGCGCGGACAGCGTTGAATCAGGATGCAACACTCAGGCAGTGGGCAGAAGCATGGTTAAAAGAGAAAGAGCGCAGCGTTAAGCAAACGATGACAAACGAGGAGTTTGAGAAGCACTGGCTTTACGTTCGTCCTGAAAGAATGCACGAGGGCGCCATAGATGCGGTTGCCGCTTACAGGAAGCGCAACGAGGAACACTAGAGGGCCACAGAAATGTTTGGATCTCTTTCGGGGGGACACAGTTTTCTTATAAGGTAACAATCTCTTTATGAATAAGCGTGCAAAAAAACGATTGAAAGAAGCTATCGAGAAAGAAAAGCAGGATCGGGCAAGGACACTTCCCAAACCTAACCCGGGTTCTGCTAAAGACCCACAGCAGCTACGTGGTTTTCTGCCGAAGCCCGAGAAGAAGCGCGGCTAGTTTTTAGTTGTTCATAGGTTCATTGACGAATTTCAGCCACGCTCGGATCCTCGAACAGTGAACTAAATACTCTATTTGGCGACGTGTCGAATTAGCCAACTCAATCACCAGCGGGGAAGCGAAGTCGCTTGCATATCAGCACTTAAGGTCGCCGTACCGGAAAACAGGATGGGTCTCGTCACGTGGTATGGTGATTGCTCCTCGCTCCAAAGGAGTCTTATTTAGCTTCTCCTTATTGACTTTCTCCCACGGTGGGCCGGCAGCCGTTACTGACAAAATGCCGTGATTTTCACAGAAAGAATTCCGAGGAAAGGGCTGAACGATGAAAAAGTTTCTTCTTTTGGGCGTCGTCGCATTACTTTTGGCTGGAGCTACCGATTCGTATGCGCAGAGACGCAATCGCGGGCTACGCATCAATGACAGCCATGAAGGTCAACGCATCCGGCGCGGCATCCGCTTCGGTCAGATCACAGGCGAAGAGGATCGTCTGCTACGCCGCCGCAGCTACAATAACCTTCGCAATGATCGTAGGCGCGGCAACGGCTACTACCGACGAGGGGCCGGCTCGCCGACTCATCCGGTCTTCGGGCTTCACAATCGCTATCACTATCGCCACCGCCACCGCTTTGGAAATTACTAAGCTGGTTCTGGCAGTAAGAAAGTTTCAGCAGAAGCCCGTGCTAAGTCTGTTGGCGCGGGCTTCACATTTTCACGTTCACCTCATGCTGAACTCGCCGGGACTGCAAAGACAATTAGAGCCTTTATGAAACTGAAATCAGACCTCTCGCCAATCTCATTTCACCCGATCGCGAATCTGCTCGAAAGCCACACCCGATGGGCGCCTTACACTCATCGATATGCGGTTCATTGCAATCACAGCAGCAGGTGAACGGCAGGAGCGCATGCTGTCGGATAAAGAAGAATATGAGCAGACGCTGCGCGAGAGTCTTGGCATCATCTTGAACGGATAATTCCTGCCGTTAGTTAAGGACATCCATTTCGTGCGGTTTCGTGTGGCTTCATGGATCGTGTTTGTTTTTCAGCAGTCTGCTTAAGTACCATCTTCGCTTACAATCGAGCGCGGGGATTCTGACTGGAGATTCATGCAGGCCACACTTAAAACGGACGTAGCGATCATCGGGGCTGGGCCGACGGGGCTTTCCCTGGCTTGTCAGTTAGTCAGGCATGACATTGGTTTTGTCATTGTTGATAAGAACGAAGGACTTACGCCATTTTCCAAAGCCATCGGGGTGCAGGCGCGAACAATCGAAATCTATGAGCAAATGGGCCTGGCGGAGAAAGCCGTCGCCGAGGGTGCGATAGCTGGAAAAGCGCGTCTGCTAGAAGGCGGCGAAGTGCGAGCCGAACTGGATTTGTCGAACCTGGGACAGGGTTTAACTGCCTATCCCTATTTGCTGCTGCTGGAGCAAAGCAAAAACGAGCGACTTCTTTATGAGTTTCTGCAAAGTCACGGGAAAGAAGTGCTCTGGAAAACTGAATTCGAAAGCCTTTCGCAAAACGAAGCGGGAACAACGGCGCAAGTGACGACTGACGGTGGCACCTCGCAAAACATTGAAGCCAAATATCTGGTCGGCTGCGATGGCCCGAAAAGCCTGGTCAGACGCGAGTTAGGCCTCGAGTTTCAGGGGAGCACCCTAGAACGTATATTCTTTGTCGCGGACGTACTCGTTGATTGGAAGTTGGGCCATGACGCGCTTCACCTTTGTCTATCGAAGAACTCCCTCCTTGCTTTCTTTCCGCTTAAGAGCGAAAAGGGCGAAACTCGCTACCGCATTGTAGGCACTTTCCCCGAAGAATTTGCGAAGGACGAAGCCGACATTCTGTATGAAGAAATCGAACAGCGAATCAAGGATGAAGCACAAGTCGAACTTGATATTACCCGGGTCGTTTGGTTTTCCACTTATAAAGTTCACACGCGCCACGTAAACAAATTCTCCGAAGGCAGCTGTTTTCTTGCCGGAGATTCGGCACACATTCATACGCCCGCCGGAGGACAGGGAATGAACACCGGAATTCAAGACGGCTACAATCTTGCGTGGAAACTGGCTCTAGTTTTGAAAGGCAACGCGGACGCAAAACTTCTGGAAACCTACAACGAAGAGCGGCTCGAGAATGCCAGGAACCTCACGCGATCGACCGACCGGATGTTCCAATTCCTGGCAGGTTCGGAGTGGTTTCTCGCATTTCTTCGCACCAACGTCCTGCCCTCCATTGCGAAGTATCTCCTCAGTCTCGATACGGTAAAGAACGTCATTTTTCCGCTAGTCTCACAAATCGGCATCAATTACCGACACAGTTCACTCAGTCAACACTCGGGCGATGAAAATTTCCAGGTGAAAGCCGGAGACCGAATGCCTTACTTCCTCGTTGATGGCAAGAGCGTGTACGACAAATTGCATGAACCAAAATTTCATTTGCTTAACATCATCGACGACTTAGATGCTCAGAAGGATGACCGATCATTGAAAAAGGAACTCGAAAGCCAATACGGCGAACTAGTTGACTTCAATATCATCCCTCTTGACCACAAAGTGGCAGACGTCTTCGGCACTGATCAGGCTTTTAGCGTCCTACTAAGACCGGACAATTATATTGGCGCCCTCTCGAAAGAAACCGCACTGAGCGGGGTAGGAGTTTATCTAAAAGAGTTCGTCGCACACTTGCAACCGGGAGGAGATCACAATGCCGGCCCTGATTTTCGATCTTGACGGAACTCTCGTCGATACGGTGTACGCACACGTATTTGCCTGGCAGCGAGCTCTGGCAGAGGCAGGGATGGCCGTAGACGGTTGGCGCATTCATCGCCGCATCGGTATGAGTGGCGGGCTTTTCACTCGAGCGGTCGCACGTGAACTCGGTCGCGCGATCTCGCCGGCCGAAGCTGATGCGCTTCAACGCAGACACGGAGAGTTGTTTCAGGAGTTCTTGCCGGAGCGACGCGCGCTGCCAGGCTCGCCTAAGCTATTGCGTTTTCTGCGAGAGATCGGCATGCCGCATGGCATTGCCACATCCGGTCGGCGCCCTGAGATAGATGCTTCGTTAGATGCGATTGGTGTCGGTGCCGAGACAATTGTAGTCGAACGTGGCGATGTGCTGCGGGCCAAGCCTGCTCCTGACTTGTTCCTCAACTGTCAACAGCGTCTGGGCGTGCCTGTCGACGAATGCTTTGTCGTGGGTGACGCAGTCTGGGACCTGCTGGCAGCGCGCCGGGCGCGCATGCTTTCAATCGGCCTGATGAGTGGTGGGTACGGAGAAGATGAACTTACACGAGCGGGGGCCTTCCGCGTTTATAACGATCCATCTGAACTTCATTCCGCGTTGGACGAGTTGGGAATATTGCCGTAACGAAATTACTATCCGCAGATTACACAGACAAAGAAAAGTAGGGAACTGTAGGACCCGCGAACCGCTCCTTCCTCCTGTTCCTGGTCTGTGAAACAAGAGCACAAAATCTCGTTTTCTCAGCAAGAATTTTCACGCAAAGACGCAAAGGTGGCAAAGACGCAAAGTCCAGTCCGATTTGTTCTTCTTTGCGTCTTTACCACCTTTGCGTCTTTGCGTGAAACTGTTTGTTTGCGGTGGTGCGCTGGGTAATCTCTGGGAGAGATAGACGCTATGCCATCAGACACGTTCGAGAGCGCGGACCGGTTGAAACTCCTCGAAGACATGATCGCCAGGCTAAGACGCCGGGCGGCGCAACTGGAAACGGTAAGCAATAAGTACTGGAAAGTACGGAGAGTCGTCATCGGTTGCGGGTTATTGCTGGGCCTGTTCTTTTGCAATTACTCCGGCTCTACGGCCGGCTGGGTTTTGGGCGCGTCATTTGTTGCCATCTTTTTGGTGGTGGCCGCGTATCATAGACAAGTTCTCGATAGTATTACCAGGCACTCTCTCATGCTGGAAATCAAGCAAGTCCAGGTGGCTCGCATTCACCTGGAGTGGGACCAGATGCCGCCGGCAGATCAGTCTCCCGTGGAAGCTGGGCATCCTTTTGCAGCAGACCTGGACATTACCGGGGAAAGGTCTCTGCACCGGCTTCTCGACAGCGCTGTTACCAAAGAAGGCAGTAGTCGATTGAAGTCGTGGTTGCTAAACGACTCGCCCAACTCTCTCATTATTGAAAAGAGACAAGCTCTGGTCCAGGAACTAAAAGGACATTGTGTTTTTCGCGATAAGCTTCAACTGCTGTCCGCGGTGGCGAGTTTGGACGCCTACGAGCAAAGGGCGCCAGGAGGTAAGCGAGGCAGGTGGAACTCAAGAGTAGTGGTTGATTGGATCGAGCACGGGGTTCGCAAAAGTCCCTTGCTCTCTACCGTGAGGTTGCTAGGCATGCTCGCGGCCTTAAACATCAGCTTGATTGTCCTCGCAGGCTTCAACCTCATTCCCCACCTCTGGCCCATAGTTTTCCTTGTCTATTTGGGAGTAATGATTGCCAAACAAGCTCAGGTTGGGACTGCCTGGGGAGAGATACAGGAATTGGAGAAAGCCCTGCGCAGATTCAAAGCGGTCTTTCAGTATCTGGAATCGAGAGGCTACAACGGCTGTCCAGGTTTGACTGAAATCTGCGCTCCGTTCCTCGATAAAGAAAAACGCCCTTCCGCTGAAATAAGAAGGCTTGCCAGGCTGGCATCGGCGCTTGGCCTTAGAACGAATGCACTTCTGTGGTTCTTCGTGCATGCGCTTGTCCCATGGGACTTTTACTTCACATATCGCCTCGAGCTCTTAAAGAAGGATATCGCACACCTCCTGCCGCGCTGGCTGGATGCCTGGTACGAGCTCGAGGCTCTGAACTCATTGGCGAACTTTGCCTATTTGAATCCGCACTATGTGTTTCCCGAGATTGTGTCATGCAATCAAGGAGGGCAGCCAGAATTCAGTTTGTTTGACGCTCGCGCTCTGGGACATCCTCTCCTTCAGCCGGAATCAAAAGTATGTAATGACTTTGCGTTAGACGAACGTCATAAGATCGTGGTTTTGACGGGGTCGAATATGGCGGGTAAAAGCACGTTCCTCAGGACGGTTGGGGTAAACCTCTGCCTGGGTTATGCAGGGGCACCAGTGAATGCCGATAGTCTGCGAGTGTCTCTGTTTCGAGTCTTTACTTGTATCAAGGTAAGCGATTCGGTGCAGGATGGTCTCTCATATTTTTATGCCGAAGTGAGGCGCCTGAAAGCACTGCTTTCCGCAACAGCGGCAGACGAAGCGCCGCCGCTCCTGTTCTTAATCGACGAAATCTTCAGGGGAACTAACAGCCGCGAGCGGTTAATTGGCGGCCGCGCATACATAAGGGAGTTATCGAACCGCAGAACGGTCGGGCTTGTCGCAACCCACGATCTGGAGCTTGTAAAACTAGCGGATAAGATCCCTGGTCTGGCGAACTTCCATTTTCGAGAAGAGGTGCGGGAGGGCAGAATGGTCTTCGATTACCGGCTGCGGCCCGGCCCGTGTCCAACAACCAACGCGCTCCAGATCATGCGGCTGGAGGGTCTACCAGTAGACGATTAGTCGGACGTCCATCCCGTAGCGATGGAATGTTTATAGACGTTGGTGCCGTAGGATGTCGTAAGCTCCGGAGCAGCGAAATGTATCGCTTACGTCACATATGACTTTTCTCTAAACGGGTTTACTTGAGGACGGCATGATTGGGCCAAGTTCGGTTTACGTGTCCGCGATCCAGGAAAGCGGGCGCTTTACGATCCAGTCGAGGAAAAAAAGTTGAAATCTACCTACCTCATTTTCGGAATGCTATTTCTGCCTTTCCTTCTGACGGCCGCGATTAGCAAAGGTCAGAAGGATAAAGCAGCAAAGATGAACGCGATCTTTCGTGAATATGATCGGCAAGATGTACCAGGAGCAAGCGTCGTAGTAATAAAAGGCGGCAAAGTTTTGTTTAAGAAGGCATATGGTTCGGCAAATCTCGAAGACAAGATTCCCAGTACGACGAGCACCAATTACCGGTTAGCTTCCGTGACAAAACAGTTCACCGCAATGGCCACCATGATCCTTGCCGAGCAGAAGAAGCTATCCTATGACGATAATTTATCTGACTTCTTTCCAGATTTCCCCGCTTACGGCAAGGCGATCACCGTGCGCCACCTGCTTAATCACACTTCAGGATTGATTGCGTACGAGGACGTTATTCCCGCCGGTCGAACGACGCCGCTCACAGATCAGGACGTACTGCAATTCATGAAGCAACAAGACCATACCTACTTCGCTCCCGGTTCTCAGTTTCGCTATAGCAACACCGGTTACGTTCTTCTGGGTCTCATTGTAGAAAAGGCTTCCGGTAACTCGTTTCCAGAGTTCTTACGGGAGAATATCTTTGAACCTCTGGGGATGGACGGCACTGTTCTCTACCACCGCGACGACCATAGAGATCGCCGGCGTGCTTACGGGTATTCCCAACAGGGCCATGCGTTTTTAAGGACGGATCAGAGCTTGACCAGTTCGACCCGTGGAGATGGCACCGTGTATTCGTCGGTCGACGATCTTTATAAGTGGGACCAGGCACTTTACAATACGCGTCTGGTTAGCGCTGAAACGCTCAAACAAGCATTTACTCCGAGTGCATCGGTTAGCGAAACCACGGGGTACGGGTTCGGCTGGTTTATTGAAAATAAGCGCGGCATGAGAATGATTTGGCATAGTGGCAATACAATAGGCTTCACAACACTCATCCAACGCTTTCCCGACCAGGCGTTTACGGTGATTGTCCAGACGAACAGGAACAACGATCACCTTTCCGAGATTGTAAATAAGATCGAAGAGCTCTATCTCTTCAAAAAAGAATCACTACAGCCATCGCCCTTAGCTAAAACCTCTTTACTCAAATAACCTCTTTCTCGATAACCTCTTGCTCAAACAACCTCTTACCCAAATAACCTCTCAGGTCTGGATGGCGGACACTGCTCTTAGGCTGAGTGGTTTTGCAGCTTGAGCGGGGACAGCCTTCCAGACCTGAGAGGTGACTGCGCGAGGCTTGTCTTTAACGCTCTCTTTGATCATGCGGAACGAGAATATTTGTAGATGCGGTTGCCGTGTTACCTGCCACATCCGTGAGCGTTGCGACTACCACGTACAAGCGACCGTCACGGTCGCTTCCTTCGCGTCGCGCTTCCACGCCGAGCCCCTCGCTCCATTCACTTGAACTTCCAGAAAGGGGACGCACGGGAATTCCGAGCACCATACCGTATTCGTCTGTAACCACGTAGCTGACGCTGGCGACACCTGAAACTGAATCCGTTCCATTGCCATTGATTGTTACATTGATAGTCTGACCGTTAGCGGGCCAGATAACCGATGGTGTAGCACTCAAAGAGACCAGCGGTGCGCTTGTATCGACTTGGAGAGTGATACTCTTTGTATTCTCCGTATTATTCGCTCGGTCTATCGAACGATAGAGTATGGAAGTTGTTCCTTCATTCTCGACGGTAAAACTCGCCCCGTAAGGCTGCCAAGTTTGTCCACCATCAGTTGAGTATTCAGTTGTGGCAACACCCGAGCAGTTATCGTTAGCGCTGAGACTGACAGTTGGCTTTGTTTTGTACCAGCCGTTTTGTCCATCAGGAGTAGCGGGCGCGAGGACCGCAGTAGTTTCTGCTGCCACAGTATCAAGTTCCGCATTAGCAACTGCGCCGGGCGTTACGTTGAAGCAGTAGTAGAAGGCTTCGGTCTGAGCTCGATATGAACCGGGCGTTAGGTCAACAGCGCCGAAAAACCCGTTACCATTGGTCGCTGTCGTGCTTGTCGCGTGGGTGTCGAGATTTTCTATTGTGACCGTGGCCGTATCGAGCGGTGAGTTATCGGCACGCCGAGCTTCGCCTTTCATGTGTCCCAACGTGGGTGCGACCTTCCATGAAAAACTTGGGATTGGCGCCGGGTCGCTGAAAATCGGCGTCATTCCTGCCGGTTCGTACAGAGTTAAACCGTTTATAGATTTACCGGTTTTCAGCCCCGACGCAAACTCGGCGAAAGAGCGAAGGGGCGTGTTGACGGGCGAGGGAATCGCGAATGGATTATTAGTGACGGCAACATTACTCGTGGCCATCGAGAAGAAAATAATACCGCTCAAATTGGTCGGGCCGCTGGCGGGTGTTAGCGTTCGCCGCGTCTGTCGTAGCGTACCCTCGATGGCATTGACAAATGCCCCCTGGCCCATTACACCCGCACGATTATAGAGATGCCCTCTTAGCCATAGATCCCACTGGTCGTATTGCGGACGGATCGTTGCCGTATGCTCCGCCTTGTAAACCATGGGCATGGAGATATCTAGAATGCCTTCCTGTGTCCACGCCCTCCAATCCTGGTAAACGCGCCAATATGCTTCCGCAGAATTCCAAGCCGCTTCTGTCGAGCCGATACCGCCAAATGCTATCAGCGCAGCCGAAACTTTCAGGTTGGGTTTAATGGCGACCGCATTCAGATAAACCTGACGCACGACATTTGTCACCTGATCACGCCGCCATTGGTTCCATTGCGAATCGTTCGGAGCGGGCGGAGGGCTACCGGGAGCAATGTTGTAGTGACGCTGAAAGCGTTCGACGCTGGTCGGGTTGTAGCCGATGTTGGTGCCGGTTGAAGGTGTCTGACCTGTGACGCTTAATTCAGGATAGCGAATGCGATCCAGGTGCAACCCATCGATGTTGTAGTTCTGCACCAGGTGATCAATTACGTCTACTGTGTATTTGGCTGCATCAGGATGGCCAAAGTCTACCCAGAAATCGCTGCCGAACCGGTGTCCCTGATAAGTAATAGTACCGCCATCGGGCAGGAGAGTACGCGTCAACCAGTTATTAGGACCGGGAATGATCGTATTTGTTGCGGCATTGAATCCGCCGTGTAAATTGAAAGCATGGTTCGGGTTCTCGGGCGGAAAAAGGTTTGGCGCGCGTCCCCAGATTGCACTCATGATGACAAAGGCATGTACCTCGATGCCCACGGCGTGCGCTTCGTTGATGATGTCCTGAAGTGGATCGAAGCCCGGCTCAATCGGCGTCCGATCACCCAGAGGTTCAAGCGAATTGAGATACCAGGAATCACCGCGTCGCCGCACCTGAACGAAGACGGCATTCGCTTTGGCAGCCTTCGCGTTATTAATAACGGTGACTACGTCAGCGTGGTTATTCAGAGCTGTATTGAAGGTATCGACCCAGAACGCGCGATATTCGGTCCTTACCTGTGCCGTTACTGGACAAAGGTCAGATATCGCGAGGAGTAGAAATGTAGAGAAAGCAATTCTCTGACTAAGTCTCATGTAAGTTGTCATTGTTTTACCTGAAGTGATATAGATTCTGAAAGACTGCAGGGACGAAAGATTTTTAACTATTGCACATTTCGTTGTCAACAAAATGATCAGTCCTGGCAGGCTGTTGAAAAACAAACACGATCCACGAAACGACAAGAAACTCCGCGAAATCAGATGCCTAAATTCGAGATACTTCGTGTAATTTCGTGGATCGCCTTTCCTCTTCATTGTTGCTCACCAGATCAAGCTAATCTCTCTTTCAACTGATTGAGTTTTCGGTCGGTCGCTAACAAAAGCGCTGCCGGGCCAGCGCACTGCAAAGATGTCTTGCAGAATTTCACCTGACGGGCTAGCGTTAGCGAAAGCGATTGGCAGATCCATTTCGAGGTAATCCTTTCAGTTTATGAGCACTGAACCAAACAAAGTCATCTATTCAATGGTCGGCGTCAGCAAGTACTACGACAAGAAGGCCGTACTAAAAGACATCTATCTTTCATATTTTTATGGAGCGAAGATCGGTGTTCTGGGTCTGAATGGATCAGGCAAGTCGTCGCTGCTGCGCATACTGGCTGGCGTGGACAAGGAATTTAACGGCGAGACCGTTATCTCTCCCGGCTTTACTGTGGGCCACCTTGAACAGGAACCTTTGATCGACGATGCGCGCACGGTGCGCGAGGTAGTGGAGGAAGCGGTACAGGAAACGGTCGATCTGCTGAAAGAGTTTGAAGCCATCAACGCCAGGTTTGGCGAAGAGATGTCAGATCAGGACATGGATCAATTGTTAGCACGGCAGGGCCATGTGCAGGAGAAGCTTGACGCACAGGACGCCTGGGATCTGGATTCGCGTTTAGAGATGGCCATGGATGCCCTGAGATGTCCGCCGCCCGAAACGCCGGTGAAAGTGCTGTCGGGTGGCGAACGTCGCCGCGTTGCGTTGTGCCGATTGCTCCTACAAAAGCCTGACATACTGCTATTAGACGAACCCACTAACCATCTTGATGCAGAGTCGGTCGCGTGGCTCGAGCACCACCTGCAGAACTATTCCGGAACTGTCATCGCTGTCACTCACGATCGATATTTTCTAGATAATGTAGCTGGTTGGATTCTGGAACTCGATCGGGGCGAGGGCATTCCGTTTAAAGGGAATTACACGTCGTGGCTGGAACAGAAGCAAGAGCGGCTGCGCCGCCAGGAGAAATCAGAAAGCGAAAGAACGAAGACGCTGCAGCGCGAGCTCGAATGGATTCGCATGTCGCCGAAAGCGCGACGAGCAAAAGGCAAAGCTCGCATCAATGCATACGAGTCTTTGCTGGACCAGCAATCAGAAAAGCGGCGTGAGGATTTGGAAATTCACATACCGCCCGGGCCACGATTGGGTAACGTCGTGATCGAAGCGGAGGATGTAAGCAAAGCGTATGGCGATCGTCTGTTAGTCGACGAGATGACGTTTCAGCTCCCTCCCGGTGGCATCGTTGGCGTGATCGGTCCTAATGGCGCCGGAAAAACGACATTGTTTCGCATGATCACAGGCGAAGAACAACCCGACAGTGGAGCAATAAAGATCGGAGAGACAGCGGTGTTGGCTTATGTCGATCAGAGCCGTGCGTTAGATCCAAAGAAGTCGATTTGGGAGGAGATCACGGGAGGCGCCGATGTATTAAGGCTTGGTCAGCGCGAGGTGAACTCGCGTGCGTATGTTGGTCGATTTAATTTTTCCGGCTCGGATCAGCAGAAGAAGGTTGGCATGCTGTCAGGTGGTGAACGCAATCGGGTGCACCTGGCGAAGATGTTGAAAGAGGGTGCCAATGTTTTATTGCTCGATGAGCCAACCAATGATCTGGACGTCAATACTCTGCGAGCGCTGGAAGAGGCGTTGGAGAATTTCGCCGGTTGCGCGGTTGTGATTTCTCACGATCGCTGGTTTTTGGATCGGATCGCCACGCACATTCTGGCGTTTGAAGGTAACAGCAAGACCTTCTGGTTTGAGGGCAACTACTCGGAGTATGAGGCTGACCGAAAGGAACGGTTGGGCGCAGCTGCGGAGCAACCGCATCGCATCAAGTATCGACACTTGACGAGAGGATGATCCGCTGATTACCCAGATTACTCAGCGCGGCCATGCCGCAACCAAAACAGTTCAGACGTGCCGGCTTTGCCGCCCGATGTGAGGCGGCGGCTTCGCCACGCCGGCTGGTTCGAGAACGCCTTGGGCTATGCCCCTGGTTCGGGCTCGGCCCCGTCACGTTCCGTTGGAGCTATTCAATTGAGCAGGGCCCACAGACGATCTTTCGACAAATGAACCCCGACCCCGTTGCGCCAAGGGGCAAAGCCCGAACCAAGGGCATAGCCCAGATGTTGGTGTGAGCCGCCCGGCGGGGCGAAGCCACCGCCTTACATCGGGCGGCAAAGCCGTTGGGAAAGCGTCGCTCTGAAGGGTCAAGAAATACGGATAAATGGCAAAGAGGAAAAACCCGAGGAAGAGACCCGATCTACAATCTGCGGGCATAGAAAACCTCAAAGCTAACCTCTTCGCCGAAACCAACCGGGGCCTGCTATTAGACATCTTCATTTTCGTGGCGAATCTCTTTTTGCTGCGTTTGCTGACAGCTCTTTTCATAGACCTTTTCAGTCAGGTTTCAGCCGAAAACCCATTAGCCAAGTTCGTGCTCTCGCTGGCACTCGTCGGGATGTGGATTTTTCCTGCTGCGGGAGCCATCCTGAAGCGCTGGCATTTTCACCAGAGACTCAAAGAGCAAGGGAAGACATATGAATCTGAAGAGTCAGGGCTTGCCGGCTGTTTGTTCAACCCGCTCTTTTATTTTTGTTTGAACCTCGTGATCATGTCGGCAGTTTTTACTGGCCTGGGCGAACTGCTCTTCGGCAAGGCTCTGCTAAACAACGTCGCGCTTGTCATTCCACTGGTACTTTTGGGGCTGGTCCTGACCATCGTTCAAACCTACCTGATTTATCTCTATTTTTCGCCGCCCAAAAAACCACCCAGGTCCCAGTTCTTACGCGACCCGCAAAGCGAAACGGTGGGCGACATTTGCCTTTTCCTGAACATGGTTCTATTTCAGATGATTTGGAATTCTTTGACGTTCGCGGACCTCGGACCAGTCTCGGGCGTTGGTGAATTTGCCGTCAGACTTTTCATCCTGAGTTTCCTGGCTCTATTGATTTACTTTCCGCCCCGAATGTTTTATCTGGCCGAAGATATCAACCGTCCGCGAACGTGGCTGACGATGTTGCTGGCCAACTCGCCCGTAATATTGCGCGTGCTCTTCGGAACAAGTTCAAACACCATGATAGATTGGCAGTAGCCTGCGGTTATCAGACAAAGGAGTGATCATGAGTGAACCATTGCAAGCCAAACCGGAGCGCGGAACTGCTCTAATCCGGCGAGTGGGCATTTACGCCGCGGTGCTAATCTGCGGTTTGCTGCTCGGCTTCATTCCAATGTGGCTCAAGGCGCGTGAATGTAACGGTAGTCTTGCCAGGTCAGAGCGTCAATTAAACCTGATACAGATGCAGAGTATTCTGGCGTCAGCAGCGATTGATGCGCGCAGAGGCGACTACGAACCGGCCCGTCAGGCTGCCAGTCAATTCTTTACTTCCTTACGAGCAGAAGCTGATCGCGGTGAGGGTTCCAGTCTCAGTCAATCTCAACGGGAAGGAGTACGTCCACTGTTTACTCCGCGTGATGAGATAATCACGTTGTTGGCTCGCAGCGATCCCGCCGCAGCGGACCGACTATCAGAGTTGTATGTCTCGTACCGGAAGATAGTGAGTAGTTGAAGCGTCACAAACTTCTCGCGCTGAAAGTATCGCCCTGTCGGATGTCGCCAGTTTCGAAGCCCTTGCGAAACCAGCGGATGCGTTGCTCGGAGGTGCCGTGAGTAAACGAATCCGGAACGACATATCCTTGCGTTTGCCGTTGTATGCGATCGTCACCAACAGCGCTAGCCGCGCCGAGTGCCTCCTCGACGTCACCCGGCTCAAGGTTGCCTTTCTTCTGTGCGTAGTGCGCCCAGACCCCGGCCAGGAAATCGGCCTGGAGCTCAAGTCGAACTGACAGTTCGTTTGCCTGTTGTTCGTCGCCCTGTCCTCGAGCAGCGTCGACGCGGTCCATAGTGCCAAGCTGACGTTGAACGTGGTGGCCAATTTCGTGAGCAATCACGTAGGCTTGAGCGAAGTCGCCGGGCGCGCCAAAGCGGCTCTTTAATTCGTTGAAAAACGAAAAGTCAAGATAGACCTTCTGATCCCCAGGACAGTAAAA
>WNGE01003482.1_pt1 | contig 25219 bp, 22 predicted proteins | sample 5400651 | NCBI WGS metagenome assembly WNGE01 (sample SAMN13153370, study PRJNA577476) | soil metagenome | isolation source: 60 cm soil or saprolite under grassland replicate 2 | place: USA:California | collected 2016-06-15 | reverse complement strand
CCTCCGGAATCTTCGTGCGGATCACCTGGCCCGGCGTCGTACTCGGCGTATACAACCACAGCCAACGCCCGTCGGCGACGACGCGGTCGCCCTTGGGACGGGTGAACCGCATCGCGAAGCGGCTGGGGCGCATCTCGTAGAGCCGGCCCCACGTCGTGTCCGGCGCACCGATCATGGGATTGACGATGACCTGCGTGAAATCGGCGGTCAACGTTGTGACGGACTGATAGGCCGCAGCCGCGCGGTCGAGCGCAGGCCAGGGATCCTGGGCGGAAAGGCGGTACGGCGGTACGGCGGTAAGCAAGCCGATGAGGACGGGGAGTCTCCTACCGCCAGACCGCCCTACCGCCATACCGCCCCTCAGGCCCCTACCGACGCCGGCTCGGCGACGCGGCGACCGATCACCTCCGCGATCACGCGGACCTCCCGCATCAGCTGCGCGAACTGCTCGGGATACAGCGACTGCGCGCCGTCCGAGAGCGCGGCTTCGGGATTGGGATGGACCTCGACCATGATCCCGTCCGCGCCCGCGGCGACGGCGGCGCGCGCCATCGGGATCACCTTCTCCCGTAGCCCCGTGCCGTGCGAAGGATCGGCGATGATCGGCAGGTGCGACAGCTTGTGGACCACCGGGATCGCCGTGAGGTCGAACAGATTGCGGGTCTCGGTGTCGAAGCTGCGCACGCCGCGCTCGCACAGGATGACCCGGTGATTGCCTTCGGCCAGCACGTACTCGGCCGAGAGCAGCAGCTCGGTGATCGTGGCCGCGATGCCGCGCTTGAGGAGCACCGGCTTGCCGCAGCGGCCCGCCGCCTTGAGCAGCGAGTAGTTCTGCATATTGCGGGCGCCGATCTGCACGATGTCGGCCACTTCCGTGACCCACTGCATGCCTTCGGCGTCCATTGCCTCCGTGCAGATGAGGAGCCCCGTCTCCTCGCGTGCTTTGGCGAGCAGGCGCAGCGCCGGACGACCGAGCCCCTGGAACGTGTACGGTGAGCTGCGCGGCTTGAACGCGCCGCCACGCAGGATCACGGCGCCGGCCTCCTTCACCTGGCGCGCGGCCTCGACGATCTGCTGCTCTGATTCGACGGAGCAGGGTCCCGCGATCACCGCCACCTCGGAGCCGCCGATCGTGACGCCGCCCGCGAGCGCCACGACCGTGGGCTCGGCTTTCCACTCCCGGCTCACCTGCTTGTAGGGTTTGCTGACGTGGATCACTTCCTGGACGCCGGGGAGGCCCTCCAGCCGCGACGCGTCGACGCGGCCGTCGTTCCCGACGAGCCCCACGGCCGTGCGCTGGTTGCCCGGCATGGGCCGCGCCTGGTAGCCCATCTCCTCGATGACCCGGACGACGCGCTGGACTTCCTGCTCGGTCGCCCCGTGACGCATTACGATCAGCACGACGACGCCCCTCCTCCTCCACGTCCGATGGTGAACCGGTCCCCGTCCTTCGCGGCCGTCACCGGGCCGCCGAAGGCGGCGGCGGCCCGCCGAGCCGGGTCCGTAGTCTCGACAGGAGGATAGAAGTGCGTCAAGACGAGGCGCCGGGCCCCGGCGTCGCGGGCCAGCTCGCCTGCGCGCGTCGGCGTCAGGTGCATGTCCAGCGGCTGGTCGTCGGGCAGGGAGCACTCGGCCAGGAGCACGTCGCACCCGCCCGCCCAGCGGGCGAGCTGCGCCGAGGGGCCCGTGTCCCCCGTGTAGACGAGCCGGCCCTCGGGCGCCGAGAGGCTCACGGCCACGCTTTCCGGCGTGTGCGGCACCGGGAAGGTCTCGAGGTTCACCTCGGCGTCGAGCGGGAATGGCTCGCCGTCCTGCACGTCCAGGAAGCCGATCGGGAACCCGGGGTCCAGGAGCCAGTCCCCGTACGCCGGGGCCAGTGTCTTGAGCAGCCGCACGACTCCCGGCGGCCCGAGGACGACGAGGGGGTCGCGGCGCGGCGGCACCGTCGTGTACTTGAGCGCGTACACGAGCATCGGCAGCTCGCCCCAGTGGTCGGGGTGGAAGTGGGAGATGATGACGTGGGTGACCGCCTGCCACGGCAGGCCGAGTGACGCGAGGCGGTGCAAGCTGCCGGCCCCGCAATCGAGGAGGATCCGCAGGCTGCCCCGGGCCACGAAGTGACACGGGGCGGTGCGGTGGGCCGACGGGGCGACGGTGCCGGTGCCGACAGTGACGAGCTCCACTTACCGGATCCTTCCGCGGAAGACGATGCGCTTGAACAGAATTACGTCGCCCACCTTGAGCTTGTACAGGTACACCCCCGCCGGCACCAGGTCCCCGCCGTCGTCCCGGCCGTCCCAGGTGAGTCGCGGGTCGCAGGTCGGGCCACCCGCCGGCCCGCGGCCGTAGCGTCCCGCGGTCATCACGGAGGGGAAGTCCGGCCCCGGGACGAAGTGGCGCACGGGGTTGCCGCGCAGGTCGAGGACGGCGAGCTCGGTGCGGGCGGTCGTGGCGAGGTCGAACCACAGGCAAGTCGCCGCTTCCGTCCCGGCAGGGAAGGGGTTGGGGAAGTTCTGGTACAGGATGGTGGCGCCGGGGACCGACGGATCGAGCACGAGGAACGAGCCGCGGCTCTCGGCGACGGACGAATCCGGACCGAGGTGCGCCACGACCTTCCACCGGTATTGCACGTTGCGTTCGAGCGGCTGCGTGATGGTGAAGACGGTGTCGAGGATGCCGCCGACGCCGTACGTCGGGAACGACTGCCCCAGGCGGAACACGAACAAGTCGTAGCGGAACGGGCCGGGTGGCGTGGTGACGGCGGGCGAGCGCCACGAGAACGTCGGCTGGACGTCCGGGGTCGCCGTGCCCTGCGCGTTGTCGAGCGTCGTCAGGGTGACCCACGCGGGCACGGCGATCGGCCCCACGCGGCCGGTGGACGCGGTCTCGGCCGCGGCGTCGGTGGCGTACACCCGCCAGAAAATCGGGCCGTACGGCTTGATGGGCCGCCGCAGCGGGTACACGGTCTGGTCGGTCAACGTGGTATCGACGAACGGCGTGGCGAGGGTGGAGTCGCGGGAGACGCGCAGCCGGTACATGACGGGCGGCGTGAAGCCGGTGCCGGTCCACTGGAAGTCGGGAGTGACGGTCACGAGCGACGGTGGCAACGGGGCGTCGGGGGTGACGCCGGCCGACCGGGGTCGAGACGCGGCGATCCCCGCCGCCCCGGCGAGGCTGAGCACCAGACGCCGCATGGAATCAGGCGGGATCGAGCTGGCCGAGGCGGACGCCGACGATCGTCGAGACGCCCGGTTCCTGCATCGTGACCCCGTAGACCGCGTCGGCCGCCTGCATGGTGCGCGGATTGTGGGTGATCACGATGAACTGCGTCTGATCCTTGAACTCCGACAGCAGGCGCACGTAGCGCCCCACGTTCGCGTCGTCGAGCGGCGCGTCCACCTCGTCGAGCAGGCAGAACGGGCTGGGGCGCGCGAGGAAGATGGCGAACAGCAGCGACACGGCGACGAGGGTCCGCTCGCCCGACGACAGCAGGTGGATGCGCTGGGTGCGCTTGCCGCGCGGCGCCGCGTGGATCTCGATCTCGCTGGTCAGCGGCTCGTCCTCGTTGGCGAGGCGCACGTCGCACTCGCCGCCGCCGAACAACGTCTGGAACACCGCGCGGAAGTTCTCCCGCACCTTACCGAACGAGTCGAGGAACAGCTGCTTCGCCGTCTGGTCGATTTCCCGCGCCGCCTGCTGGAGCGAGTTGCGCGCCGCGACGAGGTCGTCGCGCTGCGTCATGAGGAACTCGAGGCGCTTCACCTCATCGGCGTGCTCTTCGACCGCGAGGGCGTTCACCGGGCCCACCGCTTCGATGGCGGTGCGCAGCCGCTCGTTCTCCTCGCGCAGCCATTCGACGTCGCCGCTGACTTCGGGCGCCTCCGCGAGGAGCCGCTCGAGGGACTTGCGCCACTCCGCTTCGACGCGCTCGGTCGTCGCGCGCTTGCGTCCTTCGATCTCGGAGCGCTCCAGCTGCAGGCGGTGCTCTTCGTCGCCGAGCGCGTCCAGCGCCTGACGCGCCGTTTCGACGGCCTCCTCGGCACCAGCCACCGCCGTCTCGGCGGCGGTGACCTGGGCCTCCGCTTCCCGGGCGGCGGCGGTCAGCTCCTGCAGCGTGACCCGGCGCTCCTGGAGACCATCGTCCCACTGGGCGCGCTGCGCCGTGAGGGTGCCGGCGTCCCGGTCGATCTGCGAGATCTCCGCGCCGAGCGCGACGGCATGCCCAACAGCGGCCTCGGCATCGGCTGCGGCCCGATCGGCGCGCTCGCGCGCGGCGCCGAGCCGCGCTTCCACCTGCGCCGCCTCCACCTGCCAATGCACCCGCTGCTCGCGTGCGGCCTCCTGCTGCCCTTCGAGCTCCGTAAGGCGGGCCCGCTCGGCGCCGATGCGCTCGTCGAGGCGCACGCGCTCGACCTCCTGGGCGCGCAGCTCGCCGCGTAGCGTACTGAGCCGTTGCTCGACGGTGGTGAGCCGCTTGGTGAGGCGCTCGACCTGGCCGGCGGAGTCAGCTCCGCCGTCGTCGTCGTGAGCTCGGCACCGGCGCGCTCGCGTCCACCCTCGGCGCCCGCCAGCTCCTGCCCGATCGTTTCCAGCTCCGCGCGCCGCTGCAGCGGGCCGCCGGAGGCGGCCCCGTCGAGGAACACCGCGCCGTTGGCGCGGCGCAGGGCGCGGCCGCCCTCGAGCACCTCCTGCCCGGTCAGCAGCGCCCGCACCCAGGCGGCGGCCGGGCCGTCAACCCGCAGGGCGGCCGGCAGCGGTTCGCCGTCGGCGGCGCGCTTCGGGCCCGGCAGCGAAGGGAGAAGCAGCAGCGGGCCCGGGTGCGCTTCGTCATGCCAGCGGCGGATCTCGCCTACGGCCGACTCGTCCCGCACCAGCACGGCGTGCAGCCACTCGCCCAGCAGGCGCTCGGCGAGCTCGGCGTCGCGGCGGCTGGTGCGCACGAAATCGGAGAGCGGTCCGATCACCGCGTCCCCGAACTTGGCCTTCTCCTTCAGGAGCGCCTGCGCAGCCGGGGCGAGCCCGACGCGCTCGCGGTCCAGCTCGGCGAGGGCGTCGCGGCGCGCCGCGAGCTGCGCCACGGCTTCTTCGGCCTGCCGCAGCCCCGCCCGCGCGTGCGCTTCGCGCTCGCGCAGCTCGGCGACCCGGCGCCGCGCCCGCTCCACCGCCGCGGCGGCGTCGGCCGCGGCGCGCGCTTCCGCCGCCGCGCGCTCGCCGGCGGTGGTGACGTCCCGTCCCGCCGCGCGCTCGGCCGTCTCCCGGCGCTCCCGCTCGCTGGCGGCGCCACCCAGCTGCTGGCGCAGCTCACCCTGCTCGCGCTCCAGCGCCGCGCGCTCGCCCTCGAGCGCCCGGTGTCCCTCCGCCCGCCGCAACAGCTCGGCCTCCAGATCGCGCACGGTGACCCGCTGCGCCACGAGGCGCTCGCGGACCTCCTGCTCCTGGGCCGTGCGCCGCTCCAGCTCGGCCTGCACCGTCGCGAGGTCCCGCTCGGCCGCGGCGCGCTCGCCGTCGGCCGCTTCGCGCTCGCGCTCCGCCTGCGCCCCCCGTCGCTCGTTCTCGCCCCGTTCCTCGCCCGCCTTCGCCCGCCGCTGCGCGGAGTTGGCCAGGCGCTCGGCCGCGAGCGCGAGATCGCCCTCGAGCCGGCCGGCTTCGATGCGCGCGTCGGCGAGGCGGCGCTCGATCTCGGTGCGCTGCACTTCCGCGGTGTGCCGCGCCTGGACCCGGGCCTCCCGCTCGCGCTCCGCTTCCTCGAACCGGGCCCGCGCGCCCGGCAGGGTCTCTCCCAGCTCGCGGGTGCGCACCCCCAGCGCCCCGAGCGCCAGGTCGAAGTCCTCCAGCTCGCGGCGCACCAGCGTGATGGCGACGCCGTAGCGCTCGTCGATCATCTTGGTGTAGCGCTCCGCCCGGCCGCGCTGGCGCGCGAGGCTGCGGACCTGCGTCTGCACTTCCGCGATCAGGTCTTCGAGTCGGGCGAGGTCGGCCGCGGTCTCCTCGAGGCGGCGCTCGTAGCTCTGCTTGCGATTGCGGTAGAGGCCGATCCCCGCGGCCTCCTCGAACAGCGCGCGCCGCTCCTCGGCTTTCTCCGACAGCAGCGCGTCGATCATCTTGGCTTCCATCACGACCGCCGCGTCGGCGCCCAGCCCCGTCCCGTGCAGCAGATCCTGGATGTCGCGCAGCCGGACCGCCCCGCGGTTCAGCAGGTACTCGCTCTGTCCCGAGCGCGACAGCCGCCGGGTGATCACGACCTCCTGATAAGCGATGGGGAGCGTGCCGTCCGAGTTGTCGAACACCAGGGAGACTTCGGCCACGTTCACGGGCCGGCGCCCGGTCGAGCCCTGGAAGATCACGTCTTCCATCTTGCCGCCGCGCAGCAGCCGCGGCGACTGCTCGCCGAGCACCCAGCGGACGGCGTCCGAGATGTTGGACTTGCCGCACCCGTTCGGTCCCACGATGGCGGTCACGCCCGCTTCAAAGGGCAGCTCGACCGTTCCCGCGAACGACTTGAAGCCCGACAGCTCCAGCCGGCTCAGTCTCATGCCCGGAGGGTCCTCACGGTTGGGGTTGCGGCTGGTAGATCCAGTACGGGCGGCCGAGCTTGCGGCCGATGCCTTCGGCGACCTCGCGCGTCGGATACGGCCCCCGGTGGTCGCCGGCGCCAGCACTTTGGCCGGCAGCCCGGCCCGTCCCAACTCCTGCGCCAGCCGCTGCGACCAGTCCTGGTTCTGCGACACCGAGACCTGCACGTACAGCGGCCCTTCCGACCCCACCGAGTCGCCGGTCGCCGCGGCGATGGCCGGTGCGGCCTGCGCCGAGTACCGGGCGCCGCCGCGCGGGAGCCAATTGGTCACCGCCCAGAGATCGGCGGCCCCGCCCGCCACCCGGCCCCGCGGCACGAGCGAGTCGGGCGTGACCGCGACCACGTCGGACCCCTGCCGCGCCAGCACCGACCCGTTCGGAGTCACCACGGGAAGGTCGAGCTGCCACGTCGTCGCCAGCCCCCCCACCAGCCGCTTGATCGGCAGGTCCACGACCCACGCCGTGTCCCCCACGGGCGGCCGCGCCAGCAGCCACCGCCCCAGCGGGTCGATGCGGATCGTCGCGGCGGACGAGGGGAGGGCGACGCCATCGATTTCTTCGCGTGCGTAGCGGTCGATGACGGCGAGTCCCAGCCCCCCGCGCAGCGCGACGTAAACGCGATGCCCGGAGGGGGAGAAGGCGAGCGCGCGGGGATGATCGGCGAGTCGTACGAACGCCATGTCGCGACGACCCAGCGGATCGATCAGCGTGACCCCGGAGTCGCTGGCGATGGCGACTAGATCACCCCACCGCGTGGCCGCGACGTCGCCTCCCAGCTCCAGCGTGCGACTCGCGGGGGGTTGATCGGCGCCCGCGGTGACGAGGCGCGGAGGATCCTGCGCCACGACGGCGACGATGCGCTGGTCGGCGGCGCCGAACAGGTCCCGCGGCACGCCGCCGAGCGGCTGCGGCCAGGCGAGGCGGGCGCGGCGGGCGAGCGAGACCACGCGCTTCTTCCCGTCGACCGCGAACAACGTGCCGTCCGGTCCCACCGTGGCTTGCGCGACGTCCGTCGCGACCGTGTCGGTGCGGCCGCTCTCCAGGTCGAGCGCGAGCAGCTCCCGCTTCACAGTGCGCACATAGAGGAATGCCGCCTCCGGGTCCACGCCCACCACCCGCTCGACCGGCGGCAGACGCCCGTGAAGCGCGTCCGGGACCTCGGCGAGGGTGGGGAGGCGGTAGAGCCGCGGAATCCCGCCCCGGGCTGGGAGGCGGATGGCGATAGCGGGGACCCGGCCGACGGGCCCACCGGATGTTCTAACTGTTTGGGAATCTTTGGCTTGTGAGGAGGCTCCGCCGGGCGCTTGGGAGCCGCAGCCCCAGAGCGCGATGCTCAGGAGGAAGCACGATCGTCGCAGTGTGGGCAAAGGGCCTCGCCGGAACAAGATAGGAAACCGGCGAGGCCCGGACAAGTGTTTGGGCGACGCGAAGTTAGAACGTCGGACCGAGGCTCACCGTCCAGTAGGAGCCTTTGCCCGGCCGGTCCAGCGGCTTGGTGTAATCGAACCTCAGGATCACGAATCCCAGCATGTTCATGCGGATCGAGCCGCCGAAGCTGCGCACCGGCGCCCGCACGTTGGTGGGACTTTCACCGGCGTTCCGGTGCCACTTCACGATGCTGTTGTCGTCCCAGGCGACGCCGACGTCGTAGAAGAGGGCGCCTTCGATCGGTGGGAAGCCGACCGGCAGGAAGCCGAGCACCAGGCTGCGCGTGAGCGGGAAGCGCAACTCGACGTTCCCCACAGCCACGCGGGAGCCGACGAGCTGGTCGAACTCGGCGCAGCCGCTGAACGAATTGGTGCCCACGGGGGCGACGCACTCGTTCTGGCGGAACGACCCGCTCGTGTAGCCGCGCACGAGCTCGGTAGAGCCGAGGTAGACGGGGAACAGATCCGCGTCGCGGCCCACGCGACCGAAGAACAGCCCGCGCACCGCGAGCGTGAACGGCCGCGCGAAGAAGTACCGCCGCCAATCGGCCAGCGCCATCGTGAACTTCCACGTGCCGAAGGTCGGCGACGCCTGGATCCTCCAGCGGCTCCCCGCGAACGGGCCGACGTAACCGAACAGCGCGTTGTCGTGCACCAGGGCCGCCGACGGCTGCAGGTAGCCGATGGACTGGTTGTGGAAGGTCTGGAAATCCGAACCGATGTAGCTGTTGGTCGCGTCGTAATAATCGAGCAGCTCATAGGTATCGTCGCTGATGTTCACGCCGTGCAGCGACAGCTCGACTCGGTTGAACTGGCTGAAGGGGTAATACGCTTCGGCGAACGCATCGCGCAGCACGAGCCGCCGCAGCGCCTGGATGACGATCGTACCCGTATCGTTCGGATTCGCGTTGCAGATGTTGATGCACGGCGCGTACCCGAACGACACCGGGAAGTAGATCGGATCCTGCGAGAAGCCCGCCGCCCAGTTGAGCCGGTGCACCTGATTGATGTAGGCGGCGAGTACCTGCGCTTCGCTGATGCGTCCGTTCACCGCCCCCGAGAAGACGAGGGTGTGGTTGCCGAGCATGTCGGAGAGCGAGATCGCCGTACCGCCGAAGATCCCGCGCCCGAAGTTGTCGCGCTCGTAGCCGATGGTTGGGCGCGCAACGTAGTCGGGGCTGAAGCGGACGTGGTAGGGCTTGAACGTGAACTCGCTGGTGTCGGGCAGGCTGCTCCCCGCCGAGTCGACGAGGCTGCGGACCGACACGGGTTGGCCGGCCGAGTCCGTCGTCACCGGGGCGGTGGCCGAGGGCCTCAGCCCCTGCGGGGTGCGGTACACCGAGGCCACGGCGCCCGGCGGCTGCGCCGGAGCCGTCGTGGACACGGCCGGCCCCGCCGTGTCGCGGCGCTGTCCCGCGAGCAGCGTGACCGGCGGCGGTGCGGGGCGGTCGGGGGCCGGCTGTCGCTTCAGCGAGCGCGGGTTGTCGACGCTGTAGACGTCCCAGCGCTGGTCCTCGTAGTAGACGAAAGCGAGGCGGTCCGCCTGGTGGGCCCACGAGAGCACCGGCGAGAGCATGGTGATGCCTTCCGCGCCGGTGTACATGTCGGTCAGCTGGTAGACGTTGCCGTCGCCGAAATCATACAGGTAGACGTTGCTGATGCCGGTGCGGTCGGAGACGAACGCGAGCGAGCGGCCGTCGGGGGCCCACACCGGGTTGATGTTCTTGCCGGCGCCCATATGGGGCAGGACTTCGACCGACCCGGACTCGAGGTGGTACAGGGCGACGCGGAAATTGCCGATCTGCAGCTGGCCGAAATCGGTGTCGGGGCCGCGATCGGTCGCGAACGCGATGGTCTTGCCGTCCGGTGACCAGGACGGCTGCAGGTCCGCGTACTTGTCGTTGGTGAGGCGCCGCAGGTTCGTGCCGTCGACGTTGACCGTGAAGAGGTCCGACAGTCCCCCGTCGTACCCCGTGAACACCAACTGGCTGCCGTCGGGCGACCACGCCGGCGTGGTGAGCCCGTTCAAGGGCACCTGGATGCGGCGCACTTCCCGGCCGCGGCGCGCGTCGATGATGACGAGGTCGTCGCGGTCCCGGTGCTTGACCGCGATCGCGAACAGGCGCCCGTCGGGGGAGAACGTGCCCGCGGAGTTGATGAACCGCAGGCTCTCGTAGTTGCTCGAGAACGCGGACTTGACCAGCCGGCGCCGCACGCGCCCCGTCTCCGCGTCCGCGAGGTAGAGGTCCACGAAGAAGCTGTTGCGCTCGCTGAGGTAGGCGATTTCGCGGCCGTCCGGCGTCAGCGCCGGGGCCACGTGCAGTGTGCCCTGCGAGCGCTTTTCGGTCAGCAGCGGCTGCGCGATGCGCCGCGCGCGGTAGTGCTCCGACAGCTGCGGCAGGTAGGTCGTCTGAACGGCGTCCCGCCACTCGTCGGACAGCTCGTCGAGGCTCAGGCCCAGCGCGCGGTGGAAGGCGTTCTCGACCCCTGAAGACGCCGTGGCCTGGAGGATCTCGCCGATCACCTCGTCGCCCCACTTCTCCCCAATGAACGCCCACAGCGCCTGGCCGAAGCGGTACGGGAAGATGCGCGGGTCGTAGGTCATCTGCTCGATGGTCGGGAGGTGCCCCTCGAGGGCCGCGTCGCGCAGCCACATCGCCGTCTCGGGGTCGATGGGCTCCCGGGAGAGGTAGGCCGCCATCCCCTCCATGAACCAGCCCGGCGGATTCACGGTCATCAGCGTCTGCACGCCGCCGCCGATGCGGCCGCGACTGAACACGTCGAACTGGAACTGGTGCGTCATCTCGTGCTGGATGACCTCTTCCAGGTCGGCGTAGGAGCCGGTGAAGGGGAGCACCATGCGGTGCTTGAAGAACTCCGTGACGCCGCCCGTCCCTTCGCCACCCACGCTGGTGACGTTGGTCTCCTGGAACTCGCTGCTCGAGGCGTACAAAATGATCGGCTTGCGGCCCTGGAACTTGTGGTTCAGCAGCCGCGACAGCCGGGCGTAGGACCGCTCGGCGATGCGCGCCGCGTCGAGGGCCGCGGTGCGCTCGGCGGGATAATAGTAGACGTCGAAGTGCTCGGTCTCGATGATCCGGAAGTCGAAGGTGCGGTACTGCACCTTGTTCTGCCCGAAATATTGCGCGGCCCCGGACCGCGGGGCCGCGACGAGCAGGGCCCCCGCCATCGAGAGGGCCACCGCGCCAGCGCCGAACGAGCGTTGCATCGTCCTCATCCTTTCAGCTCCGAATCCCCTACCGCGACCACCGGTGCGTCCCCCCACAGCCGCTCCAACTCGTAAAACGCGCGCAGCTCCGGGTGGAACAGGTGCACCACGAAATCCACGTAATCGAGCAATACCCAGCGGCCCTGCGCCAGCCCCTCCACGTGGTGGGGCCGCCCGCCGCTGGGGGCCAGCGCCTCCACCAGATGCTCGGCCATGCCGCGCACGTGCGCGTCCGAGGTCCCCGAGACGATGAGGAAATAGTCGGTGGCCGAGGCCAGCCCCCGCAGGTCCAGCAGCAGCGGGTCGACCGCTTTGCGATCCCGCAGGATCTCCATCGCCCGGCGCACCGGCGCCGGCGTCCCGCGCCGGCGACCTCCGCGGGCGCGCCCGCGCCCCGTATTCATAGCGCGCGCCTCACGGGTTTGTTCCGTACCCGCCCGGCGGACTCTCCCGCCCTTGTGGCTGAGATAGCCATCACCGGCTCGACGTTAAGCCGCCCTACTCCTTGACGACGGTGACGGCGATCTCGGGCCGAACGTCGGGATGGATCTTGATGCCCACCCGGAATTCGCCGAGCGCGCGGATCGGCTCGGGGAGGTCCACCTTGCGCTTGTCGACGTGGATCCCCAGCTCCTCGAGTTTGCGCTGGATGTCGCCGGCGGTGACGGACCCGTACAGCCGATCCTCTTCCCCCACCTTCACGGCGAAGGTGAGGTGGACGCCGTCGAGCTTGCCCGCTTCGCCCTGGGCGGCTTCCCGCTCGAGCGCGCGCTTCTTGGCGAGCCGGTCCGCTTCGAAGGCGATGCGCTTCTTGTTGCCTTCGGTGGCCGGGTAGGCGAGCCCCTTGGGGAGCAAGAAGTTGCGGGCGTAGCCGTCTTTCACCTTGACGACTTCCCCAGTCTTGCCGAGGTGCTGCACGTCTTCGCGGAGAATGATTTCCATCACAGGCCTCACGTGTGAGATGGCAGAACAGGGGTTCCGTCGACCAGGGCGGCCACCGGCGCGGTGGCGAGATCGAGACGCGCGTGCCAGAACCAGGCCAGCGCCAGCCCCGCCAGGGTCTGCAACGCCAGGAGCACCGGAGCGGCGCCGCTCAGCAGTCGCACCAGCGGCTCCATCAGCGAGAACGTCCCGGGCACCAGCGCAATGACGGCGAACGCGTCCACGGTGGCCTGGCGCGTCGCCTCCCAATGCAGCTCGCTCCAGGCGATTCCTCCCCAGGCGATGGTCGCGAGCCCCAGCGTCGCCGCGCCGGCCCAGAGCAGCGCGCGCAGCGACTGGCGCCACAGGCCCACCGGCGCGAGAAGGTTGCCGCCCGCGAACGCGACGGCGGCGCACAAGGCGAACGCGGCCTCGAGCGTGCCGAGCCGGTCGCCGGGCGCCGGCAGCAGCGTCCATGCACCGAGGGCGGCGACTGCTGCCGCGACGCCCCAGGCAATCCCGGGCGCCGGCCGCGTCGCGACCAGCAGCGCGGCGAGCGGCAGCGCCACAAACCCGACCGGCGCGACGAGGGAAAACGCGGCGGTGCCGAGCACCAGCCGCCACCAGCGGCGCGGCACGGCGAACCTAGCCGGCGTAGCCGCGGATGTACGGCATCAGGGCCAACTGCCGCGCCCGCTTCACCGCAGTCGCGAGCTGGCGCTGGTGGCGCGCGCACATCCCCGACAGCCGGCTCGGCAGGATCTTGCCGCGCTCGGTCAGGAACCGGGAGAGCGTGCGCTCGTCCTTGTAATCGAGGACCCGGACCCCGGACTCGCACACGGGACAGGTCTTGGCGGGGCGTTTCACGCTTCCTCCTCCTCCAGCTCGTCGACTTCCGCCGCGATCACGGGAGCGGGCTCCGGCTTGGCCGGCAGCCCTTCGTTGACCACCACCAGGAACCGCAGCACCCCCTCGTCGAGCTTCACGAGGCGCTCGTACTCGGGCAACAGGTCCGGCGCGCTCTCGAACTGGGCCACGACGTAGTAGCCCGTCTCCTTCTTCTTGACGGTGTAGGCCAGGGTGCGCTTGCCCCAATGGGCGACGTTGGAGATCGTCCCCTTGCCGTCGCGGGTCAGGAGCGCGTGGAACTTCTCGAGTTTTTCGTTGACCGCGGGCTCTTCGAGGGCACTATCGAAGATATAGACCGTCTCGTAGCGACGAGGCATGCCACCTCCCTTTGGACGATTGAACGACCCGGCGGCGGTGGGCTGCCGAGTAGGGGATTTGTGAGGGGGGGAAGCTAGGCGGTCGGGCGGTCGGGCGGTAGGGCGGTCGGAGGCAGCCCCATGGGCCAGCGGAACGCCGTTTCACATCGTACAGTATTAATGAAAGGCCCCCTTCGTACCTGAATTGAAACCCAGCGATTCGCGCGCCATTTCCTCGGCCTGAAGGCCGGGCTCGGCTCGAACGCGCGCGTCCTTACAGGACGCCTGCTTGCGCCGAGCCGGGGCTTCAGCCCACGGACTAACGGACGGCGGGGTTGGCCCGTAAGCATCGCAGACTCTCGCCCAGGCGACCACGCGCATGCATCGACAATTCTGGCTCAGCCTCGCCGCGACGGTGTCGCTCACCGTTGCTCCCTCGCTCCGCGCCCAGGACTCCGCCTTCCGCGCCATGCAACAGCGCGGCAAGGTCGCGATGGGCGTGGACCAGTACACGTCCTTCCATCGCTTCGAGCACGCCGCCAACGGCGGCCGCATCGTCCTGGTCGGGGACTCGGCCGACGCCGCGGCGGTGCGGACCATCCGCGAGCACTTGAAAGGGATCGCGCAGGCCTTCACCGCCGGCAACTTCCAGACGCCCGGCTTCGTGCACGCCCAGACGGTCCCGGGCACGCGCGTCATGACCACCAAGAAGGCTGCGATCCGTTACGTCTTCCATCCGCTGCCGGGCGGCGGCGAGGTGCGCATCGTCACGCGCGACGCCGCGGCGGTCGCGGCGGTGCATGAGTTTCTGACGTTTCAACGGACGGAGCATCGAACGGGGGAGGGGGAGCAACACCGGCACTGATGTCTGATGTCTGACGTCAGACGTTTGACGTCAGATGTCACACGTTGAACCGGAACAGCAGGATGTCGCCGTCCTTCACGACGTACTCCCGACCCTCGCTGCGCACCAGCCCCTGCTCGCGCGCCGCCTTGTAGGACCCGGCGCGCACGAAGTCTTCGAACCCCACCGTTTCGGCGCGGATGAAGCCGCGCTGGAAGTCGGAGTGGATCTCCCCGGCGGCGTCGTAGGCCGTGGCGCCGCGGTGCATCGTCCAGGCCCGCACCTCGTTTTCCCCCACGGTAAAGAAGGTCTGTAACCCGAGCAGCCGGTAGCCGGCGTGAATGAGGCGGTCGAGCCCCGGCTCGGCGACGCCCGCGCTCTTCAGGTACTCCGCACGCTCCGGGGGCGCGAGGTCGGCGAGCTCGGCTTCGAGCTTCGCGGAGAAGAGCACGATCTCGACTTCCTCATGATGCGCTTGCACGGCGCCGCGCAACGCGCTGAGCCAGGGGCCCCCGCCCGTCGCCAGATCTTCCTCCGTCACGTTCGCGGCGTACAGAATTGGCTTCGCGGTGAGCAGGCCGAGCTGGCGGAGGAAGCGGATCGCCTCCTCGTGCTCGCCGGCCTCGCGCGCGCCGCGCCCGGCATCGAGCTCCGCGACGACGCGCTCCAGCACAAGCAGCTCGGCCTGCGCGTCCTTGTCGCCGGCGCGGGCGGTCTTGCGCGCCTTCTCCAGCCGCCGCTCGACCACCGCGAGGTCGGCGAGGGCCAGCTCGCTGGTGATCACGTCGTGGTCGCGCACCGGGTCCACCGGTCCCATCACGTGCACCACGTCCGGGTCCTCGAAGCAGCGGATCACGTGGACGACGGCGTCCACTTCGCGGATGTGCGACAGGAACTGGTTCCCCAGCCCCTCGCCTTGCGAGGCGCCTTTGACGAGGCCGGCGATGTCCACGAATTCGACGACGGCAGGGACCTTTTTCTTCGGCCGTACGATCTCGTTGAGCCGCTCGAGGCGGGGGTCCGGCACTTCCACGACGCCGACGTTGGGCTCGACGGTGCAGAACGGATAGTTCTCCGCCGCCGCGGCTTTGGACGAGGTCAGCGCGTTGAAGAGCGTGGACTTACCGACATTGGGGAGACCGACGATGCCTAAGCGAAGCATGCTACCCCACGAACCAGGGCGCCAACACGAGACTCACGACCGACATCAGCTTGATGAGAATGTTCATCGCCGGTCCGGACGTATCCTTGAACGGGTCGCCGACGGTATCGCCGACGACGGCGGCCTTGTGTGGCTCCGAGCCCTTGCCGCCCAGCGCGCCGCCTTCGATGTGCTTCTTGGCGTTGTCCCACGCGCCACCGGCGTTGGCCATGAACAGGGCCAGCATCACCCCCGTCAGCGTCGCGCCGGCCAGCATGCCGCCGAGCGCGTACAGACCCAGCACCTTGCCGACGACCACCGGCGCCACGACGGCGGTGAGCCCTGGCACGATCATCTCGCGCAAGGCCGCGCGGGTCGAGATGTCCACACAGCGCGCGGAATCGGGCTGCGCCGTGCCGGCCATGAGCCCGGGGATCTCGCGGAACTGGCGCCGCACCTCCTCGACCATGCCGCCGGCCGCCCGGCCCACGGCCGTCATCGTCGCGGCGGCGACGAAGAACGGGATGCAGCCGCCGATAAAGAGGCCGATCACGACCATCGGGTTGATGAGATCGAGCCCGCCTGTGCGGATCCGCGCGGCGGTGGCGTAGGCGCTGAACAGTCCCAGCGCGGTGAGCGCCGCGGATCCGATCGCGAAGCCCTTACCCATCGCCGCGGTGGTGTTGCCGAGCGCGTCGAGACCGTCGGTGATCTTGCGGACTTCGGGACCCAGCCGGCTCATCTCGCTGATGCCGCCGGCGTTGTCGGCGACGGGGCCATAGGCGTCGACCGACATGGTGATCCCCACCGTGGCGAGCATCCCCACCGCGGAGATGGCGATGCCGTAGAGTCCGGCGGCGTGGTAGGCGACGTAGATGGCGGCGCACAGCATCAGCATCGGCGCGATGGTGCTGCGCATCCCGACGGCGAGCCCGGCGATGAGGTTGGTGGCGGGTCCCGTGCGGGACGCCTCGGCGATGGCGCGGATCGGTCTCCCCGACGTGTAGTACTCCGTGAGCAAGCCGATCACCACGCCCGCGAGCGTGCCGGCGACCACGGCGGTGAACGCGCCGAGGGCGGGGAGCGGGGCATCGTCGGGACCGATCAGCACGGGGTCGACGCGCGTGGTGAGCCAGTACGCCGCCGCGAGGAACAGCCCGGCGGCGAGGAACGTGCTCCAGCGCAGCGCGCCGGCCGGGGAGCCGCGCTCCAGGAGCCGCACGGCGGCGATGCCAACGAGGCTCGCGACGAGCCCCGCGATCGTGTACAGGAGCGGCAGCGCGACCGCGTCGACGCGGTTCGCGACGGCGGGGCTCGTGGCGCCGATCGCGATGGTGGCGACGATGGCGCCGACGTAGGACTCGAAGATGTCGGCGCCCATCCCCGCCACGTCGCCGACGTTGTCGCCCACGTTGTCGGCGATGGTCGCGGGGTTGCGGGGATCGTCCTCGGGGATGCCGGCTTCGATTTTACCGACGAGGTCGGCGCCGACGTCGGCTGCTTTCGTGTAGATGCCGCCGCCCACGCGGGCGAACAGCGCGATGGACGACGCGCCCATCGCGAACCCCGAGATGATCTCGCTGAAGGCGCGCCAGCCGGCGTCGCTGAAGGCGTCGGCGAGGAACGCGCGCATCACCGCGCCGAGCCCCAGGAGCCCGAGGCTCGCGACGGCGAGCCCCATGACCGCGCCGCCGTGGAACGCGGTGCGCAGGGCCGGTCCCTGCCCGTGCGCGCGCGCCGCTTCGGCGGTGCGGACGTTGGCGTGGGTCGCGGCCGTCATCCCGAAGAGGCCGGCGAGAATGGAGCACAGGCCGCCGCTCACGTACGCCACGGCGGTGCGCCAGCCGATGGCCCAGGCGAGCAGCGCGGCGACGACAGCGAGAAACGGCAACAACACCGTGTACTCGCGCTTCAAGAACGCCATCGCCCCGCGGCGAATCAGGCCGGCGATTGCCTGCATGGCGGCCGAGCCCGCGGGCTGGCGACGGATGGCGCGGTACAGGGCGAACGCGACGCCGAGACCTCCCACGCCGGCGGCGACGGCGAGCAGCGGCAAGTACGTGTAGGTCACACCCGGACGCCTTCCCGCACCCAACCGGCCACGGCCTCGAGCAGCTGGGGCTTCAGGGCCTCGAGCCGCTCGCGCTCCTCCTGCGTGAACGGCGCCAGCACGTAGTCCTCCCAGGCCACGTCCGGTGGCAGCGGCCCCACGCCGATGCGCAGCCGGGCGTACTGCTGGGACTGCAAGGCCCCCTCGATGCTCTTCAACCCGTTGTGACCGCCGGCCGAGCCGTCGGCCCGGAGTCGGAACGTACCGGCGGGAATGTTGAAGTCGTCGACGAGGATCAGCAGATCGCGCGACGGATCGAAGGTGGGATCGGCGCGGAGCGAGGCGAGAGCGGCGCCGCTGCGGTTCATGTAGGTCGTGGGCTTGAGCAGGCGGACGGGGATGCCGTCGATTTCCCCCGCGGTCGCCACCCCGCGCTCGGCGCGGCGGAACGGGGGCAGGTCCCACCGCGCGGCCACCGCGTCGGCCAGCCAGAAGCCCGCGTTGTGGCGCGTCGCCGCGTAGTCCGGGCCGGGGTTGCCGAGGCCGACGACGGCGCGCAGGGTTGCTAGCCCTTCTTTTCCTTGGGCTTGGGTTCCGCCGGTGCCTTCGCCGGGGGCGCCTTCCCCTCGGGCGCCTTGGTCCCCTCCGGCGCCTCGCCCTCGGCTCCTTCCTCACCTTCCTCCTCACGCGGCTTGCGGATCAACTCGGGCTCGGCGACTTCGGCGGCGGTTTCCGGCGTCGGGGCGGCCACTTCTTCGGCCCGTGGCGGCACCACCGTCGCGATCGTGAGATCGGCGCCGGAAAGGATCGTGGCGTTGGGGATCTGCAGGTCGCGCACGTGCCGCGAATGGCCGATGGCCAGCGGCGTGACGTCGAGCTCCACGCGCGCGGGGATGTGCTCCGGGAGCACTTCGACCTCGACTTCGCGCATCACCTGGTCGAGCACGCCGCCGGCGTTGCGCACGCCGTCGGGGGTGCCCACGAGGTGCACGGGGATCTTGAGGCGAACCTTCTCACCGCCGCGGATCTCGTAAAAGTCGACGTGGATGATGTCCGGCCGGATGGCGTGGCGCTGGATCTCGCGGATCAGCACCTTGGCTTTCTTCCCGTCGAGCGTCAGCTCGATGACGGTGCTCTCGGGGTCGACGCCGGTCAGCGCCTTCTCGAGGGCGAGCGCGTCCACGGTGAGCGGCTGGGCGGGCCGGCCGTGGCCGTAGATCACCGCCGGGACCTTGTGCTCCCGGCGGGTCTGACGGGCGCCGCCTTTGCCGCTGGCGGAGCGCGTTTCGGCGGAGAGAGCGATGACTTGAGCCATTTCTATTCCTCTGAGGTCAGACGTCTGACGTCAGACGTCTGACGTCAATCGAACAGCGAGCTCACCGACTGATTCGAGTGCTCGTACCCGATCGCCTTGGCCATCAGGCCGGCGATGGACAGCACCTTCAGCTTTTCGAACTTCCGCTCCTCGGGGAGGCGGATGGTATTCGTCACCGTGATCTCCTCGAGCGGCGCGGCGCGCAGGCGCTCCACCGCCGGGCCCGAGAGCAGGGCGTGCGTGGCGAACGCGAAGATGCGTCGCGCGCCGAGGCGTTTCAGTGCGGCCGCCGCCTCGGTGATCGTCCCCGCCGTGTCGATCATGTCGTCGGGGATCAGACAGTCCCGGCCTTCCACCTCGCCGACGACGTTGACGACCTCGGCGATGTTCGCCGACGGGCGCCGCTTGTCGATGATCGCCAGGGACGCATCGAGCCGCTTCGCGAACCCTCGCGCCATCCGGGCCGACCCCACGTCCGGCGCCACCACCACCGGCTGTTGCAGCGCCTTCTGCCGGTAGTGCTGCACGAAGACGGGCGCCGCGTACAGATGGTCCACCGGAATGTCGAAGAACCCCTGCACCTGGTGGGAATGGAAGTCCATTCCCAGCACCCGATCGGCCCCGGCGTGCGTGATCAGGTTCGCCATCAGCTTCGCGCTGATCGCCACGCGCGGCTGGTCCTTGCGGTCCTGGCGCGCGTAGCCGAAGTACGGCAGCACCGCCGTGACCCGCGCCGCGCTCGCCCGCCGCGCCGCGTCGATCAGCAACAGCAGCTCGAGATAGTTCTCCGCCGGCGGGTTCGTGGGTTCGATGATGAACACGTCCCGCCCGCGCACGTTCTCGTCGATCTTGACGAAGAGCTCGCCGTCCGCGAAGCGGCGCAGTGTGACCGCGCACAGCGGCTGGCCCAAGTGCTCGGCCATCTCCTCGGCGAGCGGCCGGTTGGCCGTCCCGGCGAGGAGTAAGAGCTGGCTGCGCGAGATCGACAGGTCGGCCATGCGAGCCCCCCCAAAGTAGCCGGTAACCTGTACCAAGAGAAGGGCTTGGCAACGTCGGCTGGCCGGGTCGGGAGCGGCGCCGTATTGTACCCCGGCCTCGCGCCGCGCCGCCGTCCTCAACGCGTCGGGGGAAGGGGAGGGAATCGTGGCGAGCGACCTCCGTGCCCGCCTGCAGGCCGCTCTGGCCGACCGCTACACGATCGAGCGCGAGCTCGGTCGCGGCGGGATGGCGATCGTCTTCCTGGCCACGGACCTCCGCCACGGCCGCGTGGTCGCGCTGAAGGCGCTGCGTCCCGAGCTGGCCGCCACGCTCGGCACCGACCGGTTCCTGCGCGAGATCCGCCTCGCCGCGGGGCTCGCCCATCCGCACATCCTGCCGCTGCACGACTCCGGCGACGCCGCCGGCTGCCTGTACTACGTCATGCCGTACGTCGCCGGCGAGTCGCTGCGTGATCGGCTCGAGCGCGAGCCGCGGCTGACGGTGGCCGAGGCGGTGCAGATCGCACGCGAGGTGGCGGATGCGCTCGACTACGCCCACCGCCGCGGCGTCGTGCACCGCGACATCAAGCCCGAGAACATTCTCCTGCAGGAAGGCCTCGCCGTCGTCGCGGATTTCGGCATCGCGCGGGCGATCAGCGCCGCCGCCGGACGGGGGGGGGGCAGCCGCGTGACGGAGGTCGGCATCGCGGTCGGCACGCCGGATTATATGAGCCCTGAGCAGGCGAGCGCGGACCAGACCCTCGACGGCCGCAGCGACGTCTACAGCCTGGGCTGCGTGCTGCACGAGATGTTGACGGGCCACCCGCCACGCCACGACGGGTCGGCCACCGAGGACGAGCTGCCGACCGCCACGCCGCCCGAGGTGCGGGCGGCGTTGCTGCGCGCGCTTGCGACCGACGCGGCGGCCCGGTTCGCGACGGCGGGCGCGCTGGCTGCCGCCCTCGCACCGCGCCCACGGTTGCGGCCGCGGCATTGGGTGGCGACGCTGGTCGGGGCGGCGGCGCTCGGAGGTGTGCTGGTCGTCGCCCTGCCGCGGGTGTTCCGCGGGTCGGGTCTCGACGCGGGGCTGTATCTCGTCGCGCCGTTCGCCGTGCGCGACGCCGCGCCGCCGGGCTTGAGCGGCGACGAGTCCCAGCTCGCGCTGTACGACGCCGTGAGCCGCTGGAAGGACGTGCGGCTCGTGGACGGGCTGCGCGTCCGCGATCTTGTGGCGCGGCGGGGCGGCCCGATCGCGCAACTCCGGGACGCCCTCGACGTCGCCCGCGCGGCGGGCGCGGGCCGGTTGCTCTGGGGCGAGGTCGTGCCGCGCGGCGATTCCGTCGCGGTGACGGCGGGCGTGTACGACGTCGGCCGGTCCGGGACGGCGGTGCGCAGTCACACCGTTTGGGTGGCCACGAGCCGGGACGGGCATCTGCTCAGCGCGCGCTTCCGGGCGCTCGCCGATTCGTTGTTGCTCGGCGGAGCGGGCTCAGGGGGAGCCCTCGCCCCGCAGACGAACCGTCTCGCGGCGCAGCTCGCGTACGACTCGGGCCAGGCGTCGCTGGGCGCCTGGGATTTGCCCGGCGCGGCGGACGGGTTCCGTCACGCGGTGGCGGTGGACCCGGATTTCCCGGATGCGAACTTCTGGCTGGCCCAGGTGCTGGTCTGGAACGGCGCGCCCTCGGAGGTGTGGAGCCCGCCCGCGAGCCGCGCGCTGGCGTCGCCGCGCGGGCTTGCGCCCCGGGACGGACGGCTCGCCGAAGGACTGGTGGCGATGGCCGACGGCCGGTTTCCTGACGCGTGCGGTGCCTACCGCCAGGCGCTGCGCCGCGATTCGCTCAGCTTCGCGGCGTGGTTCGGCCTCGCCGAGTGCAACGCCAAGGACAAAGTGGTCGTGCGCGATCCCGGGAGTCCGTCGGGGTGGCGGTTCCGCGGCAGCGTGCACGCCGCGTTTACCGCCTACAACCGCGCGCTGCGCCTCAATCCGTCGGCCCACCGCGCGTTCTTCGGGCAGTTGCCGCTGTTGTTCTTCGTGGACGCGAGTTGGTATCGGGAGGGTCGTGGGTCGCCGCCGGACACGAGTCACTTCGGCGCCTGGCTGGGGCTCGAGGCGGATACGCTGGCGACGGTGCCGTACCCGTACGCCGAGTGGTTGAACGGCTCCGCGCGGACCGTCGTGCCGTCGAACGCGGGCGCGCGGCAGCGCGTGCAGGAGCTGGTGCGGCAGATCGCCGTCGACTGGGTCCAGGCATTTCCGGGGGAAGCCGGCGCCCGGGAGGAGCTGGCCCTCTTGCTGGAGGCGCAGGGCGCCGTGGCGCTGTCGAGCGCCGAACAGCGTTCGGCGCTGGCGACCTTGCGGCGCGCGCGCGCGCTCGCGCGGGATCCCGCGCAGGCGCTGCGGCTCGCGATCGTCGAGACGCGGTTGCGCGTGAAGGTCGATGACGTCGAGGGCGCGAAGCGCCTGGCGGATTCGCTGCTCCGCGCTCATCCCAAGCCGGCGCCGGCCGTGGCCGCGCAGCTGGCGGGGCTCGCCGCGCTGACGGGTCGCAGTCAGCTCACCGCCGACCTGCTGCAGCGCTCGGCGCCCGTGGACTCTCCCACCACGAACACCGCCGAGGTGATCACGGGCGATTCGACGCTGCATGGCGCGGCCCTCGCCCTGCTCGCGTACGCATCGCTCGGCGCGCCGGCGGAGAGCGTCACGGTGCTCACCGCCCGCGTCGAGCGGTTGGTGACGGGAGGCTTCCGGCCCGATCGGCAGGCGGCGGCACGGTCGGCGTTCGAGGGTCCCGCCGCGGTACTCGCCTTCCCCATCACGGGCGCGACGCCGCTGCACCGCAGCGGCGAGCCGGGCGGCTATCTGCTCGACATGCAGCGCGCAGTGGCGCGCGGCGACCCGGCGGCGGCCCGCGCGCGCTACGACCGCGTCCGCACGCTGCGGCGCTGGCGGCGGCCCACGGACGTGGCGATCAGCAACACCTACGGCGAGGCGTGGCTGTTTCTCGATCTCGGCGACACCGCGGCCGCGGCCGCGGTGCTGGATTCCTCATTGAACAATCTGCCCGGACTGGGTGGCACGCTGCTGGACTACGTGCCGCAGGCGGCCGGCCTGGTGCGCGCCATGGCGCTGCGGGCCGAGCTGGCCGCGGCCGCCGGCGATCAGCGAACGGCCCGCTGGTGGGCGCAGCGCGTGACCACGTTGTGGCGGGACGCAGATGCTCCGCTCCAGCCGCTGGTGCGCCGCATGCGCCTCTTGGCGGGAGCGACATAACCCTGTAGCGCCCTGAGGGGGGGACCATGTCGATCGCAAGGGAAGGGGGGCGTTCGCCCCTGCCGATCCTGATACTCGTCGTGGCAGTCGCCGTGGCCGTGTGGTTCCTGAGGCCCGTCGTTTATCGCGGAGGGACGCCCTCCGGGCCAACGCCGACGGCGGCGCCCACGGCGTTCTTCACTGGGTCGGTGGACTCCGCGCCGCGGAGCGCGGTGCTGAACTACGCGCGCAGTCTGGATTACGACGCGAGCCACGGCGTGGGCGATTACCGGCGCCTGATGTTGGGCAGCTGCCCCAGGTGCATTTACGGTCCGCACGTGCTCCTGCTTCCCGAGCGCGGCGCGGCGACGCTGCAAACGCCTATGCTGGCCGAGGGCCGTGTCGTCGCGCGGCTGATCAACTCCGACGCCGAAGCCTACCCCAAGTTCAACCTGGCGCCTCACGATACCGTGTACTGGTGGGTGGATCGGCGAGGAACGGGTAACACGTGGCGGTCGGTGTACGTCTCGTCCGACCCGGCGCGGAGGCTGCAGCCGGACACGCTGGTCGTCACCGGCTACCACGGTTACACATGGCAACGCACCTTGGCGCGGTTCTTATGGCGCGACACCGACGAAGCGCTGTGGGTGGCGTGTGACATGACCGGGTGTTGTCGTTCGTCGGGGGCGGACCTGTACTGAGTCGTGAACATCGGGTAGGGGCTGGGCGTACAACTAGCGAACCCGTTTCCAACGGAGCGACTCACCATGCACCGCCGAATGCTCACGCTGTTCCTCGCTGTAACATCAGCCGCCGTCCTGCGCGCGCAGGGAGGTGGGATGGGGGGCGGGCAGTTTCAGCCGCCGCCGGATCACTGGCTCACGATGGATTCGCTGGCGCAGGCGGTCGGCCTGACCGCCGATCAGCGCACCAAGGTCGCGCCGCACTACGCCGAGCTGAACACAGTCGTGAAGAAGGCCGCCGACCGCCGCGTCGCGTTCCGGCAGTCGATGGGCGGCAGCATGGGCGCGATGACGCCCGAGCAGCGCGAGGCGATGCGGCCCAAGATGGATTCGATGCGCACGGAGATGGATGGGCTGCAGGCGCAGGCCGACATGCACTACGGCGCGATCCGCGCGCTGCTCACGGCGGACCAGCAGGCGAAGTTCGACGCCCTGCCCAAACCGCGCGTGGCGATGCGACGGCCACCGGCTCCCGGGCAGTAGCCGAGCCGCCGTCTCTGTTCAGGTTGCGACGCGGGCGGTAGGTTGAGGGCGGGAGTTCCCGTCCGATGCCCCGTCCGCGTCGTCGTTTCTCACCACTCTGGGCCGGCGCCCTCATCGTGGCCGCCTGCGCCCGGCACGGCGGCGCCCGCCATGCGGCCGCTCCGTCCCGCAGCCAGCCCGTCGACATCGCGCTGCACGTGACCAATCATCATTGGCTGGATATGACGGTCTTCGTGGAGCACGACGGCCAGCGCACGCGCGTCGGGAGCGTCACGGCGGCGACGAGCGCGGAGTTCGTGCTGCCGCTGCGGATGTTCGGCGTGTCGCGGGAGTTCCGGCTGGTGGCGGAGGCGATCGGCAGCCCGGAGGTCGTGCGCACCGAGACGCTCACGATCCAGCCCGGGCAGTTCATCGAATGGACGCTGGAGCACGACCTGCGGCGCTCCAGCGTCGGCGTGTTCTAGCGGCGGGTCACTTCGGCGGCGGCGGGCTCCCGGTGTTGCTGGGGATCAGGCCGATCCCAACGGACACCTTGTACGTCGTGACTAGCGCAACGATCAAGGCGCCCGTGATAAAGGCGGTTCGCCCCTTGGCGAGCCTGCGTTGGTCCAACTGGATGACGTACTCCCGGTTCACCGTGACCGGCTCGCCCTTCCACGTGATGTTCTCGCCGTGGTGCAGGCTGACCCCCGTCACGGCGAGGGTCAGCGCTCCACCGTCGCTGCTGACGAGGCGCCCACGCACCGACCGCACGTCGGGACCGATCGTGCGGGCCAGGTGGTCGGCGCCGGTGTCCGTGATCGTGGCCGAGAGATACGTGCCGGGGGCGGGATCGGGCGTGGCGAGCGGTTGGTAGTAGTAGCAGCCGGCCACGGCCCAGGCGAGGAGGCTGGCGAACAAGCAATCGCGCATCGTGACGGTCTCCCTCTCTAAAGAGTGGGGGCGGGTCACCAGCGTCGGCGCCCGCCCCCGGGAAGCTACCGCGGCGGTTCCCTTACGGGCAGTCCGCGGTGTCGTTCGGATTCCGGAATTGGTTGGTGGCGATCTGGGTGCTCGGGCCC
>WNGE01002024.1_pt1 | contig 25241 bp, 29 predicted proteins | sample 5400651 | NCBI WGS metagenome assembly WNGE01 (sample SAMN13153370, study PRJNA577476) | soil metagenome | isolation source: 60 cm soil or saprolite under grassland replicate 2 | place: USA:California | collected 2016-06-15 | reverse complement strand
ACAGCCTCCCGCTTGGCACGTTCTGCGGCGGTCAACCCGCCGCCCTCGGCATATCTCACACTCCACGGATAGCCATCCCGACCAGGCCAGACCTCACCCGGGAGGGATGAGATAACACCAGCCTTTGAAGATCTCTAGCTGTGCTCGAAGGTCAAGACTAGGCCAAGCCCACACGCCCAGTGGCGAGCACAAGCCGGAGACCGCTGACACTGTGCGCGGAACTGTGCGGCGATCGGCTGGGATAGGCAACGCCTACGACTGGGCACCGCGGCATCTGGTGGTCAAGCCCGTCACATCGCTGGGTCGTGGTGAGCTTTTACATACGGTGGCGGGAGTGCTCGGCCTCGACCTCAACCCCGACGTCCCGGAAGAGCACCGGGCCCGGCGGCGCAGCAGAATAACGGCGACGGCGGCGGGACCGGCACAAGGACACCCGGAGCCGCGCCAGGCGCGAGGTGGGGCCAGGTAGGCGCTATCGCGTCGCGGCAGTGCTAGGGGCGATGATGCGCTGGCGTTGTAGGAGTTCGCGTCGCGGGACCCAAATAAGGACGAAGAACTTGTACTGGTTGCAGTAGGTCTCAGTCCTGAGGTGGACCGCGTCATTGCGGAGGTCGGGCAATGTCACATCGGCTGAAATGGCTTCGCCGGTTCGCCGTGCGGCTTGTGCCGAGTTGACGAAGGCGTAGGGCTGTGCTCGCAGGGTCCACGGCCAGTCGCGGACCGGACCGAAACGACTCTCCCATTTCTGCGAGCAGATGACCTCGTGCCGTCGGTACGCCAGTGGGTCGCGAGAACAGGGCGAGAGGTCCATGACGACTCCCGCGACGGCCGATCGGTGGACTTCGACATAGCGCCGAAACGCAGCGTGTGCGGAGGCTCCGACGAGACTGGCCAGCTCGAGCACCGCGGCCATATTGGTGGCGTAGTCGCCGGCCATGTCGGTAAACAGATCGCCTTGGAACAGAAGCTCGGCCGCCCCCTGGTTGGCCTGCCACTCGAATGTCTTCCGCATGGACGGCAGGAACGTCGCCGCGTCCTCGGCGTACCCGAGTTTGCGTTGCCACGGCAGGATGTCGTGCGTCACCTCGTGCAGTTTTCGGTACGCGGCGCGGCGGTCGTTGCGGATGGCGGGGTCGATGTGGATCTCCCGAGCCTTGCGGTCGAGGACTGCCTGTACCCGGCCGCTGACCTTTCGGAAGGCGCGCTGAATGTGGGCTGGGGCTTGCTCCATGACGAAGTTGGAGAGCATCGAGTGTTCGGGCTCGACGAGGCCCGCTGCGGCGACGATGTCGTCGACCGGCGTCGGCAGGCGACCGTCGGCGGCCGCCTTGCGCAGGAGCCGCTCGGTCGCCTTCCTTATCGCTTTCCCGTCTGGCACCTCGCTTAGCATGTTCTCCTACTTCGTTTGGCGTTGCCGGTACCACTCGAGGTACTTGGCGAGCTCCTCTGCTTCTTGCTCGGTCAGTTCCTCGCTGCTGAGGGCGTGGGTCAGCTCGTTTCGTCGTCGCCCGCTGTCCTCTGGCTGGTTCGGCACGATGTAGCCGGCCAGGCGCATCAGCTCGGCGTAGTCGATTTCCAGTGCCTCGGCGAGTTGGTACAGGATGTTCGGTGAGGGCTGCTTGACACTGCCGGCCTCCAACTTCTGCAAGTAGGCGGTGGAGATATCGGCCGCTGCTGCCACCGCGCTGAGCGGCAACTCCTTGCGATCACGCACCTGCCGCAGTCGCTTGCCCAGATCACGTCCCGCCGCTGGTGCTGCGTCTGCCACGTGTCGGCCTCCTTCTGCTGGCTCGAGATCCTTCCACCTTAGTGGCCAGCATCCACTCTGATTGACACATGGTCCACTCGGTGTATGATTCCACCACAGTAGTGTACGTACACCAGAGGAGGATATATGCCTGACGCCGGCCATGGGGACGAGACCCACGTCAAGGTCACGTTCCCGATCAGCAAGCACGGCCCGTTCCAGACGAGCGTTCCGGACGACACCACCGCCGGGGTCATCCTCGCCGCCGCGATGGAGCACTTCGAGGTGCAGGACGACTCGCAGTTCACCTACGTCCTCGCCCACGACGGGGTGGAGGTGAGCCCCACGACGACGGTGGGCTCCGTCGCGGGGCACGCGCACGACGTGCGGTTCACCCTCGTCAAGAAGATCACCCAGGGATGAGCGTCGACGTCGAGTCGAGCATCAACCTCGACCACGACGAGGCCGACGTCGCGGCCTTCCTGGCCGCCAACGGCGGCCGGGTGGAGCGCGACGACCGAATCGCGGGAGAGGCGGGGGACGCGGCCGTGTACTGGCTGACCATGCGGCCGCGTTCCCACCCGGGCGAGCGGTACTACGTGCGGGTCGAGTGGGACGCCTACCCGTACAAACCGCCGTCGATCAAGTTCGCGGAGGGCATCCGGGGATCGCTGACGGTCAACCGGGCATGGCCGATGATCACCGGCTACCGGCCTGGCAGCTTCGACATCTGCCGCCCGATGTGCCGGGAGGGCTACGCGGTACACCCGGAATGGAATCAGGGTTCGACCGCGTGGCCCACCGAGGGCAACCCGTTCCTCTGGGTCACCCACATGATCCAGTTCCATCTGGACAACGACTACCAGGGCAGGGCCCAATGACCGACCAGCCGGGTATCGCGGTGCCACCGACGGCGATCGAACTGATCACAGCGGAGGTACGCGGGTACGGACACCATCGTCTGGAGACCGGCGGGTTTCTTATGCTGCCCCGGGACACGACGACGGTGTCGATCGTCGCGTTTACCGGTGCCGCCGGCATCCTGCGCCGCCACAACCTTTTCGAGATCAGCGAGGGGGCCCTGGATCGGCTGTTCGCCTTCGCCGACGATCACGACCTACAGGCACCCGTCCAGTTCCACTCGCACGAGATGGGCGCCTTCCTATCGCGTACCGACGCGGAACACGGCCTCCGCGTCGAGGGGTTCACCTCTGTCGTCGTCCCGACCTACTCGGCTCCGCCCTGCGACATGGGCCGGTGGGGCTGGTGGTGCTTCACCGCGGGCGTCTGGGCCGCGACGGCGGCCCTGCCGATCGGGCACGGCCCGGTCAGTGCTGTGCGGTTCGACGAGGACGGTGTCCATGCGTAGTGAGCACTCCCGCGCGCTGCTTCTGGCCACCCAGGTCACCGGCGGGTCCACCAGCCAACTCGAGCGACGGCTCGACCGCAGCATGGTCGCCATCAGCGTCGACGCCGAGATGCCACAGAGCGAATTGGCCGCCCGCGTGCTCATCACGACGCTTCGGCGCGGGCCGGGGCACCTCGTCCTGATCCGCGACCGCCTCCCTACGCGCATCGTCGATGCGCTGCTCGCGGCGTGCGCTGCCGTGGACCCCACACGTCCGCTGCGCGTCGCGCGCAGAGCCCCGGACGATCTCACCGCCCGCGTGCACGTCGGACCGTCGCTACCCGGGCAGGGGATCCGCGTCGTTCCAGACGGCTGCGGGGCGCACCTGGTCGGCGCCCGCACCGCGGTGATCCGGCCGGCACGCGCGGGCAACGCTCTCGGTGCGATCTACGCCGCGGCGCTCGGCGCCGGCGAGGTCTTCAAGCACACGGCCCGCGTAGTGACGCGTCGTCGTGTGGTTCACCGCCACCTTCGCTTCTGCCCGGTGACCCTTTCGACCGATCTCAGCCGCAGCCCCGCCTTGCAGGGACCGATGCTGCTGGGACTGGCGTTGATCGGTATCGGGGCAATCGGGACCGGAATCGTCCTGATCCTCAGCGAACTTGACGCGGCCGGAACGATCCTGGCCGTCGACCGGCAGCGGTACGCGTTGGAGAACCGGGGCACGTACGCCCTCGGAGGAACGGCCGAGGCCGAGTCCGCGCCCTGGAAGGTAGACCTCGCACAGCAGACGCTGCCCCGCTTCGACGTCATCCCGTTCCCCGAACCCGTCGACGCCCTCGTCAAAGCCATCGACTCCGGTCGGGCACCATGGCTACCGCTGGTGCTGACCGCACTCGACTCAGCCGAGGCACGCCGGGACGCCCAACGCCTGTGGCCGGATCGGCTCATCGACGCCGCCACCGGCGACACCATGCTCGGCCTGTGCGACCATCGACACGGCGTCGATCCCTGCATGATGTGCGCCTTCCCGGTCCGGCGCGACGAACCCTCTGGCGTCGAGCGGGTCGCCGAGCGACTCGGACTTCCGGTCGAGCTGCTCGCCAGCGCCGAGACCGTCCTCACCGAACACCACCTCGCCGGCCTCACCGAGAGCCAGCGGAGCCGGCTGACACCCCACCTCGGCAAACCGATGTGCGGCCTCGCCCGCGCCGTCGGCCTCACAGAACTGGACGCCGACGGCTTCATGCCCTCGATCCCGTTCGTCTCGCTCCAAGCAGCATGCCTGTCGGTCGGCCGCCTGCTCGCCACCCACCTCGACGTCGATACCCCAGGCAACTTCGTCCAGTACGACAGCCTCATCGGACCGCAGACGGCCAGCATCGAGACGATGAGAAAATGGCAGGGCTGCGGATGCACCACCCGTGCCCGTGCCATCGAGACGGTCCGCGCGGGCAGAGCTATCAGCAGAAGCTGAGCTGCACATGCCGCCCGTGATTCAATCGGCCAAGCGCACCGACGCACGGCTACGCGCCGCGCCGACCGGCGAGGTCGACGTGCCGCCCGCCATCTCCTGCGAGTGGGCCGAGCAGTTTCATCGCGTGGAAGCCCTACGTCGCATCGCACGGCCGACGGCGTCGAAGGTAGGTGCCAGGGAGACGGCGAGACCGGCGTCCGCGGGGGAGACTCTGTCGCCGACGGCCAACGGTAGGCAACGGTTAGTACCACGCCACCTTCCGCCACCGTGCCGTGCTTGCCGCCAATCGCCCATAAAGCACCTTTACACAACCACCGATCGCCCCGTGGGGCTGCGTTCACGCGGCGGGCCCGCCGACTGTCGCTGGGATGCGGTGCTCCGCTGGCCTTCGTCTCACTCAGTACTGCTAGGACGTCGTCGGTACAACGCCCGGTCAATCCGCTCCAGGTCAGGCCAGGAGTGGGTGGCCGAGTTGCGGCACATGTGCGAGGTGATCATTGTGACGATGGTGCTGTCGGCGTAGCCCGTCCCCCGGCGGCGCATCTCCGCCACCACATCAACTGGCGCGAAGACTGGTTCGCCGCCGCGCGTGGTCACCGCGTCGATGGCCGCGAGTATCTCCAGACGGGCTCCTCCCCGCGTACCGGCTCCGGCAACGCCGCCGACCGCCACGGCCGACTGCGTATCCGCCGATGGTGCCTCGGGCCACTGGCATGGTGCTGGCTGTACCACATCGAGAACGGTCAGGTGCAGCTCTGGGCCCGCCGGAATGTGGGCGTGGATCGCGGCGATAACCGGGCCAAGTGCGGCCGCGGGCAGGAATTCCCGCGCCGTTCGCGGCAGTCGATCGGGAACGTCGTCGGCGAGCACCAACGTCTCGGCCGGTGACGCAGGCCAGCCGATTCCGTACCGAAGAGCCGCCCGGGCCAGGTACCCGGCAAGACGATCGTGAAGCAGCCACACTGCCAGCCGACGGGGATGTGGCAATGTCGCCAGACGGTAGACGTCGGCGAGCAGCTCGCCCAGTGTCATGGTGTCCGCCGCTCCGATGTCCTTCTTCGGGTCACGGGGAAATTTGAACTCCACCGCTGCATGGCGGGCCAACTGCAGGTCAAGCTTGCCGCGGCCACCCCCGGGCAACGCCACCTCGATCGCAATGTCCGCCGGCGGGATCCCCGACGTTTCGAGGATGCGGATCGCGGCGAACCGCAGGACGTCCTCGGTGAGTAGATGCCCGCGACCGGCCGCGTAGTGGGCGGCCATCGTCTCGGCGAGCGCGCGCCAGACATCGGTCCAGGCGACGTCTAGGAACCGGTCGCCGGAGTTCTCGGGTAGCTGCTGCACAGGCGGCAGACTAGGCCGACGAGGACGACAGCATCTAGGTCCGCCGCCGCAACGGATCGCATCGCGAGCGCGTAGGCCCAGGAACATGCTCCCCGCACCTGTCGCCGCCGCACCGACAGCGCCCGGAAGCGGCACCGCGTCGGGGGCACCGGATGGTCAAGATCACCACTCGTGCTCGGCGTTACCGTTCTCTTCGCGGTTGGCGTCGACGCTCGTCCAGTTGGTGACCGGCCGGCATACCAGGGCGTCGGAGGTGCGGGCAATCTCGAACGCCCGCACGTGGTATTCGCAGGTCCGGCCGTCGAGCGGGTGGTGCTCGGCGAGGTCACAGATCAGATACTCGCTGTCCTGCAGCATCCGCAGGTCTTCGGGAGCAGGTCCGATGCCGCCGCCACCCGCTGATCGGCGGTAGGGGTTGGCGATGATGATGCCGGTGGCCCATTCCGTGAAAGGAAAGGCCGGGTCGCGCTCGGGCGTGGTCACGTAGCCAAGCGGCTGTACCGCCCGGGAATGCTGGTCATCGGGTCGGTGGCGGCTGACCGATTTCTCAGTCCGTGGCCGGAAGTAGAGGGCGTCGTGGACGCCGACGGACCGGCACAGCTGAAGTAGCGGCGCGGTGTCCAGCGGCGTCCCTTGAAGCTGGAACGACAGGCTGACCATCGTCGTACGACGAAACTGGTGGGCGGCCAGGTTCGCCGTGATGGTGTAGAACCCGCCGTCGCAGCGGTCGAGATAGCAGATCTCCTCGCTGTGGTGCGCGTCCGGACTGTTTGCCCGGTGCTGCCATCGCGGCAACTCGGTGGCGAAGGCTGCCGAGCCGAAGCCGTGCCAGTTCCTCCGGGACTGCTGAATGCTCCACCGCGCGTCGGCGGTGGCCCATCCCAGGTCGGCCAGCCGGTCGACCAGCTCGAGGAGTCCTCGCTGGTCCAGCACCTGGGGCGCGACGTCGAGCGTGACGCCGAGCCCATCGGCGGGAACCCAGTCGATGTCCGGCAGCTCGTGGGCGAACACGAACTGTCCGAATGCGCCCTCGCACTCGATGACCTGCTCGGGCGACCGATCGGGGAGGACGAACTGGCGCTCGGCCGGTGGCAGCGCGAACAGTCTGCGGCGGGTCCCGCGCTTGCTGGGCGGCTCGTCGAGAAGCACCTTGCCGTCGGTGAGCAGCGCATCCTTCTTGCGCCAGAGCAGGTCCGGCAGCGATCCTCGACTGCCGCCGACCAGCCGCAGCTCGTCACCCGAGATCAGAACGATGGGCTGCTCGCGGCGATGCTCGACATCATGCAGGACGGTGCCGCTGAACCCGGGAACGCTGACCAGGACGCCAACCACCCCGTCGTTCGTGCGTCGCAGCCGTGACCGGAGGCTGTCGAGGTCGTCGATGTTCGCCTTGTCGTTTCGCCACTTGCACTCGACCAGGTACACCTCGTTCACCCTGGCGGCGAGGATGTCGGTCTGCCGCGGACGGGCGACGCCGGCGTTCAGGGTGACCTTGAAGTGATACTGGCGGAACATGTCCGCGACGAAGCGTTCGAGTTCACGGCCCCGTTGGTGTTGAACGACATCTGATCTTCAGCGAATACGACATGGTTCTTCAGTGACTCCAGGCAGGGCCGCGGCGCGGGCCGGCGGCGCGGAGCTCCGGACGTTGAATACGACGTTCAGAATGGCGGCTCGTCGCCAGCAGTCCACGGCGTCGGGGGCGGGAGCGCGCCAGCTGGGAGCGGTAGGTTCGTCACCACCTACAGGTTGAGGATGTCGTCGCGGTCGATGAACATGATCTGGCTGCGCTTCGCATCGTCGAGGGCGTTGCCGAGCCAGTTCCGGGCGGCTTTGGTGATCTCGCCTCCGGCGACGATGAAGGCGTGGTCCACGAGGACCCGCTTGTTCGTTTCTGGGTCGAAGATCTGGTGGGCAGCATCATGAGGGCCTGGTGGTGGATCTCGCCGATGCCGGCGTGCCCGGGCTTCGTAACGCCGGAGGCGTCGATCTTTCCCTTCTTCGCCTGCAGGCCGAAGTACAGGTAGTGCTGGGTCGGCAGGGTGTACCGCATCCAGATGTCCTTGCCGTACTCAAGCGCCTTGTCCTTGTGCCCTGCGGCGGTGACCCGGTGGAAGCCGAGCTGGCGGAACAGCGGGAGCAGCACCTCCTCGATCAGCTCATCCTCACTGCAGGTACCCAGATACGCCGCGAGCTCCTGCCGCCGCTTGGTCTCTGCGGCCGTGAACGGGCGGTGCGGGTTCGCCTGAAGCAGGCTGACGGTGCTCGAGCCGAGGTGCCGCAGGTAGCAGTGCCGGTCCTCGGCGTAGAAGGCCTCGAACCCCTCCCGGGTGAGAACGTCGTTGAGCTGCCGAAGTGCGTTCGGCCGGTCCGCCCCCTCGTTCATCGCCTCGCTAGGACTCATCAGGTGGTCAATGACGCGGCAGAAGATGTCCGGAGGCCGGGCTGGCCCGTCGTGTGGCTCGGCCAGCATCGCCTCAAGGACGTCGGCCACCCAGCGATGCCGAGTAAAACTGCTGTCGTGCGTCCACTCGGTGTCGAGTTCCTGGAAGAACTCGGTGATGTAGGAGCTGGAGCGGTACGGAAAGTACCTCGGCTCCTCACCGGGCCTCGGGTCATCCGAACCGAGATTTCCACAGATCAGTACGCCGAGCGCCTCCAGGTTCCGACGCTTGAACCTCATATACGGACCTCCACCGCCGTCGGACTGCTCGCCTGCAGCACTGAGATCTCTCGTTTCGGTGTGAGTGCTTGATATCTCATTTGGTGTCAGTGGTCTCTCGTCTGGTGTCAGTGCTGGGGCCTGGTCCGGGCTGGGTCGTCACGCACCACGGGCAAATGACCAGGGTCGCGGCGGCCGGGACGGCGAAGGACTCTGCGCACGGCTTACGCCGGCGCTTGTAGCCGAAGCGCCGGAACCGGCGGCCGGTGCAGATGACCGTAGTGTCGGCGGAGGCCTCGTCGTCGACGACGCGGGGCTGAGGATGGCCGCAGCCGCCGCAGACCGACTGGGGGTGAGCCCGCGCTCCGTGAGGCTGTACGACTTCTGCACGCTGGTGCGCGGCGTGACCTGTCCGCACCCGTCGCAGAGTAGATAGAGCACCGGCAGCGGTTGCGGGCCGGCGCGCTGCTCGCGCCACACTTCCACGGCGAACTCCCGCAGTTCGGTGACGAACTCACGGAACCCGTTGCCAGGCGCTCTTCTCCGGCTCGTCGGGAGTTGTGCTCATGTCTGGGCTCCCACTTCGAGGTCGGCGAGGTAGCGGTGCAACGAGGTCTTCGGGATGCCGGTCTTGCTGGTGATCGCGCCGAGGCTGTGGCCCTGGGCCTTAAGGAGCCGCGCGTACTCGATCTTCTCGGGCGGGTGGGCGACCGGGCGGCCGACGTGCCGGCCGTTGGCCTCGGCGACGGCGCGGGCGTTCGCGGCCCGCTCGGCGAAGGTAGTCGCCAGCTTCCCCAGCCGCGGGCTGACGCGCGGAGCGACCACGGAGCGCGGCACGCCGATGTGCCGCGCGGTCACGCGGCGGTCGGCGCAGCCGCGCGGCGTCGACCCGGACCGCGTCGAGAGGATCCTCGCCGTCATCCCCAAGCGCAACCTGCGCGACCGGGTGCTATTCACCCTCATCGCCCGCACCGGGGTACGCGCCAGCGAGGCCCTGGGCGTACACGACGACCTGACGCTGACCCCCGACGACGAGCACGTCACCGTGCACGGCAAGGGCGGCCGCTCGCGCACCATCCTGCTCGACGACCCAGCCCTGGTCGCGCTGATCCGCCGGTACCTACGTGCCGCCGGCTACACCCGCGGCCCGCTGTTCCGCGCCGCCAAGAACCACGTCGGCGGCCCGCTGCGGTACGCCTCGGCGCAGGAACTGTGGGCCAAGTACAACGCGCTCGGGTACGCCGAGCACTCCGACCGCGCCGCCGACGACGAACTACGCAGGTGGCGCCGACGACGTCGAGGCGGGCCGGGCTCGGGATCGGTTATCGGACGCCATCGGTGGAGTCCCGATCTGGTTCGGGTGGCGCCGGCCGGTCGGTCAGCCGCAAGCGCGAACGGGATGTCCGGGTGGACCGTGATCCGGCCGGGCGGTTCGCCGCTGGTGGGCGGTACGCGGACGGCGAGGTGCTGCTCGACCAGGCCGCGGCGGCGGTGGTTGTCGGTGTTGTCGTTGGCGTACGGCGAGGTGGCTTCGTGGTCGCGGTGCCCGCGCATGGTCGGCTCGGTGCCGTCGAGGTGGGCGCGCAGCAGGCCGGGCAGGAACGTGGGGGTGTTCATCGGCGACCACCGCTTGCCGAGCTGGTCGTCCGGGTGCCGGTACAGCGGCGCGGCGCCGGCCGGGTCGGCGGCTGCGGGTCGGGCGGTCAGGCAGGACCGGCCGGCGCTGGCCGGGTCGGGCTGGTCGGTGTGTACGGCCTCGTCGAGCCCGGTCCAGCGCACCCCCGCAGCGGCCAGATGCCGACCAGTTCGGCCGGGTTGCGGGGCAGCCGCAGCCCGCACCGGGCGGCGGCGTCGGCGATGTGCTCGTGCATCGGGGAGAACGAGGCGAACACCCGCTGGTGCGGGTCCGCGCTGTAGCTGCGCAGGAACGTGCGGGCGGCACGGATCAGCGGCCGGGCGGGCAGCGGCACGTGGACGACGGCGGTGCCGTGGTCCGGAGCGGTGACCGTGCTCGACAGGAAGTCCTTGCCCCGGTCCACCCTGACCAGCTCGGGCAGCCCACCGGCCGTGCCGTACGGCTCGTCGACGCTGACGGCCGAGCGCAGCGCGGCCAGGATGCTCTCCCGGCTCGGCGGCCCGGGCGTGACCGCCGTTCCGGTCACCACGTTGGTCGCGCAGTCGATGAACCAGGTCACCCACGGCTTGACCAGCCGGCCGTCGACGTCGACCTCCACCGGCGCCTCGACGTGATCGCCCTCCCAGGCCGCATTGCGGTACGTCGGCGGGCGCCGCAGGAACACGTCGAACTCGCGCCGGGCGTGCTCACCATTGCGCAGGCCCGCCCGGTCCCCCGGGTTCAGGTGCTCGTTCACCGCCCGGTGCAACGTCGCCAGACTTGGCGCCGACGGGCCGCCGGCCGCCGCGGCGGCCACCAGCTCCCGGTGCAGCGCCGCGAACTTGCCCGCCAGTACGCCAGCCGCAGCCGCAGCTCGTCGGTCAGCGTGCCAGCCGGCGGGCGATGGTCGACTCGGCCGCCGGCCGGGCGCTGTGGGCGCCGTGCAACCGCTGCCCGGCGACCCAGGTGTCCACGTCGGCCGGCCGGGCGGCCAGCGGGTCGACGCGGGCGTGGGCGCAGTGCGCCAACCACAGCTGCAGGTCCCGCCGGTAGCTGCGCCGGCTGTGCGCGGAGCGGCACCGGTCCAGCCAGGCGAGGGTGAGGGTGGGCCACGGCGGCGCGCGGCCGATCCGGGACGACCTCGGGAATGCGGGCCGCGGCGACGCCGCCGGCCTACCTGCGCAGCCCACCCGCCGCGGCGACGCGCTGCAGGACCTCGCCACGGCGGTGCACGCCTACCGCCGCCGGGCCGACCGGCACGCCGATGGGTGGGCGCTCATCGGCGCGTTTACTGCCGGACGACTCCTCGCACCGGGCCCCTCAGGTTGATCAACTGGGTCCGGTCGCAGGAGGACTGCGCCCTCGATCCAACGTCACCATGGCGACCAAGGCCCGTCACCATGAACATGGCGGCGTCACCGCGACCACCAAACCCCGGCCGATCCGTACTCATAATCACTGACGCCTTCGTCCTCATCTTGAGTGACGCGTAACACCTGGCTACCCGATCGGCGACTTCTGCGTCGCACCGACGGTAGGCAGGAACAGCAGATCGTGGTTGACCGCGCGCAGCACGGCTACGTCGGCATCGACCTGCCCGTGCAGCTCACCACAGGGGCACGACGACCAGGCGCCGGCGCGGAGCTGATCCCGGAACACCTCCAGTGTGGAGCGCGTCCAGGCCACGACCTGGGCGCTGACGACGACCAGGTCGTCGCCGGAGGAGACACCGTGGATGGCCAAGCCGAGCCCCGAGATCGCTTCGGCCGCCCGGCGGGCGTCCAGTTGCGGTACCGGCTGGGCATGGTCATCGTTGACGCAGGCGTACAGCATCGCCTGGCCCAGCGCGGCCACCAACCGCCCGATGACGCGCACCGCGAAAAGCTCGTCGGGGCCGCCGACCACGGCTGCCTCCCGATCCGACAGTTCCGCCATCAGGTCCTGAGCCGCCTGGCGGCCCCAATCGTCGTCGATGTAGGTCCGGAGCACGGTCTGGGTGGTGACGTGAAGCTGGGCGGCGATGGCGTTGATCCGCGCGTCGAGTTCCTCGGCCACCGCTGCCGGGTCGACCCGGCAGCCGAGCTCCTCCACGGTTCGTACGAAGTCGCTGACCAGCCGGGCGCGTTTGCCCTGTCGAGCCACGTAACCGTCCTCCACCAGTCCCTGGACATCGGCGGCACCAGTGTCACACGCGACGACCGACCACAGCAGGGCGGCCGGGTCGGTCAGCGGGTTGCCGTCGACGTCGCCGGTCGCGAGCCAAGGCAATCTTCTCGGAAGGAGCCGTGCCGGTCACCGGTCCGGCGTACGGAGTTGGCGTCGGTGTAGCGGAACTCGGTGACCGTCTTGTCGAGCTTCGGCAGGGAGAACTCGTGGAGGTGGCTGCGGTCCCACCGAGCGAACGCGTCGTCGATCGCCTCGGCGAACGTGTGGAACGTGTGCGTCGAGGACACGGCGAACACCCGGCCCGGCCGCGGCCACAGGTCACCAGAGTGCCCGCCGCCGAGCAGTTCGACCCGTACCGACCACCAGCCGCGATCCTGCATTCGCCCAGTCACGACGCTGATTCTGCCCCGATCCGGGCCGGTCGTTCCGGACGCAGCGCCGCAGCCCACAAGGGCCGGGTTCAGCGGCTGGCGCGCTCGGATCGCACCCGCATTGATTCCGGCATGTCCTTCTCGAAGGACGACGTCGACGGCTGGGCGAGGCCATCGCGAACCTGCACGCGAGCACCGCACACGACCCAGGCGACGCGCGTCGGGCCTGCGACGCGGTGGCCAACCTGTGGTCCGGGTACCGCGTGCTTCTGACCGTGGTCGTGGCTCAGGCTTTTGTCGGTGGGTGGGTCTATCCTCGGGAGCTGGCCGTTCACGCCGGCCGGAATCCAAACCGCAGGCGCCCACGCCGCCAGCGGTGACGAGGACAAGGGTCATAGGGCGCAAGTCTGGGGTCCCGGCCGGGCGAAGCTGTCCACCGTGGACGCGGCGCCCGAGGAGCGGCCGAGCAGACCGGGGCCTGAAGTCGGATGACTCCAGCTCGATGAGAAGAAACATGCTACCTACGGTCGTGAAGATGCTGGCGCGGCGACGAGCTGACTCTAGATCAACCAGCTACTCGAGGACGGAGGTGACCATGGTCGAACAGGCGACCGCCACCGGGTCGACGGAAGGGGCGGGAGGGCACGATAACCCGCCACCCGTGGACGTCTACCAACAGCTGATATCCCGGCTCGATGCGTCCGGTGCACGGTACCGGGTTATCGAACATCCGCCCGAGGGGCGTACTCACATTGTGAGCACGTACCGCGGCCACCCGGTCGCGCAGGCGGCCAAGTGCATCGTCGTGATGGTGAAGGTCGGCAAGCGCGAGAAGAGATACTTCCTGGCCGTGGTTCCCGGTGACCAGCGAGTCGATCTGCAGGCGCTGCGGTTGCTGGTGGACGGCACGTACGTGACCTTCGCATCGCAGGAAGCGGCGGAGTCGCTGTCCGGCAGCCGCAGCGGCACGATCTTGCCGTTCAGCGCCCATCCGGACCTCGACCTCGTCGTCGATCCCGGCCTGCTGAAACACCCGGTGATCTTCTTCAACGCCGGTCGCCTGGATCGGTCGCTCGCGCTGGACACCCGCGACTACGTACAGATCGCACAGCCACGAGTCCACCCGATCGCCGCTCCACACACCGAAGGGAAGCATGATGGATGAAGCCCCAACCTACGCGATCAACTACCAACCGCTAGTCGGTATCGCGGAAATGCTGGATGTGCAACGCGTCATCGATGACGTCACCGAGCCCTGGTACAACCAGACGCTGTGCCAGGTGGGCGACGTCGTCGTCCGGCTCGGCGTCATGCAGGGTGAGTATCACTGGCACAAGCATGACGACCAGGACGAATTCTTCTTCGTTCTCGACGGGCTATTCCGCATCGAGCTCGAGGGCATGGACACCGTCGAATTGAAACCGCGTCAGGCATACACCGTCCCCAAGGGGCTGCTTCACCGTCCGGTGTCGCCGGTGCGATCGGCGGTCCTCATGCTTGAGAAGGCTGGCGTCGTCGCGACCGGCGACTGACGGTCGAGCCGCCATTTCAGAGCCCGAACGCCCGGCGTGCGCCGACACGCACATGTTGCGAAGAAGCGAGAACGAGGGTTCATGATAAGTGAAATCATGCCGTACAAGAAGCGGTTCGCGAATGTGCTCGGTCACAGGATGGCCTACGTGGATGAGGGGCATGGAGACCCGATCGTCTTTCTCCACGGTAATCCGACGTCCTCATATCTTTGGCGGAACATCATTCCGTACCTTCAACCTGAAGGACGTTGTATCGCGCCTGACCTGATTGGCATGGGAGACTCCGAAAAGTTGCCACAAAGCGGGCCTGGCTCCTACACGTTCGCTGAGCACCGGCGTTATCTGGACGCCCTGCTCAAGTCACTGAGGGTCGAAGACAACGTTGTACTCGTCATTCATGATTGGGGTTCGGCTCTCGGCTTCGATTGGGCGTTCCGGCACCGTGAAGCCGTGCGCGGGATCGCCTACATGGAGGCGATCGTCCAGCCGGTCGCCTGGGATGGGTGGTCGCCCGAGTCGCGATCCTTTTTCGAGAGGTTGCGCTCGCCGGCGACGGGCGAGCGGATGATTCTGGACGAGAATCTCTTCGTCGAGTCCCTCCTGCCGAACCGAGTGATGCGCGAGCTCAGCAATGTCGAGATGGAGGCCTATCGTGGTCCGTTCCGTGAACCGGGTGAGGGGCGGCGGCCTATGCTTACCTGGCCACGGCAACTACCAATCGAGGGCGACCCGGCCGATGTGGTCGAAATCGTTCAGGCGTATGCCGGGTGGCTGGTAATGAGTCCAATTCCGAAGCTCTTCGTCAATGCCGAGCCCGGAACCATTTCGGCGGATGAGCGCGAATTCTGTCGCAGCTGGCCCAATCAAACGGAGGTGACGGTACCCGGCCTTCATTTCATCCAGGAGGACTCGCCGGCAGAGATCGGTCTGGCAGCTGCGACGTGGTATCGCTCGCTGCGGGCTAGCTGACACGTCGGCGATAGCTGCCTGCCCTGGCCGACCTCGAGTGGGCGTCATTCAAGCACAGCCCTGACGCGGCACTTTCCAGCTCAGTCCACCTGTCACAGATTGGACATGTTCATGAATAGTATTCGGTCGGAATGCTAGTAATCGTGATCGCGGCAACTGTTGCCGACGGGGCGCTGCTAGGGCGATGCTGACTGAGCGGCTGCGCGCCGAGTTCGATGAGTGCGGCGTCATCTACCTGCGCGGCGCGTTCGGCGAGGACGACGCGGCGGCGATGCGGCGGCGGGTGTGGGCGAGAATGGCGCGGTTCGGTGTTGTCGAAGGCGACCCTTCGACCTGGCGCGCGGCGCCGGTGAATGGCCTGAGCAAGGCCGTCAAGCGCGATGCAGTCTTCATGGCCGTCGGCTCCCCGGCGGTGCTCGGCGCCGTCGACGACCTGCTCGGCGCGGACGCGTGGGACGCGCCGCCGAATTGGGGAACGGTGATGGTCACGTTCCCTGATCAGCTACGGCAGTGGGCGTTGCCGCCGCAGGGCTGGCACCCCGACTTCTCGCACCTGCACGCGCCCGAGCCCTTGTTCGGGCTAAAGGTCTTCGCGTTCTTCGCCGACGTGCGCCCGTTCGGCGGCGGCACGCTCGCGATCGCAGGATCACACCGGGTGCTGGCCCGGTTCGCCCAGTCGCTGCCAGCTGAACACGGAGACCGGTTCATGCCCCTGTTGTTGCGGAGCGACGACTGGTTCCGGGCGCTGTGCCGGCCCGGCGCTGAACCGGATCGGATCGCCAGGTTCATGGACCGCGATCACCAGGTCGGCGACACGTCCGTTCGCGTCGTCGAGCTGACCGGACGGCCAGGCGACGTGATTCTTACCCACCCGTGGGTGCTGCACTGCGCGTCGCCCAACACCGGCACATACCCGCGGATGATGTTGACCAAGAACCTCTACCGGCGCGGTGAGCTTCGACCGTGGCAGCGTGATCAATAGGGCGTCGACAGACCAACGGTCCCTTGGATCAGCACTCGGTGGCTGGTTTAGTGCCCCGACGCCAGCCGGGCGCACGCGGCACCCGGAATTGTGGGTAAGCGTGCGCACAATTTGCTTTTGGCCGTAGTGACCTCTGCTTCAGTGTTCACCGGGTTTCGGCGGCGAGCTGGACACCCAGCGCGATGAGCACCGTGCCGAGGATCCGCTCCAGGCGGCGCCGCACAGACAGGCGCGACACCCACGGTCGAATCCGAGCCTGTGGGGCTCGCAAAGTCGATTCGGCTACGCTGCCTGCGCGTATTCGTTGATCAACCCGTCGAGGATGGGGCGGCGTCGGACCTTGGCAGCGGTCACATGCGAGACATGCGAACGTGGCGCGGGTGGCCGTTGGCCCAGCGAGCGATGTGGTCGATGTTCGTTGTAGTGCGCCGTGTAGCTGGCGAGCATCATCTTCAGATGGCGTTCGCCAGCGATGAGCATGCGGTCGGTGCACTCCCGGCGGACGGTGCCCACCCAGCGATCGGCGAAAGCGTTCGCGCGGGGCGCCTGCGGCGGCGTCTTGATGACCTCGATGCCCGCGGCCGTGAATATGGTGTCGAAGGCGGCGGTGAACTTGGTGTCGCGGTCGCGTAGGAGGAACCGCAGCTGGTCAGCCCGCTGGTCGAGGTCGATCAGCAGGTTCCGCGCCTGCTGGGCGACCCACGCGCCGGTGGGGTGGGCGGTCACGCCGACGAGTACGCAACAGTCGACGGGTTGCTGAGTTGACGAGTTCGGCGCTGACCCTGGCTGCGCCGCTGGACCAGCGGCTTTCTGGGCTCTCCGAGAGCCCACCCCCGATCTGAGCCGATCTCATCCACCATGACATGATCACCGCCAATATGATGATCCTTCATGCTGGGTGAAGTCGAAGGGGTGTGGGTTGGGCCTGGCCGTGGTGCGCGACCTGCGCGAGTTCCGGGCTCCGGCCACCGCGGAGGAGCTGGCGGGGTTCGAGACCGATGTGCTGGCCGGGTTCGTGCTGGCTCGCGCGTCGGCGGGGCTGGTGGACAGCACGATTCGTAACGACACCAACCATTTGGAGCTGGTCCGGGACTGGTTCGGTCGGCCGTTGTGGGAGATGCAGCCGCCGGATGCGGACGCGTACTTCGGCAAGGTGCTGCGCGACGCGAAGCCGTCGACGCGTACCGGCCGGGCGGCGGCGCTCACGGTCTACTTCGAGTTCCTGGAGTTGCGGCACAAGGTCGAGATCTACAACCTGACCGGCCGGGTGCTCGAGTGTCCGCTGGACGAGATGAACCGGCCGCGGGCCTCGGTCGAACCGCAGCTGCGGGTTCCGCCGGGCGAGGCCGAGATCGAGCAGCTGTTCGCCGGGTGGCGTGAGGAGCTGGCCACCTGCCGCAAGTTCGCCCCGGCCGCCCGGAATTACGCGGTCGCCCGGCTGGCCGCGGATGTCGGCTTGCGGATCAACGAGGCGCGGATGCTCGACCTCGACGACGTGCGGTGGGAGCTGGGCCGCTTCGGCAAGCTGAACGTCCGCCACGGCAAGGGCTCGCGTCGGCGTGGGCCCGAAGCCGAGGCTGGTGCCGCTGATCAACGGCGCGGACCGGAATCTGCGCTGGTTCGTCGAGGACGTCTGGGGCCAGTTCGACGTCGACCACACCCGAGCGGGTGCCCCGCTGTTCCCGTCGGAGCGCAAGTGCCAGGACGGCTCGGGCGGGCGGGCCACCGCGGACGTGTTCCGCCGGTCCTTGGCGGCTGCGGCCGCGGCGCACCTTCGGGCCTGGACGGGCAAGCTGACCCCGCACGTGCTGCGGCACTTTTGCGCCTCGCAGCTCTATCTGTCGGGCATGAGCCTGTTCGCGATCCAGGAGTTACTCGGTCACTCGTGGACCGGAACCACGGCCCGGTACATCCACGTCCACGCCACCCATGTCGAGGACGCCTGGGTCACCGGGCAGCAGCGTGTCGCCGAGCGATGGAAGGGATTGGCCGAATGAAGTGGAACCTGCGCCTGGCCGCCGCCAACCGTGGCATCTGGAAGGCCAGCGAATTGCAGCGCCAGCTCGCCGAGCGCGGTATGAAGATCAGCGCCGGGAAGATGTCGGGCCTGTGGTCCGGCCAGCCCAACACCATCAAGCTCGACGAGCTGGACGTCATCTGCGCCGTACTCGGCTGCGGCGTCGACGAACTGCTGCTGCCCGAACCGCAGACCGTGCCGCAACCCGCCCCATCTGGCGAGGGGCACCAGGCGGCCGTGGGCGAGGCCCGGGCCGTGACGCCCCGCACCCGGACAGGACGGTCGTTGCCGCCTCGGTGACCTGCCAGCATTGCGGAGTCCCGATCCCGGCGGGCAGCCGCCGCGACCGCCGTTACTGCAGCCACAACTGCAACGCGCTGGCCTCCTACTACCGGCGCAAAGCCGGGATCGCACCGCCGCCGCGCTGGCAGCACCCCGCGCTGCGCTCGGACAACCTGCTCGTGCGAACCGCAGCCGAGCACGCCCGGCAACTCGGGCAGACGAACGACTGGTCACCCTCCACCATCCGCTGCACCATCGACGGCCTCACGACCCTGCTGGACGACCTACCGCCGGGCAGCCGGGTTCAGTCCAGTCAGGTCCGCGCACGGATACCCCGCAAGCCGCCGATCCTGCGGGTCACCCAGGTGCTCACCGACCTCGACCTGCTCGACGACGACACCGTCCCGACGATCCGATCCTGGATCGACCGCAACACCGAACAACTCCCGCCCGGCTTCGCCGAGCCAGTCCGGGCCTGGCTACTGACGCTGCTCGACGGCGACCGCCGGGCCCGGCCACGTTCACCCAGCAGCCTCTACGTCTACTTCTCGTTCGTCAGACCCGCCATCCAACGATGGGCCGTCGACCGCGATCACCTCCGGGAGATCACCCGCGCGGACGTCGCCGCCGTGCTCAAGCCGCTGCGTGGACACCAGCACCGCACCACGGTCGCCGCGCTGCGATCACTGTTCCAGTTCGCCAAGAGGCGTGGCCTCGTCTTCGCCAATCCGACCACCCGCCTGAAAGCCACCCGTGTCGAGCCCACCCTGATGCCGTTGATCGACACCGCGATCCACGCGATCGAACAGGCCACCACGAACCCGGTGCAACGGCTGATCGTGGCCCTGGCCGTCGTCCACGCCGCCCGCGCCGCTACGATCCGGCAACTCACCCTCGACGATCTCGACCTGCCCAATCACCGCATCACCTTGGCCGGGCACACCCAACGCCTGAGCGAACTCACCCGGCACGCGCTTCGAACCTGGCTCGAGCACCGCAGAACCGCGTGGCCGCACAGCCCGAACCGGCACGTGCTGATCTCCGCGAGAACCGCCATCGCGACCACCCCGGTGAGCAACGTCTATCTCCAGAATCAAATCCGCGGCCTCGGCGTCACCACCGACCGCCTCCGGCAAGACCGCATCCTGCACGAAGCTCTGACCGTCGGCGCTGACCCGCTACACCTGTCGCTGGTGTTCAACCTGTCCCTGTCGACCGCCAGCCGATACGCCGACATCGCCCAGCAACTGCTCGCCGACCAACCCGGATTCGATGCCTCCAGCCGTTGACGCTTACACCGATCCGGCAATGCCGCCGCCCTCACGCGTCGGCAGGGGCGGCGGCACAAGAGTCCGTCGACTACACAAAGTCACCGCGGATTGTCGCGGCGGTGACCGGATTTGCCGAATGTCGTGCGTTGTGGCAGCGCATCGACATATGCCCGGCGACATCTTCATTCAGGTTGCGTCGTCCTGACGCGAGTCGCGGGCCGCCGCGCGGCGGCCGCGCCGATCGCCGACTATGCGTGCCCGGGCGAAAGGATCGACGCCGTTGCTCTGTGCGTCCGGCGACCGGGCGAGGGATTTCCCCGGGCTTGGGAAGTCGCACGCCGGGGTGGAGTCCGCCGGTGAGGCGCGGCCATCTGCGCCGAATACCAAGCGCCTGGCCTGACCTGCTCGCTTGCGCCATCAGCTGGGGATTGACACCGCACCGCCCCGCCTTCATGCTTTATCTATGGTGATAGATAAGGCGGTAAGCGGGACGGGTGAGGCGTCGCCGATCGAGTTCCGCCTCGATCCGAACTCCGGCGTGCCGACGTACCTGCAGATCGTCCAGCAGGTGGAGCACGCGCTGCGGCTCGGCTATCTCGTCACAGGAGACCGACTTCCGAAGGTCAAGGAGGTGGTCGCCTCCCTCGCCATCAACCCGAACACGGTGCTCAAGGCCTACCGGGAGCTGGAGCACAAGGGCCTGACCGGCGGGCGCCCGGGCCAGGGCACGTTCATCGAGGGCACCCTCGAGGTCGTGCCGCTGCAGGATCAACAGGCGCTGAAACGCGGGCTGACGCGGTGGCTCACCGAAGCCACCGAGGCCGGTCTGGACGAGGAGGGGATCGCCGCGCTGATCGCCAGCGCGCTTCATGATCTCCGTCGACAAGGAGAGGGTTTGATCGCCTCATGAACGCGATTGAGACACGCGGCCTCGGCAAGCGCTACGGGCGCACCTGGGCGCTGCGTGACTGCACGCTGGGCATCCCGGCCGGACGGGTGGTCGCCCTGATCGGCCCGAACGGGGCCGGCAAGACCACGCTGCTGCAGCTCGCCGTCGGGCTGATCGGCCAGACCTCCGGGGAGATCGCAGTACTCGACGGCGCCGCGCCCGGCTCGCCCGAGGCGCTCGACGGCATCGCCTTCGTGGCCCAGGACACCCCGCTGTACAAGTATCTGAGCGTCGCCGACACCCTGCGCCTGGTTTCCAACCTGGCCAACACCTGGGACGAGACCCGCGCCCGGGCCCGCCTCGACGCCCTGGGCATCCCGCTGAGCCGCAATGTGGGCAAGCTCTCCGGCGGCCAGCAGGCCCAGGTCGCCCTCGCCGTCGCGCTGGCCCGCCACCCAAGGTTGCTCATCTTGGACGAGCCGGTCGCCGAGCTCGACCCGCTGGCCCGTCACGACTTCATGTCCACCCTGATGGAGGCGGTCGCCGAAGACGGCGTCTCGGTGATCTTCTCCTCGCACGTGCTCTCCGAGCTGGAACGGGTCTGCGACCACCTGGTGCTGCTGTCCCGCGGCAGCGTGCAGATCGCCGGAACGGTCGACGACCTCCTCGCCACCCACCGGGTATTCACCGGGCCGGTGGAGCAGGCCGACGCGGTGGCCGCCGCGCTGCCCGTGGTGCACGAGCGGCGCGCCGGGCGACAGGCGAGCCTGCTGGTCCGCACCACCAAACACCCTGCTGTGCCTGCCGGCTGGCAGGACGACCCGACCAACCTCGAGGAACTCGTGCTGTCCTACCTGCGCTCGCCCAACGCCAGCGCGCTACCCGGACCCAACTCACCTAGCAGCAACGCCACGAAGGCGGTGACGGCATGACCGCGACAGCCCTCAGCCCGAGACCAGCCCGGCCACGTGTCCCAGCCCTGCGCGGCCTGACCTGGGTGACCTGGCGCCAGCACCGTTTCGCCCTCGCGGGGGTGCTGGTGGTGCTCGGCGGTCTCAGCCTGTTCATGCTGTTCAACGGGCTGGCCATGCACCACGCCTACACCAGCCTGGGCCTGGACACCTGCGGCAAACTCGACGGCCCCGGCTGTCAGAGCCAGCTCACCGCCTTCCAACAGGACTACGGGAGTTGGGCGAACCACCTGCCGCAACTTCTGATGTTCCTGCCGGGACTGATCGGCGTGTTCGTCGGAGCGCCGCTGGTGGCCCGAGAGCTGGAGTCCGGCACCTTCCGCTTCGCGTGGACCCAGGGCCGCAGCCGGGTCCAGTGGATCGTCGCCAAGCTGGTGATCCTCGCGGTGGTGCTCACCGCCTTCGCGCTCGCGTTCTCGGCGCTGTCCACCTGGTGGTACGGGCCGTTCGACGCGATCACCGGCCAGATGTCTCCCTACGGCGCCTACGAGGTCTCTGGTCTGGTCTTCGCCGCGCGCACCCTGTTCGGCTTCACCCTCGGCGCGCTGCTGGGCCTGCTGATCCGCCGCACCGTGCCCGCCATGGCCGCCACCGCGGCCGGCTGGGCCGCCGTGGCGCTGCCGTCCATGCTCTGGCTGCGGCCACTGATCCAGAAACCGATCACCACCATCGGCCACCCGGCCAAAGGGGCCATCGCCGGCAGCCACGTGCCCTTCAACGCCAATGTGATCGACTATTGGATCCAGAACCCCGCCGGCCACCACGTCAGCTTCGAGCAGGTCTTCCACCAGGCCACGGCCAGCAACGGCGGCACCATACCGTCCCCGGACCAGTTCTATGCCTGGCTGACCCAGCATCACTACAGCCAGTGGGTCTCCTACCGGCCGAACGGCTGGTTCTGGCACTTCCAGACCGTCGAGGCATCCGGCTACGCCATCCTCGCCATCCTGCTCGCTGCCGCCGCCGTGCTCCTGCTGCGCCGCCGGGCGGTCTGAGCGGGCACAGGTGCGGGCCGTCACTCAGCCAAGGTGGGGACTGTCCGATGATCGGTCTAATTGATGGGACAGGGTCCCCTGACCCGCCGTTACGCCAGCTCACCGACCGGTATCTGCGTAAAGAGATGGAGCTGAGCGGTCGGCGCCAGAAGCCTTGATATGCGCGGCTCGAGGCTCGTGATCAACTGCCTGACGGCCACGCATATCGACGGCTCGGGTGCGCTGGCTGCGGGCTTCGCGGCGGTGGTGGAAGGCGGCGTCACCGCGACCCGTATTGCATACCTATGCAGCGCTTGCCAGTTCGAGCAACGCCCGCAATTGCCGCGATCCGAGCGGGGCGGGAGTCTGCAGATAACTCAGCGTGAGTAGCGGACGGACGCTATGGGGGCGGCGCCTCGATCTGCACTTCCTCGCGTACCCGGCTCTGCACTGGACCGCACGCCGCACACCGACAACTGTGAACTCAACGGGTTTCAGCAGCCGAATCCACGTCCGGGCCGTGGATTCCTGTCGAAGAATCTTCACTTGGGTTGAACCCACGGCAGACGTGCCGGTAAGAAACGTGTCACCAGATCCAAACCGCGTTGATCTTGGCGGTTAAACGTGCTTGGAACGTTCGGGACAGCGGTCGCGTACCGGGCTGCGCGATGATGTCGGCCCATGGCCCGATCTCTGGATCTCGATGAGCTTGTCGAGCACTGGACGCTGCTGGATGACGAGCAGGAGCTGATCGCAGGCAAGCGCGGGCCGACCCGGCTGGGGTTCGCGCTGCTGTTGAAGTTCTACACACGGGCCGGCCGGTTCCCGCGCGGCCGCGGCGAACTGCCGGACGAGGCGGTCGAGTTCGTCGCACGCCAGGTCGGTGTGGACCCGACCGAGTTGGGCTTCTACGAGTGGTCTGGCTCGACGATCGCGTACCACCGAGCGCAGATCCGGGCGCATCTGGACTTCCGCGAGTGCTCGGTGGCCGACGCGGACAAGCTGACCGAGTGGCTGGCCGCCAACGTGTGCGAGGCCGAGCGGCGCCCGGAGCTGGTACGCGACGAGCTGCTGGTGCGCTGCCGCGCGGAGCGGATCGAGCCCCCGGCGGCCGGCCGGGTCGACCGGATCGTGCGCTCCGCGCTGCATCAGGCCGAGCAGACGCTGACCGCGCGGATCGTGGCCCGGTTGCCCGTCGACGTCGCCGGCCGGCTGCGCGCCCTAGTCGCGGTCGACGTACCGGACGACGACACCGGCGAGGACTCGGTGCTCGCGCTGATCAAGTCGGTGCCGGGCAACGTCAGCCTCGACTCGATGCTCACCGAGATCCGCAAGCTGCGCGCGGTCCGCGCGATCGGCCTGCCCGCAGGGCTGTTCGCCGACGTCGCCCCGCGCGTGGTGGGCGGCTGGCGGGCCCGGGCCACGGTGGAGTCTCCGTCGCACCTGCGCGACCATCCCGAGCCGCTGATGTGACCCTGCTCGCCGCGCTGCTGCACACCCGGCCGCGGGAGATCACCGACACCTTGGTCGAGCTGCTGATCTCCACGGTGCACCGCATCGGCGCCCGGGCGGACAGGAAGGTCACTGAGGAACTGGTCAACGCGTTCAAGCGGGTTACCGCAAGGAGAACATCCTGTTCGCCATCGCCGAAGCCTCGCTCGGCCGTCCGGACGACCCGGTGCGCCAGGTGGTGTACCCGGCTGTGGCCGGCGGGGAGCAGACGCTGCGGGAGCTGGTGCACGAGTTCAAGACGAAGGGCCCGGTGTACCGGCGCACCGTGCAGACCACGCTGAAGGCGCCGTACTCCAACCACTACCGCAGAGGGCTGATCGAGCTGCTGGACGTGCTGGAGTTCCGGTCCAACAACGCTACTCACCGGCCGGTGCTGGACGCTTTGGACCTGATCAAACGGCACGCTGACGCCCGGTTGACCTACTACCCGGCCGGCGAGACGGTACCGACGCACAAGGGGCTACTCGGCGACTGGACGACGTTGGTGTTCAACGACACCGGCAAGGGTGGCGGCAGGCGGGTCGTGCGCGCGGTGTACGAGATCTGTACCTTCCAGGCGCTGCGCGAGCGCCTGCGCTGCAAGGAAATCTGGGTCGTCGGCGCCGACAACGGGGTTGAGACTGGCAGGCTCCGTTGATGAGGTGAATTCCGACTACTCGATCAACGGAGCCTGCCAGTCTCAACCCCGGTCCCGGAAACGGCCGTTTTCGGGACCGGGGAACCCGGGCTTCACCAGTCCTGCTGCGGTCCCGCGGCCGGTCACGCCTGGGCCACCGCATTGGTCTCCTGGTTGCTGCCCGCGGGCTGGCCGGGTGCTGAGGTTGGGCGGGATCGCGCCGGGTCCGGTGCCCGCCAGTCCGCGACGCCGTCGATGACCCCGGCTAGCAGGCTGTCGGGTACCGCCGCGGCTTGCAGGGTGGTCCGGTAGACCAGCGGGCCGATCAGGTGCGCGGCGGCCATGTCCGCGTCGGGGGCTTTGTCGAGTTCGCCGGCGTCAACGGCGAGCGCGAACGCGGCGGCGAGCCGCTCGGTGATGGCGGTGACGTGCCGGTGCGGACGGGCGCCGGCGCCGCCCGACCGGGTCTGCTCCATCAGCGCGATGGCGAGCGATG
>WNGE01003119.1_pt1 | contig 25243 bp, 36 predicted proteins | sample 5400651 | NCBI WGS metagenome assembly WNGE01 (sample SAMN13153370, study PRJNA577476) | soil metagenome | isolation source: 60 cm soil or saprolite under grassland replicate 2 | place: USA:California | collected 2016-06-15 | reverse complement strand
ACCTACGCCGGCACGTGGGAAGAGATCGTCCTGCAGATGGGCGTCGCGATCGCGCCAACCGACGCCGAGCGCTACATCCAGGGGAGCGCGCGGGCGGGGCTGCTGAGAATCCTGCACTGAGCCGGACCGTCGGACTGTCGGACAGTCTGCCTGTTACGCGCTCGCAGTCCGACAGTCCGACGGTCCGACCGTCACATCGCCGGTCGTTTGAACCTCACCGCCACGCTCAGCGGTCCATCGCCCAGCGCCATCAGCGTGACCGCCCCGGCCAGCAGCAGTCCTTCCAGCTCGAAGTTGCCGCCGTGCGGAAGCTGCACGGTGAGGATGGCGACCACCATCTCCACCGCCATGCACGTCGCCCACGCGCGGGTCAGGATGCCGAGGATCACGCACACGGCGCCGACCGTCTCGACCACGATCAGCACGACGGCGAACATGCTGGCGAACGGAATGCCGGCGCTGTTGTGCAGGAACCCGGCCACCGCGGGGATGCCCATCTCGAACTTCTGGATGCCGTGGCGCAGAAACACGCCGCCGACGGCGAGCCGCATGAAGAACGCGGCGTACGGGGCCAGCTGGTTCATGGACGCTCCGGTTGAGGGGTGGAGGGAGGGGCGCGGCGCCGCGCGTCGGTGCGCACCTCGCGGGCCGCGAGCCGTTTGACGATCACGTCGAGGCCGCGCTGCGGGCGCACGGCCCCGACGCCGGCCACGTCGGCGAAGCACAGGCCCGCATCGGGCAGCGCGTGCAGCGCCACGTGCCCGCCGTGGCACACGAGAACGGCGGCGACGCCCTTGGGACCGCCGTGCACCTGCGGCGTCCCCGCCGGGTGCAGCCCCGCGGCGTTGGCCGCGGCGAGCAGCACGGCGGCCAGCCCCTGGGTGTCGCTGAGCCGGTCGGCCGCGACGCCGCCCAGGTCCGCGAAGGTGTGCTCGAACGTCACGACACGCAGGGCGAGCGGTCGGTGATGAGGGGCGCGACGAACGTGCCGCGGATCGGCAGGGCCCAGATCGGGTCGTCGTAGCCGTCCACCCGTTGCGCCACGAACGAGAACCAGCCGCTCACCGCCTGCCCGTTGGGGATCGACCTCACCTGGTTGATGACCAGCGTCCCCCCCTGGCGCGACAGGGCGGAGACGCCCGGCGCCACCGCGCGCGTGGACCACAACCCCCAGTTCGAGAGCGGGTGGCAGATCGGATCGAAGCCTGCCGAGCGGTCGAACGCCTGCTCGATGGACATGGAGTCGACGACGATGGTGTCGGGCTGGGTCACCGAATCGCGGCTGGTCAGCAGGATCGCCTCCACGGTCACGCCCTGGACGGCGATGAAGTCGCGCAGCCGGAACGTCAGCGTGTCGCCGGCGCGGGCGTAGTTCACCGCCCGCGAGCCGCTGGTCGTGCGCCGCAGGTAGGTGCCGAGGACGGTGTAGTAGGACTTGCCGCCGACGGTGTCCGTCAGGTTCATGACCTCGACGGTCCCGCTGTCCACCAGGGAATCGGCGTGGACGTAGAACATGAGCGGCCCCCCTTCGCTGACGGCGACGACTCGGCCGGTCGTGGAATCGATCGTGAAAACCGACGACGTGAACCCCTTGAACCACGGCGCGGGCGGCGAGCCGGTTTTGACCTTCACCTCCACCGGTACGAAGAAGGTGTCCCCAGCCATCATGTAGAGCGTATCCAGCAGCAGGCTGAGCTCGAGCGGGCGCGACGCCACGACCAGGGCCTGGCCCTGCGCCTGACGATAAACCGCCGTGAGCACCGCGAAGCCGCGTGACAGACCCGCGATCTTCCCCGTCGCAGCGTCGACGCCGACCACGCTCGGGGCGGAGCTCGTCCACGTCGGGACCACCGGGCCCACCAGGGTGCCGCGATCGTCGTAGTACAGGGCGATGCGGGCGGCCGCGCTGTCGCCCACGAAGATGGAGTCGAGCACGGGGCTCACGACGAGGCGCGCGAGACTGGGCGGCTCGCCCACGTTGCAGGCGGCGGCCGCCACGGCGAGGACGAGGCTCGCGAGACGTTTCATAACTCTAGGATAGCGCGTTAAGAGCCGCGGTGTATCCTTCGGGTACCCCGGCATCGTAAAAAGGACCGTCGAGCTCGACGCCGACGAGGCGCCCCTCGGCGGCGAGCGTCTGCAACAGGGGCACGTCATCCAGCTCGGCGCCCGGGGCGAGTCCGACGCGCAGGCGCTCGAAGCGCTCGAACACGTCCGGTCCGAACACCATGCGCCCGATGGGGGCGAGGGGGGGGGAGTCGGTCCCCGCGCCCTTGTCCGCGACCGCCGCGACCTGCAGCAGTCCGTCCGGTCGCGGCCGCACGGAGGCGCGGCCCGTCGCGCCGGCGGTGACCGGCCGCCTGGCGAGCAGCACCGCGGCGAGGCCGGTCGCGCGCCGCGCGGCGAGCACCGGGGCGATTGCGGAGACGCCTCTGGCGAAGAGGTTGTCGGGGAGCAGCACGGCGACGTCGTCTCCGGCGACGTGGTCACGGGCGCAGGTGATGGCGTCGCCGAGACCGCGCGGCTGGGGTTGCACCACGACGAGGGCGGTCAGGCGGTCAGGCGGTCGGGCGGTCAAATACGAGGCGATCTGGGGCTTCAGGGGACTGGTCACGATGACGACCCGCTCGAGTCCCGCGGCGGCCGCCTCGTCGAGCGTCCACTGTAACAGCGGCTTGCCGGCGACGGGGAGCAGTTCTTTGGGAGTGTCGGGGTAGCGGGCGGCGAGCCGGGTGCCGCGGCCGCCGCACGGGATGACGGCCATCGTCACCGGGGGCCCTAGAACATGGACATCGCGAGGAACGACCGCAGGTTGTCGTTCGTCACGCGCAGCCGCGCCGAGAGCAGGCGCACCACCGACCACAGCACCTTGTAGGCGATGTCGCGGTTGAAGTCGAGCAGCAGCTCGAAATCGGACCGGGAGATCGTGATCAGGGTGCAGCTGATGTTGGCGATGGCGTCAGTGGAGCGCTCCGAGCGGTCGAAGATGGACATCTCCCCGAAGCACGACCCCGGCTTGAGGACAGCCAGGGCCTCTTCCCCGGAGCCGGGGATGGTGCGGGAGATGCGGACCTCCCCTTCGGAGATGATGAAGAGGCGATTGCCGGGCTCGCCTTCCTTGAAGATGTTCTGCCCGGAGCTGAATTTCTGCTCGCGGCACACTTCGGAAACGCGGGCCAGCTCCCCGTCGTCGAGGTCCTGGAAGATGGCCGCCTGCTTCAGCAGATTGAGATCCACGCGGTGAAGCTACGTGTCGCCTCCGGGGGGAGCAAGTGAAACGCGGGTTCTCGGCCGCCGATGTGCTTACCGCCCTTCGGGTTCCCCTGGCGGTGCTGTTCCCGTTCGTGACCGACGCCGGGGGACGCCTGGCGATTGTCGGGGCCGTGGCGGCGAGCGATTTTTTCGATGGCATGCTCGCCCGCCGCTTCGGCGCGACGCGCGCCGGGGCGCTGCTCGACCCGATCGCCGACAAGCTGTTCGCGGCGGTCGCCTTCGTGACGGTGGCGCGCGATACGGTGCTGCACCCGCTGGAGATCCTCGGGGTATTGCTCAGGGACATCATCGCGGTCCTCGCGTTCCTCGGGACGTGGCTGCGAGGCCGGCCCGTCGCGCTGCCGGCGCGCGCCGGCGGAAAGTGGGTGACGGTGTTGCAGCTGATGACGCTCACGGCGTGGATCGCCGCATCGCCGTTCCTGCGGCCGCTCGCCTGGGCGACCACGGCCGTTTCGTGTTACGCGTTGTGGGACTACGCGCAGGCGGCCCGAAAGGGGAAGGCGTGAGCCGATCAGTTCGGACGCTGCTCCTGCTGATCCTCTCCTGCGCCGGCGTGGCGACCGCGCAGGAGTTCCAGCCCCCGCGCGTGCGGTCCGGGGCCGGCGGGAAGGGGCTGGGGCTGTTCGGCTTCGGGGTCCGAGGCGGCGTCGATCTGGGCAGCGGCCAGATGGTGTTCGGCACCACGCTCGACATCGGCGATCTCTTCAGCCCCCGCCTGCGGCTGCGCCCGTCGGCCGAGGTGGGCGTCTTCAAGGGCGACAACAGCTACGTGGGGAGCTTCGAAGCCCTGTACCGCTTTACCGGCGACGACGAAACCGCGATCCCCTATATCGGCGGTGGGATGTCACTGGCCGGACACGCGGACTGCGGCCGGGATCCCAACTGCCCCTCGGCCTGGGTGAACCTCGTGTTCGGGTTCGAGCTGCACTACAAGTCCACCTTCAACTGGCTGATCGAGTACCACGCGATGGACGCGCTGCGCCGTAACCGCGTGTACATCGGACTCACGACGCGCCGGGGGAACTGAGCATGGCGGGGCCGACGGCGGAAATCACGCTGCGCTGGAAAAACGGCCTCGTGTTCGAGGGCGGGGGAGCAGGGCGCCCGCCCGCGACGGTGGACGGCGACTCGAAGCTGGGGAGCTCCCCGGTCGAGATGCTGCTCGTCGCCGCGGCGGCGTGCACGGGCAGCGACGTGGTGGCGATCTTGGAGAAGCAACGCGTCACGCTGCGCTCCCTGGAGGTCGCGGTGAAGGGCACGCGCCGCGAAGAGCATCCGCGGCGCTTCACCGCCATCCACTTCCGCTGGAGCATCGCCGGCGACGGAGCGGACGAGACCAAGGCCCGCCGCGCCATCGACCTGTCGCTCGAGAAGTACTGCTCGGTGGTGGCATCCCTCGCCCCGGACATCAAAGTCACCTACGACGTCGCGATCGCTTAGGCTTTCCGTCATCGGCCTGGCATTCGTCGCCCCGGTCGCGCCGGCGCAGACGGCGCCGCAACGCGTCACCGAGCTGAGCGCCGGCGTGGCGGCCGCCTGGTCACACCGCGACTTCTACGCGGCGGAGCTGGGCGCGGGACGGCGGGCGGGTCAGGGTCGGCTGATGCTGGCCGCGGCCGGGGGCCGGCTCCGTGACGGGTGGGGGGGCCGTCTCGAGGTGCGGGGACAACTCGTGCTGTTGCCGTTCGCCCGCGCCGGCACCGGTTTTTACTGCGGGATGGGCGGCGCGTGGATGGGGGGTGCAGGGGAGCGAGGAGCGGTTTATCTCACGGCCCTGTTGGGCGTCGAGCGCGCGCCGGGACGGCCGCGCGGGTGGTACGTGGAGGCGGGAGTGGGGGGCGGAGTCCGGGTGTCGGTTGGGCTGCGCTGGCGACAATTTCCGACGTGGTGGCCTACGTAAGGATCAGGCGTCCGCGCCGACGGGGGTGCGACGGCCGACGACGGGGCGGCAGTAGCGCTCGCCGAGGGTGCGCAGCTGGGCCAGGTCGTCCTCGGTCAGGTCCGCGTAGCGGTCGGCGAGGTAGAGCAGGGTGTCGTCGAACCATTCCTTCTGATGCTCGGGGGTCGCCTCGAGGACGCCGCAGCGTAGGATGTGGGAGAACAGCTCGTCGCGCGCCTGATCGAAGGCGCTAGGAGGGGGGGAGGCCTTACGGGGCTCCTTACGTTTCTTGGTCATGCCGGGGCGGTCCTTTCGGGTCGGAGGAGCAAAATCGCGGCGCAATCTAACGAACGTCGCTGATCGAAGCAAACGACGGGCGGCGCCGAAAGGTTCCGTGTATAATGCGAGAGCGGTATGAGCGAAGAAACGTACGGGCCTGAGCGCGCCGAGCGGCTGGCGGCGCTGTTGCGCGAGCTGGCGGCGCGGATCATCGCGCTCGACCAGGAAGGGCGACTCCTGGAGCACGCGGCCGAGATGCAGAAGTTGCTCGGCACGGTGCGCAGCGAGCTGTTTCATTATGAGGTCCGGGTGACCTACGATTCGCCGGAGGTAGCGGACAGCCGGCGCATCGTCGAGGAAGCGCAGCGGCAGCTCGACGATCTGCGCTTCGACGAACGCGAGGACGACGAGGACGAATGAAGCGCTTCTACTGGCTGGTGGCGGCCGTCCTGGTGGGCGGGCTGGTGTGGATCTGGTTCGGCTCCAAGGCGGGCGGACAGGGAGTGGAGTGGGTCGCCGAAACGACGGTGCCGGAGACCAAGGCGGACAGCGCATTCGCCGGGTACGTGATGGGAAGCGACAGCGCGCCGGTGGAGATCGTCGAGTACGCGGACTTCGAGTGTCCGATCTGCGCGACGTTCGGCGCGGTGCAGTTCCCGGTGATCCGGCAGCAGCTGATCGTCACCGGCAAGGCCCGCTGGCGGCTGCGCGATTTTCCGCTGCCGCCGGAGACGCACCGCTGGTCGCGGCTGTCGGCGCACGCGGTGGCGTGCGCGAGCGAGCAGGGCAAGGCGTGGGAGATGATCGACGCGCTGTTCTCGCATCACCGCATGTGGTCGCAGCGCGCCGAGAACCCTGAGAAGCTGTTCCGCGGCTGGGCGCAGGACCTGGTGGGGCTCGACATGGCGAAGTACGACGCGTGCATGGCGAGCGGCCGCTACCGGGGGCGGATCCAGTTCAGCCGCGAGGAGGGGCAGGCGCGCATGGTGCGCGGTACGCCCACGTTCTTCATCAACGGACGCGAGTGGCAGACGCGGGACATCTCGTCCGACGCGTTCCAGCACGTGGTGGACAGCATCCTGACACAGCGGCGCCGGAAATAATGCCGGCAAGGATTCGCCTACCCCGGGCTTGCGCCCGGGGTTAGTAAAACCCGCATGCGACATCGACAAGCAATCGCTCTCCTCTCGTTAGTTGGATTCCTCATCTCCTTGTATCTCTGGCTCCACGCCATCGGCGTGATCGGGGAGTTGCAGTGCGGAACAGGCAGCTGCGAGGTGGTGCAGGCGAGTCCGTACGCGCGGGTGGCGGGCGTGCCGGTGGCGTTCTTCGGCGTCCTGGGCTACGTGGCGCTATTCGTCACGGCACTGGTCGGGCTGCAGCCGTCATTTCTACCGAAGCGCAGCGTCAGCGCGCTGCTGGTCGCCCTGGCCACGGGCGGCCTGTTGTTCACTGCCTATCTCACGTACCTCGAGGCATTCGTTATTCACGCGTGGTGCCGGTGGTGTTTGGGGAGCGCGGGCGTCATGGTGGCGACGTGGGTCGTGGCCATCGCCGGGCTCCGGAAAAGCGGCGGCGCCTACCCCTCCTTCTCCTCATACTGATTCTTCAACCGCTCCACTACGGCCGGGTCCGCCAGCGTCGTCGTATCTCCCAACGTCCTTCCCTCGGCGATATCCTTGAGCAGCCGCCGCATGATTTTGCCGCTGCGGGTCTTGGGGAGGTCGGCCGAGAAGATCACGTCGTCGGGTCGCGCCAGCGCGCCGATCTTCTTCGCCACGTGGCTCTTCAGCTCGTCCCGCAGCGCGTCACTCGGCTGCTTTCCTTCTTTCAGCGTCACGAACGCCGCCAGCGCCTGTCCCTTCATTTCGTGCGCCTTGCCCACCACCGCCGCCTCCGCCACCGCCGGATGGTCCACCAGCGCGCTCTCCACCTCCATCGTCCCGATGCGGTGGCCCGCCACGTTCAGCACGTCGTCCACCCGGCCCAGAATCCAGAAGTAGCCGTCGGTGTCCCGCTTGGCGCCGTCGCCGGCGAAATACACGTTCTTCCACTTGCTCCAGTAGGTCTGCTGGTACCGCTCGTCGTCACCCCAGATCGTCCGCAGCATCCCCGGCCACGGTGACGTGATCGCCAGGAAGCCACCGCCCACCGGGACGACGTTGCCCTGACCGTCCAACAACTCGGCCTCGATGCCGGGGAAGGGAACGGTGCCTGAGCCTGGCTTCGTTCTCGTGATTCCGGGGAGGGGGGTAATCATGATCCCGCCCGTCTCCGTCTGCCACCACGTATCCACGATGGGACAGCGCTCGCCGCCGATGTTCTTGTGATACCAGATCCACGCCTCGGGGTTGATCGGCTCCCCCACCGTGCCGAGCAGGCGAAGTTTCTTCAGGTTGTGCTTCGCGGGCAGCTCCGTTCCCCACTTCATGAACGCGCGAATCGCCGTCGGCGCCGTATAGAACACCGTGACGCCGTGCTTCTCGCAGATCGCCCAGAAGCGGTCCTTCGCCGGATGGTCGGGCGCCCCCTCGTACATCACCTCGGTCACGCCGAGCGCCAGCGGGCCGTACACCACGTACGAGTGCCCCGTCACCCAACCCACGTCGGCGGTGCACCAGAAGACGTCGCCGTCCTTGAGATCGAACACCCACTTGGTGGTCGCGTACACCTGGGTGAGATAGCCGCCGGTGGTGTGCAGGATGCCCTTCGGCTTGCCCGTCGTCCCCGATGTGTAGAGGATGTACAGCGGATCCTCGGCGTCCATCGCCTCGGGCGGGCACGTGTCGCTCGCCGATTTCGTCAAGTCGTGCCACCACTGATCACGTCCACGCGTCATCTCTACGTCTTTCCCCGTACGCTTCAGCACGACGACGTGTTTGATGGACGGCGTGTCCTTCACGGCTTCATCGGCGTTCACCTTGAGGGGCACGAGCGACCCCCGCCGATACCCGCCGTCCGCGGTAATCAGCACCTTGGCCTGGTTGTCGTTGATGCGATCCTTGAGCGAATCCGCCGAGAAGCCGCCGAACACCACTGTGTGCGGTGCGCCGATGCGCGCGCACGCCAGCATCGCCACCGCCACCTCCGGCACCATCGGCAGGTAGATCGCCACGCGGTCGCCGCGCTTGACGTCGAGTGATTTGAGGACGTTCGCGAACCGGCATACGTCGCTGAGCAGCTCGCGGTAGGTGATGCGCCGCACCTCGCCGGGCTCGCCCTCCCAGATCAGCGCGACCTTATTGCCCCGGCCGGCCGTCACGTGGCGGTCGAGACAGTTGGCCGAGGCGTTCAGCTTGCCGCCCAGAAACCATTTCGCGTGCGGCGGCTTCCACTCCAGCACCTTGTTCCAGGGCTTGATCCACTCGAGCTGCCGCGCCCAGTCGGCCCAGTACCCTTCACGATCCCGTTTCGCCTGCTCGTAGACCTTGGGATCCGAGACGTTCGCCTGCTTGCGGAATCCTTCCGGAGGCGGGAAGCTCCGTTGCTCGTCGAGGAGTGTTTCGATCCGGTCGATGGCCGTCATATGTCCGTGCCTCTATGCCTCTGTTAGTTGCGCTTTGCGGCAGGCGTGGGGGTGAGCCCGCTCACGCGCCTTTGACAACCCTTTGAACCCGTTGAGCTTAGTTATACGGCACCGAATTGGCATTGGGAAGGGCGCTTGTGGAGCCCTTTTTCGAGGAGAACCGCGTCGTGATGTCGCTGCGCCAGACGGAAAAGATCCTGGCGGCCCCGGAGGCCCTCAGCCTGGAGACCCGCACGGCGTTCCGCCGCACGGCGTCCGAGCTGTTGGACCAGCTGCCGGAGGGGTCGGGGCGTCTGGTCATCGACCTCTCGGGTACCCGCACGGTGGACAGCGCGGGACTCGGCGCCCTGATGCTGATCCAGCGCAAGGCGGCCGAGCGGCGACAGGTCGTGTGCCTGCGCGGCGCCAACGAGGAGCTGCGGTTCCTGCTCGTCCTCACCAAGCTCGACGACTTGTTCGAATTGGAGAGCGGCGCGGCGTAGCAGCCCGGGGCGTATATTGAGCCCCGATGCCCGATAAAACTCCGCAACGCAAAGTCCTGTTCGTCGAAGACGAAGAGGCCTTGCAGACCTCCTATCGCCGCTACTTCGCCGGGCGCTACGCCATGGCGTTCGCGCGCAGCGGCGCGGACGCCATGAAGCAGCTCGACGCGTTCACCCCCGACATCCTCGTGCTCGACATGCGGCTCCCCGACACCGACGGCATCGCCCTGCTCCAGAAGATCCGCGAGCAGAGCCCCGCGCTCCCGGTGGTCGTCACGACCGCCTACTCGAGCATGGAGCCGCTCATGGGCGTCCTGGACCTGGAGCACAGCGGCTATCTCGTCAAACCCTTCGACCTGGACGACCTCGCCGCCCGCATCGATGCTGTCGGCTGAAGGCCTGACGCACGTCTTCGGTTCGGTCCGGGCGCTCGACGACATCTCGTTCCGGCTCGAGGCGGGACACACCCTCGCCGTGTTCGGCCCCAACGGCGCCGGGAAGACGACGCTGCTCAAGGTTCTGGCGGGCCTCGTGCGCCCGCAGCGCGGCCGGGCGGAAGTGCGCGGCGGGCGCGCGGCGATCGGCTGGATCAGCCACCAATCCTTTCTGTACGGACATCTTACCGTCATCGAGAACCTGCGGTTCTGGGCGTCGCTCTACGGCGTCCCGCGCGAGGCCCGCGAGCGGCGTGCCCAGGCCTTGCTGGCGCGCCTCGGCCTCGTCGAGTGGGCGGACCAGCCGGTCGCCGCGCTGTCACGGGGTCTCGCGCAGCGGACCACCATCGCGCGGGCGCTGATGCACGAGCCCACGGTGCTGCTGCTGGACGAGCCGTTCACCGGGCTCGACCTCGCGGCCGCCGCCGAGCTGCGCCGGCTGCTCATGGAGCAGGTGGGCACGGGGCGGATCGTCGTGATCGCGACGCACAATGTGGACGAGGGGGTCGAGCTGGCGACCGACATCGCCTTCCAGCATCGCGGCCGGTTCGTGCAGCTGGCGCCCCGCGCGGGACGCGACGGGGCCCAGGTCGCCGACGCATACCGCAAGGCCGTCGGCGGGGGGGGCACCGGTGCGTGAGCGCCTGCAGCTCGCCTGGGTGGTGGCGCGCAAGGACCTGCTGCTCGAATTCCGCACGCGCACGGCGATCCTCTCGGCGCTCGTGTTCACGGCCCTCGTGCTCACCGTGTTCGAGTTCGGCCGCGACCCCACGGCCGTGCCGACCATCGACCTCGCCCCCAGCATTCTGTGGGTGACGTTCACGTTCGCCGCGATGCTGGCGCTGAACCGCGCGTTCGCGCTGGAGCTGGAGAACCAGGCGCTCGAGGGGCTGCTCGTCTCGCCGCTGTCACGCACCAGCCTGTACTGGGGGAAGCTGATCGCGAACCTCGTGTTCGTCGCGGTCGTCGAAGCGGTCGGCTTGCCGCTGTTCGTGCTGTTCTTCGACGTCCCGGTCTGGCACGTGCTGCTGCCGCTGGTCGGCGTCATCGCCCTCGCCACCGTCGGCTTCGTGGCGGTGGGGACGTTGTTCAGCGCGATGGTGATCCGCACGCGCTTCGCGGAGCTGATGTTGCCAGTGCTGCTGCTGCCGTTCCTGATCCCGCCGCTGGTGGGGGCCGTGCAGGTGACGGCGCGGCTGCTCGCGGGACGGCCCGTGGTCGAAGCCGCCGGGTGGTTGAAGCTGCTCGCCAGCTACGATATCGTGTTCGTCACGCTCTCCACGCTGCTCTTTCCCTACACGGTGGACGAATGACGCTCGCGCAGAAGGGCCGTTGGACGACCGTCGCCGGTCTCGCGCTGCTCGCCGCGGTGTACGTGCGGGCGCTCGGCTTTACGCCCATCGAGCGCACGCAGGGGCCGGCGCAGAAGATCTTCTACCTCCACGTTCCCGCCGCCGTCTGGACCGAGACGGCGATGATCCTGGTGGGCCTGGCGAGCATCTTCTATCTATTTCTGAAGGACGCGAGACTGGACTCGTTTGCCGCGGCCTCGGCGGAGGTGGGGACGGCGTTCGCCACCGTCGTGCTCACCACCGGCCCGATCTGGGGGAAACCCATCTGGGGCACGTGGTGGACTTGGGATGCCCGGCTCACCTCCACCCTGTTCCTCTTCTTCCTTTATATAGGGTACCTACTGCTGCGGGGGGCCGTGATGGAGGCGGGGGCCCGGGCCCGGTATGCGGCGGTGCTGGGGATCTGCGGCATGTGCCTGGTGCCGTTCATCCATTTCAGCGTGTACCTGTTTCGCACCCTCCATCCCATGCCGATCATCCTGAAGCCCAGCGCGCCGTCGCTGCCGGGGAGCATGCTCGCGACGTGGGGCTTCTCGTTCGTGGCGTTCACGGTGCTGTACGTGGGGTTCGTGATGCAACGCTACGCGCTCGCCCGGGCGGGGGCGCGGCCGGAGACCGCCCATGCCTGAGGGCTTCCCACAGAACGCCGGCTACATGGTCGCGGCCTACACCGTCGCCGCAATGATTCTGGTCGCGTATGCGGTGTCGCTGTTTCGGAGAACACGCGGGCTGTAGTTACTGACCCCGGGCGGCAGCCCGGGGTGAACGAGCCGCAGGTTAGCCTTTCCCGCCCCTGAGCTCCGCCCGCGCCTCTTTCAGCTTCTCCATCCCGTTCGGCACCAGCGTCGCCCAGAGGGTGAGCGCTTGGTCCGCCACCTCCTGGTCGCCCGCGGCGAACAGGGACTGGGCGTTCTGCCACAGGGCTTCCGGCCCGCCGCCCGCCGCATAGGCGCGGGCGAACCGCGCCGCGGCGTCGGCATGGTCGCCGGCGCGGCGGTACAGCTCTCCCGCCGCCATCGCCGCGTCCACGCGCTCCTCGAGCGCCAGCGCCTGCTCGTAGGCGCCGAGGGCTTCGCGCTGGCGGAACACCATCTGGGAGGCGTCACCGAGCAGCATCCAGGCGTCGGGGTTCTCGGGGAACCGCTCGGTCGCTTCCTGCGCCGTGGCGAGCGCGCCCCAGCGGTCATCCATGGCCCGGGACAGGTGCACAAGCGCGACGTACGGCTCGCCGAACGCGGGCGTCCACGAGCAGGCGAGGCGCAGCCACGCCGCCGCCCGCTTCGGGGCGTGGCGCTGGCAGGCGGCGGCGCGGCGCACGGCGAAACGCACCAGCGCGGCGCGGAAGCGCTTCCACATTGCTTGATAATGGGCCGGGGCCCGAGGAGATTGCAACCGGCATGGCATCGCTGCGAGGACGACGCATCGTGGTCACGCGCACGCGCGATCAGGCGGAGGGCCTCGTGCGCTCGCTCGAGGCGCTCGGCGCGGACGTGATCGTCGCGCCCGCGATCCGCATCGAGCCCCTGCCCGACGTCGCCGCGCTGCGGACGGCCCTCGCCGACGTCTCCCGCTGGCGCTGGATCGTGTTCACCAGCCAGAACGCCGTGCACGTCGTGTGTGACTCGATGCGCGGCTGGGGATTGCAGCCGGCGGCGCTGGCGACGGGTCACGTGGTGGCGGTCGGACCAAAAACGGCCGCGGCGCTCGCGCGGGAAGGGATCGAAGTCGGGCTCGTGCCCGCGGAGACCACCGCCGCGGGCGTACTCTGTGCCCTCGCGGAGGCCGACAACCTCGCCGGCGCTCCGGTCCTGATCCCCTGCGCCCAGGGCGCCCGGGACGTCCTGCCCGACGGACTGCGGGCGGCGGGGGCGGAGGTCGAGGTCATTCCGGTGTACGTGACGACCCGGGAAACGGGAAACCCTAAAGGACTCCCTGACGGTCGCGGGAAACAGCTCGCCGCCGACATCCTCCAGGGCCTCATCGACGCCGTGACCTTCACGTCGCCTTCGACGGTCGACGGCTTCGTCGACATGGTCGGGGACGACGTCGCCCGGAGCGGCCAGTTCGCCGCCGTGGTGATCGGGCCGGTCACCGCCCAGGCCGCGCGGGACGCGGGGATGGGAGACCTGGTCATGGCGGCGCGCTCGTCGGTCGAGGGCCTCGCCGAAGCCCTGGCGCGTCGCTTCGCGTGAAGCCGCTCAAGCTTGGCACTCGCGGCAGCGCCCTCGCCCGCTGGCAGGCCGACTGGGTGCGAGCCCGGCTCGCCGAGCGCGGCGTGGCCGCGGAGCTCGTGATCATCAAGACGCGCGGGGATGCCGAAGTGGACCGCCCGCTGCAGCAGCTGGAAGGCAAGGGATTCTTCACCAAGGAGATCGAGGACGCGCTGCTCGCCGGGCGCATCGACGTCGCCGTGCACTCGCTCAAGGATCTGCCGACGGCGCTGCCGCCCGGCGTGGCGCTCGCGGCCGTGCCCGAGCGCGCCGACGCGGCGGAAGCCCTCGTCGTGCGTGAGGGCGGAGCAACCGGTGTCCTGCAGCTGGCCGCCGGCATCCGGTTAGGCACTTCGAGCCTCAGGCGCAGCGCTCAGGTGAAGCACCTGCGACCCGACCTCGAGGTCGTCCCGCTGCGCGGCAACGTGCCCACCCGCGTGAAGAAGGTGCAGGGCGAGGGCCGGCTCGACGCGGCCCTGCTCGCCGTCGCGGGACTCACGCGGCTGGGGCTGGGTGGGGCCGTGGCCGCGCGGCTCGATCCGCTGGAAGTGATGCCCGCGCCCGGACAGGGCGCCCTGGGGCTCGAGATCCGCTCGGACGACCGCGCCACCCGCACCGTGCTACAACCATTGGAGCACGCCGAGTCGTCTGTGGCTGTCGCCGCCGAGCGGGCCTTACTCGCCGAGCTGGATAGCGGTTGTCAAGCGGCAGTGGCTGCCTACGTCGGCCAACCGACGGCCGATAACCGAAAACGGCTGTTGTTCGGACGCGTGACGGCCCCCGATGGCGCGATTCAGGTGACCGCCTCTGCAGAGATCGACTCGGCGAATCCTGCCGACGCAGGGTTGAACGTCGCCCGCTTGCTGCTGGCGCAGGGCGCGGCGAGCTTACTCGCGCGATGAGCCAGTTCCCGATCCGGCGCATGCGCCGGCTGCGCCGCACCCCGGCGCTGCGCCGCCTGGTGCAGGAAACCCACCTCGTGCCGTCCCAGCTCGTGTGGCCGCTGTTCGTGACGCACGGCGAGGGCGTCCGGCGCGAGGTGGAGCTTCTGCCGGGGGTGTTCCAGACCTCGGTGGACGAGCTGGTCAAGGACGCCGAGCGCGCGCAGCGGCTGGGGTTGGGGGGCGTGATCCTGTTCGGCCTGCCGGCGGCGAAGGACCCCACCGGCTCCGAGGCGCACGACGAGCAGGGCATCGTGCAGCAGGCGATCCGCGCCATCAAGCGCGCGGCGCCGGACCTCCTCGTCATCGGCGACGTGTGCCTGTGCGAATACACCGACCACGGGCACTGCGGCGTGATCGTGGACGGCGACGTGGACAACGACGCGACGGCCTACCTGCTCGGCAAGATCACAGTGGTCCAGGCGCGCGCCGGCGTGGACCTGGTGGCGCCGAGCGACATGATGGACGGCCGCGTGGCGGCGATCCGCAAGGCGCTGGACGCGGCCGGCTTCGCGCGCGTGCCGATCATGAGCTACGCGGCAAAGATGGCCTCGGCGTTCTACGGCCCGTTCCGCGAGGCGGCGGGCTCCACCCCGCAATTCGGCGACCGCCAGACCTACCAGATGCAGGGGACGAACGCGGACGAGGCGATGAAGGAGATCCGGCTCGACGTCGCGGAGGGCGCCGACATCGTGCTGGTGAAGCCGGCGCTGCCGTGCCTCGACCTGATCCGGCGCGCCAGGGAGGAGTTCGGCGCGCCGCTCGCGGCGTATCAGGTGAGCGGCGAGTACGCGATGATCAAGGCGGCCGCGGCGCGCGGCATGCTGGACGAGACGAAAGCGATGTGGGAGACGGTCTATGCGATCCGCCGGGCGGGGGCGGACATCATCCTCAGTTACTTCGCCCCCACCCTCGCAGAGTCGCTCTAGAGCTTCGCGTGATCCTTCGGAAGCAGCAGATGCTTCCAAAAGAGTCCCGCCAGCGCCGCCCCGAGCAGCGGTCCCACCCAGTAGACGTACTGCGCCGTCAGCTGCCACGCGATGATCGCCGGCCCGAACGCCCGCGCCGGGTTCATCATCGCGCCGGTGAACGGCCCGCCCACGAGCGCGCACACGAAGATCGCGAGCCCGATCCCGAAGCCGCCGATCTTGGGCGACTCCAACGACACCGCCGTGCCGAACACCGCGCTCACCAGGAAGAAGGTGAGCATCGCCTCGATCAGGATGCCGTGCAGGCCGTCCGTCGTAATCGAGAGCTGCGGCGTGCCGGCCGCGGAGGCGTGGACGGGCCCCCACGGGAGGATGACCTTGAGCAGCGCGGCCCCGACGAGGGCGCCGAGCAGCTGCGCACCCACGTACTGCCCCAGCGTCTTGCCGTTGATCTTGCCGGCGACGAAGAGCCCGAACGAGACGGCGGGGTTGATGTGTCCGCCGGAGATGTTCATCGTCGCCGACACGATGATCGCCATCCCGACGCCGTGGGCCGCCGCCACGATCATGCTCTGGACGCCGCCTGACACCGCGGCCGCCATCGTCGCCGCGATCGAACCCGCGCCGAAGAACACGAACAGCGCGGTGCCTGCCAGCTCGGCCACGAGGGGCCGAAGGGTTTTGGGGTTCATGGAGTGGTCAATCTAGGGGGACTCAGGCGCGCCGCAACACCAGCGTGGCGTTGACCCCGCCGAAGCCGAAGGAGTTGGAGACGACCACCTCGGGGGCAGCCGTGCGGCCGTCGCCGGGGAGGCAGTCGAGGTCGCACGCCGGATCGGGGCGCTGCAGGTTGATCGTCGGCGGCAGCCAGCCGCGCTGCAGCGCCAACGCGCAGATCGCCGCCTCGATCGCGCCGCTCGCCCCCAGCGCGTGGCCGTAGTAGCCCTTGGTGCCGCTCACCGCCAGTCGGTAGGCGTGGTCGCCGAACACCTGCTTGATCGCGAGCGTCTCCGTCGAGTCGTTGAGCGGGGTCGAGGAGCCGTGCGCGTTGACGTAGCCCACGTCGGCGGGCGCCGCGCCGGCGTCCTCCAGCGCGAGCAGCATCGCCCGCGCCGCCTGGCGGCCGTCGGGCCGCGGGGCGGTCATGTGATACGCGTCGTTCGTGTACGCGTGCCCGACCACCTCGGCGTAGATCGGCGCGCCGCGCGCCAGCGCGCGACCGCGCTCCTCGAGCACCACCACCGCCGCGCCCTCGCCCATGACGAACCCGTCGCGCTCGGCGTCGAACGGCCGCGAGGCGGTCGCGGGATCGTCGTTGCGGGTGCTCATCGCCCGGATGTTGCTGAATGCGGCGAACGTCAGCGGCGCGAGCGGCGCCTCCGCGCCACCCGCCAGCATCACGTCGGCGCGGCCGTCGCGCACGACGTGGAACGCCTCCCCGACGGCGATCGTCCCCGACGCGCAGCTCATCGCGTTGGTCGCGTTGGGGCCCGTGAGCCCGAACTCGATCGCGATGTTGCAGCTCGCCGCCCCGGCGAATACCGCCAGCGCGAGCGAGGCGTCGAGCCCCCGCGGCCCCTGCGCCAGGTACTTCGGCACCTGGGCTTCTGCGAAGGCGACGCCGCCCAGCGCCGAACCCATCATCGCCCCGAAGCGATCGCGGTCCTCGGTCTCGAGGCGCAGCTCCGCGTCCTGGAGCGCGAGCCGCGCGCACGTGACGGCGAGCTGCGAGAAGCGATCCAGTCGCCGCGCGCGCTTGACATCGAGGTGGTCCTGCGGCCGGAAATCAGGGATCTCGGCGGCGATGCGGCTGCGGAACGGCGCCGGGTCGAAGCGCGTGACGCCGCGCACCGCCGAGCGCCGCGACGCGAGCCCCGACCACAGTCCCTCCGCCGCCGTCCCGATCGGCGTCACGGCTCCCACTCCGGTGACGACCACCCGCCGATACCCGTTTTTCACTGCGTGCCTCCCGGCTTCACCGGGCTTGCACCCGGGGTTCGTCCGACCTTGTGAGGGAATGGCCTCACGGACCCCGGGCGACAGCCCGGGGATGACTCCCCACCGCTCATGGTGTCTCCAGATGTTTCTTCAGGCCCGCGAGCGTCCGCGACGCGATGCCATGCACGAACACCGGCCCGATGACGAGGTCGGCCGCCAGGCGCCCGATGAAGGGCCAGCCCGGCCCCGTCCACTCGTGGACGATCGTCACGTCCACGCCGTCGCCGGCGGGCACCAGCCGCCACACCACGTTCATGCCGGTCGTGATACCCCGGATGTGGCGATAGCGGATTTCGGCGCGCCCGCCGTCCACCGTCATCTCGGAGACCCACCATGTGGGATACGCCACGAGCCCGAACGGCCGATGCGCCGCCATCTCCACCACACCGCCGCCGCTGCGCCGCTCCAGGAACCGCACCCAACGGTAGTGGGGCAGGATCGTGGGCCAGCGCTCGACGGAGCTGGCGATGGTGAACGCGTTCGCCAGCGGAGCGCGGATGTGGATGCGGTCGACGGTGCGCATGGGGAGAGAGAGACCTCAGACGTCAGACATCAGACATCAGCGGCTGAGGTCTGACGTCCGACGTCTGAGGTCCAGGCTCCCAGGCGGCGACTATCCTTGCAATGGGTCGATAATGCGCGGGCGCACCGATCCCCGCTTCCCGCAGCATCCCCTCGAACTCTCCTCGCGTGTACCCGCGCTGCAGGGACAGCACGGCGTCGTGCCGGGTGGTGCGGTGCAGTCCCAGGGGGAACGCGGCGAGCCACATCCCGGCCATGGCGGGGACCGAGCGCTTGAGGTCGGCGAGCACCACGGCGCGGCGCGCGATCCGGTCCAGGGCCGCGATCCAGCGCACCGCCGTCGTGCGCGGCACGTGGTGCAGCACCTGGCTCGCGATCACCACGTCGACCGACCGATCGGCGAAGGGCAGGGCGTTCCCGTCGGCGAGCACGGTCGCGAGCCCCGCCCGTCGCGCCGCGCGCGCCGCCTCCGGGATGCGCTCCAGCCCGATGGGGACGAGCTCGATCCCGTAGCGCTGCGCGAGCCGCTGCGCTGCAATCGGTATGTCACCGGCGCCGGTCCCCACATCGACCATGGTCCATCTGTTCCGCGTTCCGCGTTCCGCATTCCGCATTATCTGTTCGAGTCCCCACAACACCGCCCCCGTCCCGCCAAACAGTCGATTGAGCAGGACGATGTCCTTGAGCGTCCGCCGCACCGCCGCGGGATCGGCGCGCGGATCGTCGAGCACCTCGGCGCCGAGCATCAGCTCCCCGCGAGGCCGGTGTAGCCGCCCCGGTAATAAAGGAGGGGCCGCCGGTCGGTCACCGCGCCCCCGGTCACGAGGCCGAAGAACACGGTGTGATCGCCCGCCGGCACCGCCTGCACTTTCGTGCATTCGATGTGCGCGAGCACGCCGTCCAGCACCGGCAGGCCCTCGGGGTTGTCCCGGTAGCCGATCGCCTCCCCCTGATCGAAGCGGTGCTCGGTGGCGTCCGCGAACCGGCGCGAGATCGCCTCCTGGTCGGCCGCGAGCACGTTGACGACGAACCGCTGCGCCGCCTGGAGCGCGCCGTGCATCTCGTTGCGGTGGTCGATCGAGACGAGGAGCAGCGGCGGCTCGAGCGAGACGGAGGCGATGGAGCTCGCCGTCATCCCCACCCGCGCGCCGTCGGCGCGGCGCGTGGTGACGACCGTCACGCCGGTCGCGAAACGGCCCAGGAGCTGGCGGAACAGGGCGGGATCGACGCCGGTGGTAGTCACCACAGCAATCGTAGCAGCGTGTGGGGAGCGAACAGGGCGCGCGCCGGCACGAAGTTGCCGGTCGCCCCGACGACCAGATCCCCGAGCCGGGGCCGGCGCGCGAGCCGCCCCACCACCCGGTTGGTGAGCGCCGGCCAGCCGACGCCGAGGCCGATGAGCCGCTCGATCGCCCACTTGCCGAGAAACGCCCGGCGTCGCGCGCGCGCGTACGGCGCGAGCGCGGCGTGGGGCAACGGTCCGTGCCCCGGCGCGGCCAACGCGGCGATGAGCACGTTCGCGAGCAGCTCGGCGCCGCGCAGCGCGGCGAAGATACCCTGGCCCGTGAACGGGTCGAAGAAGTCCGCCGCGTCGCCGACGAGACAGGCGCCGTCGGTGATCGGGCGATGGGACCGTTGCGCCAGGGGTCCCACCGCGATGACCTCGCGCACCAGCTCGGCGCGCGCGAATCGACCGGCGAGCCGGGGGAACCGCTCGAGGGCCGGCAGAAACCGATCGCGCCACGAAGTGCCGGGGCCGGGCCGCGCCGCCCGCTCCGGGACGACGAGGGCGACGGTCGTGACGCCTCCGCCCACGGGCCCGAGGCCGACATAGCCTCCGCGGCCGACGTGCATCTCCCCCAGCTCACCCACGTCGGCCACGCCCGCGACGTGCGCGGTAATCGGCCACGCCCGCGAGGTGCGCCGTAAACGCGACGCGCCGCGGCCAGCCGGTGCGCCGGCCGCCGAGCCGCCGCGCGACCACGGAGCGGAGCCCGTCGGCACCGACGACGACCCTCGCTCGCACCGACTCACGCATCCCCCATCCCCCATCCCGGATTACCACGCCACCCACGGCACCGGATTCGTACAACAGGTCTTCGACGACCGTGCCTTCCCGGACCGTCGCCCCCGCGCGTTGCGCGGCCGTTCGCAGAATGAAATCGAGATCGGCGCGGGGCAGGGCGAGGCCGTAGGGGAGTGGCGCGGGCCAGCGGTGGTCGCTCGCGAAGCGGCCGAGGGCCTCCGTGCCGTCGGGCGCGACGACGCGCATGCCGTAGAGCCGGGCGGGCGCGCGCGCCAGCACCTCCGCGAGCGCGCCGGCGTCCAGCGCGCCGAGCAAGCGCACCGTCTCGGGGCTCAGGTACTCGGAGCAGGGTTTGTGGCGAGGGAAGCGAGCGCGGTCGAGCAGCAGCACCGCGGCACCCGCGCGGGCGAGCCGCAGCGCGGTCGCTGAGCCCGCGGGACCGGCGCCGACCACGACAGCGTCCCAGCGCATCAGGCCGCCGTTCCGTGGCCTGAAGCCCCGGCTCGGCCGAATCGCGCGTCCTTCAAGGACGCCTGAACGCGCCGAGCCGCCCCTTCAGGGGTCGGAGACGGGAGCGATGCGGTCGTGGCGATGCTCACGTGTTGGGTCTCTACGCCAGCGCGCCGACCGCTGCGCCGGCCAGCGTCGCCGCGAGGTTCACCGCGTCGTTGTCCAGCCATCGCCAGCCCCGGATCAGGCGCACCGGCTCGTGACACACCGTGCCCCGGCGCTCGCTGCGCGCCGCGCATTGCGGGCACTCGTAGACCCCCTGAACGGTCGCGCCGAGGAGCGAGTCCACCAGCATTCCCACGACGCCAGCGCTCGCGATGACCGCGGTTGACCCCGGCCCGGTGGCCCCCTTTCCCAGCACCCACGCAAGCAGCGCGATCGCCCCCGCCCCCACGACCCCACCAACGGTCCCCAGCATTGATATCGCCCCTGAGGTCCCCTTGGGCACCGGACGCCCGGTGGTGACGAGGCGCGGCGCCGTAGGCGAGAACGCTCCGATCTCCGTGGCCCAGGTGTCGGCGGTGGCGGCGGCGAGGGCCGCGGCGGCGATGGACCACCGCCCCCACAGCCCCGCGGCCGCGGCCACGCCGCCGTTGGCGAGCACCTGGCGGAGGGTGCGCTGGCCGCCCGCGCCGCCCGCGACCTGGGTGAGCACGCTTCCGGAAACGAAAAAAGCGAGGAGCAGAATCAGTCCTCGCCACCCGAGCCCCCACGTGACCGCCGCGCCCACGGCGAGGGCTCCGGCCGCCCCGCCGCGGGTCAGCCACCTCACTCCTCGAACAGCTCCCGCGCGATGCGCCGCCGCAACTCGGCGGGCGCGCCCTGCGCCCGGCAGCGCGCGCGCACGAATTTGAGAAACAGCGCCTCGAAATCGTGGTGCTCGCCGCACGGCGGACACTCGGCGAGGTGCGTCCGGATCTCCTGCTCCAGCTCGGGCGTGAGCTCCTTGTCGAGGAACTCGTAGAGATGCTCGGCGCACTCGCGACAGTTCATGGCTTGCTTCCCTTGATGTAGCCCATACTCACGGCATACTCGTACAGCTTGCGCTGCAGCATCTGCCGGGCGCGGAACAGCCGCGACTTGACGGTCCCCACCGGCACCTTGAGGATGCGGGCAATCTCCTGATACGACATGCCCTCTACGTCACTCAACACCACCGTCTCCCGAAACGTTTCCGGGAGGTCGTCGATGGCCTTGAGCACCTCGTCGTCCACAATGCGGTCGAAGAACGCTCCCTGGGGGTCCTCCTCCTGCACGTCCTGGAACACGGCAAACGGCTCGATCGCGTCGATGTCTACGCTCTCGGGGTGCCGCGTGCGGCGACGGTATTCATTAATGAAGGAGTTGCGCAGGATCGTGAGCAGCCACCCCTTGGCGTTGGTCCCCTTGGTGTACTGGTCCCAGGAGCGGTACGCCTTGAGCATCGTCTCCTGCACCAGGTCGTCGGCGTCGGCGGCGTTGCCGGTGAGCCGCTGGGCGACACGGTACAGCGAGTCCAGGTGCACGAGGGCTTCGCGCTCGAAGCTGGCGCGTTTTTCGTCGACGGGAGCGGGTGGGGTGGTCGCAGGCATGGGTTGCTGTAAGGCTCGCGTGCCCTCCCGGGTTCCGCAATGGGGTGGTAATATTCGCGCGCCGTGGTGCACAGCATCGTCCCCCTGGCCGTCCTGGAAGCCGTGCGCAATCTCGACACGCCCGTCGAGGATGGCCTCTCCGAATTCGCCGAGGAGCTCCTCGTCAAGCGCCTGGGCCTGTCGCGCACCGTGCAGGTCCAGCTCGTCGAGTACGAGGGTCTGGCCCGGCGCGACCGCCGCGTCGATGCGGGACACGTCGAAGCGCTGCTGCGGCTGGTGGGGAGGCGTCCGGACGCGGACCTGGTGTTCGCGGATGCGGGGCGGCGGGCCGCGCGGCGGGCGGTGCGCCGCGCGTCGGTGCTGGCGCGGGTCGCGGCCCGAACGGCGCGATCGCTGGGATACGTCGTCGCCCGCGGGGCGGCGCGCGCCGTCTTCGGCGGCGACCTGCGGCGCGAGCAGCAGGTCCCCGTCGCGCGCATCACCGACCCGATGGCCGTCAACGCCACGCCCGACGGATCGGCGTGCGGCTTCTACGCCGCCGGGTTCACCGAGCTGCTGCGCCTCCTCGTCGGCTTCGAAGGCGCGATGCTGCATACCGAGTGTCGCTCGCGCGGCGCCGAACGGTGCGAGTGGCGCGCCGCCGCGGCCGACCCGCGCCACCACTGAGCGCGCCGGCTCCCGCCCCGCTCGTCACTCCATGCGATGCACGCGCTTGACGAGCGTATCGACCCCGCTCAGGTAGAGGATCTCGCAGGGCCGATAACCGACGACCCACTCGTCGAAGTCCGTGGCGATCTGAAAGAAATCGCCGGGCGTGAGGTCGATCTCGCTGCCGTCGGGCAGCTGCACCTTGACGCGACCGGAGAGCACCACGCCCACGTGCTCTGCCGTGGCGTCGGCCGGCGAGGCGGGGCCCGTCGTGCAGCGCGACCACCGCCACCCGGGCGCGTAGGTTCCCTTCCCGATGGCCCGCCCGCCCATCGTGATCTGCTCGAGTCGGCCCTGCTCGAAGACCAGGACGCGCTCCGGCGAATCGAAGCGCCGGATGATCACCGCCGTTTCCGATGTCGAACGATCAAATCGCATGTCGCCTCCATAGCGCACCGGGAGTGAGTCGCTGTCCCGGCGGGCGCCCGATGCCGTCCGCGCCGCCAGGTCGAGGCTCTCTACATAGTTACCCCACGCGCCGCCGTTGCGTTCGCGGTTGCCGCGGTGCACGTTACGCGACCTGATGGCCACTCCCCCGCTCCTCGCCGCCTTCGATTTCGCCGCCCTCCGCGCGGTCCTCGCCGAGCTCGGGGCCGACGGCTGGCTGTTGTTCGACTTCCACGGCGTCAACCCCGTGGTGGGCCACGTACTCGGCCTGGGTCACGGCCTCGCGACTCGGCGGCTGTTCGTGTGGCTGCCGCGCGCGGGCGCGCCCGTCGCCGTCGCGCACAAGATCGAGCTGGGGCCGTTCGGGAACGGCGGGTTCCCCGGCGAGGTGCGGCCGTACGCCGCTACGCCGCCTGGCCAGAGCTGCACGCGGCGTTGCAGCAGCTGGTCGCGGGCAAGACCATCGCGATGGAGATCTCGCCCCGCGACAACGTGCCCTACCTCGATCGCGTCCCCCACGGGGTCGTCGAGCTGCTCGAGTCACTGGGCGCGCGCGTCGTGTCGTCTGCGCCCCTGGTGACGCGCTTCGCCGCGCGCTGGACGGCGGCCGAGCTCGACGGTCATCGCCGTGCCGCGGAGGCGCTCGCGGCGATCGCGCAGGAAGCGATCCGCTGGGCGGGTGGCGAAGTGTCGCGGGGCGCCGAGGTGCGGGAGACGGCGGTGCAACGGCGGGTGCTCGACGGGATCGAGCGGGCGGGGCTCGTGACCGACAACCCGCCCATCGTCGGCTTCCAGGTGAATTCGGCGAACCCGCACTACGAGCCGCGCGCCGGCGGCGACCGCCGGCTCGCCGCTGGAGACGTGATCCTGCTCGACCTGTGGGCCGGCCCGGCGAAAGGCAGTGTCTTCGCTGACCAGACGTGGATGGGGTTCGCGGGGTCCGCGCCGGACGCCGAAGTGCGGCGGGTGTGGGACACGGTGCGGAGGGCGCGCGACGCGGCAGTGGAGCTCTTGAGACAGAAATGGGGAAGGGGGAAGGGGGAGGGGTGACCGGCGCCGACCTGGACGACGCCGCCCGCGCGGTCATTCGGGACGCCGGATACGCGGAGTACTTCGTGCACCGCACGGGGCATTCGATCGACCGCGACCTTCACGGATCGGGTCCGCACCTCGACAACTTCGAGACCGGCGACGACCGGCGGCTCGTGGCCGGCATCGGCTTCTCCGTCGAGCCGGGGATTTATCTGACGGGCCGCTTCGGGATGCGCAGCGAGATCAACGTGTTTCTCGGGGAGACGGGGCCGGAGGTCACGCCCCGGGAGCCGCAGCGGGACCTGCTGCTCGTGTAGCATGGGTCTTCTCATCGCACACCGGCAGTACTGACCCCGGGCGAAAGCCCGGGGCTGAGGGGCATCGATGCCGGGCCGAGGGGGTCTTGCGGACTTCGTCGGGCGGCGACACTTTGGCCGCCCCGCCCTGTCCCTTTCCGGGGACAACGGCGCCCTAGACGTCTGTCGACATTCGGCTTGACGCGACCCTGAGCGCGGGACAGTTTACGCGAGACGGGGTTTGTCGAGCCGTCGAAGTCTCGCAACACTCACCGAATGGAGGTGACGTGTCCGTCCTCAGGTTTCCGTCCGCAAAAACACTCGCACACTCGCCTCTGGAGGGTCTGTCCATGACGCATCTTGTGAGAAGCGCCTTCGGTCGCTTCCTCGTCACGGTCGCAGCGGCGGCGGTCGCGGTTACACTCGCGACGGCCTCGGCGGCGGCGCAGCAGACAACGGGGAAGATCGAAGGCACGGTGACGGATCAGCAGGGCGCCCCGATCGCGAACGCGCAAGTGTTCATCGTCGGGACGTCGTTCGGAGCCGTCGCCGACGCGAAAGGCTACTACTTCATCAACAACGTGCCGGTGGGGACCTACACCCTCCGGGCCCAGTTCATCGGGTACGCGCCCACCGAGGTGCGCGACGCGCGCATCCTCGGCGGCCAGACGCTGACGTTCAACATCAAGATGTCGTCGTCGGCGGTGCAGGTGACGGGCATCACGGTCACGGCCGCGGCCAACCCCATCGTGCCGCGCGACCAGGTGACGTCGAAGTCCATCATCGACCAGAAGACGACCAACAACCTGCCGATCGACGACGTGCGCAACGTCATCACGCTGCAGGCCGGCGTCATCGAGTCCGGCGCGGGCGGCGGCGTCTCGATCC
>WNGE01002022.1_pt1 | contig 25254 bp, 21 predicted proteins | sample 5400651 | NCBI WGS metagenome assembly WNGE01 (sample SAMN13153370, study PRJNA577476) | soil metagenome | isolation source: 60 cm soil or saprolite under grassland replicate 2 | place: USA:California | collected 2016-06-15 | reverse complement strand
TCAGGTTCTCAAACGGCACCGTCATCTGGTGAGCGCGGTGCAATACGCCAAGCGCTGTCTCATCGAGAACCCGGGGCCGCTCAACAGCGATGCGGTGCAGGTAGGCAGTGAGAGTCTTCTCGTCCATCACGCTCCAAGCCCAGCAGACGCTGATGCCGCTGTGCAGAAAGGCCCACGTGCCGCGGACCCCAGCCACCCCTCGGTTAACCACGTGCGAGGCCAGCGCAATCCGGCGCATGCGCATCACCCATGTCAGCATCCGCATCGACCGGACGGCGGCAGAAGAGTACCCGGCGGGGCGGCTCGGGCGGGGCAGGGCTGAGTGAAATGATCTTGGTGGAGGGCTCAGCGGTGCCGAGCCCAGGTGATGCGGTGGCCGGGTCACAGGCCGTGTTCGCCGAACCATCCGGCGAGTTTGCCGGCGCGGCTGACCGCGCGCAGCCGCCGTTCGGTTTGTTCCCGTACGGCGGCGGAGGCGACGATGAGCAGCCGGTCACCGGATTGCAGCGTCGTTGTGGGGCCGGGGACGAACCCTTGCCCGCCGCGGACGATGAGGGCCACGTTCGCCTGGGCGGGGAGCCGGAGTTCGAAGATTTCCACGCCATGCAGCCGTGAGCCGGGCGGGATCTGCAGTTGGAGGAGGTCGGCATGCAGATCTTCGAGCGGCGCCGCCTCGACGTCGATCTCGATCGGTTCTGCCGGTGTGATCACCTGCAGCCGGCCGGCCGGCCATGGCAGGGTAGGGCCTTGCAGCAGGGTGTTGATCGCGACGACGATGAACACCAGGTCGAAGAGGCGGGTGGCGCCGGGCACGCGGGCGTTCATGGGGATCGTGGCCAGCACGATCGGGACCGCGCCGCGCAAGCCGGCCCAGGACAGGAAGGCCTGCTGGCGCCAGGGCACCCGCAGCGGGAGCGTCGCCGCGGCCACCGCGGCGGGCCGTGCGAGGAGCACGAGCACCGACCCCGCCACCACGGCCGGCAGGATCTGCCCAGGCAGCCGGGCCGGGGAGGCGAGCAGGCCGAGCATCACAAACAGCCCGATCTGGGCGAGCCAGGCGACGCCTTCGGCGAAACCGCGGATGGCCGGGCCGTGCGGCAGCCGGACATTACCCAGCACCAGCGCGGACACATAGACGGCGAGGAAGCCGCTCGCATGCGCCAGCGCCGCCGCCCCGTAGCTGGCGACGATGAGCGCCAGGACCGCGATGGGGTACAGGCCGGACGCCGGCAATGCCACCCGCCGCAGCGCCAGTGCGCCGAACAGCCCCGCAAGCAGCCCGATCGCAGCGCCCGCGGCCAGTTGGCACGCCACCACCCCGGCGATCAGCGCGGGCGAGGGCGTGTGGCGCACGTCGCTGAGCCGGGTCACCGCGAGTACCGCCGGCGGGTCGTTAAGCCCTGACTCTCCCTCCAGCGTCCCGGACAGCTGCGGCGGCAGCGGCAGCTTGCGCAGCACCGAGAACACCGCTGCGGCGTCGGTCGGCGCGAGCACCGCGCTGAGCAGCAGCGCGTCCCGCCAGCCAAGCTGCAGCAGCCAGCGGGTGACCACGGCCACCACCAGGACGCTGAGTACCACCCCGACCGTCGCCAGGCTGAGGGCAGCCGGCGCAGCGGCGCGGGCGTGGGCCCAGCTGGTCGTCAGGCCGCCCTCGGCGAGGATCAGCACCAGCGCGCTGAACCCCAGGGCCTGCGCCAGCCCGGCATTGTCGAACCGCACGCCGACCCCGGCTTCGCCAAGCGCCACGCCGAGGCCGAGGAAGACGAGCAGGCCCGGCAGGCCGATCCCGTGGGCGAGCCGGGCCGCCACGATTGCGGCGAGCACCACCACGGCGCCGGTGAGCAGGATGAGGCCGAGATCACCCGTCTTCACGGCCGTCTCCGCATGCCCTGCCGTCACCTCCGGCGCTGGTGGCCACCAGTCTGCCTGATCAGCGATCAGCCGGCCGCGTCCGTACCAGCCAGATGTTGCGGCCGATGGCCAGCCACGTTCCGCGCTGCTGGCGGCTCGCGCACGAGGCCCAGATGCTGGTGGTGGGCTCTCGCGGCCGGGGCGGCCTCAAAGTCATGCTGCTCGGTTCGGTCAGTCAGGCCATCTCCCACCACGCGGCTGGCCCCGTCTGCGCCGTACACTCGCCGGCCGACGATCGCTGAGTGCCACATCACAGTTACCGAACGGCTGCGCTGATCACGTACGGGAACCCCGCCTGGCGTGCGTTCAACGCCATCGGCTGGACCTGGGGCGGGGACTGGCAGTCGCCCAAGGACTACATGCACTTCTCCGCCAACGGCCTGTGAACCAATGCCTCCCACCGCAGCCGGAGCGCTGGGGGGATGTGAGGCATGCGGTGACAGCGTGCAGGTGCGGCCCTCGCCTCCCATTAGCGAGAGCGCCAGGTCTCCGACGGCACCATTCTGACCAACAACCACGTCATCGAGGCCGCGGCAGGCGGCGTCGGCATGATCGCGGCTACATCGGCCGCAGTCCGGCAGCATCGGGGTCGAATTCGCCATCCCGATCGACACCGCCTACCGGGTCGCCAGCCAGCTCATCGGCGGATAGCCCAAGTGGGAACTTTCTGCCAGCCACCTGCGCTGCCTTGCCCGGCAGGGCCGTTGCTCCCGGTGGCGTGGGCCGAAGGACCCTGTGCGGGCCGTCATGGCGGCGTGATGGTTGAGGCAAGCCCGGAAAGAGGTGAGGTTGCCATGGCTGAGACTGCCTACGGGATTCTGGCCGGATATGACGGGTCATGGTGCTCGGAGGAGGCGCTGAGCTGGGCCGTCAGAGAGGCCCGGGCACGCGGGGTGGCACTTACTGTCTGCCATGCGTGGGTTCCCGCGTACCCGGTGTCGCCGGGCGCGGCTGCGTTCGATCTTGCGCGGCAGGGCGGTGAGGAGATCCTCGCCCACGGGGTACGGCACGCGCAGAGCCTGGCCGGGGGGTCGGTGGATGTCGGGCAGGTGCTGACCGCCGGGTCGGCCGCCGCGGCGCTGTGCGGGCACAGCGCCGCCGCGGAAATGGTGGTGGTCGGCTCGCGGGGGCATGGCCTTTTGGCCGGGCTGCTGGGGTCGGTCAGCTCTCAGGTCGGCGCGCATGCGCCCGGGCGGGTGGTGGTGCTGCGGGGGCACTGGCGGCCGGCCGCCGATTATGTGCCGGGCCCGGTCGCGGTCGGCGCTGACGGATCGGCGGCCGCCCAGGCCGCGGTGAAGTTCGCGTTCGAGGAGGCTACGCTGCGGGAAGCTCCGCTGCTGGCGGTGTGCGCCCTGGCGGATACGCCGGGCAGCTTTGGCGGCGCGCCCCGGATGGCCGAGGACTTCGAGCAGCAGATCGCCCGGTGCGAGAAGGACCATCCGGAGGTGTCTGTCCTTCGGCAAGTCGCCGACGGCCCGCCGCGCGCTGCGCTGCTGGCGGCCGCGGCTGAGGCTCAGATGATCGTGGTGGGCTCCCGGGGCCGCGGCGGCATTAAGGGCATGATGCTCGGTTCGGTCAGCCAGGCCTTGCTGCATCACGCGCCCTGCCCGGTCGGCGTCGTCCACCAGCGATGACCCGCCGCGCCGGTCGCCGGTGCCGCTGGTGACCGCTAACCGCCGCAACGCACATCCCGAACGGCTGACGCGCGCAGCCGCCTGCATGCCAGGCGAGCCGATCCCCGCGGCAGCCGTTCGGAATCTAAATGTTTTCACCGAGGCAGGCGGGGAGTGAACGTGCCGAGGCCGGGCGGGGAGAACCGGCGCTGGCGTCCTGCTGCGCCGGGCGTGGCGGTGCTGCGCGGCTACCGGCGGCGGTGGCTGCGCGGGGATCTGGTGGCCGGTGTCACCGTGGCGGCCTATCTGGTCCCGCAGGTGATGGCCCACGCCGCGGTGTCGCTGGGCTGCCGCCGGTGGCGGGCCCGTGGGCCGCGTTGCCGTTCGCGCAACGTACTGACGTGGTGGACGCCAATCAGGAATTTGCGATCGCTGGTCAGTCAAGGTGACCGTCGGCGAAATCGATGGCGAGACCCACGCGCGAGCACCTTGTCGGGCGCCTGCGTAGACACGCCCGGCGAACTGCACCAGGGCTGCGACGGCGATCAGGGTAAGCGCGGCGGCGGCCACCGGCTCCCACCAGACGGTCGCGCCCATAGCGATGCGGTTGGGCATGGCCAGTGGCGCGGTCGCCGGGAAGAACGAAGCCAGCTTGGCCATGCCGCTGTCGGGTCGCCCGACGGCAAGGAAAGAAGAGAAGAAGTAGGCCGCGATCAGCACGACCGTCGCCCGGCCCGGCGACGCTTTGGGCGTCCTCGGTCCGCGACGCGAGCGACCCGAGCGCGCCGTACGCCGTCGCGTAGAGGGCGTAGCCGAGCACGAACCACACGACGGCCCACGCCAGCACGCTGCCGCGGGCGGCTGGGAGGTCGGCGGAGCCGGCCGTCGCCGTGACCGCGAGCGCGACCAGCGCGGTCACACCGATCTGGGGGAGCCCGATAAGCCCGATGCCGGCCACCTTGCCTGCCAGAAGGTTGCGGGCCGGAATGCGGGCCAGAAGCACCTGCCTCGCCGGCGGCGAGGCTCCCGTAGCGATTAGTGCGCGCCGTGGTACCGGCCGCGCTGCGAACGTGCACCCATCCAGGGCCGCCACCGGCCCGAATCGCTTGATCGCCCCGTCGAACTCAAGCACGCCACTTGCCTCTGATCCCACAATCGGTCGCCGGGCGTGGCGGCCGGTAGGGCACAACGACCCCCCTCCCGTCTCAGCATTCCGGCGGTGCTCCGGCCAGCCGACCCGCCCAGATCACCACCCAGACCGCGCAGCCGGGGCGTACGCCCAACAATGATGCGCCTGGCATGAATGCGCGGGACTCTCAGGAAGATCGTGTGGTGCGAGCCAGCCTCCGCACCGGTTTGCCCGGCTCGAGGACGCGCCGGCTACCTCAGTGCGCCGCTCACACCGCCCCGGGACACCATCGCTGCCGGCATCTGCCCGGCGGTGCATCTGCCGTCCTGACCACGTAGTTCTGCCCGGGACCGAAGTCCTGCATGACGAGGCCATCTGGCTCCTGCGCGAGTCAGCCAGGCAGGCGATCGTGATGATGAAAGGGGGAGTGTGTCATGGCATCGGATAACACCACCACGCGTGAGCAGGTGCTGCGCGACAGGGCGGTCGCCCAGCTCAAGAAGCAACGTGACTTCCGCGGACATCTCCTCGTCTACGTGCTAGTCAACTCGTTCTTGGTGCTGATCTGGGCGATGACCGGTCGGCACGGGTTCTTCTGGCCGGTGTTTCCCATCGTGGGCTGGGGGATCGGCGTGATTATGAACGCCTGGGACGTGTACGGCCGCCGGGAGATCACCGAAGACGACGTTCAGCGCGAGATGGAACACTTGAACAAATAGCCGATGGCGGATCGCGCGGCTAGCTCGGCGACGATGATGCGGGCAGGTCGCCGCCGGCCAGCAGCGGGACGCGGATGATCTGCGGGTCCTTGTCGCTGGCCGGTTCGGCGCGGCCGCCGAGCAGATCGCGTGCGGCTTGTCGCTCGTCACGGTTGTGTGCACCATGAGCTCGCCCTTGACCGGCGCCACCCCACTTTGCCGTCGACGAAGTTCTCATAGCGCGGCGCGACCGGCACGATGCTGCCTGGCTGACCAGGCGAAATGTACTTCACTTTGGCCTCCTCGATAGTCCTTCATGATCGACGCAACGCCTGGCCATGACCTGCCTGTAGGGCCGCGGGTACGGGTGTGACGCTGGTAGGGAGGCGGGCGAAAGTCCTGCCCATCGTGGCCTTTAGCCTCATGCTCCGCGTGAGCAGCCCGACAAGTCTGCAGGTAGGCGCGAAGAGGAAACAGACGCGCCGTCCGGCGCCGCCACAATCCCATGATGCGCTTGAGTGGAGCGGAGGGACTGATGAACACCGCTGGCGCGCCGCCGCTTTCGGTTCACCCGTTCGTGCGCGGCATGGCAGACGAGCACATCTCCCGGCTCGACCAGGCCACCAGATACATCAGCGTTCCCGCTCGCCACCGGCTGTTCGACGAAGGCGGGACGGCCGATCATTTCTGGCTCATCGAGGCCGGTCAGATCGCCCTTGACCTGGCCATGCCCGGGTATGGCCGAGTCATCATCGAAACCCTCGGCCGGGGCGACGTGATCGGCTGGTCATGGCTGTTCCCGCCGTACCAGTGGCAGCTCGGTGCCGTCACTTTGCAGCCCACCCAGGCGTTCGAGCTGGATAGCCGGGCGGTGCTGGCACTGTGTGACGCCGATCCGGTCTTCGGCCACGAGCTCACCCGCAGGTTCATCCCCGTGGTGGTGCGCCGGTTGCAGGCGACCAGGAGCCGGCTGATTGCCGTTTACGGCCGCCCGCAAACTGAGTCATGACCTTTTAAGGCGCTTCCGCATTCGCGTTTCCGGCGTGCCCACCGGTACGCGCGCCCGGGCGGCGGACGGGCTGCGCATCTGCATCAGGGACACGCCCAGCCCGTAGGTCAGGAACTGATCCTCGGGGAGGACCTCAAGGACCTGCCTGCGGTCGGTCGGCCGGGATCTGCGCGCCCGGCGGGGGCGGGCGTTCGACGACGTGGAAGCGGTGCGCAGCTGGCTGGTCGGCTAGGACTGGTGCACCGGCCGGATCGGGGTGATCGGCTTTTGCATCGCGGCGGGTTCGCCCTGCTGCCCGCCCCCGGTGGTCCTGGGCGTGGGTTGCCGCGCGGATCTCTGCAAGGTCAACAGCATCTTGTGCCATGCTCTGGGCGAGCTGCCTGGTGGGATCCCCAACCGGTCCGCTGGAATAGCCACACCGGACGCGCGGCGAGCGCGTCACGGAACCGAGTCACAAACTCTTTCGCTGGTGCAAGCCAGTGCCCCATGTAGACGGCGCTGCCGAGAATCACCGCGTCGTAGCCGTCCACAGTACTGACATTCCCGGGAGGAAGGACTGTCGCCCTGAAGCCATGTCCGGCGAGCACGTCACCGATCGCCTGGGCGATCTCGGCGGTCGCGCCGTACTTCGACTCGGCCGACACCAGTACGCTCAGTTCGTATCTCTGGCCGCGCGGCGGGTCCTGGAGCTGTCACGGTGGCCGTCTCCTTTCCTTTCCGCCGCGGTCTGGCATCTGTGTGCTGGACCGGCCTGGCCTATCCCTGCGACTAAGGCGCCTCGCCAGCTCCTTGATGTGGTCGCGGCGTTCCTGCACGGGCGCCGGCCCAATGTCCGCGGCCACAGCGTGTGCATCGAGTGCAAGCGGGCCGGGATCACCTGCGTGATGGTCGCCCACGGCACGCCCTGCCTCGGGCCGGTAACCCAGGCCGGCTGCGGCGCGCTGTGCCCGTCGTACGGCCGCGGCTGTTACGGCTGCTTCGGCCCGATGGAGGCCCCGAACACCGCGGCGCTGTCCGCCTGGTGGCAAAAGCTCGGCGTGGACCACCCGGACCTGGCCCGGGTGTTCCGCACCTTCAACGCAGGCGCAGATGCTTTCCGCAAGGAGTCCGAGGCCCATGACGCACGGTAGCCGCCGCGGCCGTTCGGTCACCGTGCCGGCACTGGCCCGGGTAGAAGGGGAGGGCGGGCTGGAGGTGATCGTAGATGACGGCCAGGTGGTGGAGGCGCGGCTGGACATCTACGAACCGTCGCGGTTCTTCGAGGCGCTGCTGCGCGGCCGGCGCCACACCGAGCCACCGGACATCACGGCACGGATCTGCGGGATCTGCCCGATCGCCTACCAGATGAGCGCGTGCGCGGCCATCGAGGACGCCTGCGCTGTGCAGGTCTCTGTGCCGATCCGAGCGCTGCGCCGGCTCATCTACTGCGGCGAGTGGATCGAGAGCCACGCCCTGCACATCTACCTGCTGCACGCGCCGGACTTCCTCGGCTACCGAAAGCGGCATCCACATGGCCCGCGACCACCCAGATCTCGTGCAGCGGGGCCTGCGGCTGAAACAGGCCGGCAACCGGCTGATGGAGGTGGTCGGCGGCCGCTCCGTCCACCCGGTCAACGTCCGCATCGGCGGCTTCTACCGCGCGCCGGACCGCCGCGACCTGCAAGCCCTCACCGGGGAACTGGAATGGGCGCGCCAGGCGGCCGCCGAGACCGTCGAGTGGGTGGCCACCTTCCCCTTCCCCGGCTTCGAGACGGACTACCAGTTCGTGTCCCTTAGTCACCCCAGCGAGTATCCGATCACCGAAGGCCGCATCGTCTCTAACCACAGCCTGGACATCGGCGTCCGCGACTACGACCAGCACTTCGCTGGGCAGCACGTCAAGCACTCCACTGCCCTGCACTCGCATCTGCGCGACGGCGGAACGTACTTGGTCGGGCCGATGGCCCGCTACAGCCTCAACGCGGGCCTGCTCCCGGACTCGGCCGCGGCCGCCGCCCGCGCCGCGGGCCTGGGCCCCACCTGCACCAACCCCTTCCGCAGCATCATCGTGCGGGCCGTAGAGACGCTGTACGCGTGCGACGAGGCGCTCCGGCTGATCGAAACGTACGAGCCGCCCGATCCGCCGGCGGTCGACGTCCCGCCCCAGGAAGCTACCGGGTTCGGCTGCACCGAGGCGCCCCGCGGACTCCTGAACCACAGGTACCGGATCGCCGCCGACGGCACGATCACCGACGCCAAGATCGTCCCGCCGACGTCGCAGAACCAGCGGGCCATCGAAGCCGATCTTCGCGCGTTCGTTCAGGACCGTCTCGATCTGCCGCACGAGCGGCTGACCTGGGAATGCGAGCAGGCAGTGCGGAACTACGATCCGTGCATCTCATGCGCCACACACTTTCTCGACCTACGGGTGCAGCGCACGTGAACGCCGAGGAGCGCGACCGCGAGAAGGGCCCGGCACTGGTGATCGGCCTCGGCAACCGGTACCGCAGCGACGACGCCGCCGGGCTTGCCGTCGCACACCGCATCCGCGACATCGGCCCTGCCGGTGTAGAGGTGATCGAGATGGAGGGGGAGCCGGTCTCACTGATCGACACCTGGACCGGTGCCTCCCAGGTGTACCTGATCGACGCCGTGTCGTCCGGCGGCGAGCCAGGAACGGTGTACCGGTTCGACGCCACGCCGCAGCCTCCGCCGACCCAATTCCGCAACCGCGGCACGCATACGTTCAGCATCGCCGATGCCGTGGAGCTGACCCAGGCACTCGGTCAGCTGCCGCGCCAGCTGACCACCTATGGGATCGAAGGTGCCATGTTCGGGGCGGGAGTCGGCCTGTCACCGGAAGCGGAGAAAGCAGTGGCGGCTGTGGCGGCCCGGCTACTGGACGAGCTCACACGGGACGGAGGCCGCCGCTGATGTGCCTGGGCAAGATTGGCGTCGCCACGAGGGTATGGCAGGACGGCGGCCGGCCATCGCGGGACGAATTCACACCGAGGAGATCACCGATCAGCAGCATGATCAGGTGGACCACCAAGTCTGACCACAACGACATACGGCCGACGGCTGTCTGGTCATACACACGGTCGACCGATGTCCAGGTCAGCGACGGTATCGGACGAGCTTGGTCGTACCTTACGAGCTACTTTCCTGCCCCGATTATGCCGTTTTCTTCGGCTCGTCCCCGATCGGACGGGTCAGCTTGTGGACACGCAGCCCGGCAGACCGGGCACGGGTTGACTGACCGGTGTCGTAGGTCAGGAGCGCGACTCCACACCCAGCGAGCGGCTGGATCATCAGAGCCCTGTCGATAGTCTCGTCATCATTGATGGGCAAGCGGACACGACCGGGCGGGTCGAAGACGAGTTCGATGGTGACTTCACCGCGGGGGATACCGCCCGAGCCCAAGGCGGAGAAGTTTTCGGCCCTGAGCCGAGCTGGTTCGGTTGAGCTGGCGAATACCCGATCAAGTACGGCGAGCGTGTGGCTGGCGCGCCAGCGCTCATGGTTGTTCTTGGACTTCTTCAGTCCGTCTAGCTCATCAACGACGACAATCGGTACGAGCACGTGAACCGGGTCTCCCCTGATCTTGAGCAGTGGCGCGAAGTCCAGAGCCTCCAGCTTGTCCTCATGCTCGATGTAGACGCTGGTGTCGGCTACCACGAATGCGCCGGGGTCTGGACCAGCGCTTGACCTGTGCGCCCAGGGTCTTGATCGCGTCCTCGAATGCGTCTACTCGTTGGGTCAGTTCAAGCGATACCAGACCGTTGAGGACTCGCTGGGTGCCTGCGTCCAGTCCGGTCATGCTTTCAAACCTGGACAGCAGCCGTTCATATCCCCGGGTCTGGACTAGCAGGTCAAGATTGGCGGCCGTGATCTGGTTGCCAAGCTGTTGCGCCGCGAGCGTGGGCCGAATGACCGGAGCTGATCATTCGGCATAAGAGGTCTAGACCAGTACAGCGCGAAAGTACAGCAACCGGACTGTACAACAGGGACCGAACGGGCACGTCCAGGGACGGCGCCTATGTCCGTGACCTTGCCGGGAGCGGGGGAGATGCACTGGTGTCCAGTATCTACGGATCAGACGGTCAGCCACCAGCCACTGCTTTGGCATCATCAATGCATGACTAGCTCCGGCCTCGAATACCTCGCACGAACCGCCTACGAAGCCCACCGTGGCGCCTCCCCCGCATCTCTCCCGCCGTGGGAAGACACCACCGAGCAGGAGCAGCAAGCCTGGAGAGCCGCCGTGTCCGCCGTCGCCGTGCAGACCGGCAGCACCCTCATCGAGGAGGCACCCTCCACCCGGTCCGTGGTCATCCAGGCCGGAGACGAGCGCCACACCTTCCACACCGGCTTCACCGTCGGCCGCCAAGGCGATCTCGCCATCCGCGACGACTTTGCCTCCAGCCACCACGCCCGCTTCCAGATCGCCCACGGCCTGTGGTTCGTCGAAGACCTCGGCTCAACCAATGGCACCCGGCTCAACGGGCGTCGCTTCAACGCGCCGCAGCGGCTGAAGAAAGGCGACAAGATCAGGATTGGGCACACCGTCATTACCGTGGTGTCGGCATGAGCGAGATTCCGGCCTGGCATATCCAAGCCTTGCCGCGATAATGCGTAGCTCCCTATGCCAGGCGAGTCCGGAGACTCGAACGCGCCCAGACGGCAGATTCTTTGGTCTCGCGGGGTATGCGCGGGATGATCTTCTGGCTCCTGGCATGCAAGACAACCAGCAGCGCATGTCAGAACCGACGTGTGCGCGGAACGACTAGCGATCTTGAAACCGCCAGGCGGAAAGCTTTCGGGACCTCTGGCTCCGGGATGGGGGTGCACTGCTGACATGAGAGCCGGTAGGTAGCTGAGCGAGGCTGATCATCACGCCCGCCATCGGCCCAGGCCCGCAGCAGCCCTCGCGCCAGACCACATTCCAGAGCGCTGAGCAGCGGCCGGGGACCTGGCCGCGTCCGCCAGCGCGGTGCGCCGGTGCGCCGCTCAAAGCGCCGGTCCGGGGGCCGGGGCGAGGGTGGGCTGCGGTGATGTCTGCTGTGCTGCGGCGCCCTGTGTCGCGGCGCCGTGCGTCGCATGGATGGTTTGCCTGTTTCTCATGGCACCGAGCGTGGCCGGGCCGCCATTGTGCTGTCTGGTGCCGAACGTCCCGGCGCTGCCCGCCGAACGTCATTACCCCCTAGGGGTATAGGGTGTCATCGTGGGCTGGGAGGTCCATAGGAGGCTGTCATGGGTATCGCCGATATCGCCGTGGCCAGGTGGGCATCGGGGTGGTCGGCTACCAGACCGACGATTACCCGTCGGCGGCGACGAAACGGGACGCGCACCCCCAACACACCGGGCTGTTCGAGGGTACTTTCGAAGTCCCCCCGGACCTGCCCGCCGAGCTGCGCGTGGGGGTCTTCGCCGAAGCCCGATCGCACCAGGTGTGGGTACGCACGTCGAACGCGAGCGCCAAGCCGTAGTCCGACGCCATCCGGGACGTTCGGGGTCTGGCCATCAAGCTGCTCGACTTGCCCGGCGAGAAGATACCGGAAAGCGACGAGGCGAACACCCAGGACTTCGTGCCGCTCAGCACGCCCAACATGCCGCTGGGAACTGTCCGGCTGTTCCACGACGCCATCGTCTACAGCACCCAGTACACGCCGCTTCTGTTCGCCGCCAAGATGATCCTCACCGGCAGGTCACGCGTACTCAAGGAGCTGGACGCGGCCCGGATCCGGCCCACGTCCCCCTTGAGATCCGGTACTGGAGCACGACACCGTACCGGTTCGGCGCCAACCGGGTGGTCAAGTACTCGCTCCTGCCGACCTCAGACGCCACGAGCGCGCTCCCGCCGCCGCTGGCCGACGACTATCTGAGCGCGGCAATGGAGACACGACTCTCCCGGGAGGGGGTCAGCTTCGCCCTCGCCGTACAGGTCCGAGCCGACGGCATGCCCGTCCACGACGCCGCCCCCCGTTGGGACGAGACCGTCTCGCCGTTCCAGACGGTCGCGACGCTTACCATTCCGGCGCAGGTGTTCCGCACGCCCGAGCGCGGCCGGCGCTCCGAAGAGCTGAGCTTCTCGCCGGCGTTGCCGATGCAGTTCATCCACGAGGAGGACGTCGGGCAGGCGTTCGTGCTCTGCACCGTCGCCACCGGTCCCCCCGGCGCCTACAACATCACCGGCGACGGTGTGGTCACCGCCATCGACGTCGCCCGCGAGCTCGGCTTCATCCCGATACCCTTGCCCGCCGGGCCCTTCCACTCGGCCGCCCGGGTAGTGTCGGCGCTGCCGGCCCTGCCGCCCGCCGCGCAGTGGCTGGAGGCGTGCGGCGCACCGGGAGGAAGCCTATCTGCGTACCGACACCGGCCAGCTGGCTCGTTCCCTGCCCGGCTTCGGCCAGATCGGCGCTCCCGCGCTGGTCGCCGACATAGGCCGGCCCGGCCGGTTCGCCGGCGGCGCCGCCTTCAAGTCCTACACCGGCCTGGCGCCCAGGGCCTCAGAGACCGGCGACACCGACCGCAAACGCGAGCCGATGAGCAAGGCCGGACCCTCGCGGCTGCTCACCACACCGATCCGCGCCGCCGACCACGCCCGCAGACACGACCCCCAGCTGGCCAGAATCTACTACATCCAGATGACCGAACGCGGCGCAGGCCACCTGAAAGCCACCTGCGGGGTCGCCGCCCACCTGGCCGAACGCGCCTGGGCCGTGATGGACCGCGGCACGCCCTATGTGATCTGCGACAACGACGGAAACCCGTCACCCCCGAGGACGCCAGAAAGATCATCGCCGAGCGCTGGACCGTCCCCGAGGAGGTCCGCAAACGCCGCCGCAGCAGCAAGCAGAAGGGAAAGGCTCCTCAACAGGCCCTACGGCCTGGCACACGAGGCGACCTTCCCCGGTCCCGATCCTCTAGCCCTCCCCGCCGCGTCAAGCACAACTCCTGAGCCACCGCCCACCCCAGCCCGCATGTCCCGGCCCGCCATACGGCCATGGCGGCATGCCGGCATACCACAAGGACTACGAACATGCCCGAGCCCGCGACCGTCCTTGACCAGGACCAAGCCGAAGACCTCCGCGAGCTGATCGCCCTCACCGGCATCTTCCAGGAATGGCTGGAGTGCACCGCCGCCGACATCCTCGACGACCTGGCCGGCTTCGCCTACCCCGACACCTTCCACCCGCGCAGCTACGTGCACTGGCTCACCGAAGACCTCGCCGCCATCGCCGGTCGGCTCCGCACGGCCACCGACCGGCGATGACCAGCCAAAACCAGCCACCATCAAATCCCCGCCCGACCGGGACAAGGCCGCCGCCGAAGATCGCTACAAGATCGACGACTTCCACCACCGGCGGCCGCCTTGACACATCAGCCCCGATAGGCAATCAGTTAACAGGCAGAATCGGGCGTGGTCCAGCAGTGTCCGCCTCGTACATGACCGCGCGCAGATCGCCCCCATCTGGGTGGCCTTCATAGGCTCCGACGGCGCCGCTGCAGCCGCGCCGAACGGCGGATATCGATCGCGCCCGGACACCGACGGCCGATCGCGAAGCGCGACCTGGCCGACGAGCCACCCACCTTGGCTGGGATACCGCCGCCGAATCGGTGTTTGCAGACCTGTGTCGCGCGGCTGGGCCGCGCACAGATCGCTCAGTTTCTGGGCGTGGCTTCGGGTTGCCGCGTTTTCGGGCGGCCATTGGACGTCGACGCGGGCGGCCGCCGGGAGTGAGCACGCCCGGCGGGGGTGAGGGACGGCGTGACTGCGGGCGGCAGGGACGGCTGTTCTTCCTATCGCTGGCTGGCGTCGCTGTGCGTGTCGGGCCGTACCTGGCTGAGGATGTGGATCTGGACGCCGACGTGATCGTCGCGCTCGGCCGGGGGGCGCGGGACCACGACGCGGCGGCCCGTAGCGGCGTGCGCGCCTGGCTGTGTTAGTGAAGCTCCCTGGAACTGGGGGCGTCCTCGGTGATGGTGGCCGGGCCAGGGGAGGACCTTCGCCTCTGACGGCTGCCCCGTCGCGGTGGGCCAATGGCTGTGGCGGCTGGTTTTCCGCGCGCGTCTGGAGGCGGTGGCCATGACGGCATCGTGCGAGCCCGGGTGGGTCTGCTCTGCGTGCACGCAGGGTGCTGCTGTCGGGGAGATCGATGCGGTCGCCGCCCGGCGCGATCGGGGAGTTCGTGATCACGGCTGCACCGCGAAGGAGTCATGGCCGCCACCCGCATCACACAGAACCTGGATTTCGAGGTCGCGAGAAGCGCCGCAGTGTAGGAGCGGCAGGAGCCAGTCATGAGGTCATTCGATTCGGAAGTCGCCGAGAAGCCAGCCATGAGTTCGTTCGAGTCGGAAATCGGCGAGACCGCAAGATGGTTTGCCAGTCCTCGATTCGAGGGCATCACGCGTTTGTATTCTGCGCGTCAGGTGGTCGAGCAACGGGGCACCATCCCCACCGACTACACCGTGGCGAGAATGGCGGCCGAGCAGTTCTATGATCGGCTCCGGCAGCTCTTCGCCGAGCGCAAGCAGATCACCACCTTCGGTCCCTATTCACCCGGTCAGGCGGTAGCTCTGAAGCGGATGGGCATTGAGGGCATCTACCTGGGCGGCTGGGCCACGTCGGCCAGGGGATCCGTCACGGAGGACCCGGGGCCCGACCTGGCCAGCTATCCGCTCTCCCGGGTGCCCGACGAGGCCGCGCCGATCGTGCGCGCCCTGCTCACGGCGGACCGGAACCAGCGCTTCGCCCGCTCGCGCCTGAGCGAGGCGCAGCGTGCTGCCTCCCCCGAGATCGACTATCGGCCATTCATCATTGCGGACGCCGACACGGGACACGGCGGCGACGCGCACGTCCGAAATCTGCTCCGCCGTTTCGTCGAGGTCGGGGTTCCGGGCTACCACATCGAGGACCAGAAGCCGGGCGCCAAGAAGTGCGGGCACCAGGGGGGGAAGGTGCTCGTCGGCGTGGACGAGCAGATCAAGCGGCTGAGCGCCGCGCGCTTCCAGCTCGACGTCATGAAGGTGCCTGGTGTCATCGTGGCCCGAACCGACGCCGAAGCGGCCACGTTCCTGGAGGGGCGCGGGGACGAGCGCGATCATCCATTCATGCTGGGCGCCACCAACATTGAGCTGCCGACCTACAAGGTCGGCTACCTCGCCATCTTGAGGAAGCTCCGCGAGCTGGGCGTCGACGACGCGCGCGGTCATCTGCTGTTCAAGATCTCCGCTGCGGAGTACGACGAGGCCAGCGCCTGGCTCGCGCGGACGGGCGTGATGCGCATGCTCGAAGAGAGCGCGAAGGCGTTCCAGCAGGCCGACGGGTCGTCGGGCGAGGCACTGCTGGAGAGGGTCGAGACGCGGTACCTGGAGGCGTGGCAGTCCGAGGCCAACCTGAAGAGCTATCCGCAGGCGGTCGCGGACGTGATCGAGTTCCGCGCCAGCGAGGGTGAGCGCTTCGACGTGAGCGCTGACGAGTGGCTGGCCTTCGCAAACCGAACGTCGTTCCACGCCGCCCGGGCCAGGGCCAAATCGATGGGCATCGACATCATCTGGGATTGCGAGGTCTCCAAGACTGCCGAGGGCTACTACCAGGTACAGGGCGGAATCGAGTACGCGGTCGCCAGGTCGCTGGCTGTCGCCCCGTTCGCCGACCTCCTGTGGATGGAAACCAAGACCGCGAACCTGGCGGACGCCCGGCGCTTCGCCGAGGCCATCCACGCCGAGCTCCCCTCCAAGATGCTCGCGTACAACCTGTCACCATCGTTCAACTGGGACACGACCGGGATGAGCGACGAGGAAATGAGGCGATTCCCAGATGAACTCGGCAAGCTGGGGTTCGTCTTCAACTTCATTACCTACGGCGGACATCAGATCGACGGCCTGGCGGCGGAGGAGTTCGCCACCGCGCTCAAGCAGGACGGCATGCTCTCCCTGGCCCGGCTGCAGCGAAAGTTCCGCCTGGTCGAATCGCCCTACCGCACGCCCCAGACGCTCGTGGGCGGGCCGCGGTTGGATGCGGCGCTCATGGCTTCTTCGGGCGGCACGGCGGCCACCAAAGCGATGGGCAAGGGCTCGACGCAGCACCAGCACCTGGTGCAGACCGAGGTGCCGAACAAGCTGCTCGAGGAATGGCTCGCGATGTGGACGAAGCACCACCAGGTCCCGGGCTCGCTGCGTGTCGGACTGCGGCCGCACACGGCCGGCTCGGAGTTGCTGGAGCTCACCCTGTCCAAGACAAGCGGGGAAAAGGTCGCCAACATCGTCTTCGACGTGATCGTGGATCGCCGGGGGCGCAACATCCTCTCGGTTCGCGACCAGAAGACCTTCGACATCGCCCTGCGAAAGAAGCGCCTGATGACGCTGACCCACCTGTTCCTGGTCCACCGCTACAAGATCTTGTCGGTCCACTACGTTAGCCCGACCGACGACAATCGTTACCAAGCCCAGAAGATGAAGACGCACGGCCTCTTCAGTGACGTCCACGACGAGGTTGGCGACGTCATCGTCGCGGATGTGAGCCCGGAGGGCGTCACGGCCCTGCTCGCCCCGGACCGGGACCGCCTGAACGCGTTGATCCAGCAGAAGTATCCGTATGTGCCGGTCGACGTCGCCGCTGTGCCGGTCGACGTCGCCGCGCAAATCCCGCAAAGGACTGGTCGGGGCGAGAGGATTTGATTGCCTATGGAGGCTGAAGTGTCAAGGGTGCCGCAAGAGGAACTTGCGTGCCCTGTAATACGAGAGACCCCGATTAGCTAGTCCTACTCCGCCAGGCCATCACCTTCTGTAACCCGATCACCAAATCCGCGCCAGAGGCGGCACCCGCCTTTGCCGGCAACGGCGGTGGCAGCTGGAAAGCGCTCGCGCCGGTACCGGCGCCAACCGAAGGGATGTCCGTGGCGCACGTGGGCCACGTGATCGTCGCTGCCTACGGCTTCAGCACGACATCCGGGGACACCAACGTCACCCGTTTGTACAACATCGCCACCAACACCTGGAGCCGCGGAGCGCCCGCCCCCGCGGGGCCAAGTTCCGAGGGCACCGCCGTCGGGCACGGCAACAGCATCTACGCCCTGGGGGCGGGGGTTCAACCCAGAACCGCATGAACCACCGCTACACGCCGGCCACCAACACCTGGACCGCGCTCGCTCCCATGCCGACCGGGCGCACCGGGCTTGCCGCAGCAGTAGTCGGCGATGCGATCTTCGCCATCGGGGGTCGCAGGCAAATAGGCGGCCCCTGCAGCGGCCAGCCGCGCGCTAGAGTCGAGCGCTACAACATTGCCACCAACACTTGGAGCAGGGTTGCGGCCCTCCCGGCGCGGCGTTCGGACATCGGCGCCATCGCCCACGGGGGAAGATCTACGTCTTCGGTGGCTGCACGCGCGGAGTGTCCACCGTCTCCCACCAGGTCGACATCTACAACCCGGTCACCAACACCTGGACCAAAGGTGCACCAATGCCCACCGCGCGGGCGGTTTCTACGGGGTCGGAATCGTAGGCGGCAACATCTACGTCATGGGTGGCCTCAACGCAGTCGGCAGGCCGACCCGCGCCAACGAGGTCTACAGCATCGCCCACAACTCCTGGAGCAAGGCCACCCCGATGCGCCATCCTCGGGGCGAAATGGGCGTGACCTCCCACGGCGGACGAGTGTTCACCGTGGGCGGGGCACTGCCAGCGTTCGGCACCTCCGTCCGGACCAATGACAGCTTCCGGCCTTAGCTCACCAGCTAACTTCCACCGCGAGGCATGCCGACATCGCCAATCGTGACACGCGTCTCGCCGTCACTGACACGGCCACCGCCTGATCCATCCTCGGGTTCCTGCCAAAGATTCCGGGGGACGTAGGCGGTGGCCGTGGTGTCAGCGCGGCGGGAAACCGCCTCCACCCGCGACCAGCGCAGCACCCGGCCCTGGCAACCCCTAAGCACGACACGGGGTGACGTCTGCGAGGTCGCGGAACTCGTTTCGCCCGACCGCCCCGATCGCTTCGGCATTGCGGATCTTCCTGATCGGCGTGGGCCCGGTCGCCCGCGCGGCACTGGTGGACTGCCGCTGCAACAGCATTGCCAACGCCGAAACGGGCGTCAAACTATGTGCCAAGCGATTCCTTAAAGCCCAGCAACGCTGGTAGCTGCCGGGGTTTTTGGCTATCTGTGGGACGCTCTATCCTCAGTGAGGAGAGAGCTAATTCAGCGCACACCCTCTGCCAACAGAGGCCAGGGCTCAAGTGGTTAACAATGCGGCCAGGCGCTGACACAATGTTCATTTGTGCATAGCAACCCAAGATTCCCGCACGCGCTAGGCGCACTGGCGACAGCTGGGCTTGTGCTCGGGATCGGTGGGGGACTGGCTTATGTCCTTCGGTCTCAGGGTCTGCAACCAGCCGCAAACTGGGCGCAGTTGGCGTCGGTCGCGATGGCCATCTTCCCGATCGTCGCGCCGGTGGTCGCGTGGCGGCGTACATCGGTGCCAGCTTCGGGAATTTGCACTCCAGCCCAGGTGAATCATGCCAGCAGGCTCTTGCCGCGCTAGTATTGGCACAGTGGCGGCAGGAAATCCTTATTCGGGATCTGGATGATCCAGCCCCGCTTGCGGTGCATTGGCGATTTACCGAACTCAATGTTGTGGATCATACCGAGCATATCCTCAGTGCGGGTGTCCGGTCCTTTCGTCTCGGCCTGGAACGACCACAATTCAGTAGCAGCACTGACCGCATGGCCGACATGGCCAGACAATTCCGGCGGCTGGTGCGGCGCAGGTTGGTGATTCTTGGCGAGCCTGGGATGGGCAAGACGACGCTGGCGGTGCTGCTGTTACGTGAACTTCTCGAACATCCACAGGCCGGCGATCCCGTGCCGGTCATGGTGTCAATTTCGGGTTGGGATCCGTCAAGGGAGACTCTGCGTCGCTGGCTCGCGCGGCGAATTAGTGAAGATTACCCCTCGTTACGTGCGGCAGACTTCGGCTCGGACGCAGCGAAAGCGCTTGTCGATCAACGTTATGTCTTGCCAATCCTTGACGGACTGGACGAGCTTCCAGCATCTGCACGCCCTAAAGTCCTGTCCACCCTGAATAAGGAAATGACGGCCGCTGATGCGGTGATCATCACCCGCCGTACTGCCGAATATGCGGCAGCGGTTTTCGGCCCCCGCGGCGATGGACTTACTTCGGGAGCCGTTATCGAACCCTCCCCCGTCACTGCAGCAGGGGTAATCCGGCTACTCTGCGTGGGCCCGGTGGAAGCCGGCGATCGCTCGCAAACGCCGCATAGCGATGCTCCCATGCTTGTCAAGGGGTTCGTGTGACATTTTCTTGGCCTCATTTCTGGGATTCTGAACTGGAATGGTGATCAGGCTGGGGTTGCGGACAAGACCGGGTGGGGCCACTCGGATCAGGGGCAAGCTGTTGTTGTCGCGTGCAGATCGTCCACTTCTGCGGGGCCGCAGCCGTCGGCCCGTCGCCGTTCCCGAGGAAACAGATCGGCTGGGCCGCCTTGCTTTTTGGCCCCTGTGCCGCGCGCGGGTGACGACGCTCTGAACTCGCCGCGGCGCGGCCGGGCGCCTTGGGGCTGGCCGTGCGGCTACTCGCCGGTGAGGACAGCCGCCGCGATCCTGTGGACGCGTTCCGGGTCGGCGATCGCGTCGATCTCGACGATCTTGCCGTCGGCGACGGTGAAGCCCATCACAGTGACGGGCTGTCCGCGCCGAGTGACGACCACCCCGGCTGCTCCGTTCACCAGCGCGGGACGCAGGCGGACAGCCGGCAGGGCGGTCGTGAGCCCGCTGAGTGCCTGGCTGGCTACGGCGGCTGCGCCACGGATCGCCATGGAGGCTGCGAGGCGCCTGGCGCCCGCGTCGATCCGCATCACGACGCCGGGGTCGAGCACGGCGACGAGGGCGTCGAAATCGCCCCCGCGCGCCGCCAGGAAGAAGGCGTCGACCACCTTTCGCTGGCGAGCCAGATCGGGGTCGGGAGCCGGTACCGCGGCGCCCTTCACGCGGCGCCGCGCCCGGCTGGCCAGCTGCCTGGCCGCCGCGGGGGTCCGGCCGACCATGGGCGCGATCTCCTCGAACGGCAGCTCGAACATGTCATGCAGCACGAACGCCAGCCGCTCGGCGGGGGCCAGGGCATCGAGCACGACCAGCAGGGCAAGGCCGACTGAGTCGGCCAGCAGCGCCTCCTCCTCCTCCTCCGGCTGCAGCTCCGCGTCCGCGCTGACGACGGGGTCGGGCAGGCGCCCCCCGAGAGACTCCTCGCGCCGGAGGCTGCGCGAGCGCAGCATGTTCAGGCACACCCGGGCGACGATCGTGGTCAGCCACCCGCCCATGTTCTCCACCTCGCCCGCCCCCGACCGGCTCAGCCGCAGCCAGGCGTCCTGCACGGCGTCGTCGGCGTCGGTGAGCGAGCCCAGCATCCGGTAGGCCACCGCCCGCAGACGGGCCCGGTGCTCCTCGAAGCGATCCGCCAGCCACTCGTTTTGGTCCATCGGTCACATCCTCCCGCTGCCAGGTGTCATCAGAAGTGACCCCCCACACACGGCGGATGTGACCGGGAATACAGAAAAGGAGCACCCGATGCGAGTCCTGGTCGTGGGTGCGAGCGGTGCTATCGGCACCCGGCTCGTTCCTCAGTTGATCGATCGAGGTCACGAGGTGATCGGGACCTTCAGGTCGCCTGGAAACGCCGAGCGGGTACGGGCGCTCGGCGCGGAGCCGATCGCGCTCGATCTGCTCGACGCGCGTGCTGTGCGCAAGGCCGTCCTCGAAACCGAGCCCGAGGCGATCGTCCACCAGGCGACCTCTTTGGCGGATGTGCGCTTGTCCAAGAACCTCGACCGCAGCTTCGCGCCGGCCAACCGGCTCCGGACCGAGGCCACCGATGCGCTGCTGGCCGCCGCGCGGGAGGCAGGCGTGCGCCGCTTCGTCGCCCAGAGCTTCGCCAGCTACCGCTACCCACGCGAGGGCGGACCGGTCAAGACCGAAGACGATCCGCTCGACCCCACCCCGCCGGCAACGGCGCGGGAGACCAACGCCGCGATGCGCCACCTCGACCAGGCGGTCACCGGCGCCGGCGGGGCGCGCTGCGCTTCGGCGGCTTTTACGGCGTCCCGACGGGCTGCTCGGGCCCGTGCGCAAGCGGCGATTCCCGATCGTGGGCGACGGCGGCGGCGTCTCCTCGTTCATCCACCTCGACGCCGCCGCCGCGACCGTGCTCGCGCTCGACCACGACCGAGCCGGCATCTGCAACATCATTGACGACGAGCCCGCCCCAACGCGCGAATGGCTGCCCGTGCTCGCGAACGCGCTCGGCGCCAAGCCACCCCGCCACGTCCCCCGCTGGCTCGCGCGGCCGTTCATGGGCGAAGGCTTGGCCATGATGACCGAGTCCCGCGGCGCCTCCAACGCCAAGGCCAAGCGAGAATTCGGCTGGACACTCCGCTACCCAAGCTGGCGCCAGGGCTTCACCGCGGCCTACGGCCGGCCGGAACCGCTCAAGGCCAGGGCGTGACGCGGCAGGACCGCACGCCAGCCGGCGGCCACGGTTTCAGCGAGGTCGTCGCGGCCGCCTGGGCGCCGGCGGGCGCCGGCCGCCTTAGTCGCGCTGCCATCGATCGGACTATTCCTGGTTCCGGCTGTGGCGCGCTGTCACGCGAACTGGCCGCAAACGACTGGCAGGACCGGACCGACGCACGGCGCGGCGGACTTCAAGACCGCAACGTCGAACTCCTCGTCCCAGCACCGTTCGCTTCAGGCAGCCAAGTGCAGCCGTCGGCAGGGCGGATTCTCACGTCCACGTCCGGCTCACGCTGGCGTCCGCCCGCTGTTTAGGCGCCGGTCGCCCACTTCGCGTTCGACCGGCTTCGGGGTGGCCAGCGGCAAATTCGTTTCTTTCCGGCGCCGAAAAAAGGTTGGCAACGGCGGTTTGCCCCGCCCGTGGTCGCAGAATCGGCGAGAACTACAGCCGCCAGCGGGACCAAGCGGCCGGTGCGGCCGTCGCAGGCGTCTACACGAACCGCCCTCAATTCGGCATGCGGTCGGCTCCAACACCCCGGCAGCGACTCGGCGGCGCGCAGAATGACCTGATCGGGGCGGCACCGCGCGTCAACACCGACCAGCAGCTCGGCGCGCATATCGGCGGCTCGGCAAGCGCTTATTTACTCGGGGTAGCTCACGCTCTGTGATTGCGTCATCGCCTGTGATCGCACTGCGCGGCGGGGATTGGCTGGGAACCGTCTGGGCGGATGTCCTCGGTGCCTGAGTCGCGGGTGGCGAGCGAGGACATGATCTGGCCGTATGGGATTGGCTGCAGCTCGCCGTGTCGCCATGACCGGCGAGCGCACCTGCCGGTTCACGATTGTCTGCCGCCTTGCGGTGCCGTGGCGACGGGACCCGGCGAAGGTTGCCTCAGGGACCTGCGCTGTTTCGGTCCCACCGCACGGCCAGTGCCCCGGCGGCGCCGGTCAGGGCCGCGCCGCCGGCGGATATAGCGACCAGCCACCGGCCCGTCCGCGGTAGCTCGCGCCACGATGAAAGGCTGGCGACCACGTCGAGGGTATCGGACAGGGCGCCTGCGGCGAGCCATGCGCTGGCTGATCCGGGTTCGGCGGCCGGGCGCTGCAGTGCCTCCAGCGCGCCGAGCCCCAGCGCGATGTCACGCGCTCCCAAAGCGCGCCCGAAGACTCGTGCGGCGAGGTCATCTGCCGCTGCGCCGACCCATGCGCGGGCCGGTACCGAGGGCCAGGCCAGGGCGGTCAGGCCCAGCGCCACGCGCCCGGCGGCCACGGCCCAGGCGCCACGGCGCAGCAGCGCCGGGATAGCAGTCGGTGTCACCTGCGCTCTTCCCCTCCAGCACGCCAGTCCAGGCATAGCTCCAGCCTAATGATCATAACCGGGGGTGGCCATCAGCACGTTTGCCTGCCGCCAGGGCGGGTGATCATGCACAAAGCCTGGGGGCTGGCCTACCTGATCGGCTTCGCAGATCGGGATGGTTGTAGCGGCTGGTCTATCCACGGCGGCCGCGGGCGCAGATGAGGATGGGCTTGGTGAGGCGGCGAGATCCACGTCGGGGTCAACCGTCGGCCCACCAGGACGTGCTCCAGGTCACGGTGGCCAATGCCGCCTGGCCGGACAGGCTGGGGTGGAAGTAATCGAGCGTGCTGACCTGGCGCTTGGTGAAGGCGTAGTTGTAGACCGCGTACTCGTCGAAGCGGCAGTTCGCGTACTTAGCGCACTCTTGCGCCAGCACGAGGTTGAACGCCGCCTCCCGGTCCCGCACTGCCTGCCCGTCGGCGTCGGTGTCCGACGAAGACAGCAGCGACTGGCAGATGTGCGCCGTGCTCCAGGTGAACCGGGCGAGCCAGTAGGTGTGGTAGATCTCCCACAGGTGGTACACGTTCGGGATGCTGGACACGAAGATGTGCGCCGAGCCGGGCAGCCCGGCTTCGAGTGCTGCCAGCGTCTGCCGGAACTGCGCGCGGAAGGTGTCCACCGGCGTCATGGTTGCGGTCCAGGACGTGCACAGGTCGTTGGCGCCCATCAGGATGGTCACATACCTGGCCTGCTGCCCGACCGCCTTGGCGGCCTGGCCGGGTGCGTAGCTTATCTTCGCTCCGGACGCCGAGTCGTTGTAGTTGTGGCCGTAAATGGCGTGCTTGACCGCGAGGATGCGCTCGTAGTGGCTCACCACCGGGTCCCAGCTGGCGTGCCCAGTGCTCCAGGAATCGGCAGGATGATCGCCGTACCAGCAGCACACATCGGCGGCCTGGATGATCGAGTCCCCGAGTGCCGCCATGCTGCTCGGCAGGGGCGGCGTTGCGGCTAAGGCTGCCCGTGGGCTAACCGCCACCAGCGCGACACTGAACACCAGTACGGCGAGCCATCTGCGCATGGCGGCCCCACTCTCGTCGTGAACCAGCGCACCCGCGTCAGCCGAAATGCCGCGGCTGGCGGTCGGCCATTACGCCCGGCCTTGACCGGCAAACACCCGGCGAATAAGCGTCGCTGGACATCCGCGGACAGATGACCGGACGCGGTTGCTGCACGCTCGCTGCAGTGCAGCGGCGAGACTATCCAACCCGGAGATCACAACTGGTCCTTGGCGCGGTGGGGCCAACGACAAACTCTGCTGACCTGCGGTTATGGGGTGTTTCTGGGGTGGTGTTCCCGGGTAGGCGCGTTGATCTCCCGGCGTTTTGGGTGGTTTGGGCAGGTTCGGCGGCAGACTGGGCGGGTGCGCGACGGGGGCGGGATCCACAGGGCCCGTTCGCGAGGTGGGAGCAGATGCGCCCGCGGTTCTATGCAGGCTCCCACCGGTGCCTGCCCGCGCTGGCTGCGGTTGGTAACACCTGATCATCGAGCACGTGATCGAGTTTCGTGCGTGGCGTGAGGAGCTGGCACGGTTGCTAGAAGATTCGACGTGTTCCTCGTCGCAGTGCATTGCAGCCTGGCGGAAATAGTTCTGCCGCGAACGCGATCGGGGAGATCGCCGCATCGGCGAGGGCCGAACGCAAGTGGAAACCGATCTGATCCGCACCTTCGGCCCTACGACTTCGAGGTGGACACAACGCACAGAGTATCTAGCGCGCTGGGCGAATCGGTGCTAGCCGCCTGGCGAGCCCCGGGGCGTCCAGCGAGCTTTGCGACCCGCCGTCACCGACACGTGAACAGCGTGACTACGCCCATCGGCCAGCCGCGTACCGTAATCGCGGCATGTGCGGGCGCACTGGAGGGCGTCGGAGATTGTGGCCGACGCAGGCGCCGATCGCTGTTAGAGCCTGTTGATAAAGGACTTCATGCCGCTGCCTGGGCTGGCAGATCCGGTCGCTTGCGGTCGCCGCCCCAGCGCCGTATGGGCGGCTGGCCGGTTTGGTAGCGGGCAAGCCGTCTGGTCATGATGAAGACGGTGG
>WNGE01003994.1_pt1 | contig 25255 bp, 18 predicted proteins | sample 5400651 | NCBI WGS metagenome assembly WNGE01 (sample SAMN13153370, study PRJNA577476) | soil metagenome | isolation source: 60 cm soil or saprolite under grassland replicate 2 | place: USA:California | collected 2016-06-15 | reverse complement strand
AGCCTCACGCTGGGCGGGATCTATGGATTAGTCTTTGCTGTCTTATGCCACCGGCGTGCGGTGAGCCCCGGTGCCGGATTGATTTGGGGACTCGGATTTGCTCTCCTGCTCTGGCTCGTTGTTCCCGCGGGAGTCGTCCAAGCAATAGCAGAGGGGATGTCAGCAATTGGTAGAGTCGATTCTCTGCGTGCTCAGTTTCCTCAGTTGGTGGCTTATGTGCTGCTCTTCGGAATGCTTCTCGGAATCGTCCTGGGAATCTGGGGTGGCCTGCAAGTCCGTTCGACACAGGCAGCTTATAGCTTCAGGCGCGCTCTAGTTGCAGGTGGCCTGGCCGGTTGCGTTGGCGGTTGGGTCTTCAGCAGATGGATGGATGAGGTTGATCTCTTCCCGGTCCTCGGCGGACTGGTTAATTCTCACACGCGCGCGTCAGGTCTGGCAGTTCATTCGTTAGTTGCGATGGTCATCGGGGCTAGCTTCGGCCTCTTGTTTCAGCGCGACATCCGCGGCTATGGATCGAGTCTGGGCTGGGGAATGGCCTACGGAATCTTGTGGTGGTTGCTGGGGCCGATGACGATTCTGCCGCTGCTCCAGGGCAGGCCTCTAGACTGGTCGTACCAACGTGGCGGTGCGTTATTTGGTTCTTTCGTAGGACACATTGTCTTTGGGCTCATTGTCGGATTGACTTACGCCGTCGCGGATCGGCTTTGGGTCGGGTTTTTTACGGATTCTGATCCGATCAATCGTGAGCCAGAAGGTCCGGGAGCGACAACTATGTATTCGCTTGCGTGGGGAGCAGCGGCAAGCTTAGGCGGTGGGATGCTCTTCAGTCTAGTCATGCTGGCCACAGGTGCTCTGCCACGTGTCGCTCGCTTGGTCGGAGGCACGTCACCATTGTTAGGCTTTGTGGTCCATCTCGTGATCAGCGCAATCATCGGTATGAGCTACGGGCTGCTCTTCCGGCGTGAAGCTCCCGATAAGGGGTCAGCTATGGCATGGGGACTGTTGTACGGACTCGTTTGGTGGTTCCTTGGACCTCTGACCCTGTACCCGATTCTCTCGGGGGGCTCATTAACGTGGACCACTCAGGCTGCAGGTTTGGCGCTGCCATCGCTAATCGGCCACCTCATGTATGGTGCGGCAACAGCGTTTGCATTCATAGTGCTTGAACGACGCCATGATGAATGGATGAGACTGGATCCGCGATTGGCCGCTCGAGAAGTTCGTTTGCGCAGACCGAGCGGTACTCCGGCCCCTGCACTCTGGTTCTTTGTGCTGGGTTTGGGAGTACTGCTGCCGATACTCTTAGGTTAGCTAAACAGATCAAGGCCAGCGGGGAGTATCTACTTCTGCTGATTTTCCTGTAGGACTCTCTAACAACTCAATTTTTGGAGTGCGGCGGCCTGGCGCCGCTTTGGCCACTGCGATGAAGATCGCGACTAAACCGCGACAGGCCAAAGCGGCGCCAGGCCGCCGCACTCCAAAATATGCTGGGCCTGCACTCACCTCAAACAGGCCGCAAGGGAAGAAGTACGTCTGTGGCATCTCTTCTGCTTCACCCTCCGCAACTAATTGAAGACCGCGGGAATATTTCCGAGGCCAAGCCGGTATGGTTACATGAGGGACATCTTGAGTCACAACTTTGGTTTGTCAGGAGAACACAGATGAGCGAAATGGACAGGCGTGGGTTCATAAAACTCGCGGGTTTGGGTGGCGGAATCGTATTTGCTTCGAGTCTGGGTCTCAACACCCTTGGCTCAGTTTTAGATTATGCAAACGGCTATGCGGGCAAAAAGGTTGAAAAGGATTTCTACTTTGTTCAACTCTCGGATACGCACTGGGGTTTCTCGGGACCGAAGGTGAATCCGGATGCTGAAGGCACGCTCAAGAAAGCGGTTCAGGTTGTCAATAGTCTCGAAGAGCAGCCGGATTTCATAGTGTTTACGGGAGACCTTACGCACACGACCGACGACGTGCAGGTCCGCAAAGACAGAATGGCGCAGTTCAAAGACATCGTCGGACAACTAAAGGCTCCCACTGTTCATTTCATGGCCGGCGAGCACGACGCTTCGCTTGATCGTGGTGATGCGTATCAGCAGTTCTTCGGCAAACTCAATTACACATTTGATCACAAGGGCGTGCATTTCATAGTGCTCGATAACGTCTCGGATCCGGGGGCTATCGTCGGCGAGGCGCAGCTCAACTGGCTCAAAGCCGACTTGCAGCAACAGAAGCCTGAGGCGCGCATCGTTGTGTTGACGCACAGGCCACTATTCGATCTCTATCCCGATTGGGATTGGGCCACCCGGGATGGCGCCGCCGTGATTGATACGCTGATGCCGCACAAGAATGTGACCGTCTTCTACGGGCACATTCATCAGGAGCACCACCAAATGACCGGCCACATCGCGCATCACTCGGCGAAATCGCTGATGTTTCCTTTACCGGCGCCCGGCTCGGTGCCCAAGAAAGCGCCAATACCTTGGGACGCGAGCGCGCCCTATAAGGGGCTCGGCTTGAGAAATATCGAAGCCGAGGTAAGGCAAGCCAAGTACGGCATAACGGAACTTAATCTTAATGGAGGATAATTTGATGTATCGGAAGAAACGAGTCTTAATCGCAGGCGTTCTATTCGTGAGCGCAACGATCATATCGGGGTTAGCTCTCTACGTACGCGCGAATGCGCTCCCGGTGGAAAGAGAAATTCACATAACAGCGAAGAAATTCGAATTCACGCCTGACACGATCACCTTAAAGAAGGGCGAGCCAGTTGTGTTCGTGTTCTCGTCCCAGGATCGCAAGCACGGATTTAACTTGCGCGCGTTTGGGATTCGCGCGGACGTCAACCCTGGAGGGACCGCCCGCATTCCATTCACTCCCAACAAGACAGGCAAGTTCACTTTCTCATGTGACGTATTCTGCGGCGAAGGTCATGAGGACATGACGGGAACGATCGTCGTTACTGAATGACTCTTTAGCTGAGGAGGAAGACGTGAGAAAAATTCTTTCAGGTGCGGTTCTGATGTTAGTGATATTGCTGCTATCAGCTCTCGCGGTAATGCGGCTCGGGTTAATGCCGGCGAATGCGGACGGGATCCACTCAAGTCTTGAAGCGAGAATCATGCCTCTGGCGCTTCACGCTTCGATCGCCAGGCATGCTTCTGCAGACACGAATCCTATTTCAGTCAACGAAGAGAATCTGCAGGCAGGAGTGAGCACGTACAAGGCGATGTGCTCGCGATGCCACAGCACGCCTGCCGGCAATCCAAGCGTGTACGGTCAATCGTTTTATCCCCCGGCGCCGCAGCTCCTGGGAGGAATGTCCAATTACACAGACTCGCAACTCTTCTGGCTCATAAAGCATGGCATAAGGAATACCGGGATGCCCGCTTGGGGAGCCATGCTCTCAGACGATGAGATCTGGCAGATCGTGAGCCTGCTTAAGAATGCGCAAGATCTCCCTCCTTCAGTTGAATCCGAATGGCAGGCACCTAAGAAGAGGGCCACGCAATAGCTGGTGCGAAACTAGTCTCATTCCCGTGAGTCACCCTTTGGCGGTTGCGTCCAACCCGGCCAGCGGATACGGGTGAAAGGATTATCGCCCACGAGGGTCCAGAGTCGATTGAGTGGCTGCCCGAACGGGTGTCATCCAACGGAAAATTGTCCGAAGGCGATCGTATTCGCATGCGCATAGAGGCGGCGCGCACTGGCTACCTTTACGTTGTAGACCAGGAGCAGTACGCAGATGGCTCAAAGGGCGAGCCGTATTTGATCTTTCCCACCGCTCGCAATCGCGGCGGCGACAACTCGGTAAAAGCCGGTCGGGTGATCGAGATCCCGGCCCAGGATGACAGTCCGCCTTACTTCACTTTGAAACGGATTCGAGTCGATCACGTTGGCGAGAGTGTGATCGTTCTGGTGACACCAACTCCGATTCAGACCTTAACGATCACTGACAAGGCGCAAAGGCTCTCCGCTGAAACGCTCGCCTTACGGGAAAAATCATGGGGCGCGCAGACAGGGCGACTGAGTCCAAATTTAAGAAATTTTGTATGAGTTTTGGACAAGACATTGGCAACTGCCTAGCGCTCCGTGAGTCGGCGTCATCAAAAAGCCCAGATCATTTGGTGTTCTCAACCTTCCAATAACTGGCCCAAGAATTGCGCTATTTTTTGCATTTCTTGATCTCTAAGAACTCGTCCGGGATATTCATTCGCGTCTATGGGAAGCCTTCAGGTTCTTCTAGGTAAGCGATGCAACTATCTAGGGCTGTATTCGCTTTCCGCGACTTAATGATGGAAAGCCCATCAACCGGAGGTAAGCACATGTCATCCACTCATCAGAAGACGATCCTGCAACGCCATCGACTTGTTGTTATGGCTATGTTGCTGTTGCTCGCAATCGCACCGAACGCTTTAGCTGATCGAATTGCCGGGGTGACCGCTACTACAAACATGGGATCTAATTTCGGCACCCTTCTAGCTAATACAGTCAACGGTGTTGGCCTCTCTTCCCCTAGTCTGACGGCTACTCATGCAGGTACCATTCCAAGCAATTCTTGGGTTTCAAGTCAAGGCGTTTTGACCGGTCAGATCACGTTTAACCTTGGAGGACTTTTTTCCGTAAACAGTTTCTCGTTTTGGAATCAGAATGGCGGCGGCCCGGGTGGTAACGGTTCCACGGGAATACATGGCGTCCAAGTGCTAACCTCGACGGATGGAGTTCTTTTTACTCCGTTCGTGGGTGGTCCCTCATCCTTTGCTCAGGTTCCGGGCAACACCAATCTTCCGCCTGAGATCTTCAGCTTTACTGCAGTAAGTGCAAGTTATTTTCGATTTGAGGTGCTCTCTAACTGGGGCGACACAGCTGATACCGGATTTGCCGAGGTAGGTTTCAACAATGCCGCTACTGTGCCCGAACCCACCACAATACTGCTACTTGGTACGGGACTTTCCGGCATTGCCGTCAAGCTTCGCAGGCGTAGCAAAGTTCAGTAAGCCAGAATTAGTCGACCAACGAACCCTTATCGCAACACCCGCGCATCCAATGTGATTCGCGGGTGTTTTAACATGTACTTTTTGAGGCTCTGAACCTTTTGTAGAAATCGTAAATAGAAAAATTTCATTTGCCCTATCAGTTTTGAGACCTCTGACTAACTCATGTTGACAGGACGGGGCGTGCCGGCACGCAGGCGCATCGCCGTCCCGCTGGCATTGACGTAGGCGATAGGGCTGATTACATTTGCTAGCGGGTGCCTTTGTATGCCAGAAGACAATGCGGTCGACTATTACGAAGTGCTGCAGGTCAGCACGAGCGCCGAGCCGGAGACGATCAGTCGCGTCTTCCGACTGCTCGCGCAGCGGTTCCATCCAGATAATCAGCAAACCGGCAACGAGAGGCGCTTCCGCGAAATCCTCGAGGCCCACACGGTCCTTAGCGATCCCGAAAAGCGAGCGCGATATGACATCGTGCATCACCAGCGCCGGCAGGATCGCTTGCGGCTCGTGGCCACCGGCGCACAGTCGGAGAACGACTTCGATATGGAGGAGGCCGTCCGGCTTACCCTGCTCGAGGCCCTCTACACCAAGCGGCGCTTAGAGTCGACGAACCCCGGAATCTTTTATCGGGAGTTTGAAGCACTGACCGGCAGGCCGCAGGAGCACCTTGAGTTTACCGTCTGGTTCCTCACCCAGAAGAAGTTCGTGACGCTCGACGACAAATCACGCCTGATTCTGACGGTCGAAGGCGCTGAATACCTGGAGCGGAGCTACCGCAGCAACCTGCAAAAGAAGCGCCTGCCAGCCGCCCCCGAGAACAGGTGAGCCTGCTTACGTAGATATTTCTCGACCTGCACTTTCTGCCAACCTGACCTCATTGATTACTATGGGGTCCTCCATATTCTTCTACTAACCATTCGTTCCAGACCCGTTACATCCGATAGAGCCAGGATTACTGCGCTCACTTTCCGGAAGATTGTCGGATTTAGTCATTTAATCAAGTCATTGAGAAACGTGGCTCGCACACCTCCCATAGGCGCGCAACGTATTAAGCGGCAGATTTCCCTCTCTGCCGCTTTTTCCTTGGGTACCCGAGATTCGAGAGGGCCGAGCTCTTCGGCAAACGAACTCGGTGCGATTTGCAGAGGTTTACGCGTCCGCTGGATGTTCACTGGTGAAAGAGGAAGGCTGGAGTGGAACGAACCTTCCCCATTCACGAAAAGATTCAAGGGCACCTGGAAGGGGTGCTCAGTAAAAGGAATGAAGGTTTGAAAATGAGCAGCTCACCAGAAATTGTTGCCCTGAATGTTGAGGCCAACATCTATATGCTCGTCGATGGAAAAGGCCATAGCCTGGGCACGGGTACAAGGGAAGTTTGTGAGGTGCTGGCCCAAATCGCGACCGTGAAAGATGTGCCGTGTGATGCTAGTTCGTCGCAACCTCGGGCTCGCTCATCCAACGGTAATATTCGCTCGGCGATTGCCATCTGACTCTGTCTGGCTCACCGCCCGCTGTTTCAAGTAGGTTTCAGGTTTCAAGTTTTAGGCGGAGGACCGACTGCCAATCTAACGTGAACCTCGAAACTTGAAACTTGAAACTTGAAACTTGAAACTATACTGCTACCGCACCACCATCCACGTAAACACATACGCCTGCAGAAAAACCAGCAAGCCGACAAGCGCTGCCAGCGCGACACTGTGGAAAAACACATAGCGGAGAATCTTCCCCTCGTGGCCGTACCAACGCGTTGCCGTGCTCGCTACGACGATTGATTGCGCGTCAATCATCTTGCCCATCACGCCGCCGGAGCTGTTGGCCGCGGCCATCAACACGGGACTAAGACCGAGTTGTCCCGCCGTAATTTTTTGCAGACTTCCAAAGAGTACGTTGGAAGAAGTGTCTGAGCCGGTTAGCGCCACTCCTAACCAGCCCAGCATCGTTCCGAAGAAGGGATAGAGAAAACCTGTTTTCGCGAAGGCGAGACCGAGTGTTGCATCCATGCCGGAATATCGCGTAGTGAACCCGATCGCCAGCATTGCCGCGATTGTCAGCAGCGAGAAACGCACGAGCTTGAGAGTCTTCAAATAAACTCGCGCGAGCCCGGAAACGGAATAGCCCATCACCAGGCCAGCAATAACGGCCGCGAGAAAAATCCCACTTCCCGTAGCCGACAACCAATTGAAATTGAAAACCGCAGCCTCAGCAGTAGGTTGTATTGCGACCGGCGGCATTCGAATCACAAGTTTGTCCAGTCCCACAACCGGAAGTCGGGGAAAAGAGATTCCGTCGAGAAATGCTTTAGTCGGCGGCAGACCCCACGTGAAAACAATTACGCTGAGAATTATCCATGGCACCCAGGCTCGAAGGATTTCGGATTGCGGATTGCGGATTGCGGATTTCGTGTTGCTCTGGTTGGTGGGTTCTAGTTTGAATTCTCCCTGCGTTCGTTCCCCAGTTGTCTGATCCAACTCCTCGCCAGCAAAGCGCCAGATGCGTTTGGGATGCCAAAGCTTAATAAAAAGCGACAGCGCTCCCATCGAGACCACTGCCGACACTACGTCAACCAGCCATGGCCCATGGAAGTTTGAGATTAGGAATTGGGGAATGGCAAAACAGACTCCAGCGACGAGGACGGCCGGCCAGATTTCCAGCATGCCGCGGAAACCAGCAAAGGCCCAGATTAACCAGAAAGGAACAATTAACGAAAAGAACGGCAATTGACGCCCAACCATCGCGCTGAGCTGTCTGAGGTCCAGGCCAGTCACACTCTGCAAACCGATGATTGGCGTTCCTAACGCTCCGAATGCGACTGGCGCCGTATTCGCAATCAGGGACAAACCCGAAGCCGCAAGAGGAGTGAACCCCAACCCAATCAGAATTGCTCCCGTGACTGCGACTGGAGTGCCGAACCCCGAGGCGCCTTCGAAGAAAGCGCCAAAGCTAAATGCCACCAGCAAGAGTTGTAACCTCCGGTCCTGAGTGAGTCCGGTTATGCTCTCGCGGAGGATGTCAAAAAGCCCACGCTCGTTTGTCAGTTGATAGAGGAAAATGACGTTGAGGATGATCCAGCCGATCGGCAACAACCCGTAGGCGGCGCCGAACACCGTCGTGCTGATCGCCATCTTAACGGGCATGCCAAAAACCGTTGTCGCAATGATCAAGGAGCTCGCGAGACCAAGCAGGGCTGCGAGGTGGGCCTTCACTTTCAAAAAGGCGAGCGTTCCGAGCAACACGATGATCGGAAGGGCGGCGAGGAAAGTTGATAAGACCGAATTGCTTAAAGGATCGTAAACCTGCGACCAGGGCATAGGTACGCTTATTTATCACAGTAGTCGACTGATCACACACATTATTGCAGCATCGTTCAGTCAGACGTAAGTCGTCGTCAAAATGACGAGCTATCATTCATCCTGCATAAATCCCACCGCGACTCGCCCTTCCACCAGTAACTCGGTTTCGTCGTTTGCTCCTGTTTTTCGAGGTTTCCGTAGATTTTTGCCTACTGTCATGGCGCTGGCATGGTGCTCGCTAATGGACCAGGTGCTCGAAGTCTAGAGCATGATCTTTCCAGAGATTCACTTCCTTCATCGATAAAAGGTCTTCTCTTTGCAAAAGCAGGAGTGGGCAAATACTTACCAGCCTAAGTCCAGACTTGAGACATGGCAGTGGGGATTCCCGAAGACGTCTCTCCGGAACTGACCCAGACCCTCCCTGGCGCGACCAATTCGATTTGACGGAAGTGAATTTTTTGTTTGTTGGAAAACCAGAATGTATCGCCCTCTAATAGTAAATCAAAACGGAATCTCCTAGATGTCGATCGACGCAGCAAACTGATGCACCTGACACGATCACATCTTACCGGAGTGTACATGTGGGCCGTGACCGGCCTGGGGGCGGCAGCCTGCGTTTACTCGGCCAGTCATTTACCCCTGGCCAGGATCGACGGCCAGTTTATTCTGCTGGTCCTTTCGACTGTAGTACTCGGGTCGCGCGTCGCGATTCGTGTTCCGCGCATCAATACAAATATCACTTTAGAAGATACGTTTGTATTCACGGCGTTGCTCCTCTATGGAGCAGAAGCAGCTACGCTTTTGGGCGCCCTGGCCGGTGTATCGGCCTGTTTAAGGATCAGCAAGACGCCCCGCGTCGTGCTGTTCGCGGGTGGCTCGTTAGCTTGCGCGCTGTTTATTACTTCACGAGTGCTGATGGTCGCTTTTGGACCATTAAGCGAACTGCTGGTTCATCCCCCCGCCGCAGCCATCACCGCGGTAGCCGCCATGGCATTGGTGCAATATTTTGCGCATACCGGCATCGTCGCCACAGCAAATGCGTTGAAAGATCGCCAACCTATCTGGCACATGTGGCACCAAAACTTTCTCTGGATCTCAATTACTTACTTCATGGGCGCCGCCGCCGCCAGCGTCATTGTCAGGAGTTTGGGTTCAGCTGGGTTTTTTGCATTCCTGATCATCATTCCAATTATTGCCATTGTTTATTTCAGCTACGAGCGATATCTACGCGACGTCAAAGCCTCGGCCGGTCAAGCTGAACTTGCCGAAAGAGCGCGCGCCGAAATCGAACGGGAACGCGCTGAGCAAGCAGAACGTCATGTGCTGGAGCTGAATAACTACATCACTGAACAGGAGCGCATCAGCCGGGCTTTGGAAGAAGCCAAAGAGCACTTCCGTCATGCGGCGTTTCATGATTCGTTGACAGGCCTTCCGAATCGCTCGATGTTTTCCGAGTTATTGAAAGCGGAGATCGAGAATTCAAAACATCAGAAAGACTCGCTGTTCGCGGTGCTTTTTCTGGATCTCGATCGGTTCAAGAACATCAACGATAGTCTGGGACATTCTCACGGCGATCTCTTGCTGGTTGCGTTTGCTCAGAGACTTGAAGACTGCCTGCGGCCAACAGACGTTCTCGCTCGCTTTGGTGGCGATGAATTTGCAATTCTGCTCAGCGGAATAGAGGACGCGAGCGATGCCGTACGGGTTGCGGATCGAATAGCCAGTGCATTGACTGAATCGTTTGCACTCGACAAGAACACTGCGTTTACGACGGCCAGCATTGGTATTGCCTTGAGTGCCACGCTTTACACAGCGCCTGATGATATTCTGCGTGACGCCGACGCGGCGATGTATCGAGCCAAAGAAAACGGCAAAGCTCGTTACGAGATGTTCGACCAGGGGATGCATGCGAAGGCGATCGCCCGTCTTTGTCTCGAAAGTGACTTACGGCTCGCGATAGAGCGCGACGAGTTTCGCATTCACTATCAACCGATCATCGCACTGGAGAGCAACAGGCTGGCAGGTTTCGAGGCGCTGGTTCGTTGGGAACATCCGCAGCGCGGCCTTGTGATGCCGGGAGAGTTCATTCCCGTAGCCGAAGAGACTGGATTGATAGTGGCCATAGGTGAGTCCGTGCTCCAGCAGTCGTGCAAAAGAATGGTCGCGTGGCAGCGACTCTCGCCCGCGTATCGAAGTTTGAGTCTTAGCGTAAATCTATCTTCGCGTCAGGTCTCTCAACTTGATCTCATAGAAAAGATTCGCGGCGTTATCGAGGAAACCGGTATCAACCCCCATTGCTTGAAGCTGGAAATTACTGAGAGTGTGGTCATGGAGAACGCGGAAGCCGCCACGATGATGTTTAAGCAATTGCGCGCGCTCGGTGTACAACTCAGCATCGACGACTTTGGCACCGGCTATTCGTCGTTGAGTTATCTACACCGTTTCCCGGTCAATTACCTGAAGATCGACAAGTCGTTTGTTGGCCGCATGACAGAAGCCAAAGATAATTCGGAGATAGTTCGTACCATCATAACGCTCGCGCGCAATCTGGGCCTGGAAGTAGTTGCCGAAGGCGTAGAAACTGAGCATCAGAACAAACAACTCAAAGCGCTTGGCTGCGATTTCGGACAAGGCTATCTCTTCTCTCGACCTCTTGATGGCGAGGCAGTGCCGGCGATGCTGATGAAGGCACTTGATCAAGAAGTCGAGATCGACCTTGCAACTTCTGCGTTTGACACCGCTGTAGTCACCACTGCGTATGAAATGTGAAACGCCGAATTTAGAATTTAGAACTTAGAATTTAGAATTTAGAATTTAGAGAGCCTCTTGCAAAACTCCCTGGGGAGTAGCTTTTTGTAAAAAAGAAAAGACATGGCGATGGACCTGACTGTTAGAATGACGTTGCTTGACGATCAAACAGACAGAGGAGCATCACCATGTCCTTCTTGGCAAGCACGCTATCACAATTTTGGCTGACGATACAAGCAACTCTCTTTCCCTGGTTGGAAGAGGAATTGGGAGAGTTGAGTGAGAAGCAGCGGCAATTGGTTTCGATTTTGGAGTTGAGCAGGATCGAAAGTTTTATCCGGACGAACGTGGGTTGGCCGGGACGACCGGAAAAAGATCGGCGCCCCATGGCGCGGGCCTTCGTGGCCAAAGCGGTTTACAACATGGCCACGACTCGGCAGCTGCTGGAGCGCTTGGGCAGCGATCCGAGCCTGCGACGATTGTGTGGTTGGGAGCGCCAGCAGGATCTACCCAGTGAAGCCACTTTTTCCCGCGCGTTCACAGAATTTGCGCAGTGTAAGTTGGTGGAAGAAGTGCATGCGGCCTTGGTTGAGCAGTACGAGCAGCCGCGTTTGGTGGGCCACATTGCGCGGGATGCGACGGAGATAAGCGCGCGAGAACGCGGGGCGAAGAAAGAAAAGCGCGCGCCGCAGCCGAAGAAAAAGCGCGGGCGGCCAAAGCGTGGGGAGAGCAGAGTGAAGGAAGTCACGCGACTGGAGCGGCAGCAAACGATGAGCTTGCAGGAAATGCTTGATGATCTGCCGCATTTGTGCGACAGCGGAACCAAGCTCAATAGCCGAGGTTATCCCGTCTCCTGGAACGGTTACAAACTGCATCTGGATGTGGCGGATGGCCAGATTCCCATTAGTTGTATTCTCACTTCGGCTTCGGTGCACGATAGCCAAGTGGCTTTGCCGCTGGCGATGATAAGTGCGCAGCGGGTGACTAATCTGTATGACTTAATGGATGCGGCTTATGATAGTGAGATCATCAGAGAGCACAGTCGCTTACTAGGTCATCAGCCGATCATCGACTACAACAATCGGGGCGGTGAAAAGCGACAATTTGCGCCGCACGAAGCGCAACGATTTAAGGAGCGGACCATCGTCGAAAGAGTTTATGGGCGGCTAAAAGACGACTTCGGCGGGCGAATGATACGGGTACGTGGCGCGGCGAAGGTGATGACCAGTCTGATGTTTGGGATCCTGGCCCTGACAGCTGACGAAATACTACGGTTGGTGAAGTAGATTTGCTTGATTAGCAGGTTGCAGGATGCGCAATCACTATAACCGTGTCTTCAGTTCACGTAGATGACTCCGAATTGCGCTTTGGTACTAAAAAGTAGTAGATGAGCACTTGCCTGCAGTTCCCACGTTTGACTGGAAGCATGCCCATTACAAAACGCGTCGGAGTTTTGCAAGAGGCTCTAGAATTTAGAATTTCGGATTTGTCATGAATCCCCAAGGTTCTTTCCTTCCCTACCTACGTGATTCCTAGTTCCGCAGGTTAGAATCTCAGCCAGTAAGAATTTAGAATTTAGAATTTAGAATTTAGGATTGCGGATTTTGTCTCCAGCGCTTATATGCCAGAATTCTAACTTCTAAATTCTAATTTCTAAATTCTAATTTCTAAATTCTAATTGCTATGCCGAACAAATCCGCAATCCGCAATCCGCAATCTGACATTCCTCTCGTCGTCGTAACACTGTTTTTGTTCCTTACACTAGTTGCGTTACGGTCTGCGGTGGGCGCACAGGAAACTAAGGAACAGCTGGTGAAAGTCGAGTACGACAGCAACAAAGACATCACTCAAATCAGCCTCAATCCTTTTATTCTGGCTAGTAGAAAGCACGAAGAGTTGCGTCTTGGGGCTATCGCCGCATACAAGGGCAAGGTAAGAGTGCGACCAGCGGAAGTCACTCTAATATTTCTCTCACTATCTGCTTCGGACACGAGCAAATATGAATCTGCCCGCAAGCTTACCGTAACAGCAGATGGCCAACACCTCGCTTTAGGTGAAGCACGGCACTCGAAACAAGCGCAGAATGGATTGTTTGTTGAGTCGCTGATGATCGCCATCCCAATTGACGTCTTCTTGCGCGTGTGCGGATCCAAGGACGTGACAATGAAGATCGGCTTCACTGAAGTCGAATTGTCGCCAAAGCAGATCGAGATACTGCGGATCGCGGCCAGCTACATGACGGAGTGAGAAGAATTAGAATTTAGAATTTAGAATTGCGGATTGTGGGCCCTGCACATGCCGGATTGAGCATGGCGGATGGTGGATTTCGGATGGCGCGCCCGAAGTGCTAAATTCTAAATTCTAAATTCTACTAAATTCTAAATTCTAAATTCCCATGAAGGCCGCGCTGCTGGTTATCATCTGTTTTTCGACTCCTTGCTTTGCGCAGGATGAATTCGCAGTTAAGGTCGACAACTACGTCCGTTCCGAGATGGAAATACAACGAATTCCCGGCGTCTCGCTGGCCGTGATCAAGAACGGAAAGATCATTCTAGCTAAAGGTTATGGCTTCTCGAATGTCGAGCATCAGGTTCCCGTGAAGCCCGAAACCATGTTTCAGTCGGGCTCAGTCGGGAAGCAGTTTACGGCTACAGCCGTGATGATGCTGGTTGAAGAAGGCAAGCTCAGTCTTGACGATAAAATCAGCAAATACTTCGTCGATGCACCCGCAGGCTGGCAAAACATAACGGTGCGACACCTGCTTACGCATACCGCAGGCACGACAGACTACCCGGACGATTTCGATTTTCGCCGCGACTACACCGAGGATGAACTATACAAGCGCGCGCAAGCGATCCCCCTGGCTTTTCAACCTGGTGAAAAGTGGAGCTATAGCAACCTTGGATATGCAATGCTCGGGATCTTGATTCATAAGCTTACGGGAAAGTTTTATGGTGACTTTCTACAGGAGCGGCTATTCAAGCCATTGGGAATGAACACGGCACGCGTTATCAGCGAGGCTGATATTGTACCGAACCGTTCCGCCGGTTATCGCCTGGTGAAAGGCGCACTCAAAAATCAGGAATGGGTCGCGCCCAGTGTGAACACAACTGCCGATGGCGCCCTTTATCTCAATGTGTACGATATGGCCAAATGGGATGCAGCACTCTACGGTGAGAAGCTCTTGAAAAGGTCGAGCCTTGAGCAGATGTGGACCCCCGTAAAGTTAACCAACGGCAAGACCGAGAACTATGGTTTTGGCTGGTCCTTAAACGAAGTGCGTGGGCATCGAAACATCGAACACGGAGGCTCGTGGCAGGGATTCAAGGCCCACATTGCCCGTTACGTCGACGACAAGCTGACCGTCGTTGTGTTCGCTAACCTGAGACAGGCAAACCCGGCAAAACTCGCTCATGGGATCGCGGCAATTTACAATCCCGAATTGACGCCAGTGCCGCCAAAGGCAATTGAAGATAAAGAGCCGAAGGTAACCGCTTTTGCGAAGGAAGTACTACAGAGGACAGCGGAAGGCAGATTAGAAGCAGCGCTCTTCACACCTGAATCGTGGAAGGTAATCTCGCCGACGGTGGACCAGGCTCAAGCATTCCTTTTGTCGCTCCTGCCAATGACAGCAATCGAGCTGATCGAACGAAGCGAGCCAGACGGCAATCGTCTTTATCGATACCGACTTGCCTTTTCAGAAGCGACTTTCTTCTATTCAGTAGTTTTGACGAAGGACGGTAAGATAGCAGGCTTGCTATTCCAACGAGAGTGACTAATTTGGAGTGCGGCGGCCCGGCGCCGCTTTGGCCGGTTCTCTCCTTACCACTTAACTTCGAATCAGGCAGTTTCGCCTGCGAAGTGATTTCACGCCCGGGGAGGTCCGTTGCGAACGTAGGCCAAAGCGGCGCCGGGCCGCCGCACTCCAAAGTGGTCGAATCAACGGATTGAACGTTTTATGCCAGCACTGATTTTCGATCTTGACGGAACTCTCGTCGACACTGTCTATGCCCACGTATTCTCGTGGCAGCGAGCCCTGGCTGAAGCCGGCATGGCCGTCGATGGTTGGCGCATTCATCGCCGCATCGGCATGAGTGGCGGCTTATTCGCCCGAGCCGTGGCCCGTGAAATCGGGCGCGAGATCTCATCGGCCGAGGCTGATTCGCTGCAAGGCAGACACGGTGAGTTGTTTCAGGAGTTTTTACCAGAGCGCCGGGTCTTGCCTGGAGCAGTCGAGCTGCTTCAGCTCCTTCGAAAGGCCAACATACCGCACGGCATCGCAACGTCGGGCCGGCGCCCTGAGATTGATGCTTCGTTAGAAGCACTTGGCGTGGGGAACGAGACGATTGTGGTTGAGCGGGGCCACGTCTTGCGGGCCAAGCCAGCACCGGATTTGTTTCTCAACTGTCAACAGCGGCTTGGGGTGGCGGTCGAGGAGTGTTTCGTTGTGGGCGACGCAGTGTGGGATTTACTTGCAGCGCGACGAGCACGAATGCTCTCCATCGGATTGTTGAGTGGTGGATACGGCGAAGATGAGTTGATCAAGGCGGGCGCATTCCGTGTCTATCGCGATCCGCTTGAGTTGCATGACTCTCTCGACGAGTTGGGCGTCATGCTGTAACGCCATGACTGGGCCATTTGACCCACTCGCTTACATTGAAATCCACTCAGTTAAAACACAGAGAGCTTTCAAACAAGGATGCCACCAGCGAATTCCAACCCTAGCCTCACGTTCTCCAACTCGGATAGAATCTGCTGCGAATTTCAGTTTATCCACAAATTTGTCGAAAGGAACTTCATGCACGCACCTAAAGCGGAATATTCCTTTGTTCGTCGAAGCGGCCTGGCGTTGGCAATAATTCTCCTGGTAATGGCGAGTCTCAGCCTTTCCCTGGTCATCGCGCGGCAATCAACTCCGGATCTCACGGGCAATTGGGCTGTTCGATCCCCAAACGCTGACGGTACCGTCCGAACGACTTATTTCAACTTGAAACAAGAAGGTCCCCGAATCACAGGGTCCATTCGCGTTACCCAGTTCTATTATGTGATCACCGAAAGCACCGGCGGCCCAGACGGTTTCACGCTTGTTGGAACGATGAAAGACGGAGCCAATGATCGACGCGTGCAATATGAGGGGAAGCTGATAGGAGATGAGTTGCACCTCACAACGCGTCGCCGTCCCGAAGATCGGCCTACCGAGTTGGTGGCTCGGCGCGCGCCGGCAGGCGAAGGCGCGATGCCGGCTCGGATTCCTCCGCCGGCGCTGCGCAAGGTACCGGATAACGGTCTCGCCAGTACGCCGCCCATGGGTTGGAACAGTTGGAACAAATTCGCTGGCAGAGTTGATGATGCAACTGTACGCAGCATAGCAGATGCGATGGCGAGCAATGGAATGAAAGAGGCCGGTTATGTTTACGTCAACATAGACGACACCTGGGAGGCCGGCCGTGATGCAGGAGGGAACATTCAGACCAACAAAAAGTTTCCTGACATGAAGGCGCTCGCAGATTATGTGCACAAGAAAGGATTGAAGTTGGGCATTTATTCTTCGCCCGGACCCAACACGTGCGCCGGCTACGAGGGCAGCTACGGTCATGAAGAACAAGACGCCCGGACATTCGCTGGCTGGGGAATCGATTATTTGAAGTACGACTGGTGCGGCGCGCGGACACTCTACACGGATGAAGAAATGCCGGCTATCTATCAGAAAATGGGCGAGGCGTTGCGCAAGTCTGGACGGCCTATCGTCTACAGCCTCTGCCAATATGGCCGTGTTGAAGTCTGGAAGTGGGGCGCTGATGTGGGCGGAAACCTCTGGCGCACGACCGGTGATATTCGCGACACCTGGGATTCGATGACAAGAATCGGATTCGGCCAGAACGAACTGGCCCAGTGGGCCAGGCCGGGTCATTGGAACGATCCGGACATGCTGGAGATCGGCAACGGCGGGATGAGCGAGACTGAATACAAGACTCACATGAGCCTCTGGGCCATTCTGGCTGCGCCGCTGTTGGCTGGTAACGACCTGCGTAGCATGAGTCCAGCGATTCTCGAGATTCTAACGAACCGCGACGTGATCGCCGTGAATCAGGATAAGGAGGGCAAACAGGGCTCGCGAATCTCCAAGACTGGGGATCAGGAAACCTGGGCGCGGCCACTCGCTGGCGGCGCCCGCGCAGTGGCCATCTTCAACCGGGCGACGGAACCGGCAACGCTTACTATCCCGTGGGTCGACCTGGGAATCACTGGGAAGGCACAGGTGCGCGACCTCTGGGAGCATAAAGCGATCGAGGTGCAAGGGCCCACATTCTCGGTGACGGTTCCAGGCCATGGTGTGGTTATGTTGCGTGTGAATAGATAGCCATGGTTAGGACCATCCACGAAAGTACACGAAAAACTTAACAGTATTGAATTTCAGGTGAGTCGGGGTTTGGTTTGCGGATCTCCGGGACTATTCTGATAGCGCCATCACTATTCAAGTGCCGGCGGGCAAGCGGACTAAACTCGTGGATGTAGTAGAGGTCGATCTAACGTCGTCAGATTAAGGATGCAATTAAGGGCTCTACCCAACGGAACGAAATTCAGTCTCTGTGTTCTCCGTGTCTCCGTGGTGCAGGCTTTTTCGGCGCTTTTATCACCATGGAGGAACCAAACCTAAGCCAAAACATGATCCACGAAATCACACGAATTGAAATCACACAAAAAGACACTAAAAACATTTCGTGTTTGTTCGTGTGTTTGGTTCGCGTGGTTTCGTGGATCGATTTTGTTTACTCACAAGAATCTCTAAAGCTGCCTTGTGATTGAGAGTCCAAACCTCGTAGGAGTTGCTCTATGCATCAGTTTTTTATTTTTGCAATAGCGTTGGCTCTCCCACTCACGGGTCTAGTCTCAGCCGGCGCTCAGTCCCGCGAACGTGCAAACTTTACCGTCGGCACTGCGACGGCATCACGGGGACAAAAAGCCGTCGGTACTATCGAAGTACCCGCAGGTAGTGATGCCGGCCTCAGCATCCCTGTCGCTGTCTTTCACGGCGCGAAGCCTGGACCGGTGCTGGCTCTCGTCTCAGGGGCGCATGGAACTGAATACGCATCCATCATCTCGCTCGAAAAGCTGATTGGTATGCTCAATCCCGCCGAGATCTCGGGTACCGTTATCGTCGTGCCGCTGGTTAACATCCCCTCGTTCGAACAGAAAGTTCCGCATGTCAATCCCATCGATCACAAAAGTATGAATCGGTTCTACCCCGGCAGGTTGGATGGCACGCAGACGGAACGCGCGTCGTATCTGATCACAAAGCAGGTTGTCGACCAATGCGATCATTTAATCGATCTGCACGGCGGCGACACGGACGAGAGCCTGCGGCCTTACAGCTACTGGACCAAAACCGGCAACGAAAAGCAGGACCAGATATCGCGCGAGATGGTGCTTGCCTTTGGTCTGGACCACATCATCATCTCAACCGACAGACCCAAAGATCTGCAGTCTTCGCGCTACTTGGAAAACACCGCAACAACGCGCGGCAAGCCATCCATCACGGCAGAAGCCGGCTACGCGGGAACCGTTGAGACCGACGATGTCAACGCGTTGGTAAATGGATGCTTGAACGTGATGCGTTATCTAAAGATGTTGCCCGGTACTGTCTCAAACGTCGAGCATCCGGTGTGGATCGAGAAGGTCGTCACCCTGAGCAGCGACCAGACTGGGATGTTTTATCCTCTAGTCAAACGCGGAAGTTACGTGGAACAGGGGATGAAGATCGGATATGTCACTGATTACCTAGGGAAGATTATCTTTGAAGCGCGTGCTCCGGCGTCTGGGGTAGTGCTCTACGTCTGTGCGGTCCCCTCGATGACAAAAGGCGCAACGATCGCAAATGTCGGTGTCGTTGCGAAGTGAGGTCAGTGTCACCGCGCGGCTAGTGGGTGGAAACTCAGAAATCCCACCCACGGAGAGTGGGTGAATGATTCAGATCGCATGTGGTTGAACTGAACAAGTTGGGAAGGGGGCAAGCGGCAAAAGAAGCATCCAGCCAAATCAATGCCGAGCGCGCCCCCGCTAGGCTCCGCTAGCAGCAACCCAGAATTGAAGGCTCACCAATAATGTCCCCATAAGGTGAGTGGATCCGTAACAAGCGGAGGCGCGCTGGAATTCACTACCGCCACAAGCCTGAATCTCCGCTTGCCCCCTTCCCAACTTGTTCAATTAACCACAAGCGTTCTTACGCAGTCTCTGCCTGTGGGTGGGATTTCTAAGTTTTCACGGTCTGCTGCGCGGTGGTACTTCATGAGTCTTCCCTACCTCATTCGCCCGCTACTGCTACCTGTCGATTGCGCAGGCCCAAGCACCTGATCAACCTCTAAACGAATCACATCGAGCTCTTTTCGCAACACCTCATATCTTTCGATCGCATCGCGGCCGATTTTTTGATCCACGTTATTGGTCATGCCGGCCAGATATGTGATGTGCGCCTGTAGTCCAGGCTTGCCGTAACGCACAGGCTCGGTAAGGAGCTTTCCTGCAATGGCATTCAAGCGATTCAGCATGTCGCTGTTAGTCGCTGATGCGTTGCGCAGCTTGCTCTGAGCGTCTCGAACTCTGGTCACGAGCTGATTAACGCTGTTCACAAGTTCTCGCATGCGCATGTTGTGTGCGAACTGCTCCTGCAGGTCTGCCTGTGTGACGCCATCCTCCGCTACGCGCGGATCGATTAACACAGCAAAGCTTTCAGTCAACATCTTATCGCCGACCTTTAGTCGTGCTTGATACTGTCCTGGTGGCGCCGTCACACCAGCCTGATGACGCACATCCCAAACAAACCGATTCAGCCCCGCACCCTTTGTTACCCGCGGAGGCGGAGTGAAGCGCCTTCCGGCGGCGGGTGTTACGTCCGCGTCTTCCTGCTGCGACTCTGGACCAGAACCACCTCCGCCAGTGCGCGGCCCGCGTCTACTACCGGCAGCAGGTGCATCACTGTTGTATGAGTTGATCAAAGCTCCCTTAGCATCACGGATCTCAATCGTAACCGGACCGGCCGGAGTCGCCGGCAGATAGAATTCAATGTTGGGTCCAAGGATACCGGGATTGAGACGCGTGCGATAACCATCGCGTGACTTCAACAGATGAACCTCGGAGGCTGACATCTGCGGCGTTATTTGATGGAGCGAGGCTACGTTGTCGAGAATCCAAAAAGCGCGTCCCTGAGTCGACACTATCAGATCCTTGCGGTGGAGTTTGATATCGGTCACCGGCACATTGGGCAGATTCAACTGAAATGATTGCCAGTGGGCGCCATTGTCGAAAGAGATGAACATTCCAAATTCGGTGCCCGCGTAAAGCAACCCTTCGCGGTCAGGATCTTCGCGAACGACTCGTGTGGGCCAATCCTCCGGGATGCCGTTCTTCCCATCGGTCAGCCGCATCCAGGTCTTACCGTAATCGTCAGTGCGATAAATGTACGGTTGATAATCGCCGAGGAGATATCGATAGACCGCATAGTAGGCCGACCCTCTCCGATGCGGCGAGGGCTCGATGTACTGCACGCGGCCACCTGTCGGCAAATCCTTCGGAGTCACGTTGGTCCAGCTTTTTCCGTTGTTGCGCGTAACGTGAAAAGGGCCATCGTTCGCGCCCGTCCAGATGACGCCCTTCTCCAGTGGTGATTCGGCAATTGCGTAGAGGGTGCTATAAAACTCCTCCCCCGTTATGTCTCGCGTGATCGGCTCACCACTAATGCCCTGACAGCATTCAGGCTTAGCGGTCAGGTCGGGTGAGATCTTCTCCCACGTGACGCCTTTATCGCGCGTGCGGTGCAGGTACTGAGATCCGTAATAAAGCACCTCAGGATCGTGCGGGGAAGTTGCCATTGGAGAGACCCGCTGGAAACGAAGAATCAGATCACTAGCTGGATTGCCGTACAGCGACTGAGCGCCAATCCAATAGCTCTTCTCCTGTCCTGTCTTAAGGTTCATCACACCATACTGCCCCTTACACGATCCGTAGACGATGTTCGGATCTTTCGGATACGGCATGATCGGACCTGTTTCGCACCCGGGGCCAACCCGCCAATCGTCGCGATTATTTGGATCGGCCTGACTCGAGATAATCAGTGTCGAGTTGTCTTGCTGAGCTCCGTAAAGTCTGTATGGGAACTGGTTGTCCACCCAAACGCCGTAAATCTCAGACGTCGGCTGATTCATCTGTGTGGACCACGTACGCCCGCCATCCGTGGAAATATTAGCCCCACCGTCGTTCGATTGAATCATTATCTGGCTGTCATTTGGATTTACCCAGATATCGTGATTGTCCCCGTGCGGAGTGCGAAAAGCGGCGAATGTTTTGCCCCCATCGGACGACTTGAAGAACCCCTCGGCGCCGGCGTACACGACCTCGGGATTCGTGGGATCGGCTCCGAGCGTCGTGTAGTAGAACGGACGTTGAATCAACGACGCTTGCGAATTGATGAGGGCCCAGGTTTGGCCGGCGTTCTCGGACCGATACAGTCCACCTCCTGGCTTAGCCTCGATTAGTGCGTAAATGCGCTCGGGTTTTGCAGCGGTGACGGCGAGGTTTGCTTTCCCGACTAACTCATTCGGCAGGCCGGCCGTGATCCTTGTAAATTGCTCGCCGCCATCGGTGCTTTTGTAGAAGCCGCCATCGCGTGAGCCACTGATGATCGTCCACGGCTTACGCTCGAGATGCGACATCCAGGCGTACACGACATTAGGATTCCCTGGCTGCAACTCGACATCCATCGCTCCGACGCTATCGGAAACGAAAAGCACCTTCCGCCAGGTCTGGCCGCCATCAATCGTCTTGAACACGCCGCGTTCAGCGTTTGGCTTGAATGCGTCGCCCATAGCCGACACCCAAGCGATATGAGGATTCTTTGGATGAATGCGCACAGATCCGATCTGTCCCGCGTTGTAAAGACCGATGAACAACCGAGCGGAACCTTGCCATCCGTGATCGCAATCCAATTCGCGCCTCCGTCAGTCGTCCTGAACAATCCTCCACTGGCAACGCCCATGTAGAACGTCTTTGGTTGCGAGGGAACGCCCGTCACGGTCGTAACGCGTCCGCCGCGCGAGGGCCCAACAAGTCGATAACGCAATCCGGTAAAGAATGCCGGATCTACATTGGGCATCATTGGTGGTCGCGCTGAAGGCGTCTGCGCGTGAACCTGCGCGGCAAACAGGAAGATAAGTACTAGAATTGATAGAAAGCCGTGTCGGTACAATTTGTCGTCCTCCAAGGTAAGCAAATAAAGAAACGGAGCATACCCTAGGCGTGGTCTATAGCAAAGAACAATACCTATTAGATTTTGCGTCTTTGCTCCTTTGCGTCTTTGCGTGAAATTCTTGCTTCGAAAAGAAGATTCTGCATTCTTGTTTCAGAGCTAGCGGCGGTACAACCCCAGCAAAACCGTTCGGAGCCGTCAGGCGAACAAACGACGCCAGCCACTCAGGAAGGTGCGCGACGTGGCCGCGGACCTGGTGGAGATTCGAGCCCGCAAGTCGAACATAAATTCGAGGTTCTGTTTCTCGACCGGAAAACCGGCAAAGTCCTATGGCAGAAAACTGCCAAGACCGCAGTTCCCCATGAAGGCTATCATCGTGCTTACGGAAGCTTCGCTTCAAACTCACCAGTCACCGATGGCAAGTACCCCTACGTCTCTTTCGGCTCCCGTGGCGTCTATTGCTTCGACTTCAATGGAAGGTTGATCCTGGTTCGGGCTTTGCCCTTTGGCCTGTACGGTGTAACTCTATGAGCGGGAAAATGGCAGCGGCGATGGGGTGTGTGTGACGACTGAATCGCTGCCTCTCATGGAGGGCCGAGCCCGAACCAGGGGCACAGCCCAATGGTTCTAGCAGCTCACCGGCGGGGCAGAGCCACCGCCTCACATCAGGCGGCAAAGCCGTGCCGTCCTTAACGGAGTCAGTGATCTCTCAGGCCCGGGCGACCCGCGATTTCGCGCCGATTGCCCTTCAGGAAGAACGAATTGCATGCCCCTGATTGCAGCTAATGAACTGAAGCGCAAACTATTGATCACAGTCGATGGACAGCCCTACGTGGTCCTTGAGGTGTTCTTTGCTTCGCCGACGGCGCGTGGTGCGGCGACGATGATACGCACGCGGTTGCGCCAACTCTTGACGGGCGCTGTCCTGGAAAAGAGCTTCCGCTCGAGCGAGAAGTTTGAACAACCAGACATTGAGCTGGCACCCGCGTCTTTTCTTTACAGTGACACGAACGGTTTTCATTTCATGGATGAGAAGAGTTACGAGCAATTTACTTTTCCAGCCGTTGCGGTCGATGCGGATCGTGGTTACCTCAAAGAGGGTTTGTCGCTGCAGGTTTTGAAATACAATGGAGCTCCGGTTTCGCTACAACTCCCGCAATATGTCGAGCTTGCAGTTGTTTCTTCCGAGTTAGGTCTGCGCGGCGATACAGCCGGCGGTGGCGCCACCAAGCAAGCCACCCTTGAAACCGGCCTTACCGTGCGCATCCCGCTTTTTATCAAGGAGGGCGAAGTTGTGCGCGTCAATACGCAGACAGGCGAAGTGGCCGGAAGAGCTTAATTACATCCAACACCAATTACATGCTCGAACATGCACCGCACTATGATACTTCAGCAGCCGTTGCGCTGGGCGAGCAACTCTACGGCATTCGCGCCAGCGCGACTCAGCTCCCCAGTGAACGTGACCAGAACTTTTTGCTCACAAGTGAGTCGGGTGAGAAGTTTGTCCTCAAAATTGCCAACGCGCTCGAAGATCGCGCGTTGCTCGAGGCACAGAACGCCGGGCTGACTTATCTCGAAGGCCGGCTTTCTTATTGTCCGCGAATCGTTCCAGCACTCTCCGGCGAGCGTCTGTCAAAGATCAAATCATCAAATGGTGCTACCAACTTTGTGCGACTCGTGACCTACCTGCCGGGCGTTCCCCTCGCCGAAGTGAAACAGCACTCACCCGAATTGCTGCGAAGCCTTGGCCGAAAGCTCGGCCAATTGGACCGGGAACTCGCCACGTTCGATCATCCAGCCATTCACCGAGACTTTCATTGGGATCTGGCAAACGCTCAGAAGGTGATTAGCGAATACGGAGGATTGGTTGCAGACACGAGACTGCGAGAAGGCGTCTACCAATGCGCTCGAGATTTTGAACGCGACGTTGGCCCAATGCTCCCAAAACTGCGCCGGAGCGTAATCCACAACGACGCAAACGACTATAACGTTCTCGTGAATAACGCTGATGCGGATCCTCAGAACCAGGCTGTGGTTGGATTGATCGACTTCGGCGATATGGTCCACAGCTATACGGTCGCCGACCTGGCGGTGGCCATCGCCTACGTGGTTCTCGATAAGCCTAATCCGATTAGAGCTACCCTACAGGTTGTCGCCGGCTATCATGAAGAGTACCCATTGAACGAAGATGAGATCCAGGCCTTGTATGGACTGGTACTCATGCGACTGTGCATGAGCGTTTGCCTGGCCGCATACCAATCGCGTCAACGCCCCGACAATGAGTACCTGGAGATCAGCCAGCGATCGATAACTGACAGTTTGCCGGGACTCGCAACGATTGACCCTCGTCTGGCCGCGGCAGCCTTTCGTCTCGCCTGTGGATTCACTCCTGTTTCCGACAAAGCCGACACATTGGCCGCACGTAAAAAACTTCTCGGTCGCAATTTGAGTATTGCTTACCAAGACCCTCTCAAAATCGTCCGTGGCTGGATGCAATATCTCTATGACGAAGAAGGTCGACGGTACACGGACGCATACAACAACGTGGCCCATGTGGGCCATTGCCATCCGCGAATCGTTAGGGCCGGGCAAGATCAGATGGCCCTGCTTAACACCAATACCCGTTACCTGCACGATCTAATCAATCGTTACGCGGAACGGCTTACGGGAACGCTGCCGGCACCGCTGAATGTATGTTTCTTTGTTAACTCCGGCAGCGAGGCCAACGAACTCGCTCTCAGGCTTGCTCGCGCGCATACAAACGCTCGCGACATGATCGTGCTCGACCACGGCTATCATGGAAACACCACCACACTGATCGACATCAGCCCATACAAACACGACGGCCCTGGAGGCAGCGGCCCGCCGTCCTGGGTGCATAAGGTTCCGCTTCCGGATACGTTTCGAGGTTTATATCGAAGCGACGATCCACTCGCCTCGGAAAAATACGCGGATCATGTCTTTGTGGTCATCGGCGTTTTGAG
>WNGE01004358.1_pt1 | contig 25272 bp, 24 predicted proteins | sample 5400651 | NCBI WGS metagenome assembly WNGE01 (sample SAMN13153370, study PRJNA577476) | soil metagenome | isolation source: 60 cm soil or saprolite under grassland replicate 2 | place: USA:California | collected 2016-06-15 | reverse complement strand
ATATGGAGCATTTTCTTGTCTCTTTCTCAAAGAACTCGAACATTTGTCTGTTTATAGAATAACATAAAGATAGTGATTTGCAAGATGATGGGGCGACAGAAACAATCAACCAACCGCGGTAGGGGCGCGATTTATAAGCCCGTAGCGCTCCCCAGGCTGACCCACGGGCTTATAAATCGCGCCCCTACCGCGGTGTTCTCTTACTGACATATTGGGAGGATCAGTTTCCATCAGGGCTAGCGAATAACGCCAGCCCTTCCTTCACGCTCTCTGGTCCACGCAGTCGTAAGCGCAACGCGCCGTGATGCGGCTCAAAAATCAGCTCAAAGGTGAAAAAGGGACAGCATTCCTTCTCGAACAAGATGAATTCTAGAAGCCTGCTACCCCACACAGAATCACTCGGGAAACTATATTCGTAGCCATCAGCGATCTCCCGAATATGGTTTGCACTGTTGAATAGTGTCGCAACCTCCTGCGCTCGTTGTCGCTTTTGGGCTGCATCCTGAATATTGCAGGCAATCGGTTCTTGTTCCGGTGAAAGATGGTCTCTACTATCCGTGGGTTTCTTCTCCTTGCTTGAAAGTTCTTTTCACTTCCTACTATATTGTCTCATTAGAAGAGACAAGGCAGGACAGATCATGGCAGGCACGAAAGAATTCGCTTTCATTGATATGGCTGGATGCAAGCTGAAGCTGATACTGTTCGACCTGCTCTTGAAGGAGGCAGAGTTCTGCGATCTCCTGAGAGAGTGCGGCGAGTCGCGCCTGGACCAGGGTGATCACCTGGCGTTGGACCTCGATGCAACGCGCATCAGGAGTACCGCTTAACAATGGGCCAAGCTCGGCAAGCGGGACGCCGAGCAAGCGAAGACGACGTAGTAGCATCAAACGATTCACGTCGGCCTGATTGTAACGACGGTAGCCATTCACAGCTCGTTCTGGACAGGGAAGCAAACCAATGCTTTCGTAATAACGAATGTTTTTTGCTTGAATTCCTGTAAGGCGAGCAAGTTGCCCGATAGTCAACTGTTTTTCGTCTTGAGGACGTTTCTGGTTCTCTGTTGGACGTTGCGAACTCATTAGCATTGCCCTCACCTCCTTCTACAGAAGAGTGTATACTTTCCAGTGATGGGAAGGTCAAGGGTCAATACTTTTCACTTAAGAAGCTCACTCGAAACCTCGACATAAGTGAGTATCCACATATGGGCAGTGAAAATGGCACCGCTCGGCTTGCAATTTCCGTTCAGATGTGTTATATTATTTGCATGAGCAAGCAATATAACACATCTGAACCATCAGAGGAACAGCACAAAACGAAAGAGCGCATCATCGCCGCAGCCTCGAAGGTGCTGGCAGAGAAGGGATATGACGCGACAACGTTGAGGGAAATCTCACGCGAAGCCCAGGCTGCACCAGGGCTGGTGCATTATTACTTTGGTGGCAAGGATGAGCTGCTCGTTGAGGTGCTGCAAGCGGCTGGTCGGCGTTTCCACCAAAGAATGGAACACCTTGTCCAACATACGCCTGTCGATCGGTCTCTCGAAGCGGTATTGACGCAACTTCGTGAGCGGGTCGATCTGGAACCAGAAGTGTATCGTCTGCGCTACGAATCGTTCTCACTTGGCTTGCACAATTCCGTCATCGAGCCGAGGGTGCGAGAACGACTGGCACAGCGACGCAACGAGATTGGCTCGGTCATCGCAAAGGTCTTAGAGAACAGTGAGGGGACAGATGCTGCGAAGCATTCGTCTCTCGATCCAACTATACTCGCGGCTCTCCTGCTCTCCATTTTTGATGGGCTGGCGTTGCAAAAGATCATGGACCCCACCTTCGATCTTGAAGCTTCGTATCACTTGCTTGCTCAGATGTTGCATGGGTTGCTCGGAAGCTTTGGGGGGGAGCGCTCTTTGTAACGAAGATCGCTTATTAGAGCCATCAAGGGGATGTTTCGCCTTGGGAACAAGTGCATGAAGATGCCTCCGTGCTCACGCCGATCAACCCCGGCTTTGGGGGTGAGCCCCGGCCTGAGTGGTTCAACAGCATCGATGATCTCGCCCTCACCTACCTCGAACTCCTCGAACGGCTTGACCTACGGGATGTCATGGTCGTCGGATTCTCGATGGGCGGCTGGATTGCAGCCGAGCTTGCCGTGCGAGACACCACGCGCCTCAGCAGCATCGTCCTCGTTGATGCAGTCGGCATCCAGGTCGATGGTCACGAGATCGCCGATGTGTTCCCCCTGACTCCTGACGAGTTGTCAGCACTCAGTTTCCACAACCCGGCACCCTTCCGCATCGACCCCGCCACCCTCAGCCCTGACCAGGTCGCAGCGATGGCAGCGAACTTCCAGGCGCTTGGGATCTACGGGCGAGAGCCGGGGATGCACGATCCCAAGTTGCGCCGCCGACTGGGCCGCGTGAGGCTCCCAGCACTCGTTGTCTGGGGCGAGAGCGATGGCGTCGTGGACCCTGACTATGGTCGTGCCTACGCCCAATCGTTGCCCAACGCTCGCTTCAAACTCATTCCAGAAGCTGGCCACGTCCCGCAGATCGAGCAGCCTGAGCGCCTGCTCAAACTCGTGTGGGAGTTCGCGGACAGCATCACGGCGACGCCGCCGGTCGCAGGATCGTTCGAGGCACGTTGACCCTCACGCGCGGATCGTGGGGAGGCATCATGTTCTGTTGCTCGACGCGTGGGAACCTGATTTCCGCACACAAAGCCTGTGAAGCAAACACTCCTCCCTGCATCATCCCATGCTGGTTTGGCGGCTACCTATTCGCCATTTGAACGCTCAACTAAAGGCAACTATTACTTCCCGCTTTTATGAAACTCCAGTGCATCACGATACATTTCTACATAGCGCATAGCGGAGGTACGCCAGGAGTGATCAGCCGCCATACCATGCTGCTGGATAGCGTACCAGACGTCTTTGAAGCGATAGACCTCCAGCGCTCGCACAACGGCGGCAAACAGTTCCCAGGCATCGTAATTGTTGAAGACGAAACCATTTCCCTCACCGGTAAGAGGATTGTATTCCTGCACAGTATCAGCCAGACCACCGACACCGCGTACAACAGGCACACTCCCGTAGCGCATAGCAATCATCTGACTTAAACCACAGGGCTCAAAGCGAGAAGGCATCAGGAACATATCGCTGCCAGCGTAGATACGCTGCGCCAGTTCGGTGTTAAAGGTCAGGAAGACGGCAGCCTGATCAGGGTAGCGCGCAGCCAGATTTTGTAACATCTCGTGGTAATGCTGATCACCGATGCCCAACACGATAAACTGGATACCTTGCGTGAGCAGAGGTTGAATGACGCGCGAAATCAGATCAAGTCCCTTTTGATCAGTCAGGCGCGAGATCATCGCCAGGAGAGGAATATCAGCACGCACAGGTAAATGGGCGTACTCCTGTAGAAAAGCTTTGTTTTCCGCACGCTTCTCAAGCGTGTCAGCATCATAATGAGTATGAATATAGCGATCAGTTGCAGGATTTATTTCCTGATAATCAACGCCGTTGAGGATACCGAACAGACGATCACGGCGCGAACGTAACAAATGGTCCAATTTCTCACCAAAGGTCGGCGTCAGAATTTCCTGGGCATAGCGTTCGCTCACTGTGGTAATGGCATCGGCGAACAGGATACCGCGTCCCATGATATCCACGACATTCGCCAGTTCAGCAATCTGAGGATAGAGAAAGCCATTGGCAGCAACACCAGCGACCTCAAGAATGCGATAGCCAAAGATACCTTGATAAGCAAGATTATGGATCGTGTAAACAGTAGCAGCGTTGGCAAATAAGGGATCAGTATGGTACACCGTATGCATCCAGTTAGGAACGATGCCGGTATGCCAATCATTGCAATGGACGATATCGGGCGACCAGTTTAAAGCGCGGATCGCTTCGAGAGCCGCGCGGCAGAACAAAATAAAGCGCTCACCATCATCTGTATAGCCATAAATGTTCTCGCGATCGAAGTAGCGCGGAGCATCGATCATATACACGGGAATATGATCGCCAATCACCCCCTCGCAGACACTGACCTGAACCTGGAAGCTTCCCATCTTCACAGGTACTGCGTCAAGCACCGTCTTTAATTGAAAGCGTTCGGGGTCAACCTGCCTGTAGCAAGGCATAATAAGACGTACATCATGACCAAGGGCCTGGAGAGCTTTTGGCAACGCTCCCACAACATCCGCTAACCCACCGACCTTAGCAAATGGCACAATTTCTGCAGCAAGGATCAGAATCCTGAGAGGCTGCTCATACTGCATATATAGTTCCTTCCACTCTCAAAACATACTTCATTATAGCATGCCCAACTATTGAATGCACAAATATAGGGACGAAAAGATGAACAATTGTTCATCTTTTCGTCCCTGCAAGCCCGTAGCATAGTATCAAATTCTCAGTTACACTTTATAACGGTTGCGCGTCAAGAAGTAGAACTGAATAAGGGCCAGTATAGCCATCACAAACACCACCACCATCGCGTCGGGTTGCACGATTGGAGGGGGCTGGCCGGGAGCGGTGGGCAGCGGTGCAATTCCAGTGCCACCAACAAAAGGAATGTTTGGCTCTGTCTCGGGGAATACCGGTACCGAGAAGAAAGCAAACGCGCCCAGGTATATGAACAGACAGGTGCCCACTACCAACCATTGGCCGAGACAACCCAGATTATTCTCACCCACAATGGCAAATTCGCGACGGGATACTGTAGTCCAGATCGCAGCCAGTATCAACATACCAGCAGCGAGCATCATAGCCGTCAGGATCTGACTTGGAGCCGTATGGACAAGGAACGTTGCCGCAGCAATCACAGCAGTCGTTACCACACTGCTAATGACCACCACGTTACGTTGGGACTTCCATGCCCAGACAGCCGCCAGCAGCAGCACAAAGAAGTTCGTGGTAAGAATCGCATCTACGATATAGCCGCCCTGCTGTGAGAACGAGCAGCTTCCCGGTACAAACGCTTTGCGTGCACAGACGGTAAGATAATCTCCTAGCCCGACACCACCTATCACCCAGGTATGCATCCAGGCCATGAATGGATAGATGACGAACCAGGCGATGAGTAGGATCACTCCTAACTGCGCAAGACCCAGTGCACCAATTGCATACAAAATTGACATTGTGCGCTTGCGCACGGGACGCATCAAGTAGTGCAGGCGCAGAGCAAAGGCTCCAGCAGTCACAAAGATAGACGCACCCAGGATAATGCCTGCCGCCAACGTAACAACTCTCGTACCAAGAAACGGATGCCCTGGGAACAGCTTATTTCCTAATCCGCCGACATCAGCATACGTGTAGAAGACCATAAAAACGACGAGCAGGAGAGAGCCAATGATGATCATCCAGCGAATAGGTGGAGTCGTTCCCAGGTCTCGGCGGTCAGGGTTACGCTGTTCGCGCAGGGCGAGCTGGCTATAAAAGATCATAGCAGCGCCAACCGCTAAGATGACGATACCGAGTAGGACAAGGTCAACCGCCTGTGGCTGAAACCAGAGCACCTTCCCTCCCAGAACAGGATTCCAGGAAGAATTGGCGTTCGGAAAATACTGGTTGCAGGTCGTCTGAGTAGCGGAACAGCCAGTTACACTGGACGCTACGACAATAGCCAGGCCAGCCAGCGACAATATTGTTCCCAGACCGGTAAAGATAATCGGAGGCAGCAGCGGCTTGGGATCAAAGAGCAGTACAATCACCTGAATGATCGCGAAGCCACCCAGGCAGACCAATCCCAGTCCAAATGAACCAATCTCCATCCCTTGCAGAGACGCAGCGGTCAATTGCAAGTTAATATAACTGGGTATCTGCCCTACTAGAAGAGCTGCAAGGAAAAAGAAGCCGGCGGCAAAGATCATGGCACGCGCCCATGACATTCGCTCAGGTGCCCCTTGTTGTTGTGTTTGTTGCATGGATCGCAATCCCTTTCAACATGTCGTTTACATCCATCATAACGACATGACCAGCGATCAAAGTAACACCAGGGCATCTCTTGCGAGATGCCGTTACCAATTTATTGAGTAATGATCAATTCAGCCAGCATCGCAGGATGGATGCGACAGTAGTAGTACACAGTGTGATCCGGGTTAAAACTGTAAGCAGCCGCAGGCACGGTGAACGTGAATTTATCACCGGTCTTCAGATACTTAGCTGGATCAGTACCAGAATCGAAAATCTGCGCTGCTGGCTTCGGAGAAGCCGTAGGATCATTGCCAGTAATAGCCGTAACAGTATGAGGCTGGTTGGTCGTGTTGACCCAGGTAATCGTCGTACCAACCTTCACCCTGATATTAATCGGACTAAAGCACGAAGGCGTACAGGCAGCCCCCGACGGGGGATTTATGATATTTAGCGTAACCGCCTTCTGTTTAGTGTCATCAACTGGAGCACCAAACTGTCCGGTCTTACCCAGTGTCACAGCGTTTTGATAGGCGGTAGGATCACTGTTCTGCAGATAGTCAACTAATCCATCAAAACCATTTTTTACAGTACTTCCATAGCCTTGTTTCTTCAGATACTGCTGATCGGCTGAGCGAATAAACTGAAACATATAAGTGAGTTGATTGGGATCCAGCGCACCACCATAATCCTGACTCATAGGAATCTGACTCGAATTAGCAGGCTTCTGAGCTTGAGGATTCCACTCGCCAGCAGCGATAAGGCGCGTAAGATCAAAATCACTCAACTGGTTCAAAGCGTTGATGGTGTAGCCATTGTACTTTACGTTGACGAGCTTGTTGTTGACGATGGCATAGCACTGAAACGTACAGTATTGGCCATAGAGTTGCATGCCGCTATTGATAGCCGTTACCTCTTGAGTATCCTTCTGGCTCGCTTCAAATCCCGTTTCTCTGATCCAGAAGATCGGGATCATAATCGAGACAAGAGCAAGCATAGCGAGCGCGCCATAGCCTGTCTTCTCTACGGCATTCGTGCGGGAATAGAATAAATATAGCAAGCCACTGGCAACGACCAGCAACACAATAATGCCCACGGCGGCCAGTCCAAAATCTACCATAAAACACTACCTTTTGATAGAAGCTTCAATGCTCCTCGACCTGTAAGAGCACGGACAGCGTTATCAACCCAAAGTTTGTATAGGCCCATAATGGTCGATAGCAGACTATCTCTCAAGATAAAGCACCTTCAGAGACAGTTGATACGAACATGTCCTCTCTATAAAAGAGAGACCACTCACGATGTGCAAATGCTCAGCGTCTCTAGCCGATCATGTGCACGCCACAGTTGGAGCAGGTATTATGCGTGTTGTTGGATCCGGGTGCGGTACCGTATTATTCAGAGTACTGGTATCCACCACCACATTATCTCCCTGGAAAGAAAGTGCGAACCGATCCGCGCTCCTTGGTGCAGGACCATCCAGATACTCACCATCCACGTTGTAGTGCGAACCATGGCATGGGCATTTGAAGCTTATGCATTCATCACGAAAAGCGTATGTGCAGCCCAGGTGAACGCAACGCTGATAAAGTGCAACCCAATACGTGCCATCGGCATCCTTTACAATCGTCTCCGATTGTAATTGATCAGCGAGATCAGTCCCTTTCAAGAGTATAGGCGTGTTAGCTGCCATATGAACTAGATACGTCTTTGCCTGCTGGTTATAATGGACTCCTGCTACGTTACTCTTGAAGTTAGCAGGTAGAGCAGCCGGAAAATCCGTCTTCTTCCCAACGGTAATAGCAGAGCCGAACTGACCTGCCAGGTTAGGATAGAGCATGTACAATGCACCAGCAACAGCTGCAGTAGTAGAGACGCCCCACACAGCGAGCATAGAACGGCGAATGAAACGCCGTCGTGACATGCGCTGCTGTGCAATCTCCGCAGCCTCAGCCCCGCCACCATGAAGCACTTCGTATTGCTGCGGAGTGATTGGTGGCCTATCGATATTATCTATACTCATAGCAATCGTTTCCTTGCCTAAAGGTCAAAGTATACCCCGGTATTCCAGGGCCATGTCCACAACCAACCTGGACCGCGGAAGAAGCTTCCGGCAAGCGTAATCACCGCCCAGAACACGACAAACATCGTGAATGTAACGATAGCCACCTTGCGATCCGCATAGGCACGGCTCGGATTGCGGTCTACGTATGGGAGCACGGCCAGGCCCACCAGTGTCAATCCAGGAATAAGCACACCTGCCGTAGTTGGTGCAAAGTAGTGCAGCAGTTCCTGCAATCCCAGGAAGTACCAGGGAGCTTTCGCCGGGTTTGGCGTCACATTCGGGTTAGCAGGCCCTTGCAATGGTGCATCGATCTGGAGAGACAGCAGTGTGACCATCACCATCACCACAGTAGCAGCAAAGAACTCGCGCACAAGCAGGTGGGGCCAGACGAAGACCGAGTCCTCCAGCGGCTTCTCCACACGGGTGATAGCTTCCTGCCGCACCACCGCCAGAGTACGATAACGTCGCTGTGTAGCAGCAGACTGCGTCTGTACCTGTGGTTCTTTCTGTTCAATTGACATATAAGTATCCTCTCAAGAGCGTCCTGGACGCCGTACTGGAACAGACATCCCTCTATGAACCGGTCGTCGTGCCAGCTACAGCGCGCTCACGCGACTCGCGGGCTTCCAATTCACGACGGGAGGGTGGTGGAGGACCGGCTTCACCGCCATCCTTACGGATACGCCAGAAGTGAACAGCCATCAACAAAGCACCTGCCAATGGGAGTAAGATCACGTGACCGACATAGAAACGTATCAACGTGGCCTGGCCGACCGCACCACCGCCAACCAGCACTTTGTAAACAGGATCACCCAGCAACGGGGTATAAGGCGCCAGATTGGTGCCGACGGTGATAGCCCAGATGGCGATCTGGTCCCAGGGAAGCAAGTAGCCAGTGAAGCTTAAGAACAACGTTACAAAGAACAGCAATACACCAACAACCCAGTTGAATTCACGTGGGGGCTTATATGCGCCGTGGTAGAAGACGCGGATCATATGCAGCGTCACAGAGACTACCATAAGGTGAGCAGCCCAACGATGCATATTGCGTACAAGGTTACCGAATGAGACAGCACTGTTCAATTGATTAATGTTCTGATAGGCCAGGCTGGTACTGGGAATGTAGTAGAACATAAGAAAGACACCAGTAATCGTCAGCAGCAGGAACAGGAAGAAGGAAATACCCCCCATACACCAGGTGTAGGTGATCTTCATCGCCTGACGACTGACTTTGACAGGGTGGAGATGCAGAAATACGTTCCCCATCATCACCAGAGATTGATTTAAGGGAGTGTCGGGATAGCCATGACGGAAGACAGAGCGCCAGACCTGGCTTTCGACGATCTTCTGCGTCGCCACATCAAGCAAGCTTTTGTTAGAAGTAGAGCCCACTTTGCCTCCTCAAAGGATCTAGACTTAATCGTGTTGGAAAAATATCATCGCAAAAAATTCTTGTGCCGTGTCGCAGATTATAGCATACATCTGTTCAAATCGGTACCCCTCCTGTTCAGGCCGGGACGGCACTCTCATGTACAGAGATGTGAAAACTCGTGCACCCTTTTGACAAGATTATAATGAATCGCATCGCCTAATTGGAAGAGGAACAGACGAAAATCACACTCTTGTCTAAAATGTGCATACAGTAACACATGTAGCTTACTCCCGATATCATACACGAGACATCAGGTACTTACCTGATTTTTCAGGAATGCACACCTGATTCAGGTGCATTATTGTTCATTTGACAGGAAACGTAGAGAACCTTTACAATTACAATTGTAAAGGAAAGTAGATAATTCAGCAAAGAGACCTTCACATGAATGATTCCAGCAACAGGTATAGGGAAGTTGTGCAGAACAACGGCTTACTCAGGCCATTCCTCAGAATACCTGTTTTCTATAGAGTTTTAATCGCCAACAGCGTGATCATTTTTGTAGGCGCAACAGGGGGCACCTGGTTAGCATCACAACTCAATACGCTGCCCTCCGCATCGACTATTCTGGTCGTTTTTGTCACTGTCGGCTGGTTAGTAAGTGTAGCCCTGAACTTTGTCGTGCTTCAAATTGCTTTTCGGCCCTTGATGGACCTGGGCAAGGTCATGAACCGTGTGCAATCAGGAGAACGTACGCTACGGGCTCCCCTCACCGGAGTGGATCCACAGGCTGATCAACTTGCTCGCACCTTCAATGTAATGTTGGAGACAATCGACGAAGCAAATCGCCTGCGTGCAACGCAGATTTTGAACGCAATGGAAGAAGAGCGCAAGCGCATTGCTCGTGAGCTCCATGATGAAACATCGCAGGTCCTTACCTCGCTGCTCATTAGCCTGGCCATTCTCGAAGAATCGATCACAACACCAGAGGCGCGTGCTCGTATCGGCGACACACGCAAACTGGCACATCAAACCCTGCGGGCCATCCGCAATTTGAGTATCGATCTGCGCCCCAGCGCTCTTGACGATCTAGGACTCCTACCAGCACTGCGCTGGTATGTCAAAGAATACCAACAGAAGTTTACCATCGAAGTTGATTTGCAAGCTACGGCTTTCAAAGAGCGTCTACCTGCTGAAATGGAGACCGCACTCTATCGCATTATCCAGGAATCTTTAACGAATGTAGCCAGGCACGCTCATGCACACAAAGTGAGTATTGCACTGAAAGAGGATGCAGACGCGGTTTATGCAACGATCAGCGATGATGGCATAGGGTTTGATGCTGAGCAATTGCAAAGGACGCCCGGACCAGGACAGGAACGTGGCTGGGGACTGGTGGGAATGCACGAACGGGCCAGTCTGCTTGACGGTTCATTGGTTATCGATTCCCAACCAGGTAGTGGGACAATCGTCCGCGTACGCATACCACGACCACTTCCGCTTTCCCCTACAAAAGAGCTTCCAGAAAAGCTTCCTGTATGAGCAAGTCGATGAGAAAAGATACTTCATGCATAAAAGAATATAGGATTATAAATCTATGAAGATACGAATTTTATTGGCTGACGATCATACAATCTTACGCGCCGGATTAAAAATGATGCTAAACGCGCAACCTGATATGGAAGTCATCGGGGAGGCCCAGGATGGTCGCCAGGCCATCCGTGAAGCACAGCGACTGCAACCAGATATTATTCTGATGGATATTACCATGCCCGATGTCAATGGAATTGAGGCAACGAAGCAGATTAAAAAAGCAATCCCCGATGTGAAGGTGCTGGTGCTAACCATGCATGAGCACGACGAGTATGTCTTCCAGGCATTGCGCGCTGGCGCATCAGGCTATATGTTAAAAGAGGCTGCAGACACCGAATTGATTACAGCATTGCATGTGATACAGAGTGGACAATTCTATCTCTCGCCAATGGCACAATCTGTGATGGTGGGAGACTACCTGCAGCGGGTACGTACAGGCGAAGAGAAAGATAGCTATAGCAGTCTCACAGAACGCGAGCGTGAGATCCTCAAGCTAGTGGCGGAAGGCTACACCAATAACCAGATTGCCGAACGCCTGGTCATCAGCCCCAAGACCGTAGACACACATCGCACTCATATTATGGACAAACTGAATCTGCACAGCCGCGCCGAACTCGTGAAATATGCCATGCGACGCGGCTTGCTGGAAGACTAGGGTGGTTAGAAGGTGGGCCTATGAAAGAAGAGAAGTACTACGGTTATCGTTCCTCATCGTCGTCTTCGAAGTCTGCACCATCGCTATTCTCTTCCGCAAAATATTCATCGCTATAGAAACCAACGTCCTTGCCAACATAGACGCTCACGAGAAAATCATCGCGTGGCATATCCGCTGACAGCACCAGGTCCTCATCAATCTGCTCAATCAGCTTGGTTAGATCAGCCTCTTCAAGCTCTCGCTCTAAGATCAATGTGCCGTGTACCGCCGTGGTGGTAAAGTGAATATCCACTGTACCCAGTCGATTGTTGCTTTGAAGGCTACTACCTTGCATAATGTAATAGCCTTCCGAGTAGGGTGTGCGAAAATGGCGTTCGAAATGAATATCATCCATAAGATCCGTTCTCCACGCAGCCAATTAGTTTTACTGCGCGCTCCTTTCTCCGTGTCGCCGTCTGTCTATATCCGTGCGCAAGTGAAAGTTATGCGTTTACATAATCTCCAATTGCACGTTCAAAACAAATGATCAGTCTGTGCCGTAATGCCGTGGATATTATACCACAGCGCCTCTTTCTGGTGATTACCGTGATTTGAACGGATACCGAGACAGTTAGCTGACCGATGCTATAAAGATGAAAAATTGTTTAGCGGGCTAATGAGTCAAGGCGAACAGGCTGATCCTTTTTGGCAGAGATGTTCGCCGCCTCTATCAGCATACTCAAGTCAATGGCAGCCTGTACATTCTCAGTAGCCATTGTACCATGCTGCATATGAGAGACCCATTGTTGGAAGGGCGAAGGTTGATCAGGCGGGATATCTTTCCATACGCTCCACGTATCGCTGGCAGGTTTTCCTGCCAGGGAGCTGCGAATCCGCAGCGTGGCATCTGGAGTCCCATACAGGAGACTTCCATCTGTACCATGAACCTCAATGGTAAAAGGAGAGAAATGATTGACGAAACTGGCTTCAGCAATCCCAAGCGCACCCTGCGGATAACGGAGAACCGCCACCACATTATCCTCTACAGGATGCTCCGTAATAGAACCAAAGCTGGCGCTAACACTCTCAGGCAGTCCCAGAAACAGTCTCGTCAAATACATTGGATGCGCACCCAGATCGATCATCACTCCACCAGCAGTCTGTTGTGGATCGAAAAAGGATGCAGGTAGCCATCCTGCGTGGGGATTCTGCTTTGTTCCGAGAGCACCATCATGAGTAAGGCGAGTCCTGACCTGTGTCAATTCACCAAGCAGCTTGCGATCGAGAATCGCTTTTATGGCAAGCGTCGAGCCAGAGTAGAGCCTTGGTAGAGAGACCATCAATGTCACACCAGTTGTCTTGACTGCCGCTACAATCTCGTTGCATTCGCGCAGAGTAGGCGCAAGCACTTTTTCTGTAAAGATATGTTTGCCAGCTCGTGCGGCGGCAACCATTACGGTGCGATGCATCGTTGTCGGAGCATCCACAATGACACCATCAACATCAGCATGGGCCAGCAAGTCGTCCAGGCGCTCGTAGAAAGGCACGCCAAACGCTTTTGCCTGGGCCAGTCCACGCTCAGGCATTTCATCCCAGATTGCAGCGATTGCAGTCCCACTATTTTCGAGTGCCTGCCGTGCATAATCAGGCGCATGAACATGCCAGAAACTGAGCAGAGCAACTCGGATTTTGCCTGCGCCCCTGGTCCCAGTTCGTAATGGAGAGGTGGTTTCGCTCGCAGCAAGACCAAATAGAAGAGGAGTCGTTATCACCAGCGTCGCTAATGCATCACGACGCGAAATAAGTTTGCCTCTAGCATTCTTTCTGCTCATAGCACTTCACCAATCATTTTTAAAAGCAAAAAGTATTACAAAAATCGCAGCGTTTTGCGCATAGGCGAGAAGAACTGATTCTCCCACTCTGTATAATTACCCTGAGGAGCTATTTCCACGATGGTGAAGACATGGTTCCCCTGGACCGTAGCCAGTATAGTGCCAGTATAATTCGCTCCGCTCTGTTGCAAATTCCCTTGCAATTGTTGCCATGTCTGCCCCGCAAAGGTAAGTGGCGCACCAGCTTTAGCCCCCCCCATACCAAGCTTTGTCGATTGTTGTTGTAACGCCTGATTGACATCACCACTGCCAGCATTAGCAACGACGATATGAACCTCTGCTGTATGGTTACTGGCATAGAATTGAACAGTAGACTTGTCAGGCTCAACTTGCTTTGTCCAACCATTCGGATATGACAGAGCTATGCCAAGATTTGTATCACTGAAGCTTAGTTGAGGCTGGGTGATAGGAGCAACGCTGAATGGCTGATAGGAAACATTCCAGATTCCAACACCACCGACCACAAGAACAACCAGCAATACAGCGGCAATTACGAAAGGGAAACGTCTACGAGGATGAGGTCCAACAGGTACAGATACTATGTTTTCCCGCTTCTGAGTTGCTGTAGCGGCTGATGCATTGCCATGCTCTTGAATTGGAGGAGGTGTGAACGGCGGTGGCGTAGGAGATGATACCGACATTGGCCGGGTTGGCATATCTTCAGTCGGACGCTCCCGAGCCACCGCCTGTTCAGGCGCTGAGAGATCCAGTGGACTGGTCGGTAACACTTCCACCCCTTGCTCTTCTGGTTTGGAGCGATCTATAGGAGCCGCTGTCATTGGCCGGGTTGGTAAGTCCTCAACTGCATGCACTTCCTTTGCTGGTAATGCTGGCACTCCGGGAACAAGTGACTTTTTTCGCGTTTCAGGCCTCGGCGTCTCTGGCAGTTTCTCCTGGATCTTTCCATCTTGAGTGCCAGATGTCTTCTCCACACGATCAGCGTCAAGTTGCTCAGATACACTTTTCTTCAGTTCACTCGGATCAAATCTTTGAGAATCAGGCCACACAGGTAGCGTATTTGGCGCAGGTCGACGTGTTGGGCGTGTCGGAGGTAAGTATGCTACCTGTTCGCGCAAAGCAGGCTTATTATCCTCCTGTTGCTTTGCAGGAAGGGGTGATAAAGAAGAAGCAGCATCGCTTTTCGACGCTGATAATGGCTGAGGACTAAAAGGATGAGAAGGAACAAGCATTCCACAATTATTACAGAACCGGGCATCATCTCTCGGCAATTCAGTTCCACAATATTTGCATGTTATAGCCACAAAAATATCTCCAGTATCTGGCTCAACCAGTGCATATAATGCTTTGTACAGTATCCTAAAAAGATTGTTCCGTCAAGTCGCCTGATTGGTCGTAGTACATATAGGTCTATATATTTATGTTGCGCCAAAGACACCACAGGAAGTAATATTTATCCTCCTATGGTGTCCGACAAGTTTGCTATACAAGGATCAAACCAATACAAACACAAGTTACTTCAGTCTTAACAACGCTTCGCGTTCGGCGGCTGTTTCGAGGACTTGTTGATTTTTGACAATCTCAACAAGTTTCTTGCGCCCTTTAGGACTCCCGATCATGAGCACCCCGACGAGCTTATTGTCACGGAAGAAGAGCTTACGATAGTTCTCATTGCCCTTCTCACCGGGTTCGCGCAGCGAAATCGCCGAGAGTTCAGGGTTGTTCGACTCGGCAGTACCAACGACAGCAATGTTCACATCAAAAAGCGGACTGGTATAGGTTGGCACATCCACATAGGCCTGGTGACCGCCAGCCATGTTGGCACCAACGATGCGTCCGTGGGCCATAGCATTGTCCCAGGTACCCATCGTGTGATGGCGATTAATGGTGGGATCAAAGAACTCCGCCACATCACCTGCTGCATATACACCCGGCACGTTGGTCTCCAGGTATTCATTGACCACTATACCGTTGCGTACTTCAACAGCCGTGTCGGTCAGAATCTCTGTATTGAGGGTAATACCCAGACCAATACCGATCATATCGGCCTGGATCTCGCGCCCCTTTTTGGTCTTCACATAGCTGGGCACGCCATTTTTGGGTACGACCTCTTCAACTTCGTCACCGTGGATGACATGGACACCAAACTTCTTAGCGATATTGTCAACAACCTCGCCCCCGTCAGGATCTAGAGAATTACGCAGCCAGTAAGGGCCACGCATGATCCAGGTTGTATCGAGCTTGCGTACAGCAAAACCATCGCAGAGTTCGTAAGAAATAAAGCTACCGCCATACGCCAGTGCTGTGCGCGACTCCAGCATGCGGGCAATGATCGTTTTGGTATCGTCGAGCGTGACAAAGTTATAAATATGCTGCGTATCTTTTGCCCCTGGCACGCGCAACGGATTTGCCCAGCCACCAGTCGCGATCAGCAAGGCATCATAGGGAAGATGTTGCCCCTTATCGGTCACCACGACGCGCTCATCCGTATCCACAGTAGCCACCATGGTTTCCGTCACCAGTTGAACATTTCTCTGTTCATGCCACGCAAAGTCGCGAATCATTACCTTTTGTTCGACAATCACGCCCTGTAAAAAACGCGGCAGAGAAACGCGATTGTAGAGTGGGTAGGGTTCATTGGTGAGTAGATGGATGCTGCAACTCGGATCATTCTTCCGCAGCGTCTCCGCAGCAGTCGTACCCGCCACACGTGCGTTGTCAAATAGATCTCTCCTTGTCTACGAACTCGTCCTTGACGGACATCAGCAATCCTCCAAATATCTCTAGAATCTTAGCATAGTTTCCAGGATAACGCTATAGCTCAGCTAAATTTATCCTTCGGCAAGCCGTGTCATCGTATGGGGAGGTCCAGTAAGTCGCCGATGAACTTGTACATGGCAGCCACAGAAACGATTGTACTAACCGTTTGATCACAAATCCAATTGTCTCTGGCAATACTCAAAGTATTAGCAATTCCGGGATGAATGACACTTACAATAGTCGCAATCACTGCTTTTTCTCGATCAAAGGGTTTCCAATGACCTTTATGGGTGGAATTTACGCTATCAAGAAACACTTCGGCACCTACTTTATGCTCAGGATAAACACAGTCGGCACATTCAACAAGAATAGAATCTAAGGTTCCTGTTTTCTCATTATCAGGTAAGACATAAACTCCTATCCGAGGTATCCCTTCTGAGGAAGTGTGATTAATAGCAATAGTCCCTGGTGTACTTGATATTGCTGGGAAAAAAGGTTGCAGTTTGTCCACATACTTTTTCACAACAACACCAGGCTGATAGTTATCGGCGTCTACAATTATCCCCAAAGCATGAATGTCATAGGTGTAAGAGGGATATAAAGTCATAAGATCAGAGAGGTTTTGTGGTAGCTCACTACCATGTCCTTGATATACAGCAACTGAATGAGTTCGAGAAGTAAAGAAGCGCGGCATATGCATGTGCTCATGATCATATAAATTATCTGTGTCCTTTCTCCGAGGAATAATATCCAGCCAGAATGTATCCAGGTTTTTCTTACTTCCTTTAAAGCTTTCTAAACCAAATGTTCGGAGCACTTTGCTAATAGCAGCCTGATCATTTGCACCTTCAGTAGCCAGAATAGCATGCTTCAACTCCATTATCTTACCTCTAGACCTAGCTCTTCACGTAATCGCGTAAGCAAGCCTTTATCCAGCCGCGTCATAATAGTTTGTTCTTTCTCTTGTTTAAGCCGATAAGCAACCAGATCAAAAGCCTCTCCATCACATACATCAATAATTGTATCAACAGCCTCAAGGCTATGGGTTGTAACAAAAAGTTGTATATTGTTTTGTACACAAGTATTAAAAAGCCATGTAAAACTTTTCTCTAGTGCTCCAGTATGTATAGACATCTCCAGCTCATCAACAAGCATCACACCGCCTCTTACCCCATTAATAGCTCCCGCTAATGTAAAAATACGTCGTAAACCATCACCAAATACGCTTAAGGGAGCCCGTTTCAGAGTATCGTGTTTTATAGAAATTGTCGGACGTTCTGCTGATCCAAGAATCATATCTACATCCTGAATACCGTTATCGAAGAACTGTAGCAGCTGAATGGCCTCAGATTTTGCCTCAGCATTAATAACATCAGTCCACAATTGAGAAGGAGTAATACTCAGCCTATGCGAGGACGGGTTTATTAGTTGAGCAGGAAGAATTGCAGAACCAGTTTTTCTGGATAATGACATAGGACGGTTACCTGAGAAAGTAAAAGTTTCTTCTAACTTATTACCAGTATCAAGAAAGGCAGAAACACTCACTTTTGTACCTTCTACCTCCCTATCTTCAAAAACCGTCTCTCCATCGCTAAACCTGGGAAATTTCACCTGGACAACCTCTGGCTCATAATGAGCTACAACCTTCTCCAAAAGAAATTTTCCTGATACAGAAAGCCCTATTTCGGGAACAAGGTTTGATAAAGAGCTATTACTAACTAAATTTTCCTGTGGAAATAGCCAGGCTATCCGTTCATTTATGCTCAAGCTGCTTGAGGCTCCTACCTCTCGTGAAGTTGCGATAGCAGACCATCTTCGCCAATTCAGAGGATCACAGAGCAGAAAGAGCGCTTCCAGCACACTTGTCTTTCCAGAATTATTATCCCCCACCAGAAGATTAATCTGGCCTAAATTCTCAAGCTTCAAATCTTGTAGGCCACGAAAGCGGTGAATAGTGAACTCATCAATATGCCTCACGGTAAATTTCTCCTCTTTCCTCAATGGGCCTTGCTTTGACACTACCATATATACCTCCTCTAACACCCGTTGCAGGCAAACTCTCTAACAACAGAGTCTTCCTTCACTAGCATTATCCTACTTTTCACAATGATTTACAAATTGTACCATGATAACTCGGCAACTGAGCAAAGAAGGCAAGGGCATGAGTATGCAGAGAAGAGGAATAGAAAAAAGTGGATACATCGCTCTAGCAAGGTGACGTATCCGCTTTTTTAGCGCATCTAACTGGTTACAGCTCTCGCACGTCCATGAGATGGCCGTAAGGCCGCTACGATCATAGCAACAATACTCAGGGCAAAGGAGACCAGGAACGCATTGTGCAAACCGCTCAGGAAGATAGCAAGGGCCGCCGGGAACTGGCTCATACCACCGCCATATATAAAGACCTGCATCATCGCCGCCATTGGCACCGCACTCAAAGCAAGTGGGAAGACGATAGCAATGCTCAACATCTGACCAGTATTGTTGAGCATATTGAGGATACCAGCAGCCGCACCACGCATATTCGTCGGGACAGAGCTCATGATGGCATTGGTATTGGGCGAGGCAAAGAAACCAGAACCACCGCCCATCAGCACCATGTAGAGCGCGAGCAACCAGTAAGGCGTCGTCGGTGACACAGTGGTGAGTCCGAACAGGCCGAGCGAGGAGATGGCGAGTCCGATCGGAGTGAGCAGACGTGAGCCAACAAAGTCAGAGAGACGTCCGCTTAAGGGACCAATAATCATGAAGGCCAGTCCGAAAGGTGTGAGCAGCAATCCAGCCCTTAGCGGATCCTGTCCATAAGGACCTTGCAGGAAGAAGATCAAGAGGAACAGCACAGCGCCACGCGCAATACCATTAAGCAGACCACTCAGGTTCGCCAGTGTAAAGAGACGATCTTTAAAGAGGCGCAACTGGACGATTGGCTCTTTGACGCGTGGCTCGATGAGCGCAAACAGAAGCAAGCTGATGATACCAATCACTAGAATAGCAATGGTCACAGGTTGAGGAAGCATAGGGAAAGCAATCATTGTCAAGGCAAGCAGGACACCAGTCAAACCAATTGTGAGCGTGACACAGCCAAACCAGTCGATGCGTTGCTTACGCTCAACCATGCTGCGTACAGGCTCGCGTAAACGCCAGATACCCCAGATTACACCGAATATTCCTAATGGAACATTAAAGAGGAAAACCCAGCGCCAGGAGACCTCCGTCAACAGGCCACCCACGATCGGTCCCAGCAAGAAGCCTGCTGCACCAGCAATCTGGTTGATGCCCAGGCCAAGTCCTACCTGCCCTTTGCGGAAGGCATCGGTGACGATAGCGGTACTGTTGGTGACCATAAGCGCACCCCCAACGCCCTGGATCACACGACCCAGGATAAGGTCGGCACCGTGAAACTGGGGTTGTGACAGACCAGCGATCAGAGAACCAAGCGAGAACATAACAAAACCACTATTGTAGAGGCGTTTACGTCCCCAGATATCAGCAAGCCGTCCGATGACAGGCGTCAGAACGGTCGTGATCAGGAGATATCCCATCAGTACCCACATTATAGTGAAAAAATTTATATGTAAATCCGTCAATATATTGGGAAGCGCAATGAGTAGAGCAGAGCCCTGAATAGAGGCCAGCAACGCGCCAACAGTCGTAACTGAAAGCGCTGTCCATTGATACCCATCATGACGCACAGCAACGTCTGCAGCAGGAGAGATACTCTGCTGTGCCTCTTCTGTAGAGAGACGAGAAGACGGTTTAGAAGACTGCATAAATACCCTTCCGTAGATACATTAGACTTCGCAACGTGCTCATAGCACCACAATTGTCATGCGCTATACCTCGATCAAATGACGCAACGCGGGTAGAGCAGCGGCAAGACTGGAACACTCATCCTCGCTTAACTGCTTCAGGCGACGCCGCAATGACGCACGCCGGGCACAATCAAACACAGCCACAACCATGCGACCACGTTCAGTTGGCTTTACCCATACCGTACGCCAGTCCACATCATCATGGCTGCGTACAACGTAACCTTGCACCAGCAAGCGTTTGACCATAGCCGTTACAGTAGATGGTGCGACCGCCAGATATTCCGCCAGTTCTTGCATCATGCAGCGCTCATGTTCAACGAGGACACGCAAGAGGGATATCTGCCCTGGAGTAGCTCGTAATTCAGCTACATCCCGCCAATTGGGAAAGTTTTCCAGTCCTTCTGGCTCGCTATCAAGCGGTACATCGGCCACCAGGCGCTGTAACACTTTAGGCACCACATCGAGCAGGGCCCTTGCCAGTTCAGCAGTCTCTTGCTCAGAACGCTCCGACATAGACACCCCTTATCACTTCGATTGTCTAAGTATATGATACCCTAAATAATTGGATTGGTAAAGGGTTTGCGTGTTTCATTATATATGAGAATATACCTGCTCAGATACGTTCTATGCTTCCCTCGGTCACCCTCCCATTAACATCGATGGAGAAGATACGAGAGTAAGGAGGATCGGGATAATGGCGGTGAGAGAAGATCAGGTAGAGGTAGCCGCTGCGCCTGGCCCAGTCGATATCGCGTGCGGAGGGATATGCTTCAGACCGGGGATGTGAATGGTAATAGATCATGTCACCGTCGTACGAGTCGATGTCGTTATAGATACGCACGATATCGACTTCACTGATAATCGAAAAATCATCCGGCTCTTCGGCAGCATTAGCCGTGGGATAGTTCTTGATGACTGTGCCGTCTTTGCTGCCGAGGGCCCCGCAGGCTTCGTTGGGATAGCCTGCCACGATATGGGCCAGCATCTCGTTATAGATTGAATCAGGAATACGCACAACAAAACTTGCTCCAGCTACCATAATACTTTTGCCTCTAACTCATCTTCAAGTTCACGCAGATCGCGGGTCCACAGGTCTTCGCTCAAGTATTTCCAGCCGCCATCAGCCAGGAGAGTGACGATCTTGCCGCGCTCCATGCTGGCAGCCACACGTAAGGCGGCATGCAGGGACGCGCCACAGGACGGTCCGGCGAAGATACCTTCCTGGTCCTTAAGCTGGCGCGTGCGGCGAATGGAGTCCATGGAGGAGACAAGGATCTTTCCATCGAGCTGCGAACCATCGAATACGGGTGGCACGAAGCCATCTTGCAGGCTGCGCAGACCTTGCACAGCTTCGCCCTGCATTGGTTCGGCGGCTACCACCTTGATAGCTGGATTGTATTCTTTCAGACGCCGCGCCGCCCCTGTTAGCGTGCCACCGGTGCCCAGGCCAGCTATGAAGACATCCAGATCGGGCAGATCGCGAATAATCTCGGGAGCCGTACCGTAATAGTGCGCATCTGGATTCGCCGGGTTGCCATACTGATAGAGCATAACATATTGCTCATTGCCAGCAGCCAGTTCTTTCGCCAGTCTAACAGCTCCATTGCTCCCTTGAGTGCCGTCGGAGAAGACAATCTTCGCGCCATACAATTCGAGCATCTGGCGACGTTCGCTGGTCACGTTATCGGGCATTACGGCGACAAACTGATAGCCTTTGATGCGCGCGATCATGGCCAGCGCGATTCCAGTATTGCCGCTGGTCGGTTCCAGAAGAATAGCTCCCGGCTTGAGACTACCATTTGCTTCGGCTTCTTCGATCATGCGTAAGGCGATGCGATCTTTGACGCTGCCAGTGGGATTCGCACCTTCCAATTTAGCATAAATCTCTACACCTGGACGAGGACTGAAACTCTTTAATTCTACCAGTGGAGTATTCCCAATCGTCTCCAGTATGCTGCCGTAGCGCATGATTTACTCCTGGCGTCCACCTGCCATCGCAGGCAACAGAATGATGGTATCGTTTGGACCAACACTGGTCTGTAATCCTTGCAGATAGCGTACATCCTGGTCATTGACATAGACATTAATAAAGCGACTCAGTTCCTGCTCTGGCTGAATCTGCTCTTTTAAGGTAGGATAGCGCAGATAGAGATCGAACAGCACTTCAGAAAGAGTACTCCCCTGCGCACTGACTTGTTTTGAGCCACCAGCGGAGGCACGCAGGACAGGTGCCAAACGAACGGTTGCCATGTATTTCAATTCTCCTTGTTTAAAAATCATGTTGACCCGTAGAGGCATGCCTTGCGTGTGCCGGATGTCCCCACAGAGGAGCCGTTCCCCTCGATGACACACCCGAGGCACACGCAAGGCATGCCTCTACGGGAACAATCGCCCATATATATTAGCGGGCAGGGACGGCACAGACATCGGCATAGGTCGGCAGGTCTTCAGGATGGGCATGCTCGCCACAGGCCGGACAGTTGGGATCGCGATAGAGGCGCAGTTCGTTGAACTCGCCGACCAGCGCATCATAGGTCATCAGACGGCCAACCAGTGGATCGCCGATATCCAGCAACAATTTGATCGTCTCGGTTGCCTGTAATATACCAATGATACCGGGCAGGACACCAAGCACACCAGCTTCAGCACAGCTTGGTGCCAGAGCAGGAGGCGGTGGCTCGGGATAGAGGCAGCGATAGCACGGTCCATCATACGGCTTGAAGACTGTCAACTGGCCCTCAAAGCGGAAGACACTGCCATGCACAACGGGCTTGTTCGCCAGGATAGCGGCATCGTTGAGCAGATAGCGTGTGGGGAAGTTGTCAGTGCCATCAATGATAACGTCGTAGTCGGCGATGATGCGCCCGACGTTCTCTTCATCCAGACGTTCGATATAGGTTATGACGTTGACATCCGGGTTCAAAGCAGTGATGGTTTCACGCGCTGACTCGGCTTTGTACTGTCCAATACGCTCGGTATTGTGCAAGATCTGGCGCTGGAGATTGCTATCATCAACAACGTCAGCATCGATAATACCCAGGGTCCCAACACCAGCAGCGGCAAGATAGTAAGCGGCAGGCGAACCCAGCCCTCCGGCACCGATCAGCAGGACGCGCGAGTCGAGCAGTTTGAACTGGCCTTGCTCACCTACTTCGGGGATAAGCGTGTGACGACTGTAGCGCCGGGCCTGAGCAGCACTCATTGTGCGTGGCTGCATAAAATTATAGCCACTAGCCTTCCACTGGCCGAAACCACCAGCCATCGATACAACATCGTTATAGCCCATCTGCTGTAAAGTACTTCCAGCCATGAGTGAACGCACGCCACCAGCGCAATATAGCACAACCTTCTTAGACTTGTCGGGCACAGCCTCTTCTATCTGCAATTCGAGGTAGCCGCGCGGGACATGAATCGCACCGGGGATATGACCTTCATTCCACTCATTCTTCTCACGCACATCGACCAGGACGAGATCCTGATCGTCTGCACGGCTCTCCTGCTTCTGCTCAAGAGCATCGTGCACCCGGCTTGCCGACCATTCCGGTACCCGCTTGCGTGCCTGTCGCAGAATCTCACGGGATGCATCACCCATGTTTGATCACCTCTGTTACTTGAGTAAGTAAATCAATTTAGTTTCGATACGAACTAACAAAAGCTTACCATTTACGTTTTTTGCTTGTCAAGGAAAGTTCAGCGGGGCGTCTTCGTTAGAAGACGTTTGTAATTGTTAACAAGGGTCACGTACTAATTATTCCAACGATCCTGCTAGCTGGCGTTCAATATATGCTAGCTTGTCTGGATTCAAAACTGTATGCATCTCTTGTATATGCTGTTCATCCGCATTCTCAAATGTGAGAACGAGTGTCAACTTCTCCTTTTCCCATATCAGGAGCGCCAGATTTCCATTCACCTCCTCAACCGTCACCGAGATGCTAACTTGCCTTTGCGTTATCTTCCTGGCAACCCCAGTACACAGACGAGCCACCGCTTCCCGTCCAAAAATAGGTCGTAGCGCCGCCGAGACCTTGCCGCCTCCATCCGACCAGGATGTGACATCCTGCGCCAGCATCTCTGTCAGCGCTGGAAGATCCCCCGACTGGCTCGCGGCAAGAAAGCGCGTAATCAGTTGCCGCTGTGCTGTTGGGGAAGGCGTAAAGCGCGGACGATGCTCTGCCACGTGCTGCTTAGCGCGGTGAAAGAGTTGGCGACAATTGGCCGTACTTTTGCCGATAATCTGCGCAATCTCCTCAAAAGGATAATCGAAGACCTGGTGCAAGAGAAATACGGCCCGCTCAGGCGGAGTCAATGTTTCGAGCAGCACGAGAAATGCCAGCGATATAGACTCACGCTGCTCCAGTGATTCGCCCGGCAAAAGTTGAACATCCGTCGTAAGCACGGGCTCAGGCAACCACACTCCGACATACTGCTCACGTTCGACACGCGCCGATTTGAGATAATCGAGGCACAGACGAGTTACGATCGTGCTGAGATAAGATTTAAGTGAGTGAATATCATTTTGCGATGCAGCCCGATAGCAGTGGACGGTAGCTTTCAAAATCATCCATGACGAACTCCTTTCATCAGGTCTCGTGCCTCATTTACACATATTTTAGTACTTCTCCGCACGATGAACAAGGCATGCCGCTACAGGAATACACATGTCACATTATAACCATCTTACTCGTCCCCTTTACGTCCCGCAACTACAACAGGATCGAACATAGAAAAAGAACAATGGAGGAGTATATGAAGAAAGTTCTTGTCACCGGCGGTACTGGCACGCTAGGCAGCCGGGTCGTGAAGAAACTCATCACAATGGGCTATACCCCAAAGGTTATGAGTCGTAATCGTCAGCCCACCCACTTGCTCGCTGACACCGAATGGGTTCAGGTAGATCTAGACACTGGACAGGGCCTTGTCGAAGCGGTACATGACATTGACGTGATTGTGCACGCAGCATCCAATCCCTTCCATCCGCAGAAGACTGATACAGTTGGAACAAAGCTTTTGCTTGAAGCGGCCCGCAACGGCGGAGTAGACCACATTGCCTACATTTCTATTGTTGGTATCGACCGCATTCCTTTTCCTTATTACCAGCAGAAGCTTGCTGCCGAGGAGATGATCAAGAGTAGTGGCATCCCCTGGTCCATTCTCCGCGCCACACAGTTTCATCCCTTCATTGACCTGCTCCTCAATGCAGCGACGAAACTTCCTCTGGTTGCAATACTACCCACTGATTTCAAATTCCAACCGATAGATGTAAATGAGGTCGTCGC
>WNGE01002018.1_pt1 | contig 25278 bp, 23 predicted proteins | sample 5400651 | NCBI WGS metagenome assembly WNGE01 (sample SAMN13153370, study PRJNA577476) | soil metagenome | isolation source: 60 cm soil or saprolite under grassland replicate 2 | place: USA:California | collected 2016-06-15 | reverse complement strand
CACCCAGCGGCACACCCGCTGCGGCCGGCCCAACTGCGGCTGCCACGCCGACCCGCCCCGCCTGCACGGCCCCTACTGGCAGTGGACCCGCAAGGTCGCCGCCAAGACCGTCTGCCGCTGGCTCAGCGCCGGCCAGCACCACGACTACCAGGCCTGGATCGACAACGACCGCCGCCTGCGCGAACTCCTCGCCCGGCTCGAAGCACTCGGCGCCGCCGCCTTCGAAGCCGACCCCCGCCGGGAACGCCAGCCAGCCCGCCGGCCCAGGACCCGGCCGGGCCAGCCGCCAGAACCGGAACAACGACCTCCGGATCGCGTGGATGGCGGCCGCTTAACCTGTGGGCATCCCTCCACCCAGACCCCGTTTACCCAGCTCAGGACCAAACGTGAAGACCTCTCCAGCTCAAAGAAATAATTCGAACGCCCAGAACGGCCCATGGGGGCCATTCCGGGGGCCAACTTCAAGCCTCATAGAGCCACGCAGAGCCACGAGGGCATCGGTGTCCTGTCCCATCCAATCTGAGTTAGGCGTCATAGACCCGAGTCATTAGCTCGTTGGTCCCGCCAAGGTGAGTCACTGGTTCCAGCCGTTGCTGCCACAGCATCCCCGGACCTGCCCGGGGACCAGGCGGACCGGTGGTGGCGATCACCTCTACCTCGATGACGCGAACTGCGCCGTGACTCATGTCAGCGGGACATCCCAGTCTCGTGAACCGTCCCGCCAACATGAATCACGCCTGCTCATCCCAGCTCGCGATGACTCACATTGGATGGGATCGGACAATCGGCCTGCCTCCTCCTGTCCTGTCTCATCCAGCCTGAGTCAGGCGTCGTGGATCTGAGTTATAAGCTCGTTGGTTCCGTTGACCTGAGTCATCGGCGCCCGCGGCTCGGTCTTGGACGCTATAGGCGCATCTGTGCCTGTGATGGTTTCATCTGGCTCGGCCCGGCGATCGGCTGGTGTCTTGATTCGGCGCCGCCCGTGCTGCCTCATCTCGGATGGCGTTGCCGGAAGCCGTGAGCTGTCGCGCGCCGGTTGGATGAGATCCGCGTGATTGCGTGATCGGCCGGTGCCGGCCCGGGCTGCCTGGCGGCGGCCGGGGTGGATCCCCGGCCGCCGCCGTCTGGTTACTGGGCCGCGTAGAAGACGACGTGCTCAGACTTGATCTTGCTGCCCTCGTCGAGGAGGTAGAGCCGGGAGCCGGGCAGGGTCACCTTCCCGGCGCCGAAGTCGGCCTCGACGGTCAGCATGATCAGTGCGTTGCGGTCATCGCCGGTGCTGGCGATGATGCGGGCACTGCCGGGCACGACGGCCTGGGCGAACTGGATCAAGCCGGTCATGTAATCATCGGCGCCGGTCAGGTCGGTAGGCGGCGGGAACGCCATGGTGGTGATCGCGGTGACGTGCACGTCCTGTGCCAGGCCGGTGCGGGCCGCGTCGTAGTCGTGGTTGCTCCAGGCTTCGACGTGCGCGCGGGCAACAGTGACGGCCTGGGATTCGCGCGGTGCGGGCATCTTGATTCTCCTGTCGGTTGCGGTACCTGATGTACTGCTGATGGAGACGGCGCCGGGCTGGCGATACTGGGCGGCTGCTGCCCGCCCAGTTCGGTACCGCGCGATCGTCTGTACTGGACCGGATCGGAGGCTGTACGGTGACGACCGATCTGCTTGACCGGGCCCAGGCCGGCGATGCCGACGCGTTCGCCCGGCTTGTCGGCCCGTACCGGCGTGAACTGCAGGTGCACTGCTACCGGATGCTCGGGTCGGTAGCGGACGCCGAGGACGCGCTGCAGGAGACCTTGCTGTCGGCCTGGCAGGGCCTGCCCGCCTTCGAGGGGCGCGCGTCGATCCGGACCTGGCTGTACCGGGTAGCCACCAGCCGGTGCATCGACGCGCTGCGGTCCGGCCGCCGCCGCCCGGTGCCGGTCACCCCGCCGCCGGAAGGGCTGATGCCGCCGGAGCCGACCCGGCTCGGCGAGGTGCCGTGGCTGGAGCCCTACCCAGATGCCCTGCTCACCGGCATCGCGGACAGCGCGCCCGGCCCGGAAACCAGGTATGAGTCACGGGAGGCGATCTCGCTCGCCTTCATCACCGCCCTGCAACTGCTGCCGCCACGGCAGCGGGCAGCGGTGCTGCTCCGCGACGTACTCGGCTTCCGCGCCAGCGAGGCCGCCCGCATCCTGGACGTCACCCAGGAGTCGGTCACCAGCGCGCTCAAGCGCGCCCGCGCGGCGCTCGAACGGCACCGGCCCTCAGCGCAGCTTCCTGCGCCGCCGCCCGGCTCGCCCGCCGAGCGCGAACTCGTGGAACGGCTGACCGCGGCGTTCGAGTCGGCCGACGTGGATGCCATCATCGCGATCATGACCGAGGATGCCTGGCTGACCATGCCGCCGCTGCCGCTGGAGTACCAGGGCCGCAAGCTCGCCGCCGAGTTCCTGACCGCCACAGCGTTCCGGCCTGGCTGGACCGCCCGGCTCATCCCGGCCAGGGCGAACGGCCAGCCCGCGTTCGGCTTCTACGTCCGCGACCCGGACACCGGCAGCTATTACACGGTCGGGCTGATGGTCCTGACCCTGTCCGGCGCCCAGGTCTCGGCGATGACACGCTTCGATCCCGCTGTCCTGCCCAGATTCGGGCTCCCGCCATCCCTCAGCAGCTGAGCCTGGCGTGTATCTGCTCCAGCATCGCGGGAAGCGCCATGATCTCGCCGCGCCGGGCCCGGCCCCTTCCCGGGCTCAGGCTGACTGAACTGACCATAATCATCAGATGGTGGATGCGTGTGACGCTCAGACTGGCCATGACTACAGGGTGCCGAAAGGGGCGATCAAGATCAGAAACAAATGTCTCTGTCCGGTCCGGCCGAAGGTTGCGAAGTCCAGGATTAGGTTGCGAGTGATCTTGGGAAGTCCAGAGTTACCTTGCGAGATCGGGAGACCAGTCGACGATGGGGGGCGGCCGGACCTGCGAGGCCGGTGACCAGTGGGAGACTCCGGTGATCGTTGACCGCGGTCCGGGTCACGTCCGCTGCGGCAACCATCCCGAAGAGTGGCGCGTCTACCACGAGAGCGTCGCTGCCGTCCGCGCCTGCTACGCGATTTTGGAGGACATGGCTCGCGAGCAGCAGGCAGAGATCTACGCCGAGGACGCCTGGCTTCGAGCCGCGGAGAACCGATGGGATCCCGACGAGGACCGGGAGCGGATGGCGGAGGCGCTCGGCTACGGCCCGCCTCCCGGCTACTGACCATCCGGAGGTAGAGACAGAGGCCGAGCGTGCGGTTTGCCCGTTCCGCCGCTCGGCTTCTAAGAACGGAAAACGGGCGAGAGGTGAACCATGAACCTTGCAAGGAGGCTGCTCTCCGGAGCCGCTCTCGCCGGGCTGCTGCTCTCCGGGGTGGTGGTCGCCGAGGGATCGGCCAGCGCAGCGACCACTCCGGTGGTCTACGCCGCCCACGCTGACGGGTGGCACGCGTACCGGAAGCCCGGCTCGTTCTACTTCGGGAACGGCGGAGCTCCCTACTTCACCAACCTGACCTGGAAGTCGTGGGGTGCCAACAGCGCCTGGGGCACTGGCAAGCTGTGGATCCACAAGAGCTGCACTCCGAGCTACAAGTGCGGCTTCACCTCCCGCTGGGTGGGCGTCTACCTCAGCCTCCCGAGGTACCACGGGTCGACCCGCTACTACGACAAGATGTCCGTCGAGCTCTCGGTCAGCGGCAAGCTGAAGTGGGAGGTCGGTTACTTCACCGCTCCGAAGGGCCTCACCTCCTACTGGAAGTTCCCTCTGATCTGGCCCTACTTGTGAGGCACGTCAAGGCTCTGGCTATCACAGTCAGAGCTCTAACCGCCCGGATGCCCTCCGGGGTGCGGGGTGCGCCCGAGGCGCGGTACGCCGGGCTCGGCGGCGGCGACGGCGACGGCCGCGACGATCAGGGCGGCGATCCGGTCGCCGCCGCGGGCAACTGCTGGGCCTGACCGTGGCTAGCTCATCTGGCCGTAGCGAGCGGGGCGGGCGCGCTCGGCCAGGCCCAGGCAATGATCGCCGAAATTGCAACCTAAATCTGGACGCCAGTCCACCTGGCCGTCCAGGCTCACCCTGCGAAACCCAGCTCAGAGAGCGGCGTCCTCGCAACCTTCACCTGGATAGGACAGTCTCTGTTTCAAGTGAAGGCTTCGCTGTCCGCGTGAACCTTGCGACCAATCTTTCGTCGTTCAGCTGAAAGTTTCGTGTCGCTGCCCGGGGTGCTGGTCTGCGGCCTGCGGCTGCGCAGGATCGTCGCTAACATCACGGTGAGCGACGTGTAGGGGGTGCGGACTGGGGATGCCGGAGGACGAGTCCGGGGCGAGCGGGTATGCGAGCGCGTACTCCACTGGTGGCGGCGGCGTTGTGCTGGAGCACGCCTATGGTGGCGCCTTGCTGGCCGAATTGCTGCTGGGCGGCCCCGTCACTGGGCTCGGCAGCGATGTGACCCCGATGCGGATCGGGTTCCAGCAGAGCGCTCACAGCCCGGTGGATGACCTGATGGTCGCCGGGGAAGGGCCGGGAGGCCAGCGGACGCTGTTCATCGGTGTCCGCCGACGGCCCAGCATCGGCGCAAGTCAGAAGCCGTTCGTCAAGCTGATGGTGGACTACCTCCGGGTAATCCGCGATCACGGGGCTGAGCTGGAGGCAGATTCGTGGCGGCTGGGGCTGGCTGTGGAGGCCCCGCACACGCCGACAGACGACATCAAGACCCTGGCGCACTTCGCCCGCCGTCAGCCGCAGGCCGGCCTGTTCCGCGCTGCGGTCCAGGCTCCCCGCGCTACCACGAGCCGGGTGCGAGCGAGGCTCGGCAAGGTCGATGAAGTCGTGGCCGCCGCGGTGGAGGAGGCGAAGGAGGCCGGGATCACCCTTGCCGATGAGGGCGCTGATGATGACCTGTCGTGGCGGCTGCTGAGGTACCTGCGCGTTCTGGACCTGCGGCTAGAAGGAGACGACGCGGCAGGCAGGACGAGCCTTGTCGCCCGGCTCGTTCCGCTTGCCGGGGACGCCGCTGCTGCTGATGACCTTCGGCGTCGGCTCTACGAGCTGTCGGCTGGGTATGCCGTCGGCTCGGCCGTGGTCACCGAGGAGATGCTGCGACGCGACCTGTCGGGAGTCATCCGGGTAGCGGCATCACCGGCCTACCGTGCCTCGTGGGAGGTCCTGGAATCGCTGGAAGATTCCCTCAACAGCCGGACCCGCCGATCCCTGGCAGCCCGCAGGGTCGGCGCGGCGGCAGGTGCCGACCAGTTCGTCGTCGATCGGAGCGACATCCGCGTCGGCCTTGTCGAGGCAATGGGCGCTGCTGGCCGGGACGCCGGACAGCTGGTAGTACACGGGGAGCCGGGTGCGGGCAAGTCAGCCGCGGTACTGACCGCGGTCGAGGAGATCCGCCGCGCTGGCGGGGCGGTGGTCGCGCTGAGCCTGCGGGACCTTCCGCTCCCCTCGGGGCTGGCTGTGACCCAGTTCCTGCAAGCCCCGCCGCGTGCCGTCTTCGCTGCCACCGCGGCCGCTCCCGTCCGGCTGGTGGTCCTAGACGGCGCCGAGGCCGCACAGGAGACCGGCCCCGGACTGCTTCATGATCTGGCCCGGGCAGCCTCGCAGGCCGGACTTGGGTTGGTGGCCGTAACGCGTGACGATGCCCGCGAGACTGTCACCGAAACCCTGGCCGGTGCCCGCAGGGAAGGGGCGGGTGATACGCCGCCAGGCCCTACCGAACTGGAAGTCCCACCACTCGGTAACGACGAGGTCAGCCGGATCCGCCAAGCGTTCGCTGAGCTTGACCGGCTGGCTGCCGACGAGCGCTCGGCGTGGCTGCTGCGCCGTGTCGGCATCATCGATGTCCTGCTGCGCGGCGATGCGGTTGCCTCGCTGCCTGACGGGTCCCTGTCGGAAGCTGACGTGTTCGCCGCTGTCTGGCATGCGTGGATCCGGAACCGTGAGCAGCCCTCACCCGGCGGAGCGACCCCTGACGGGCGGGACGAGGCAATGATCGGCCTGGCGCGGCGGTACCTGGCAGGCACCGGTATTCCTGGGATACCGGTGACGGCTGACCCTCGCGCCTTGGCGTCGCTGAGGTCGGATGGCCTGCTGCTGCCCGCCGGGCCGCGCTTCGCGTTCCGGCGAGGCGATGAGTTCTCCAGTGACATGGTGCGTGACTTCGCGCTGGCCGTGCTGTTCGCCCGTGACGGGTTCGATGTCCTGCGGCAGGCCGGGGCTCCCCGGTGGGCGCTGCGGGCAGTCCGGATGGCCTGCCAGGGCACACTGATCGGTTCCCGGCCCGACAGTCCTATTGCACGGCGCATGAGGGACCTGCAGCGGGAGCTCGACACTTTGGCCGCCGAGTCCGGCGATCGCTGGGCCGACCTGCCGTGGGAGGCCGCCCTGACCGCAGGCACCGCCGAGAGCGTCATACGGGAATGCGCTCATGATCTCCTTCAGCCAGGCGGCGCCCTTCTGGACCGCATCTTGCGGCTGATAACCCAGCGGTTCAGCCACGAAGGAACCGCCGATCCCGCTATCGCCGCCCCGGTCGTCACGTTCCTGATCGAGCACGCGGCACAGGTGGAGACAGCCCGTTACCGGCTCGCCGAGGAGGCCGGCAAGCTGATCGCCTCGTGGCTGCGCGCCATCAGGCGGGCCGAGATGGCAGGCAAGACGATCGAGCACTGGCGCCCCATGCGGACCCGCGTGCGGGACTACCTGCTGCAGCCCGACAGCGCCGACTACGAGGTCACGGTGGAGTGCCTGGCCCTGCTTGGCACTGATACCGATGCGCGTGTGACGAACTGTCTACGGGAGGTTGCGGCCAGGCATCCGAACCGGCTCGCCGCCTGCGTCGAGCTGTTCGATCCCACGATGAGCCTGGCGGCAACGGACCTGGACCTGCTGTTTGAGCTGACCGAGGCCTACTACATCGAAGATCCCGCCGCCTCCGGGATCGGCTGGCTCGACACGGGGATCCGCCGCCACCAGCACACGGGACATATCGGCGTTCCCTTCGCGGACTGGAGGTTCGGCCCGTTCTGGCGGCTCATCCCGGCCGCGCCGGACCGCGCGCTTGCCCTGATCAACCGGATGCTCGACCACGCCGCGAACTGGCGCGTCAGCCCGCACCGCCAGATTCCTGCCCGCCCCAACCGGGCAGGCAGCGAACCGCAAGACACTAGCGCCGTCCCCGGAGTCCAGCTTGACATTCCCGGCATCGGCAGCAGGTACTTCGCTGGTGACGAGCACGTGTGGGCGTGGTACCGAGGCACCGCCGTCGGCCCGTACCCGTGCATGAGTGCTCTGCTGGCCGTCGAGAGGGTCGCCGACCAGTGGCTCCAGGCAGGAACACCGCTGCCCGGCCTGATAACGGCGCTGCTGCGCGATGCACATAACCTTGCCATGCCCGGCCTCATCGTGGGCCTTGTGATCCGCCACGCCGAGCAGGTCGCTGGCGAAACTGATCCGTTCCTGGCTAGTCCCGACGTCTGGAGGCTTGAGTCCGCCAGGGCCACCCTGGAGGCAGGCGTTCACGCGCAAGGGCGTGATGATCCCAGCATTCCGGGCAGCGACCGACGGAGCTGGACCATGGTCAACCTGGCCGGATGCCTCGTCTTCAACGCCATGAACCGCAGCGATCAAGACCGCGTAGATGCGCTCCGCACGACAGGCAGCGCGCTGGTCGCGGCTGCCGCAGGGTCCGCCGGGCAAGACAGAGGCCCTGATGACGAACCGTCAGTCGGAGCGCCCGAAACCACAGGCGCTGATTCGGGAGATGACAGCCCTTTTCTGGCCGTCGTCCGGCGCTGGGCAAGCATGCTCGACGCTGACAACTACACAGTCAGGCACGACGACGGGAACGTGGTCTGGGAATGGCAGCCTCCCGCCGATATCGAGGCCGCGATGGCCCAAAGCCGCAGCGACCTCGAACGCCGCAACCAGGCATACCGGCTCATCGGCGCGTACTCCCTGCGCCCGGACCCGCCGTACCTGGCCGCACCGCCGCCCCTCCCACCGGCACAGACCCTCATCGCTGACACCCAGACGGCACGCAGCCTCGTCGAACAGCCGCCTGGACTAGGACCAGAGCCTCTCGATGCCGCCACGGCAGTCGCCGCAGCCCTGCTCCGAGCCGCGGTCCAGAAGCCCGGCTCGATAACAACGGACGATCTCGAGTGGGCAGCCGTCACCGTCGCGGGACTGCTGTTTCATCCCCCGGATGCACCGGGAGCGTTCGAGGGCACCAGGTTTCTCCTCGGCGCAGGCCGGTCCGCGGCGAGCGCGGCAGCATCCCTGCTCATGCCCGCGCTCACCGAACCCGGTGATGCCCCGGCGCTTCTCGATGACGAAGACCTGGCGGCGCTTCCCGAGATCCTGGCCACCGCAACCGCCAGCCCGTCCACCGAGGTCCGGATGATCCTGGCCAGAACCCTGCGGCCGGTATGGACCGCGCCATGCGGGCCGGGAGCGAGCGGCAGTGACCGGTGCCGCCACGCCATTGCCTGGGCTGCCGTCGAAGCCGGCGCTCGTGATGTCGCACTAGGTCCCCTGGAGACCCCGGCAGGGCAACGAGGACACCGGCAGCTTGACGGCCCCCTGACACCAGCGCTTGCCGGATGCCCGGCAGGCGACCTGATGCTCAACCTACTGGCCCCGCCCCTCATCGCCGCGTGCGACGCCGCGCGCAGCAGCAACTGCATCGCACCCGTGGCACGGGACATCCGGGACAGCCTGCTCGACGCATACACCCGCACGGCCGTCCTCTGGGGCGAGGAAGGCTACGACCACCGCAACGAGGACCAGTACGCGGTCGCCGAAGCCCTGCTTACCGCAGCCGCAGCAGAGCCCGGGCTGCTGACCACGTTCATCACGAACATCGCTGACCAGGCGAGAGCGCTCTCAGAAACTCTCAGGGCCATGACAGTGGCAGCCACCTACTCCGCCAGTGTCCGCGCAGCCCTCAGGAGCACCTGGCCCGCCATCATGACCTCAGTCCTTGACACAGTCGACGCAGGCGCGCGCGGATTCAGCGATCACCACTGGGGCGAGGACGCCATCGCCGAGATGATCCCAAGCCCCTCACCGACAATCGGGGACACCGACCCGGAAGCCACCATCAGCGCTGCCCGCGATGGCTGGCCCACCCCGCCCGAGCTAGCCAGCCAGATCGAGCGGCTACTACCCCACGCCGCCGGTTACTGGCATGCCGCAGACAACCTGATCAGCCTGCTGAAGACCATGCCGCTGGCCGACCAGGCCCGCACAGGACTGCCATGGGTCCACCAGATCATCACAAGCCGCGGAAAAATTCCCGGAATGGGCACTTGGCTGACCGTCGACTGGCTCCGCTCACTTAGCGATGGACACGCCGTCAATGACGAAACACAGCCCCTGTATGACGCACTCGTCGACGCGCTTGCCGCCGAAAGCTACCGAGGAGCCGTCGAACTGCAACGGCAGGGGGAATGAGGCTTGCCACGGCCTGATACGGGCGGACCACAATTACACGTGGACCCGGTCAGCGAGCCTGGCTACGGCGTAGCACAAGGCAGGTGCCTTCAGCGCCCAGGTAAGGTAGGCGAGCTTGTCTGCGTGCGTAGAGGTGCAGGCTGAACAGTAGGCGGGTCTCGACGACCGTCAGCTGAGCTAAGCCTGCCTCGAGTATCCCTGATGGAATGGCCTGTGTCACTGTGACGCCTGAGGCATGTGAGCTAACGCGGATTTCCGCGCTCGATAATTGAGCCTCCATGGCGGTTGTACTGGCGAGCGAACCGGTGATGGATGGCGGGGGATGACGTGCGGAGATGCGACTTACCAGGTTCATGAGGGGACAGCACCTGGCGGCTGATATCACTATTCCGGTGCAGATCAGGCAGAAGTGTTATGAAGCGGTTATGTGAGGGGTATCGGCCTGATCGTCCCGTTCCGGGCCGGCTGAACAGGATGATCGGGCTGATACGGGGCTAACATGCCGTGTCCGGGCCTGCGGCCGTCCCCATGGCGGTTCTGGTAGACCGGGCCCGTGGCAGCGGATCCGGCCCCCGGCGCGGAGTACTTCACCGCCCCGCGGCACCCGAACCAGCGGCGGTATGAGGCGCTGCGCGCCTACTTCACCGAGGGCCTGACCGTGGCCGAGGCCGGCGCCCGGGCCGGCTACACCCGCTCCAGCATGGCCAGCCTGCTGCGCAACTTCCGCGCCGGGCGGCTGGAGCTGTTCGCCCCGCCCGGCAAGCCCGGCCCCAAGACCGCTCCGGCCAAGGACCGCGCCCGCGCCCGCGTGCTGGAGCTGCGCCGGGCGGGCCTGTCGGTCTATGAGATCAGCTCCCGGCTGCGCGCCGAGGGGACCCCGCTCAACCGCACCGGGGTCGGGCAGATCCTCGCCGAGGAGGGATTCGGCCGGCTGCTGCGCGGCCCCGCGCCCGAGGCCAGCGCCAGCCCGGCCACCGCCGGGCGGGACACCCGGCTGCCCCGGGCCGCGGTCCTCGATTTCGCCGCCTTCCCGGCCCGCGCCGAGACCAGGCTCGCCGGGCTGCTGCTGGCCGTCCCCGACCTGGTCACCTGGAGCTGCCTGCCCTGATCACGGCGGCCGGCTACCCGGGCACCTCGGTCATCCCGGCCACCTCGTGGCTGCTGTCGCTGCTGGCGCTGAAGCTGACCGGCACCCGCCGGGTGTCCCACGTCGATGACCTGATCGGCGACCCGGCCAGCGCCTTGTTCGCCGGGCTGGCGATCTTGCCGAAGAAATCCGCGCTCACCGATTACTCCTACCGGCTCGCCCACGACCACCAGCGGAAATTCCTCGCCGCCCTGGACACCAAGATGATCAGCGCCGGGCTGGCCACCGCGAGCGAGGCGATCTTCGACCTGGACTTCCACGCCGTCATGCACTGGGGCCACGACCCGGTGCTGGAAAAGCACTACGTGCCCGCCCGCTCCCAGCGGGCCCGCTCAGTGCTGACCTTCTTCGCCCAGGACACCGGAACCCATAACCTGGTCTACGCCAACGCCGACCTGACTAAGGCCACCCAGAACCGGGAGGCCATCGCGTTCTGCGACCACTGGAAGCAGGTGTCCGGCGCTGACCCGAAGATGCTGATCATGGACCAGAAGGTCACCACCCAGGCCGTCCTGGGCGAACTTGACGCCCGCGGCGTCAAGTTCGCCACCTTGCGGATGCGATCGGCCTCCCTGATGAAGCGCATCAATAGCCTGACCAGCAAGGACTACAAGACCATCACCCTGGACCGGCCCGGTCCCTACAACCGGCCCAAGGTCCACGAGGACCCCGCCGTCACGCTGACCAGCTACCCCGGCACGGTCCGCCAGCTCATCGTCACCGGCCTGGGCCGCGACGCCCCCACCGTCATCATCACCAATGACACCGGCATCAAGACCAGGGCGCTGATCAGCCAGTACGCCCGCCGGATGACCATCGAGCAGCGCCTGGCCGAGATCATCCAGGCCTTCTGCGCCGACGCCCTGTCCTCCACCGTCAACCTCAACGTCGACCTCGACGTCGTCTTGTGCGTCCTGGCCCAGGCCCTGCTCGCCGCGTTCCGGAACCGGCTCGGCCCCGGATATGCCACCGCCACCCCCGACACCATCCAGCGGCGCTTCCTGGAGACCTCCGGAACGATCACCAGCGACGGCGGCACCATCACCGTCACCCTCAACCGCCGCACCTACTCACCCGTCCTGCGCCAGTCCGACCTCCGCGCCGACACCACCATCCCCTGGTGGCAAAACCGCCGCCTCCGCTTCCAGTTCACCTAGCCAGAGGCACGATTCGCTGCGTGGAAATCCGCGCTAATGGACGGCGATACCGCTGGTCGAAAAGCATCAGGACTAGCCGTCGCCCAGTAGGTTATCTTTCCCCGCAGGGATTTTGAATTTCGAGTCAGGTTGCGGCGTGTGTGACGGCTGATGACAGGCTCGCGATTACTGCGGGTGATAGCTGCAGGTAGAGTAAGGCGGCGAGGGATGCTTGCCGGGCGAGGTCGGTCAGGGCGTCGCGGTAGGCGCGGTCGGCTTTCCGGAGCGGGCTCCGGCCGAGTGGTCCGGGGCTGGTGAGCTGGGCGAGGCCGGGTATCAGGAGCTGCTGGGCCAGCCGGGTGAGGAACAGGGCGCTGGTCAGGCCGTCTTCGGTGACCTGGTAAGCGCGGCTGCGCGGCGCTCGCGGACCTCGCCGCGGTGATCGATGGCGATCTCCCACGCGTGCTCAGGGAGCAGCCGGATGGCGGCTTTCTCCCGCTGATCGAGTTCCCGCCCGCACGAGTAGATCAGCGTGTGCCCGCGGCGGGACGCCAGCTTGTCCAGGTGCTCCAGCAGCTTGTGCGAGAACCCGGCCCCGTCCAGGTCACCATCAGGTTCCGCCGGTACGCCGGCGGCAGCGCCGCGACCGACGCGTCTGCCAGGCCGATGTGATCGGCGGCCGTGTTGCTGCCCGCGGAGCCCTTGCGCAGCATCCACGCGAGCGGCTCCCCGCCAGTGTTATCACAGAACCCCAGCAGCGGATGATGCCCGAAGCCTTTGAAATTCCCTTCGGCCAAGTGCAGGTGAGTGGGCGGGGGTGACGGCCGCGTCGAGCCGGACGCACGTCACGCCCTCCAGGATCTTGTCCGCGACCCGCACCCCGGGCAGCTTGCCGTGCCGCGCCACGACCAGCGTCCGGTACGCCGTCGGCACCGACGCGACCTGCCCGAACGCCTCCGCCTGGTCGGCCAGCACCCGGAAATCACTGACCGCGCGGGCACCGTCCGCGATCGCGCACGAGATGTCGGCCAGTACCCGCCCCCAGTCATGACGGAGCAGCCGGCCGCTGAACAGCGCTTGCGACAGGCCCCCGGTCAGGCCCGTCTTGTCCGCAAGGCGGCGCAGCAGCCCGAGCCCGGCATGCGACACGATCCCGGTTCCGTCGCCGGTGACTTCCAGGCCGCTGGCCCACGCGGTGACGTTCACTTTCAAAGTGCTCCTTGAACTGGACCCGGTAGAGACTTGAACACCCCTACTGTCCCAGCTCAGGAGCACTTTTCTACGTCAGGCGCACCGCGCCAGCCCCAACCCGCGTGAAACAACAGGGCTAGCGCCCGCCACGACGAAGGGGCACCCCGGCCGGGGTGCCCCTTCCCCACCCGGCAACGCAAAAGGGGACAACCCCACGTGGCAGGCCCAACCCCCCATCAGGACCTGCTGACACCCGCAGCGACCCCTGCACTACCGCGGTCAAGACCACGACGCGCCGGCTCCGGGCCACGCCCGTAGACCAGCGAAGTACAGCAACCGATGCGCGCTCTGGCTGTCCTGAGCAGGCAACCGCACACGCACCACGCTCCACCATTTGACCGCGACCAGGGTCGTGCCGACAGTTTGCATCCAGGTGGTCAAGCCAAAGCCCGCCCACAGCCGAGTAACCAAGTGAGGCCACCGGCTGCCGCCGGGTGAACCCTCGGGATCGGCATCCGATCTGGAACGTGACAGCTCGAGACAGACGCCCACATCACGCAGGACCGGACGCGTGCCGCGCAGACGAGCGCATTCGCCGACGTGGTAGTGGAGCGGCGCCGCAGATCTCACTGCCGACGGACCCGCGTCCGCCGATAATGGGATCTGCCGACGCCGCGGTTCGTACTCGCGTACCGGGGCGGGCGCTGGTGGCTGACTGCAGCGAGAGGGAGCGCGGTGGAGCGTTACGGGCGCGCAGGTGCTGAGTGGGAGGCGCTGGAAGCCGTGGGCTGGGAGTTCCTGGTTAGCCAGGCCCGGCTGATCCGGACGACCTCCTATACCGAGATGAATACGGTCCTGGCCCGCCGGACCGGGGTCCGTGAATTCGACTTTGACCTGGATGGTGAGCGGCGCGCCATGGGCGAACTACTCGGACAGCTCTCCGAGCGCAGCTTCAGCCAGGCACGGCTGTTGATCTCGGTCCTCGTCCAATACCTCAATGCCAACGACGCTGGACCGGGCTTCTACGACCTCGCCACGCGAAAGCACCTCCTGCGGCCCCGCCCGTCCCAGGACGAGAAGCTGACCTTCTGGGTCCAGCATGTCAACGCCGTCTGCGCATACGCCTGGTAGCCCGTCATGCTGTCTGCCTCGTACCGGCAAGCAGCCAGTCGCCGCCGACACGCATCAGGTCCGGCGATGAGCGGCCCAGCGTCGGGCGCGTGGTCCGAAGGACACGTCGACCTGGAATGCTCTGGTTCCTGGTCGCCAGCATCGCTGGGGAGCCAAGTGGGGAGCCATCATCGGCCGACATGGAGCCACACACAGCTTTCTGCAGTGTTCGCTTTCCGTTAACTACCAGCTATTTAACTACGGCAAGCCACGCCGAGCGACACTAGGAATCTCGTTCGCATCGAGGGGGTCTTGTCGTCCGTAAGTATTCTGCAGTCCAATAGCGAACTGAATGTAGTGGGACCGTTCTGCCAATGAATGACACGAATGGCCTGAAAAGGCACGGAGTGAGCACGGCCACCGGGGTCCTCGAGCACGGCTCACTTTCTAGTCTCGATGGAGAACGCAGCGGGTGTTACGTGTTGCCTGTCATCTGCTCGATGGTGCCGTCTAGGTGCAGGATTCGTTCGGAAAGGTCGAGCGTCATCTCGGAGGCCAGCTCTGGCACGGTCTTGCCTTTAGCATCTGCGACCGCCCAGCCCGTGAACATGTTCTGCGTGTCGGAGGACGGCAATTTCTTTATGCCGTCTGTCTTGACTATCTGCGTGAGCGATTGCTTAGCCTGCAACATGATGCCGAACTGGGCAGCGGGCTGGTTTGAGGTCATGAGACCGAGATGGTGCTCAAGCCATGAGGCCAGCTCGCCGGGCACGGCTATGGCTTGGATGAATCTTGTCCGCCAGTAGGACAGCGGGAATTCCGTCTTGCTGGAATTATTGCCGTGAGTGAAATCGGCGTGAATGGTGAGCTCGGCGCAGCCAGGCCGCAGCCCGGCTGCGATTTCCGGTTCAGGCAGGAAGAGGCGGGCCGACGCGACTGGGGCAGCAGGCTCATCGGCTTCGGTGAGATCAGTCTCCAGCCATGACCGGCGGTGTGTCGCGCGCGGACGCCATCGCGCATCACCGGCGATACCCGTCAACTCGTCGATTAGTCCTCTGATGGACTCATATTCGAGAAGATCATCGAACTTGCGCCGCAGTTCCTGCCACCGTAGAGTCTCGCCCAGAAGATCACAGGCCACGACAGCTCGCATGCGTACCCAGGGCGGCGCCTGTTCCGTCGAGCGCATATAGGCGGGGTGACTGAAACTCTGGTTAGCTAGTTGGGTCATCGCGGTCGCAACAGCAGTGGTGTGAGTGAGCCTCCAGCGGCTCGTCATTGCAGGCCCAGCCTCAGTCTGCCCGTTCACCCGAGTCACAGCGTCGGCACCTTCTGCGGGAACAGCGACTGCGGTAGACACATCCGACATGCCTGCTTCTACTCGACGATGGTCGTCGGCCCCAGTCTCGCCGGTCGCCGCGAAGCCGGGCGCTATGCCGCCTGAGGAAAGGCGTTCCGATCGCTGGGCAAGGATACGCAGTACCACGGCGACCAGACGTGCGACGCCCTCGGCGTAGTTATCGCCGAAGAGGTCTGCCTGCTGAATCGATGCCAGCGTCCGTCCGCCGCCAATGTCCCAATCCGGAAGGACGCAATCATCGAGGCGCACGGGAATCAGCCATGAATCGCCCGGCTGGCGCTGCCTAAGTTGCTCAATGGCTAGTGTGAGCTCTTCGTTCTGATAGCTCTTCTCCCGGCCTACACTGTTGCGGGAGAAGCACGCGATGAACGCGAGCGCGTTTCCGGTGATTGCGTGCCGGATCATGGCGCGCCAGTCCTGGCCGGGCCACAGATCCCCGGTATCGCGCCAGACCCGGATGCCAGCTGCATCCAGGATCCGCTGCAGCCGGTCAACCGCCTGGGCATCCTCACGGACATATGAGATGAAAGCGTGACCGGCAACTGTGCGCCCATCGCTCATAGCTCAGCAGCATATGGGCAGCGGCCAAGTGCTCAGCGGCACGCGCGCCCGGGCCGGGCTCCGCGCGAGCGCCACCGGGTACCTGGCACAGTGCCTCGTCATCAAGCTGCTGGCGCGGCCATCGCGGGCCTTCCACCTTCACGAGATATAGGCAGCGGCAACGCTGACCGCATCGGTCCCGAGCAACAGACGGTTGAGGGCGCGGTGTTCACTTGTCCCGGTATCGCCAGGATGAGAGAAGAGAGAAGAGCTGACGACGATCGTGGCCAAGGAACTCGGCCAAGACCGTGGTGACGCCGTCGTACCAGGCAAGCTGCCTGTTCAGTAGGATCAGCAACTGGGCCAATGCCACCACGGAAGGCTCTTGCTGGTCCCGGCGCCATGGCTGTACTGACGCATCAATGGAGCCGCCCATGACGGGCTAGCAGCAAACGGCGCCTGAGATGGACCGTGTGCGACTTCAGCTCAGATCGCGGACGCAGGAATTCCTGGAGTGCCGCCGTCCCTGAGCTGCGGGTATGTAGGGGAGCTCGGATGAGCACTGCGTACGGCGGGGATCCCGCAAGAGCGGGTAATCGGCCGCTGTCTCCGCGCCAGGAGCGCGTAGCGCAGCGGTTGCTCGCCCAGGTGGGTCCTGGGTCGACGGCCTTCTTCCGGGATGCGTGCGAGCTCATGTCGGACGGAACGGCTTGGCCGTCGGTAACCCATGTGGTCGCTCATCTGTTGCGGGAGGTCTTTAGCTCTTTGCAGGCGGTCCTGGAGGCAGAGGACGCCGGGGCCTTCGATAGACCAGATGGGCATAAGGCCAGGATCCGGGCGATATTGGCTGACCTCGCGATTGCTGAGGATGACCTAGTGGGCGAGATGTGGCTCGGGCTCGCCGGTCAAGGCAACCCGGACAACCTGGCGACCCGGGCGCACCGCGACGGACTGGGCGGACCCCGGCCGTTCAACGGGGAGTTCGTCGGTTACGTCGATAAGGTCGAGCAGGTGCTCGATGTGGTCCTGGAGCGGTTCGAGACGAACTACTTCGAGGTCTTCGGGCGGCTTGAGGAATTGCTAGCGGTATCGCAGCCCGAAGATGCACATGCCGAGGCGCTCCGCAGGAGATTCCCGCGAACTGAGGCAGTCGCGCAGTATTTCTTCACCCGGGCGTCTCCAGCGTGGGTGACCCGTTTGTATCGGGCAGGGTTCTTCGCGGCCCCGCCGGCCGCGCAGGTGGACGAGGACACCGCGACAGTGCACTTCCCGGCTTGGTCGCCGTCGCAGTTCCTGGCCCGCATCGCGGCGCTCGCCCCAGACGCAGCCGCTATCGCAGCACTGGCGATGGCGGGCACGGACAACGTCCGGGTCAGTCACGACCTGATCGAGATCGCAGCTGCGGTTCCGGCGCCGCTAAGTTCCCGGCTCGTGCCGCAGGTCATCGCGGCAGTGAACGGCCGGTACAGACTTCTGGTCCCGCAGAACGCTGGCGCCTTGATGGGGCACCTATGCCGCGGCGGTCAGGTCGGTCCGGCCCTGGATCTGGCCGCTGCCTTGCTAAGGGACCTGAGCGCCGGATACGGGCCAGCGGCGACCATGCACAGTTACGCGTACGGGGTAATTCTGCGCGATCATGTGCCCGGCCTGGTCACCGGGGCTGGGCTGCGTGCACTCGGCCTGGTGTGCCAGGCACTTGAAGAGATTGCCCGTGACGATCTGGCGCGTACCCGGGCAGACCACGCAGAAGACTGGTCACCGCTATGGCGCCCCCAGATCGACGGCCGCGCACAGCGGTCAGATACCGACCTGCGTCACGCGCTCGTTGAAGCCGTCCGCGACGGCGCGTTCAGCATCATCGAGTCCGGCCTTGCCTCTGTGACCGATGTCGTGGCCGAACTAGAGTCTCACGGCCTGGTGATCTTCCGCCGGATGGCGCTGCATGTCCTTTCCCGGCATCCGGCGCAGGCACGTGATCTGGTAGCCCAGCGCCTGACCCACGCGGCGGCAATCACCGACTGGCGTATCCGCCGTGAGTACCTGTTCCTGGCCAGTAAAGGCGCGACTTTCCTTGCACCGTCCGACGTCAGACGTCTGCTGGCGCTGATCGACAGCGGTCCCCCGGATGCACCCAGGTCATCGAGCCCTCAGGCGGAGGCTCGGCCGCAGCCGACAGATCCGGTGGACCGTGACCGCCGCGCGCGGTGGCAGCGAGACCATCTGGCAGCCGTGCAGGCGATTCTCCCGCCCGAGTGGGACGCTCGATACCAGGCGCTGGTGGCCGAGTTCGGCCCAGCGCCCGATCCATCGGCCCCGGTGCCGGAACCCTTCGCGATCTGGGCATCCGGCAGCCCGGTCACGGCCGGGGAACTAGCGGCGATGTCTACTGACGCGCTCGTCTCCTTCCTCAAAGCGGGAAAGGCTCCTGGAGACGACGCAGGTACGCTTAGCCCTGGATCCCTGCGCGGCGCGCTGAGCAGTGCCATTCAAGATGACGCAGAGCACCGGTCCGCTGCTGCCGCCTCATTCATCGGATTGCCCGCCGAATACGTCGGCGCAGTAGCCAACGGCCTGTGGCAGGCTCTCACACATGGCGCGGACCTCGACTGGGAAAGCGTCGTTGCCCTCTCGACGTGGATCAGCCAGCAGGCCAGCGAGGAGATCGCCCGCGGCCAGAACGGCGAAACCGGCCGATGGTGGCGCGAGCCGCGCATGGACATGATCAGATTGCTGATCGCCGGGCTGAATCGTGAGCCTAATCCCATACCCGCCCGGCTTGACAGTGACATCTGGACCATCATCACAGACTGCTGCCGCGATCCTGACCCCACCACGCAGCGCGAAGGCGAGCCCACGGCTGAACCACACAGCCGGTACATGTCCTTGGCACTGACCGCGAACCGTGCCCAGGCAGTACACGCGGCGATCTGCTACGGCCTGCGGATACGCCGCCGGACCCCAGACGCCGACCTGACCAGAGTCCGCGCGCTCCTCGATCGCCACCTTGACACACAGGCCGAACCCTCACGCGCCGTCCGGTCGGTCTACGGCCAGTTGTTCGCGCAGCTGACTTGGATGGACAACGACTGGGCCGCCAGGCACGCTGACTCCATCTTCCCCGCCGATCCGGCCCACCAAGAATTGCTTACCACAGCCTGGGACGCCTACCTGACCGGCGGGCAGCCAACCGACGGGACATGGACCTTGCTGGCCAGCGTCTACAGCACGATGACCGACCGGATGGACCTTTCCTCACATGACCAAGGCGAGAACTTCCCGGCCACCCAGCTCGGCAGGCACCTGATCAGACGATTCCTGGCAGGCCAGATGAACCTGGACAGCCACAGCGGGATCCTGCGCCGCTTCTACACAAGAGCCTCATCCGATGTCGCAGCTCACCTTATGTGGTGGGTCAGCTCAGTCATCGAATCTCCGGACACGCCAGTCTCGGAGCTCATCACCCGTCTGACTGAATTCTGGGAATACCGCGCAACGGCTGCCGAGACTGGGGCCGCCCCAGCCGAGCTTGCCGTCTTCGGGCGGTGGTTCGCTACCGGCCGGTTCGACCCCACCTGGTCGCTCAGGCAACTGCTTGCCGTACTCAACTGCACAAAGCGAATCGAAAGCGAAAACGCCGTCCTCTCAAAACTAACTGACCTCGCCACTGACCACACCCAGACCTGCCTCGCGGTCCTGGAAGCATGGATCGACACAATGCCACACCCATGGGTGCTCAGCCAGTGCCAGGATAGCATGCGCCGCATTATCTCCGCAGGAGTCGCTAATAATACAACTTCATCTCATACCTCCAAGAAATTGATTAGCCTGCTCCTACGCGATCACGGCATTGATCTGCGCGATCTTCTGTAGCTAAAACCCTTCGCAGGCTATTAACTACCAGCAGTCTGCTGCGGTTTCCGCTACCGCGATCCCGGCTCGGCCGCCAGCATTCCTGCCGGTGGCGGCGGTTTCCTGAGAGCCCCACAGGAATCCCATGGACGGAACGGCACACTCCGGTACACTTGTTATACGTGTTAAGGCACGCAGAACGGCCGGTCATCAGCGTCGATGCGTGTGAGCTGGGCTGTTGGAGCTTTAGCTGGGTAAGTCTTCTCGGGTGATAGAGCTCCTGAAAAGCGTACGGTCGGCAATTCAGCCGCTTCCTGGGCACCACTTCTCCATGCAGTGCGCGAATGGCCTCATCTGCTATTAGCCGGGAAAGTCCGAGACCTTTGCAAGCAGCGAACGCTGGCAGTCCAGGATCACCGAAGAATCCCGCGAGACGGCGCCTCGGGCTGCCTGCTGCCGGCGCCGTTTAGCGAAGCCACGTCCTGCCACTGCGTGGCTGCCCGGGAGGCTGTCGAGCGCGGCCGGGGCATGGGTCACGTGCGGGTCACCGGCACAGCCTGCCATGACCAGGTCAGGCAGCGGAGGCTCGCTGAGCCCCCGCGCGGCGGCGGTCATCGATGGTTTGCTGGCTGAGTGCGGGGGCCTGTTGCCTGAGCGCGTCGGAGACGATGGCGCGGGCGACGGCCACGGCTGCGTACCGCCCCGGCGCATCGACGGTGACCACGCTGATGATGGTGCCGGCTGTGTGCGCGGTGACGATGCTGGCGGACCTGCGCCATGCCGCCTGGCTGGCTGCCGCTGCGAAGGTTACCGGGTCCGGAAACTGGCTGCTCTCGCGCGCGACCGGGCCCGCGAAGATGCTGTCCGTAACCACGGTGTGTTTTGAAACGTTATAACGGGGTTAGGCCGGCAGCATGCTCGTCCAGCCCGGCGCTCCCGGCGTCCGGCACGGCGATCCCGGGACCCCGCGTCTTCCCCTGGCCGCCAAGAACCGAGAGAGGGTAACCATGGTCCAACGTCAGCTCCCCCGGCCAGCCGAGATCTTCGAGCTCGTGCGGTTCAAGAAGCCCGAGCTGGACGCGAAGAAGCGCCGCCTGGAGGCGGCGCTCACGATCTACGACCTGCGCGCCATCGCCAGGCGCCGTACCCCGAAGGCCGCTTTCGACTACACCGAAGGCGCCGCTGAGGAGGAGATCTCGCTGGCCCGCGCCCGGCAGGCGTTCCGGGACATCGAGTTCCGCCCCTCGATCCTGCGCGGCGCCGCCGAGGCCGACACCAGCTGCGAGATCTTCGGCGGCCCCTCGGCCCTGCCGTTCGGCATCGCGCCGACCGGCTTCACCCGCCTGATGCACACCGAGGGCGAGATCGCGGGTGCCTCCGCGGCGGGAGCGGCCGGCATCCCCTTCTGCCTCTCGACCCTGGGCACCACCTCGATCGAGGGCGTCAAGGCCGCCAACCCGGCCGGCCGCAACTGGTTCCAGCTCTATGTCATGCGGGACCGGGAGATCTCCTACGGGCTCACCCGCCGGGCCGCCGCCGCGGGCTTCGACACCTTGTTGTTCACGGTCGACGCCCCGGTGGCGGGCGCGCGGCTGCGCGACAAGCGCAACGGGTTCTCCATCCCGCCGCAGCTGACCCTGGGCACCATCGCCAGCGCGATCCCGCGGCCGCGGTGGTGGATCGACTTCCTGACCACGCCCAAGCTCGAGTTCGCCTCGCTGACCTCTACCGGCGGCACCGTCGGCGAGCTGCTCGACGCCGCGATGGACCCGACGATCAGCTTCGCGGACCTCGACGTCATCCGCTCGCTGTGGCCGGGCAAGATCGTCGTCAAGGGCGTCCAGAATGTCCAGGACGCCAGGAAGCTCACCGATCTCGGCGTCACCGGCATCGTGCTGTCCAACCACGGCGGCCGGCAGCTCGACCGCGCCCCGGTGCCGTTCCGCCTGCTGCCCGAGGTCGTGCGCGAGGTGGGGAGGGACGTCGAGATCGCGATTGACACCGGCATCATGTCCGGCGCCGACATCGTCGCCTCGATCGCCCTCGGCGCGAAGTTCACCCTGATCGGCCGCGCCTATCTCTACGGCCTCATGGCCGGCGGGCGCGAGGGCGTGGACCGCATGATCGCGATCCTGCGCGACCAGATCGAGCGCACCATGAAGCTCCTCGGTGTCGCCACGCTCGCCGAACTCACCCCCGGCCACGTCACCCAGCTCGCCCGAGCCTATCCCGTGCCCAGCGGCACCGCTGGCTCACCGGGCTGAGCAAACGCCCGCTACCAGTACCTGCCACGATCCGCAGGAGGCCCGATGAACCACGCGGGCCCCGGGCTTGCGCCGGCCAGCGATCCTGCCTTCCGCAAACCGCTCTCCGCGAGCCCGCTCACCACGCAGATGACCGGCGGCGGACGCGTGCGCCACGGCACTCGGCGATGAGCTCGCATCGAGGGAGTCATGCTCAATGAACTGCAGCTCGAACTTGTTAGCTAAGAATGACCCTTAAAGACGTACCTATAGCAAATGAAATTGAAACACCGACACCACCACCGCGATCACTGGGCTTGCGATCGTTGCTACAAGCATAGTCCCGTCATACAGCGGCCTTGTGACCTTCGGCTCTGATTCTTCTTTCGGCGGGGGTGAGACGCGGCCGTAGCTTGAGCGCTCCTGCGCCCACATGATCCGGTAACGGATTGCCGGATTTCGCAGTCCGAAGACTCTCCAGAGCGCATCGTGTTTGGCTCGCTTGTGTTTTACCAAGCCGCATGAGCGCAACCGGCCACGGGCATCTCGACCGCAACCCGTGCCTTCGTTCGTCTCAACATCGCATTGCGTTTTCTTGAAGAAGGCCAGCCACAGCACCAACGCCAAGATCCAGAGGACAGCCAGCGCCAGCCATCCTCGCTGGCCTATGAAGATTAACGACAAGATGAGAATTCCGAAACCGCCAAGCGACAGGCCGCCGACTTTTGATCTTCGCCGTCTCGCCATAGAACCTCGCTCGCGTCAACCGAGGACATGATGCTGTCAGTGAGTGTGTCACGGCGCGCGGCAAACGTCGAGATTTCCCCCGCTTTGGCCAAGCAGTCAGAGAGCAGCGAGGGCACGCTGCCGGCCGCCCTGCCCGGCGTACTCGTCATTTAAGGCCGCGTACCTATAACCCAAAGCCTGAGCACGAGACGGCCTCGTGAAATCCATAGCGAGAAGCGCACGGCTCCTGGTGCTACCTTCAGGCCATGCCCAGCAGGCCTGCATCTTCTGCGAGCGCGCCAAGCCACCAAGCCGCGCATGATGATCACCAAGGAGCACCTGTTCTCCCGGTGGGTCGATCAGGTCCTGACGCCCGAGCTGCTCGGGCCGGACCGGTCCTTCGAGCGCACCACCGCCGACCTAGACGGTGCCGCTACGAGCAAGACCTGGCCGACAGGGGTCATCGCGGCTATCGAAGCGCCCGTCGTCGGCGGCAGCAGCACGGACGGCTGCAACGGAGGCTGGATGTGCGACCTCGATGGCCAAGTCCGGCAGCTGCTCGAGCCGATGATGCTCGGTAGTCCCACGGCACTGTCTCCGGAGGAGCAGCTGAGGATCGCGACGTGGGCCGCCATGAAGTCAATGGTCCTGGAGTATGTCTGGGGACCAGAACAGGTCATCGTCTTCCCCCGGCAAGCCCGGACGTTCGTCTTTCGCCAGCAGCGGCCGCCCGCGAACATACAGATCCGGATCGCTGCCGTCGAGTCCCAAGGCCGACCGGCGCTCATCTACCGCCGGGTATACCAGCTTCAGCCGCAGGCCCCGGCCAGCCAGACACTTCCCGCGTTCGGCTCGTGCTCGACCTTCGTCCTCGGCTGCTTCGGCGGCCAGGTCTACGGGACCTCGAGCATCACCCCAGGGGCTCCGCCTGCCCCGCACGGACCTTGCTACTTCGCCATCTACCCGCCCACGGGCTCCACCGTTACCTGGCCGCCGCCCGAGCCACTCGATGATGCAGGACTCGATCAATTCGCGCACCCGCTGCAGCCCGTCACCGAGGACTAAGGCAGGCTTATCCGGATCCCGGTGACCATCGGCTATCTTCCGAGCGGTAGCCATCGCGGCTAGGTCCCGGCTGCCATCATCAGCGGGCCTGGAGCGAATCCGGGCGACTATATTCCCGGCGGTTTCGTGGGGTGGCACGGCAATTGGGAGCCTAACTGGCAGCCCAACAGCCTCAGTCACCCAGCCACACTGAGCCTCGTATTACCTGGTCAGACGACTCATCCAGCCTCGTCTGGCATCACCTGGCCACCCTGCTGAATCGCCTGACCATCAAACAGGTTCCAGGTGGTTCAGTGTATGACGGTTCGCTTACGACGGCTCGGCCGGGCAGCGGACCTCGCGCACCTCAGGCCAGAATCAGTTCTGCCGGGGCATCAGTGAGGAGTCTGTGGTGAGGCGACTTTACTGTCCCGGCGGTGATGGCCGGTGAGCAGCGGCGGGCCCGCGGACGACGCGGAGGACCTGCCGCGCGCCCGGTCCGGGGCGCGGGCCGGGCAGAGTTCCGGTGCCCGGGAGCTGGTGAGGTCCGGGGCGGCGTGGGAGCTGCATTGCCGGGCGACAGCGGATTCTGCGGTCGATGACCATCCCGGGTTCGTGCCCGATGCCTACCTCGACGGCCTGGGTACCGGGACGGCGGTCCTGGTGGCTGAGCTGTGCTCGGCTGGGGTGTGGGAGCGGGCTGAGGGTGGCTACCGGATCCTGGACCGGGACGCGGTCGGCCGGTGCCAGGACCTGGCACGCCTCCTGTCCGGGGAGGCGGCGCGGGTCCGCGCCCGGATCCGGGCGCGGGATCATGCCCGGGCACAGCTGATGCCGGAGATGGCTCAGGCGATGGTGGTCACTCCGCCGTGCGCGAATTGCGGGGCCCCGGCCACCCGGATCGAGCTGGTGGCTGCGGGCCAGCTGCCCGCCCAGTGGGAGCACTGGCCCCGCACCGCGCGGGACAGCTTCCTGCGGCACCGCGGGCCGGGCCAGTGGTACCTGATCCTCGACGGCGTGGCCACCAGCAACGGTTACGGGGATCCCGTCGCGGCCGGGGAGGCCGGGCGGATCGCCCAGGCGTTCCGGCCACCGCTGCGCTATGACCAGGTGGCCACGGCCGGGTTCTACGATGACGCCGGCTTTTGCCAGGACTGCGACGCGCCGTACTGCTACCGGCACTGGCACGTCTCCGAGACCGGCTACGGGCACTGCCCTGCCGGGCACGGCAAGAGCCTGGACCCGCACTGGCAAACGGAACCAGACGCGGCTGCTGCGGCCCCTTACCTGCCCGGGAGTGATGCGCATGGATACGGCTTACTACGAGGAGCTGGCCGGGCGGCTGTACGGCCTGCTGATCGGCCTGGATGACCGCATCGGCAGCGAGCAGGCCCGGCTGCTGCACCACTTCATCGACGTCGGCGAGTACGGCCTGGCGCTGGAGGAAATCGCCGGCA
>WNGE01002010.1_pt1 | contig 25347 bp, 25 predicted proteins | sample 5400651 | NCBI WGS metagenome assembly WNGE01 (sample SAMN13153370, study PRJNA577476) | soil metagenome | isolation source: 60 cm soil or saprolite under grassland replicate 2 | place: USA:California | collected 2016-06-15 | reverse complement strand
TGGGGGAACCTCCCGGTTCCCCCACACCCCCTCCACCCGCTCATGGGCCAAAGACCGGCCCATGAGCCGCCGCCCAGAGCAGCTCCTCGCCGGCGAGCAGCCCGACGTGCTCGTCTGCGGAGCCAGCTTCGCCGGCCTCGCGGTCGCGCGCGAGCTCGCCGGAACGGGCGCCGACGTCCTCGTCCTCGATCGCGACGAGATCGGCGCGCACCCCACCTCTGCGTGCGCCGCGCCTCTGCCGTGGCTCGAGGCGCTCGGGCTGGAGGGCTCGGTTCGCCAGGAGCTCCCGTTCATGAGCTTCACCACTCCATACGGCTCCTTCCGGGTCCGGCTCCCCTGGAGCTGGGCTGCGTTCGACTACGGAGAGTTGTGCCGGCTGCTGTGGGCGCAGTCGGGCGCGCGCTTCGAGCGGGCACTGGTGAGAGGGCGCGCGGAGGGCGGCGTCCGGACCGACCGCGGCACGGTTCGAGCGCGGCTCGTCGTCGACGCGCTCGGCTGGCGCCGCGTGCTCGGCTCGCGCCCGTTCGACGGGAAGGGAGGCCCGCTCTCCCGAGGTCTCGAAGTCCATCCGAACGGCGCCGGTGACGCGCTCGACGTGGTCATCGACCGCTCGCTCGTCCGCAGCGGCTACTGCTGGCGTGTTCCGGCAGGAGGCGAGGTTCGCGTCGGCGCGGGCTCGTACGACCCCCGTGTCGCGGTCAAGCAGCCGACCGCCGACACTGCCGCGCGTTTCGGCGTGCCCCCCGTCCGGCACCAGGGAAACCTCATTCCCCATCGGCTCCGGCCCGCGACCGAGGACGGTTACTTCTTCGTCGGCGACTCGGCCGGCCACTGCTTCGCCCTTTCCGCGGAGGGCATACGGGGCGCGCTCTACTTCGGGGTCGCCTGCGGGCGTGAGCTGCGGCGAGTGCTCGAGGGCAGGGCGACCCGCGACGAGGCACTCGCCAGCTACGCCGCGTTCAGCGCGAGGCACCGGCGCGACTTCGGGATCACATACGCACTCCAGCGTGTGATTCCCGCTCTGCCGCCGCGCGCGCTCACCGGCGTGATCCGCGTCCTCAGCCGGCAGGTGCTCGTCGACGCGATCTTCAACTGGTATCTCGGGCTCCTGCCGCCCGCCTTCGCGCGTGAGGCCGTCCCGAAGGCAGTGCCGCAGTCTCAGTACGCGGCGTAGCGGTAGTAGTCGACCGAACGGAAGACGCGCAGCGCGCTAGGCGAACGTGCCACCGAGGTCGTAGAGGAGGGTCAGCTCCTCGTAGCGGTCGAGCAGCTCCGCGGCCATCTCGCCGAGCTGTGCTTCGAGCTCGGGTTCGCTCACCGCTCCTCCCGCACGAACGGAAGGCCGAGGCTGGCCGGTGCGCCGAGCCGGCGCCTCGCGCCGCTCGCCGAGGCGAGCACCAGCACGACCACGGTCATCACGTAGGGAAGCGAGTTCGTCCAGAGCACGGTCGGCCCGAGGTGGATCTCGCGCGCCTGGAGCTGCGGCGACAACGCCTGCAGCGAACCGAAGCAGTACGCGCCCACGAGGCACAGCTCCGGACGCCAGAACGCGAAGATGACGAGAGCGATCGCGATCCACCCGGCGCCGCCGGTGATGCCGGACACCCACTGCGGCGTGATCGCGAGCGTGAAGGTCGCGCCTGCGACGCCAGCGAAGGCGCCGCCGGCGAGCGTGTGCGCGTAGCGGTAGGCGACAACGTCGATCCCCATCGCATCCGCGGCCGCCGGCGACTCGCCGACCGCTCGCGCGTTGAGGCCGGGCCGGGTCCGTGAGAGGTAGAGCGAGACCGCGACGACGCAGAGCCACGATGAGTAGACGAGGACATTCTGCCCGAAGAGGATCGGGCCGACGACGGGCCACTCCTGCATGCTCGACGGGAAGATCGCGTGGAACTGGTGGCGTGCAGGGTCGGTCGACAGGTCGAGGTCGTTGCCGAGATACGACGAGAGGCCGGCCGCCCCGGCGAAGATCGTCAGCGCGAGCCCCGACACGATCTGGCTCGCACGCAGCGTGATCACGAGAAAGGCGTGGATCAGCGCCATCGCGGCCCCCGCGAGCGCCGCGACGCCGATCGCCGCGGCGAGTGACGGCCCGGTACCGGCGTGCAGCCTCTGCACCGCCCAGAAGCCCATCACCGCGCCCACGAGCATCATCCCCTCGACCCCGAGGTTCAGCACCCCGGTGCGCTCCGCGAGCAGCTCTCCGAGCGCGGCATAGAGGAGCGGCGTCCCGTACGCGACGCCGGACGCGAGCACCACGACAAGGAGCGAGTTGTTCATCCAACCGCCTCCGGCGCCGCCTGGGCGGTGCGCCCGAAGCGGAAGCGGTACCGAACGAGCAGCTCGCCGCCGAGCGCGGAGAAGAGGATCATTCCCTGCATCACGCCGACGAGGCCGGAGGGAAAGTCGGCGCCCTGCAGCGTGTTGCCGGCGTTCTGGAGGCCGCCGATCAGAAACGCGACGAGCACGACGGCGAACGGGTTGTAGCGGGCGAGCGCGGCGACGACGATGCCGGTGTAGCCGAAGTACTGCTTCTGCAGGCCGTTCGGGTCGGCGTCGAGCGTGTGGCGGAAGTCGCCGTCCTGGCTCGCGCCGCCGAGCCCGGCGATCGCGCCGGAGAGCGCCATCACGGCGAGGATCTTGCGGCGCGTGCGCATGCCCGCGTAGCGCGCGGCGCGCGGCGAGTCGCCGAGCACCTGGGCCTCGAAGCCGAAGCGCGTCCGCGAGTAGAGCACCCAGAGAACGACCGCGACGAGGACGGCGATGCCCGCGCCGAGCGGCAGCACGATGCCGCCGCGCGCGTGGATCGTCGCGCCGGGCCAGAGCGCCGAGTCCGGCAGCGTCTTCGCCGTCGGGAAGACCGACGCGTTGAACCCCTCGGTCTCCCGCCAGTACGACTTGCTGTTGAAGATCAGATACGTCAGCAGATAGCCGGCGACGTAGTTGAGCATCAGCGAGGTGATGATCTCGTTCGTCTTGAAGAACGCCCGGAGGATCCCCGGGATGAGCCCCCACAGAGCGCCGCCCGCGCAGCCCGCGACGACCATCGCCGCGATCACGAACGCCGACGGCCCACCGCTTCCGCCCAGATAGAGCCCCGCGGCCGACGCCGTGATCGCGCCGATGTAGAGCTGGCCCTCCCCGCCGATGTTGAACAGGCGCATGCGAAACGCCGCAGCGGCGGCGAGGCCCGTGAACGCGAGCGGCGTCGCCGAGGTCAGGGTCTGTCCGAGTGCCCCGCTGTTCAGAAACGCGGCGTCGACGATCTGCCGGTAGCTCGAGAGCGCGTCATGCCCTGTCGCGAGCAGCACGATGCCGGTGGCGAAGAAGGCGAACACGAGCGAGCCGGCCGGCACCGCGACCAGCAGCCAGCGCGGCTGGCGGAGCCTGCGCTCAATCCGCACGCGGATCCTGCCCTCCCGCCATCAGCAGGCCGAGCTCCTCGACGCTCGCATCGGCGCGTGTCGTTTCGCCGACGATCGCGCCCTCGTACATGACCGCGATCCGGTCGGCGAGGGTCAGGATCTCGTCGAGGTCCTCGCTGATCAAGAGCACGGCGACGCCGTCCGCTGCCGCGTCACGAAGGTAGGCGTGCACTGTCTCGATCGCGCCGACGTCGAGCCCGCGCGTCGGGGACGCGGCGACGAGAAGCTGCGGCCGCCCGGAGAACTCGCGGGCGAGCACGACCTTCTGCAGGTTGCCGCCGGACAGGAGCCGGGCCGGCGTCGCCGGGCCCGCTCCCGCGATCCGGTAGCGCCGGATCAGCTCGACGGCGCTGTCGCGGATGCGGCGCAGGCGGAGCAACGGTCCGCGCGACGAGTCCGGTCCGCGATAGGACTTGAGGACGAGGTTCGACGCGATGCTGAGGCTCGGCGCGACTCCGGTGCCGAGACGATCCTCCGGGACGTACGCGATTCGCGCGGCGATCGCGGCGCGCGGGTCGCCGGCGCGCAGCGACTTCCCGCCGACGCGGATCGTGCCCTCGGTCAGCGAACGGATCCCGGCGATCGTCTCGGCGAGCTCACGCTGGCCGTTGCCCGCCACGCCCGCAACGGCGACGAGCTCGCCGGCGCGCACGGTGAGCGAGGCGCCTCTGACGGCCGCCTCGCCGCGGTCGCCCTGCGTCCAGACGCCCTCGAGCTCGAGCATGGCCACGCCCGCCGTCCGAGCCCGGACCTCGCCTGCGACGCCGAGCTCGCGACCCACCATCAGCGCCGCGAGCGAGCGCGGCGTCGCCTCCGCCGTCGACACGGTCCCGAGCGAGCGTCCGCCGCGCAGCACGGTGACCCGGTCGGCCACCGCCTTCACCTCGTGCAGCTTGTGCGAGATGAAGATCACGGTTCGCCCCTCCCCCGCCATCTCGCGCAGCGTCCCGAACAGGAGGTCGGCCTCCTGCGGCGTCAGCACGGCCGTCGGCTCGTCGAGGATGAGAATTCGCGCCTCGCGATAGAGCGCCTTCAGGATCTCGACGCGCTGCTGCTCACCGAGCGAGAGCTGCCAGATGCGGGCGCGCGGATCGACGGCGAGCCCGTAGCGCTTCGAGAGCTCGGCGACCCGGCCTTCGATCGCGCGATGCCGCAGGCGGAACGTGCGCCCCTCGCCGCGATGATCGCCGAGGACGACGTTCTCGGCCACGGTGAACGGCTCGACGAGCCGGAAGTGCTGGTGCACCATGCAGATCCCGGCGTCGAGCGCATCGCGCGGCGCGTGGAAGTGCACGTGGCGACCGTTGAGGAAGATCTCACCGTCGTCGGGCCGGTAGAGGCCGGTGAGGATGTTCGAGAGCGTGCTCTTGCCGGCGCCGTTCTCGCCGAGGAGCGCATGCACTTCGCCGGCCGCGGCCTCGAACTCGACCCGGTCGTTCGCGAGAACGCCCGGGAAGCGCTTCGTGATCCCGCGCATTGCGACGGCGGGAGGCGGAGGGGCGCCGTCGGCACCCCTCCGGTCGTCGTCGGTGTCGATCACTTCCCGGTCGAGCTGCCGATCACGCCCCTCACGAGCCAGTTCATCGAATAGAGATCCTTGATCGTCAAGCGCTTGTGCTGCGGCACGCGCAGCTTGCCGCTCTGGTCGTAGAGCGGCCCTGCGAACTCGTAGAACGAGCCGCTCTTCAGCGCCTGGAGTTTCCCATTGATTGCCGCTTTCGTCGCCGCGCTCACGCCCGGCCCGAACGGCGCGAGCTTCGTGAACCCGTCCTTGATCCCTCCGTAGTAGAAGCCGGACTTCCACGACCCGTCCATGGCGGCCTTGACGCGCCGGAGGTAGTAGGGACCCCAGTTGTAGAGCGCCGCCGTGAGCCACGACTTCGGCGCAAACTTCTGCGCGTTCGCGTCGTAGCCGACCCAGGGGATCCCGACCGATTCGGCGAACTGGCCGGTCGCGGGCGAGTCGACGTTCTGGCCGAGCACGTCCGCACCGGCGGCATGGAGGCTCTCCGCAGCCTTCTTCTCCTTCGCGGGATCGAACCACGAGTTCGTCCACACGAGCCTGATCTTCGCTCCCGGGTGCATCGCCTGCGCGCCGAGCGCGAACGCGTTCGCGTGGCGGATCACCTCGGGAATCGCGAATGGTACGACGTAGCCGATCGTGCCGTTCTTGGTGGCCGCGCCCGCAGCCATTCCGGAGAGGTAGATCGTGTCCTCGCCCGCGCCGAAGTACTCGGACAGGTTTGCAGCCGTGTCGATGCCCGTGGCCTGCTCGAAGAGCACGCTCGGGTACTTCGCGGCGAGCTTCTTGTCGAAGTAGCCGTACGACGTCCCGAAGATCAGCTTGTAGCCCTGGTTGACGAGGCTCGAGACGGTCTGCTGGAGCTGCGCCCCGACCGCGATGTTCTCCTTGAACGTCGTCTGGACCTTGCTCCCGAGCATCTTCTGCACGTACTTCCGCCCGTCGTCATGCGCCTGCGACCAGCCGGCGTCGTTGTGCGGGCCTACGTAGATCCACGCCACCTTGAACGCTGCATTCTGATTGGTCGGGCCGGCCGCGGCGGTCGCTGCCAGGGCCGCTCCTGTCGCAACCAGCACAACCAGCACGGCTAGCGCGCGCTTCGGACTCTTCATAGCTCTCCTCCTCGATCCTCCGGTCAGAAGCGACTATAGGACAGCGTCGTGATGGCGTACAGCCGGGGCCGCGACAGGGCCCTCCGCGCTCCACGGGAAGTCGATCCAGCGGTCGGTGCGCCGCCAGACGTACTCGCAGTTGACCTCTGACTGGGGCTTTTCGTACAGGACGGCGCAGCGGACCTCGCCGACCTTGCCGGCGCAGAAATCCTTGACGAGCGCCAGGGTGCGACCTGTGTCGGCGACGTCGTCGGCGATCAGGACCCGCGCCTCCTCGAGATCGACGAGGTCGGGCACGGGCGGCAGGATCATCGGCATCTCGAGCCGCTCGTCGACGCCCGTGTAGAACTCGACGTTCATCGTGAACGTGTTCTTGACGTCCAGGGCATAGCCGAGCGCGCCGGCCACGAGCAGCCCGCCCCGTGCGATCGCGAGGACAATGTCGGGGTGGTAGCCGTCGGCGTGGATCCCTTCCGCGAGCTCGCGCGCTCCGCGGCCGAGCTCCTGCCAGGTCATGACTTCGCGCTCAGGGCTCACAAGCCGACGATATCGTCCGGGCGAACGGGCACGCGCGTCAGGCCGCGACCGGTCGCGTTGCGGAGCGCCGAGACGATGGCGGCCGTCGAGACCACCGTCGGCGGCTCACCGACGCCCTTCACGCCATACGGCGCGCCTGGCTCCGGATCCTCGACGAGCTCCGAGACGACCGGCGGCATGTCGAGCGCCGTCGGGATGAGGTAGTCGGTGAAGTTCGGGTTGAGGATCTGCCCGTCCCTGGTCTGGATCTCCTCCATCAGCGCCAGCCCGAGCCCCTGGGCGGTGCCGCCCTCGATCTGGCCTTCGACGGCCTGCGGGTTGACAGCTTTCCCGACGTCCTGCGCCGTCCCGATCCAGACGATGCGCGTCAGGCCGAGCTCGACGTCGACCTCGGCGACGACCTTCATCGCCGCGCACGCGAACGCAACATGCGCGGGTACCTCGCCCACCTGTCCCGTCTCCGGGTCGAGCGGCGCGGTCAAGGGGTGACGGTACACGCGCTCGACGTCGACATCCCCGCCGCCGCGTGCCGCTTGTTCGGCAAGCGCCGCGCGGCACGCCTCACGCACCGCGCCGGCAGCCATCCACGTCATCCGCGACGCCGACGCGGAGCCGGCCGAGCCGACGGTGCCCGTCGTTCCCGCTGCGAGGCGAACGTCGTCGGTGCCGAGCTCCGTGCGCGCGACCTGCAGGATCACGTTCGTCACGCCCTGGCCCACCTCGGCTGCCGCACAGTGCACCTCGGCGGAACCGTCCTCGAAGAGGCGCACCCGGGCGGCGCACGAATCGTCGAACCCTTCCGAGTACGCGAGGTTCTTGAACCCGACCGCGAACCCGACACCGCGCTTCACGCCCTCGCCGCGCGTCGTGTTGCCGGCGCCTCCCGGCAGACGGATCGCGTCGCGGGGGAGCTCTTCCGGCTCCGGCTCGCGCAGAGCCGCGCAGCGGCGGATCACCTCCGCAACCGGCAGGGAGCCGCTGATGACCTGCCCGGTCGGGAGCGAGCCGCCTGTACCGAGCGCGTTCAGGAGGCGGAGCTCCACCGGATCCAGGTCGAGCGTGCGCGCGAGCGCGTCCATCTGCGCCTCGGCGGCGAAGCACGTCTGCACCGCGCCGAAGCCGCGCATCGCGCCGCAGGGTGGATTGTTCGTGAAGACGCTCGTCGCCTCGATCAGGGCGTTCGGAACGTTGTACGGCCCGCAGGCGAACGAGGCCGCGTTGGCGGTCACGGCTGTCGAGCTGGACGCGTACGCGCCGCCGTCCAGGAGAATGCGCATCCGCACGCAGACGAGCCGGCCCTCGCGCGTGGCGCGGTGCTCAGCGTGAATCCGCGCCGGATGTCGGTGCACATGGCCGCTGAACGACTCCTCCCGGCTGTAGACCATCTTGACCGGCCGGCTCGTGTGCAGCGCGAGCATCGCCGCGTGAATCTGCATCGAGAGGTCCTCGCGTCCACCGAACGCGCCGCCGACGCCTGCGAGGTGGATGCGCACCTGCTCCTCCGCGAGGCCGAGACAGGGTGCGACCTGCTCGCGGTCGACGTGCAGCCACTGCGTCGCGACGTAGACGTCGACACCGCCCTCCCCGTCCGGAACCGCGAGACCCGACTCTGGTCCGAGGAACGCCTGATCCTGGGTGCCGATCTCGTAGGTCCCTTCGACCACGACGTCGGCGTGGGCATCGGGATCGCCGTGCACGATGCGCATCGTTCGAACCACGTTCGGACGCGGATCGTGCAGATAGTGGCCGAGCGCATGCGTCTCGCGGTCCGGATGCAACGGCTCCGACTCGGTCGCACGCTCCGGGTCGGAGATCGGAACGAGCGACTCGTAGTCGACGGCGATCTGCTCGGCAGCGCGCCGTGCCTGCTCGGGATGCTCCGCGGCGACAAGCGCGACCGGCTCTCCGAAGTAGCGGACGCGGTCGACCGCGAGGACGGGCTGGTCGAGGAACTCGAGCCCGTACGTCTTGCGGCCCGGCACGTCGGCGTGCGTGAGCACTGCGTGCACACCTGTGACGCCAAGGGCGCCGGAGAGGTCGATCGCTCGCACGCGCGCGTGGGCATGCGGGCTGCGGACCGTGTGGCCCCAGAGCATCCCGGCCGCCTGCAGGTCGCTCGCGTACGCGAACTCGCCGGTCGTCTTCGGCACGCCGTCGACGCGCCGCACGCTCTCGCCGATCCAGCCGGGGCGGAGCTTCGTGCTCACGAGAGCACCCGCAACCAGCTTTCAAGCTGAATGACTGAAGCCAGGTTGCTCATGCTCGTGCCGCCGCGAGCCGTACCGCGTCGAAGATCTTGCCGTAGCCCGTGCAGCGGCAGAGATTGCCGGACAGCGCCTCACGGATCTCGTCGTCGCTCGGATCCGGCCGTTGGCGCAACAGGTCGGCGACGGCCACGACGAGCCCCGGGGTGCAGAAGCCGCACTGCACTGCGCCGGCCTCGACGAACGCCTCCTGCACCGGATGGAGCCCGCCGTCGCCCGCGAGCCCCTCGACGGTCACGACCTCGTGCCCGTCGGCCTGCGCCGCGAGCACGAGGCACGCGCACACGAGTGCGCCGTCGAGCAGCACCGAGCACGAGCCGCACTCGCCCTGCTCGCAGGCGTTCTTCGAGCCGGGAAGGTCGAGCCGCTCGCGCAGCGCATAGAGCAGGCTCTCGCCTTCCCAGACGTCAGTCTCCTGCGGCTCGCCGTTGACCGTGAGCGAGACCTTCATCATGCCGCGAGACACCTCTCGAGCGCGCGCACCGTGAGCACGCGCAGCGCATGCCGGCGGTAGGCAGCGGTGCCGCGGACGTCGTCGATCGGGCTCGCTGCCACCGCGACCTGCTCCGCAAAGTCGTCCTTGTCTGCAAGTGGAGCGACAACGAGACCCGCGACCGGTCCGGCGGAGCCGAACGCGGCGCGCAGCTCCCCGCGCTCGCGGTCGACCTCGAGCGCGAGCGAGCAGACCGCGATCACCATCGCGTTGCGCGGACCGACCTTCATGAACGTCTGCGCCGCACCGCTCGGCCGGACGTGGACGGCGACGATCAGCTCGTCGGCCTCGAGTGCATTGCGCTTCGGTCCGGTCAGGAACGCCTGCAGCGGCAACGTTCGCGTCCCGCGGGCGGAGCTTGCAACCTCCACTTCGGCTCCGGCGACGAGGAGCGGCGGGAGTGCGTCGCCCGCGGGGGAGGCGGTGCCGAGGTTGCCGCCGACCGTGCCGCGGTTGCGGATCTGCGGCGAGCCCACCGTGCGCGAGGCCTCTGCGAGCGCCGGCAGGAGCGTCGCCAGCTCAGGGCCCATCGCCTCCGTGTACGTGAGCCCAGCGCCGAGCCGGAGCGAGCCGTTCTCGCGGGCCCATCCCTTGAGCTCGCCGACCTCGTTCAGGTTCAGGAGTGCGTCCGGCCGCGTGCGGTCGAAATTCAGCTCGACCATGAGGTCGGTACCGCCCTCGATCGGCCGCGCGCCCGGGGAATCCGCTCGCATGCGGAGCGCCTCCTCGAGCGACCGCGGGGTGAGGACGTCCATGCCGGGAAGCGTAGTGGGCTTCGCGGCACGGGTCGATCCGGTTTAAGGTCGGGCCGTGCCCGATCTCGCCCGCCGACTCGCGGTTGCCCGGGGCGACGAGCGCGCCGACCTCGTCCTACGGGGCGGACGCGTGCTCTCGGTGTTCACGCGCGAGTGGCTGGAGACCGATGTAGCCGTCGCCGACGGCTACATCGCGGGGCTCGGCGACTACGACGGCTCGGAGATCGTCGACGCGTCGGGCCGCTACGTCGTGCCGGGCTTCATCGACGCCCACATGCATCTCGAGTCGACGAAGCTCCTACCCGATGAGTTCGCGCGGCTCGTGCTGCCGCTCGGGACGACCGCCGTCGTCGCCGACCCGCACGAGATCGCGAACGTGCTCGGCAGCGACGGCGTCCATTGGCTGCTCGACTTCTGTGACGATCTCCCGCTCGACGTCTACTTCATGGCGCCGTCCTGCGTGCCGGCGTCCTCGTTCGAGTCGCCACGACGCGCGTTGAACGACGGCGACCTGGAGTCGCTCCTGCGCCGGAGGCGCGTGCTCGGCCTCGCGGAGATGATGAACTTCCCGGGCGTCATCGCCGGCGACGAGCGCGAGCTGTCGAAGCTCAGGCTGCAGGGCGCCGAACACGTGGACGGGCACGCGCCGGGCGTCGTCGGAAAGCATCTGAATGCGTACGCAGCGGCCGGCATCCGCTCCGACCACGAGGCGCTCACGCTCGAGGAGGGACGCGAGCGGCTTCGCGCCGGCGTCTGGCTCCTGATCCGCGAGGCGTCGATGGCGCGGAACCTCGAGGCGCTCGTGCCGCTCGTGCGGGAGCTCGGGCCCACGCAGATGGCGTTTTGCACAGACGACCGCGACCCGGACGACATCGTCGACGACGGCCACATCAACGGGATGGTGCGCAAGGCGGTCGCCGCAGGCGTCGAGCCCGCGGACGCGATCGTGCTCGCGACGATCAACCCGGCGCGCTGGCACGGGTTGCGTCACCTCGGTGCGGTCGCCCCGGGGTACCAGGCCGACCTGCTCCTCCTGCCAGACCTCGAGACCTTCCGGCCCGAGCTCGTACTCAAGGCCGGCGCGCGAATCGGCGAGATCGTGAGGCCCGACGTGCCCGAGTGGGTCCGGCAATCGGTGCGGGTTGCGCCGCTTTCCCGCGGCGACTTCGCGATTGCGAGCGACGGCGGCTCGGTCCGCGTGATCGGGCTCGTGACGGAGCAGGTCGTGACGGAGTCACTCGTCGAGCGCCCGACCGTCGAGGGCGGCCTCGCGGTCGCCGAACCGGAGCGCGATCTCGCGAAGATCGCAGTGGTCGAGCGCCACCTCGCCACCGGGCGCGTTGGTCTCGGCTTCGTCCGCGGCTCGGGGCTGCGCCGCGGCGCGCTCGCCTCGACCGTGGCGCACGACGCGCACAACGTGGTCGTGCTCGGCGTCTCGGACGACGACATGCTCGCGGCGGTCGAGCGCGTCGTCGAGCTCGCCGGCGGCATCGTCGCGGTCGACGGCGGCCGGGTCGTCGCCGAGTGCCCGTTGCCGGTCGCCGGCCTGCTCTCGGTCGCACCGCTCGAAGAGGTGATCGCGCAGAGCCGCGCCTGCACGGAGGCGGCGAGGGAGCTCGGATGGAGCGGGGAGACGCCGTTCCTGACGATGTCGTTCCTCGCGCTCTCGGTGATCCCCGCGCTGAAGATCACCGACCGGGGGCTCGTGGACGTCGAGCGATTCGAGCTCGTCGCACTGGGAGTGCGGTCGCCGCCGTGAGGTCGTTCCTGATCGGCGGCCGCCGGTGAGCCTGCTGCTCACCGGCGCCCACGTCGTCGTCATGGACGACGCGGGCTCGGAGCACCCCGACGGCTGGGTGCTGCTGGCGGACGGGCGCATCGAGGCGGTCGGGGACGGAGTGCCGCCCGAAGCCGACGAGAGCGTCGACCTCGGCGGGGCCGTGGTCACGCCCGGCCTCGTCAACACGCACCACCACCTCTACCAGACCCTCACGCGGGCCTGGGCGCAGGAGGCCGACCTCTTCACATGGCTCAAGACGCTCTACCCGGTCTGGGCCGGGATCGACGAGGAGTCGGTGTACGCGGCCGCGCGCACCGGGCTCGCCGAGCTCACGCTGTCGGGCTGCACGACCGTCTTCGACCACCACTACGTGTTTCCGCGGGGGACGAGCGGCCTCGTCGAGGCTGAGGTGCGCGCGGCGCGCGAGCTCGGCATCCGGATCGTCGCCTCACGCGGCTCGATGGACCTCGGCGAGTCGGAGGGCGGGCTGCCGCCGGACTCGCTCGTCGAGCAGATCGACGACGTCCTCGCCGAGACGGAGCGCCTCGCCGCACTCGCTGACGACGACGGCTACGTGCAGATCGCGGTTGCGCCGTGCTCGCCGTTCTCGGTGACCGGCGAGCTGATGCGCGAGTCCGCACAGCTTGCACGGCGGCGCGGCCTTGTGCTCCACACGCACCTCGCCGAGACCGTCGAAGAGGAGGCGTACTGCCGAGAGCTCTACGGCTGTTCGCCCGTCGAGTACCTCGAGTCGCTCGGCTGGCTCACAGGCGACGTGTGGTGCGCGCACTGCGTCCACCTCTCGACGCAGGACGTCGGGCGCTTTGCGGCAAGCGGGACGGGCGTCGCCCACTGCCCGACGTCGAACCTGCGCCTCGGCGCGGGCGTCGCGCCCGTACGCGACCTGCTCGACGCCGGGGTTCGAGTCGGTCTGGGTGTCGACGGATCCGCGTCCAACGAGCGCGGCGACCTCATGCTCGAGGTCAAGCAGGCGCTCCTCGTCGCGCGCGGGCGCGACGGCCCCGGCGCGATGACCGTGCGCGACGCGCTTCGGCTCGGCACGCGCGGAGGCGCGGCGGTGCTCCGGCGCGACGACCTCGGCTCGCTCGAACTCGGCAAGCGCGCCGACGTCGCGGTCTGGCGGACCGACGGGCTCGAGCTGGCCGGAGCCGTCGACCCGGTCGGCGGGCTCGTCCTCTCCGCCCCCCACCGCGTCGACCGGCTCTACGTGGGCGGCGAAGAGGTCGTGCGGGACGGGCACCTCCTGCGCGCAGACGAGGACGAGATCGCCGGACAACAGCGGGGCCAGGCGCGAAGATTCGCCCCGTGATCTCGACCCACGTCCTCGACACGGCGAACGGCGGCCCGGCGGCGGGCGTCCGCGTCGAGCTCTTTCGCGGCGAGGAGCCAATCGCCTCGGCCGAGACCGATGCCGACGGGCGCATCCGCGAGCTCGCCGACGTCGCGGCCGGCACCTACAGGCTCGTCTTCCATCCGCCGTCGCCGTTCTTCCGCCGGATCGAGCTGGAGGTCGAGCTCGCCGAGGGCAACCACCACATCCCGCTCCTGATCTCGCCCTACGGGTGCACGACCTACCGCGGCAGCTGAACGCCGAAGAGCTCGGCGAGCTGTTCGAAGGGCGCACGCGCTTCGTCGAGCGACTCGCCCTCGAGACGGATCCGCTCGTGCGCGCCCGCACACTCGTCCACGAGCTCTCCCCCGACGAGAAAAAGGAGGTGCTCGACGCACATCCCGCGATCGGCGCCAAGAACCTCTCTGCACGATCGACCGCCGAGCAGGGGTCCGACGCCGATCCCGAGGTTCTCGGAGAGCTGGCGCGGCTGAATGCCGAGTACGAAGCGCGTCACGGCTTCCGCTTTGTCGTCTTCGTCAACCGCAGGCCGAAGGCGGAGATTCTCGACGTGCTCCGCTCTCGCATCGGCCGCCCGACGGACGAGGAGCTCGAGACGGCGCTCGGGGAGCTTGTCGCGATCGCGGAGGACCGATGGCGGCGGCGCTAGATCCCTACGCCACCGGCTGGCTCGATCTCGTGTTCCGCTGGTTCCACGTGACGGCGGCGATCGTGTGGATCGGCACCTCGTTCTACTTCGTCGCGCTCGACAATCATCTCCGCCCGCCAGAGGAGGAACGTGACCGCGAGCGCGGCGTGGGCGGCGAGTCGTGGGAGATCCACGGCGGCGGGTTCTACCGCGTCGAGAAGTTCCGGGTCGCCCCGCACACGCTGCCGGAGCCGCTGCATTGGTACAAGTGGGAGGCCTACTGGACGTGGATCTCGGGCTTCGCCCTCTTCGTCGTCCTGTACTACCTGCAGGCGCACACCTCGCTGATCGACCCGGCTGTGGCGGACTTGTCGACGGCGGAGGCGGTCGGCTCGAGCGTGGGCATGCTCGCGGCGGCGTGGGTGGTCTATGACGTGCTGTGCCGCACGGTCGGCCGGCGAAGCGAGCTCGCACTGGGACTCGTCGTCCTCGGCCTCGTCACCGCGACCGCGTACGGAGTGACGCATCTCTTTGCACCGCGCGCGGCGTATCTGCAGGTCGGCGCGATGCTCGGGACGATCATGGTCGCGAACGTCTTCTTCGTGATCATCCCGGCGCACCGGGAGCTCGTGCGGGCGAAGGAGGCAGGCCGGGAACCGGACCCGGCCGCCAATACGCGAGGCAAGCAGCGCTCGATCCACAACAACTACTTCACCCTGCCGGTGCTGTTCTCGATGCTTGCGGGTCACTTCCCGTTCACGTACGGCCATGCCCACAGCTGGGCGATCCTCGTGTGCCTGATGGTGATCGGCGCGTGGATCCGGCTCTACTTCAACATGCGCCACGCGGGAAAGACGCTCTGGTGGATTCCCGTCACCGCCGCGGCCGGGATCGCCGGCATCGCGATCTGGATCCGGCCGGCATCCACACCCGCCGCCGCGGGACCGTCCGTCACGTTCGCGCAGATCGCGCCGATCGTCGAGGACCGTTGCGCGGTCTGCCATTCGGAGCGGCCGAAGAGCCCGCAGTTCACGACGGCGCCGAAGGGGATCCGCTTCGACACGCCGCAGGAGATCGCTTCTCAGTCGGCTGCGATCCTGGCGGTCGCGGTCGAGTCGCGGGTCATGCCGCTCGGGAATCTGACGCACATGACCAACGCGGAGCGACGCTTGCTCGGTGCCTGGATCCGCCAGGGTGCGAAGATCCCGTGATGCTCGAGATCTCCGCCGCCGGATTCGACTTCGGCGCGCGCTTCGAGGAGCAGGCTGCGCCCCGGACGGTCGCCGCGTTCCGGCGCCTGCTCCCGCTCGAGTCGAGGATCATCCACGTCCGCTGGAGCGGTGAAGGCGGCTGGATCCCCTTCGGCGATCTCGACGTCGGGATCGGCCCGGAGAACGCGACCTGTTATCCCAACCCGGGGGAGCTCGTCTTCTACCCAGGCGGCGTCAGCGAGACCGAGCTCCTGCTCGCGTACGGGTACGTCAGCTTCGCGAGCAAGGCGGGGCCGCTCGCCGGCAACCACTTCGCGACGATCGTCGAGGGCAACGAGAACCTGCGCGAGCTCGGCCGGCTCTTCCTCTGGGAGGGTGCGCAGCCGATCGTGTTCACCGAGCGCTAGAAGAGCAACCAGGCTTCAGCCTGGTTGCAGTCGTTCGCGCACCCGAACGACTGCGAGGCTTAGACCTGCTTCGCCAGGCGTTCGAGCGCGGACGCGAGGACGTCGACGCAGAGACCGACGTCTGCCGGCTCGCTCCACTCCTCCGGCGCGTGACTGATGCCGCCCGCGCCGCTGCGGACGAAGAGCATGCCGCAGCGCACCCCGGCCCCGGCAAGGACGCCGGCGTCGTGGCCGGCACCGGAGACGAGCTCGGGCGACGGGAGTCCCCGCCGCTCGAGCTCCTCGTGCAGGACCGTCCTCACCGCTTCGTCCATCACTGCCGGCTCGGTGCGCAACGTCGGCTCGAAGCCGATCGCGGCGACGAGCGAATCGAGTCGCTCCCGATCGGGCGCGCGCGCATCGATGCTCGCGGTCGCGCGAGCCGGGATCACGTTCTCCGCGCCCGGCTCGACGTCGAGCCGGCCCACGGTCGCCACCGCGTCGGCGATGGAGGTCGCCGCGTCGCGGGCGCGGAGGACGAACTCGGCCGCCGCGCAGAGGGCGTCGTTCCGCGACTCCATCGGCGTGGTCCCGGCGTGTCCGGCCGCGCCGTTCAGGACGACTTCGCCGCGCGCGAGCCCGGCGATGCCGGTGACGACCCCGAGCGGTGCTCCCATGCGCAGCAGCACCGGGCCCTGCTCGATGTGCGCCTCGAGGTAGGTCTCCGGCAGCGGCCCGCGACGAACGCGCGCAAGGCTCCCTCCGAAACCGCGCTCCTCATCCCGGAAGGCGACGACGGCGAGCGTTCGCCGGGCACGCCCGATGCGCTCGATCGCCTCGAGTCCCGCGAGGACGCCGAGGACGCCGTCGAAGCGGCCGCCGTTCGGCACCGAGTCGAGATGCGAGCCGGTCCAGATCTGCCCGGCGTCAGGGTCGTCGCCCGCGAGCTCTCCGAGCAGGTTGCCGTCGGGGTCGATCTCGACGGCGAATCCCGCCTCCTCGAGCCAGCCGGCGACGAGATCGTGCGCGCGCTGTTCGCCGTCGCCGTACCCGACCCGATCTGCACCGGTCCCGCCGCCGATCGCGAAGATCTCCTCGATCCGCTCGAGAAGCCGTCCGTTCACGGCGTCGATTGCTCTTCGCCTTCCTCGATCAGGTCGGCAACGGAGTCGACGATCTGCGACGGCCGAAACGGGTAACGCTCCGCGTCGGCGCGCGAGGTGACGCCGGTGAGGACGAGGACCGTGTGCATGCCCGCCTCGAGCCCCGACACGATGTCGGTGTCCATCCGGTCGCCGATCATCGCCGCCGTCTCCGAGTGAGCGTCGATCGCGTTCAATGCAGAGCGCATCATCAACGGGTTGGGCTTGCCGACGAAGTACGGCTCGACGCCCGTGGCGCGGCTGATCAGCGCGGCGACCGAGCCCGTCGCCGGGGTCGGCCCGTCGGGGCCGGGCCCGGTGGCGTCCGGGTTCGTGGCGATGAAGCGGGCGCCGCGGACGATGAGGCGGATTGCCTGAGTGATGCGCTCGAAGCTGTACGTCCGCGTCTCGCCGATGACGACGTAGTCCGGATCGTGCTCCGAGAGCGTGTAGCCCGCGGCGTGCAGCGCCGTGGTGAGCCCGGCCTCGCCGATCACGAATGCCGAGCCGCCCGGGCGCTGATCGTCGAGGAAGGTCGCAGTGGCGAGCGCCGACGTCCAGATCGCCGTCTCGGGGACGTCGAGGCCCAAGGCTCGCAGCCGCGCGGAGAGGTCACGTGTCGTATAGATCGAGTTGTTCGTGAGCACGAGGAAAGGCAGGCCCCGCTCGCGCAGCCGCGCGAGGAACCGGTCGGCGCCCGGGATGGGGGTTTCCTCGCGAATGAGGACGCCGTCCATGTCCATCAGCCACGAGCGAATCTCACGTCGTTTCACCACGCCCTCCAGTTGCTCACGTCGCCGGCCGCCGGATTATCCCGAAGGGCGCACGTCATCAGGGATACTCGCGCCCATGGAGGTCTTCAACCTGTTCAACGGCCCAACCGAAACGCCCGCCGATCCGAACGACCCGCCGGGATACGCGTGCAGCGCCGTTCGCGTCGGCCCGAAAGTCGGCGCCTCGAAACTCGGTATGAGCATCTACGAGCTGCCGTCGGGGCAGGCGATCTGCCCGTACCACTTCGAATGGACCGACGAGGAGTGGCTGATCGTGATCGCGGGGCGACCGACGCTCCGCTCACCGGAGGGCGAGCGGGCGCTCGAGCCCGGCGACATGGTCTGCTTCCCGATGGGGCCCGACGGCGCGCATTTCGTCCGCAACGGCGGCGACGAGCTCGTCCGTGTGGCGATCCTCTCCACCAAGAACGACGTGGGCATCGCGGAGTACCCGGACAGCGACAAGGTCGGCGTCTGGGCGAACGGGACGCACTACATGCTCCGGCGGGCGGATCACCTCGACTACTGGGACGGTGAGCATTAGGACGTACAGCTAGGACGGCCCGCCGATTCGCCGCGTAGCATCCTCGGCGTGAGGGGCCTCGCCGTTGGCGGTTTCGCTGCTGTGCTCGTGGTGCTCCTGGCCCAGGCGTCGCCGGCGTTTCCTTCCGCCGTGTCTCCACAGAGCGTGCGCGATGACCCGGGCGGCAGCACCTGGAACGCCACCGCGGCCGCCTTCCGCGGGAAGAACGGATCGCGCTACGTCTATACGTGTCCGTCCTACGGCACAGCGTCGTCCATCTGGGGCACCGACGTCTACACCGACGACAGCTCGGTGTGCACCGCGGCCGTCCACGCAAGCCTGATCACCCTCGCGGGCGGCGGCACGGTGACGATCGAGATTCGGCCCGGCCAGGCCTCTTATGTCAGCTCGACACGAAACGGCATCACCAGCACCGCCTACGGGCCCTGGAGCGGCAGCTACGTCATCGTCGCCGCTGTCGCTGCAACCCCGGGGGTGGGGGTGGGCGGGTCGACCTGGGATGCGAGGCCTTCAGCCTTCCGTCCCTACGTCGGTGCGCGGTTCTCCTACACCTGTCCGGCGAACGGGACGCCCGGGCCCGTCTGGGGCACAGACGTCTACACCGACGACAGCTCTGTCTGCACCGCGGCCGTCCACGCCGGCCTCATCACGGTCGCGGGCGGGGGCAGCGTCATCATCGAGATGCGCGCCGGCCAGAGCTCCTACACCAGCTCGACCCGTAACGGGATCACGAGCTCGCCGTACGCGGCCTGGGGCGGAAGCTTCGTCTTCCCCGCCGCTCTGGGTGGGGGAACCATCGGCGGCCCCGACCCCCTGCCGCCCCCGAAGCCGGGCGTCGCAGTCAACGTCCAGGGCGGGACCGGGACCGTCCTCGTCAAGGTCCCCGGCCAGGCGTTCGCGACGCTCCAGGGAGGCGCCCAGATCCCGGTCGGCTCGACGGTCGACGTGACGAAGGGATCGGTCGACCTGACGAGTGCCGACGGCGCGGCGAACTTCACGAAGGGCGTCTTCGTCATCCGCGAGCCGGCCGCCCCCGCCGCCACGCGTGTGACCGACCTCACGCTCACAGGCGGCAACTTCGCGGTCTGCAACAAGTCGGTCCGTCGCAACGCGTCGCGCGACGCGACGCCGAATAAGAAGGTGGTTCGACGGCTGTGGGGGGACGGCAAGGGACGCTTCCGGACGACGGGTCGTTTCGCCTCGGCGACGGTTCGCGGCACGGCCTGGCGGATCGAGGACCGCTGCGACGGCACGGTCGTCAGTGTCACTACCGGCACGGTGAGCGTTCGCGACCTCCGCCTCAAGCGGAACGTCGTCGTCACGGCGGGTCACTCGTACCTCGCCAAGCGCTGACGACCTTCGCCGAGCTCCTGGCCGAGCGGCGCGTCCTGCTCGCGGACGGTGCAACGGGCACGAATTACCAGGACATGGGGATCGAGCCCGGCGTCGCGCCCGAGGAGTGGGTGTTCGACGCGCCCGAACGGGTGTGCGAGCTCCATCGCCGCTTCGTCGAAGCGGGCTCCGACCTCGTGCTCACGTGCACCTTCGGCGCGACCACCCCGCGGCTCGCCGAAGGCCCGCTCGCCGGCCGCACGATCGAGCTGAACATCCGCGCCGCCGCGCTCGCGCGCGAAGCCGCCGGCGACGACCGGCTCGTCGCGGGCTCGCTGGGGCCGACGGGCCAGCTCGTGGAGCCGTACGGGCTTCTCACGCGTGACGTGTGCCGTGCGGCGTACGCCGAGCAGGCGAAGGCGCTTGACGACGGCGGCGTCGACCTGCTCGTGCTCGAAACGTTCTTCGCGCTCGAGGAGGCCCTCTGGGCGATCGAGGGCGTCCAAGGCGCGACCGACCTGCCGCTCGTCGCGTCGTTCAGCTTCGACCAGGGCACGCACACGATGATGGGCCTCAGCCCCACCGAGGTCGTGGCTGCCGTCGAGCCTCTCGGCGTCGCGGCACTCGGCGCGAACTGCGGCCGATCGCTCGACGACACCGATTCGGTCGTGGAGGAATTCCTCGCCGCGTCGCCCACGCTTCCGCTCTGGGTGAAGCCCAATGCCGGCGTACCGCGCATCGTCGGCGACGCCGTCGTCTACGACGCCGGCCCCGAAGCGCTCGCCGAGCACGTGCGCGCGTATGCGGATCGCGGCGCGCGCATCGTCGGCGGCTGTTGCGGCTCGACGCCGGAGCACATCGCCGCAATCGCCCGCACCGTCGGCGCGCCACGTGAAGGAATCCTGAGGCGTCGGCCTCCAGGCTCGGGAAACACTCGAGGAGGTCAACAGATGGCTGTCGAGCGTCGCTGCCAGAAGCACGGAAGGCCTGCGGTTGCACAGCGGCTTCGCACGCTGCCGAGGGCTAGGAGAAGAGAGCCGTAACGCGGTCCCTGTCGGGAGCGAGGCCGAGGGCCGCGAGCGCCTGCTCGAGATGCTCGGGGCGTCGCGGCCCGACGATGACGGCGGTCACCCGCGGGTCGGCCAGGAGCCAGGCGATCGCGAGCGCCGCGGACGAGGTGCCCTGACCGTGCGCCGCCTCGGCGAGGCGCTCGAGCGCGTCGAAGATCCGGTCTTCTCGCAGATGCTCATAGGGCTCGGGCCGCATCGCCATGCGCGAGCCGGCAGGCGTGGGCTCGCTGCGGCGGTACTTGCCGGTGAGCCAGCCACCCGCGAGCGGGCTGAAGGGCGTGAACCCGAGCCCGTGCTCCTCGCAGAGCGGCAGCACGTCGTCCTCCGCGGCCCGGTCGAGCAGGGAGTACGAGTTCTGCACCCACCCGAAGCGGCCGGCCGCGAGAGCCTCGCGGAGCTGTGCGCCGTCGACGTTGCTCAGTCCATATGCGGCGACCTTGCCCTCCTCGACGAGCTCGTCGAGGGCGCCCGCGGTCTCGGCGATCGGGACCTCGGGATCCCAGTCGTGGGTGAGGTAACCGTCCACCCGCTCGACGCGGAGACGGCGCAGGCTCGACTCGAGCTGCCGCTTGACCCGCGCCGGCGCAAGACCGTGGTCCTCGCCTTCGTCCATCGGGTTGAACGTCTTCGTCGATAGAACGATCTCGTCGCGGACGCTCGGGCCCTTCGTCCGCAGCCAGTCGCCGATCCACGTCTCGCTGCGGCCGCCGCCGTACGCGTCCGCGGTGTCGAACGTCGTGATTCCCGCCTCCCAGGCGGCGTCCATGATCGCGAACGACTCCTCGCGACTGTCACCCCGCCCGAAGAGCGCGGGCGCGGACCCGATGCCGCCGAAGTTCCCGCAGCCGAGGATGATCCGGGAGATACGTACGCCCGTATCGCCAAGGTAGGCTCGCTCCATGTCGACGACGCTACTCGACGTTGAAGCGGTGCGGCGCCGCTTCTCCTCGCTGCAGGGCGGCTTCGTCTTCCTCGACGCCCCTGGCGGCTCGCAGGTTCCGGACGAGGTCGGCGATGCGATCGCCCGCGCGCTGCGCGAGGCCTCGGCGAACATCGGCGCGAACTATGAGACGAGCAAGCGGGTCGAGCGGGTCATGGCCGCCGCACGGAACGATGCCGGCCGCTTCCTCAACTGCTCGTCCGATGACGTGATCTTCGGCACGAACATGACGGTGCTCGACTTTGCGCTCTCGCGAACGGCATCCCGCGACTGGAAGGAAGGCGATCGGATCCTCGTCTCGCGGCTCGACCATGACGGCGGCGTCGCACCTTGGGTCGAGCTCGCCGCAGACCGTGGCTTCGAGGTGGACTGGATCGACGTCACCGAGGATCTCCGGCTCGACCTCGACGACCTCGAGCGGAAGCTCGACGAGCGGGTGCGTGTCGTGGCCTGCGTCGCGTCGTCGAACGCGGTGGGCACGATCATCGATCTCCCCCGGGTCTCCGAGCTCGCGCATGAGGTTGGCGCGCTGGTATGGGTCGACGCCGTGCAGTACGCGGCACACGAGCCGGTCGACGTGCAAGCGCTCGGCTGCGACGTGCTCATCGCGTCGGCGTACAAGTTCTGCGGTCCCCATCTCGGGATCGCGTACGGTCGACACGATTTGCTCGAGTCGTGGCGGCCGTACAAAGCGCGCCCCGCCGCGTCGGACCCCGTCGGCCGCCGGTTCGAGCCGGGGACTGCACCCTACGAGTTGCTCGCCGGCTTCTCGTCGACGATCGCCTATCTCGAGTCGATCGGCGGGATGCCTGTTCTTTCGGCGTACGAGCGCGAGCTCGGCCGGCGCTTCCTCGACGGCCTGCCGGACACAGCGACGGTCTACGGCCTCCAGACGATGGAGGGCCGCGTCGCCACGTTCCTGTTGAACCTCGAGGGCGTGTCCGCGGCCGACGCCGCCGTCCGCCTGGCCGAGCGCGGCTACGGCGTGTGGGCGCACGACAACTGGTACTCCCTCGGCCTGCGCGAGAAGCTGCCCTACCCGCAGGACGCCCTCCGCGTCGGCCTCATCCACTACAACACCGCCGACGAGATCGACGGCTTCCTGCGCGAGCTCTCCGATCTCTCCTAGTGACAACTTGTTACAAGGAGGCGAAATCGCGCCGCGATAGAATCCACGGCTGAATATGGCGGCCAGTTCGGAGGCAGAGGTCATTGCGCAGCAAGTGAGTGCGCTGAGCGGCAGGCTTGGGGCAATCGAGACGCGTCTGGGCGAGATAGACAAGGTCGTCGGCCGTCTCGAAGGCGCTGCGCTCACGACCGCGCGAGCATTGCAGGAGATCTCGCACCACTGGGACGCCGTCTACGAGGCCATGCGGCGCCCGGAAGAACCGGATGTGGACCAGGTAAGCAGCGACGACGGCGCTTCGCCCCCGAGCAAGCGCCAGCCCTGAGGGAGGCACGCGAAGCCGTGGTCGACGTCAAGCTCCGCTAGGGCGTTTCGCCGGCCAGCACCCGCGTGAGCACGGCGGCGTCGACGTTGCCGCCGCTCACGATGCACACGACGCGGTCGTCGCGGTTCTGTGCGGCTGCGAGGGCGAGGGCGCCCGCTCCCTCGGCCACGACCCGCGCGCGCATCGCGAGCACGCGCATCGCCTCCGCGACGTCGACGAGCGGCACCGCCACCGACTCGTCGACGAGCTCCCGTGCGTGATCCCACATCGTCGGCAGCAGCGCGCGGCCGCCGGCGCCGTCGACGAACGACGGCCGGTAGTCGATCCCCACGGGAGCGCCGGCTGCGAGCGAGGCCGCGAGCGGCGCCGCCGTCTCGGGCTCCGCGGTGACGATGCGAACGGCCGGACGGAGACCCTTCACCGCACTCGCGATGCCTGTCGCGAGGCCGCCGCCGCCCCAGGGGACGACGACCGCGTCGAATTCGTCGAGGTCCTCGCACAGCTCGAGGCCGATCGTCCCGTTGCCGGCCATCACCGCCTCGTCCTCGACCGGATGCACGAACAGCCCGTCGATGCCTTCGAAGTGCCGGTCGACCATCGTCTGCCACCAGACCTCATGCGGTACGAGGATCACCTCGCCGCCGAGCCGCTCGACCGCGTCGAGCTTCGCCCGCGGTGCCGTTTCGGGTGCGACGACGCGCGCTCGGACCCCTGCTTCGCGCGCGGCCCAGGCGACGCCCTGCGCCATGTTCCCCGCGCTCGCGGTGACGACGCCGCCTGCGAGCTCGTCAGGCGCCGCCGCGCGCACCGCCGACAGCGCGCCGCGAAGCTTGAACGAGCCGATCGGCTGCAGGTTCTCGAGCTTCAGCCAGATCCGCTCGTCGAGCCGCACGAGCGGCGTTCGGAGAACGGCGTCGCCCAGCCGCTCGCAGGCGCGCCGGATTTCGTCGAGCGGGATCAATCGGATTCTTTGGCGAGCTCGGTGAGGTCCGTCCGCACGGCCCAGAGCTCCGGAAACAGCTTGTACTTGATCAGCCCAGCGAGCAGCTCGACCGGCGTGCCCTGCGTGCCGACGACGTCCTCGCCGATGATGCGTGCGACGACCTTGAAGTGGCGGAAGCGCCACACGCCGACACGCTCGTCCCACTCGGTGAGCTGCTCGGCGAGCTGGTACAGATCCTCATGCTCACGTCCGCGCGTGTACACCTCGCGGAGCGACAGGCCCCGCTCGCGGCGCACCGCCTCGAACGCCCCGTACAGCGGCGGCGAGACGCGGCGGATCTCGCGGAAGCCGGGCGAGTCGAAGCCCGAGCCGTGACCGAGCACGCGCCGCACGTCCTGGTATTCCCATGGCGACATCTGCTCGAGATGCTCGAGGAAGCCCTCGACGTACTTCAGCGCGGCGTTCGCGCGGCGCAGCAGCCGCATCGCGGCCGGGAGGTCGCGCGCCTCGACCAGGCGCGTCGCCTCCTCGACCTCGACCCACGCGTGCTTCAGCCAGAGCTCCGACGACTGGTGCACGGTCTGGAACAGCAGCTCGTCTCGGTGCACCCACTCGTCTGCCCCCTTCTGCAGCGCGAGCAGCTCGTCGGTGCGGAGGTAGCGCTCGTAGTCGCTCTCCCCCGGGCCGGAAAGGATCGGCGCGAACTCGTCCGGGTCGGCCGTCGCCACGGCCGAAACCTACCGACAGCAGGGGCTCAGTCGTCGTCGTCCTCCTCCTTCGTCATCGCGTTGACGAGGTCGTTCGCGTTGTCGTCGTTCGAGATCTCCCACGCCCACGCGCCGCGCAGATCGAGCCGATCCACGAGCGCCATGCGCAGGGCGACGGCCTGCGGATCGACGTAGCTGATGAACGTGCCCCCGTTCAAGGCTGGGTTGTAGAGCCACGGCGACGCGGCGCGAAGGCTGAAGTACCGCGTGAACCCGTTGATCCCGGCGCCGTTGCCGGTGGCGGCCGTCGGGCCGATCGGCGTCAGGTTCGCGTCGGCGAGGCCGGTGTCCACGAGATCGTGATACGAGGGCGAGTCGTTGCCGGGCGCGGGCCCGTGCGGCTGGTACAGACCATGGTTCGTCGCAGCTACGCCGACGTATTCCTTGCCGTAGAACGGGATGCCGAGCACGAGCTTGTTCGCCGGGACGCCGTTCGCGAGGAAGTAGAGGACGGACCCCGCCGTGCTCCAGGTCCACTCGATCGCACCGCCGCCGACCGGAGGCGCACTCGGATCGCGCAGCATCGGCGAGTTGAAGTCCGTCCACGCCTCCCAGCCGCCGTGGTAGTCGAACGACATCAGGTCGATCCAGTCGACGATCTGCGCCACGTCATGGAGCTGCCAGCTCCCTGCGGAGTTCACGTTTCCACCGGGGATGTCGTTCGTGAGTGTGTAGCGCTTGCCGGCGGAGCGGCCCACCTGGTCGAGCTGCCGGCGGAACTCCTGGAGAAGCGCCGTCGCGTTGACGCGGTCGGTCGGCGAGTAGTGCGCACCGTTGCCGGGGTCGACGCCCGGGAACTCCCAGTCGAGGTTGATGCCGTCGAAGAGGCCGGCCGCGGCGCCGACGCCGCCCGCCTGCTCGGGCCAACCGCCGGTCGGGAGGTTGCCGCGGATGAACAGG
>WNGE01002340.1_pt1 | contig 25364 bp, 27 predicted proteins | sample 5400651 | NCBI WGS metagenome assembly WNGE01 (sample SAMN13153370, study PRJNA577476) | soil metagenome | isolation source: 60 cm soil or saprolite under grassland replicate 2 | place: USA:California | collected 2016-06-15 | reverse complement strand
TGGGTCTAGCCGTTGAGACTGAGAGCGGTTACTTCACCTCGACGCTGACGCCTTTCTCTTGTCCCGCGACTTCGAGCCGCAGCCGGCCGCCGATGTCGCGGGCCCGCAGCCCGATCGAGCCGGCGCCGGCGAGCCTGGCACCGCCGAAGAGGCAGCGCGCCGCCGACCAGGGCATCTGCAGGACCAACTTCGAGCCGTCCTTGCTGACCGCTTCGAAAGTGAAATCGTCGCCTTTCCGGGTGCCGGTGAACGTTCCCCCGTCTTCGCCCTTGCCGGTGTAGCGGGCCCGTCGCCCGTCGCGGCTCACGGCTTCGATCATCTTGATCCCGTCGTCGTCGGCGGGTTTCTTCGCGTCGCACTGGAAGGTCATCGTCCCTCCGCTCGCAGCCAACCACTGCCACGGGAAGGAGATGGCGAGCGTCGATGGCTCCTGACGGGACCTGGCCTGCGTCTCCTGTTTCGCCTCTTGCGCCTCGCTCGCATACGCGCGCATTCCCGCGCCTGAGATCACTATCGCCACGGCACAGGCGGCGAGCAGACCGGCCGGCCGGACAGAAAGGTTACGCATACTTGGGCCCTCCTCACCTCCGCGATACGCAGGGCCGGCGCAAATGTTCGCAAGCGACCTCTTCAGGCTTGCCACGCTGGGGCACGTCCGATCGAGCAGAACCTCCAGGCGGTTCGGGCGTAGACCTCGATAGGAGCCGAGGAGGAGAGGCCATGGTCCATGCCGGGCGGATCGGAGAAAGATGGAAGATCGCGTTCAGGGCAGGGCTGGGACTGGGTCTGCTGCTGGCCATCTCCGGAGCTTCCGTCGCAGTCGAGAGGAGTGCGCACGGCGGAGTCCTGGCCGGTAGTCGCGCCCGCGATGCCTATCTGCTGACACGTGGGGAACACGGGTTGAGCACCAACCTGTCGCTCGAGGAGTTCGTGGACCTGCGCAAGATGTTTTCGGGAGAGTTCCTGTGGGTACGCCGCGGCGGAAGGAAGTTCCTGATCCGGGATCGAGCCGTGCTCGGTCAGGCACAGGCTCTCTTCGAGCCGCTAAGGACTCTCGAGCCCGAGCGGGAGGCTCTCCGGGCCAGGCAGCGAGATCTCGCAGATGAGGAATCCCCCCTCGAGCGCGAGCAGGAGGAGATCGAGGGATCTGGAGCGGCGGCAGGACGACCTGCGTCCGCTGATGCGCCGCCTCGAGGCGAGGGAGCGGGAACTCGACACGATCGAACGCTCGCTCGATGAGAGAGAGGATGTCCTCGAAAAAAGGGCGGAAGAGCGGCTCTGGCAGTTGATCGACGCGGCCCTGGCGCGCGGCCTGGGCGAGCGCCTCGAGAGCCGGTAGCGAGGGCCTGGGGTTCCCGGGCACTCCTGACGGGAGGTCTCTATTCTCCTCTTCGTTGGCTTATCGCGCGGGAACGGCATGCAGCTTGATGCCCAGCGCGCGCACGACGCGGAGAACCGTGCCAAGCTCCGGGTTGCCGCCGGCGGAGAGCGCCTTGTAGAGGCTCTCGCGGCCGAGCCCGGCCTGTCGAGCGACCTTAGTCATGCCCTTGGCGCGCGCGATGTCCCCGAGGGCCGCGGCTACGACGCCGGAATCGCCGTCCTCGAATGCAGCTTCGAGGTACGCGATAACGTCCCCGTCGCTCTTCAGATAGTGGGCCGCGTCCCACCGTTTTGTTTTCGTCTTCGCCATGTCGTCTCCTTAGTCCTAAAGGCTCCGCGCCAGGTCGCAAGCGGCCTGGATATCGCGCACCTGGCTCTGCTTGTCTCCCCCCGCCAGGAGAATGACCAGTTGCTCCCCGCGGGAGACGAAGTACACCCGATATCCGGGCCCGAAGTCGATGCGCATCTCCGAAACGCCCTCTCCCACCGGTCGGACGCCGCCGGGGTTACCAAGCGACAGCCGGCGGATCCTGACCAAGATTCGAGCTCGAGCCTGCCGATCGCGAAGCCCGTCAAACCACCGAGCGTACAAATCCGTCTGACGGACCTCGATCACACTGGAGACTGTATCCTATAGGATACGAGCTGTCAAGAGCCTTCCCTCGGCCGTGTTTCGGGCAGAGGACCGGTCGGGATCTGGAGCGGCGGCAGGACGACCTGCGTCCGCTGATGCGCCGCCTCGAGGCGAGGGAGCGGGAACTCGACACGATCGAACGCTCGCTCGATGAGAGAGAGGATGTCCTCGAAAAAAGGGCGGAAGAGCGGCTCTGCCAGTTGATCGACGCGGCCCTGGCGCGCGGCCTGGGCGAGCGCCTCGAGAGCCGGTAGCGAATCCCGGGGAAGTTACCCACCTGTCATCCCGAGGAGCCAAGCGACGAGGGATCTGCTCCAGCAATGCTCTCCAGGATCCGGTGTTTCTGGATCTTGCCGAGAGCGTTCTTCGGGAGGTCTTCGACGACCCGGACCTCGCGGGGGCGTTTGTAGTCGGCGAGGGATCGGGCGCAGAAGGAGGAAAGCTCCTCGAGCAGAGACTCTGATGACGGGGCGGCGGTGGAAGAGGCGTGGAGTACGACGGCGGCGACGATGCGCTGACCCCAGACGCGGTCGGGGGCGCCAATGACTGCTACGTCCTTGATGCGCGGGTGGCGGCGCAGCACGTCTTCTACCTCGCGGGCTGAGATCTTGAAGCCGCCGCTCTTGATGAAGTCCACGGACTTGCGACCGGCGATCGTCACGTAACCGTCGCGGTCCCGCCGGGCGACGTCGCCGGTCACGAACCAGCCGTCGCGGAAGGAGGCGGCCGTCTCCTCCGGGCGGCGCCAGTAGCGGGTCATAATGCCGTTGCTTCGGGCCAGGATCTCGCCGGGCTCGTCCGCCTGGACGTCATGCCCGGCCTCGTCTACGATCCGGATCTCGCAGCCGGGGATCGGGAGACCCACCGTGCCGGGACGCCGATCCTCGTACGGGTTCGACAGAGTGAAGAGAGTCTCGCTCATGCCGTAGCGCTCGAGGATGCGGTGGCCCGTCAGCTCTTCGAACCGATGGAAGTCGTCGGCGGAAAGCGCGGCGCTCCCGGAAGTGAAGAGCCGGCCGCGTGAGAGGGCCAAAGCCGACTCCGGTCTGCGCGCGAAAAGCTCCAGGAGCTTGACGTACATCGTCGGGACTCCCTGGAAGAGGGTCGCGCCCTCCCGTTCGAAGGCGTTCACGATCCCGCTCGCGTCGAAGCGCTCGAAGAGCAGCAAGGTCATTCCGCTCAAGAGCGCGCCGTGAACTCCCAAGCCGAGCCCGTGCACGTGAAAGAGCGGGAGGGCCAGCGCCATCCGGTCTTCCTGAGAGAATCGCCAGAGGCGCGTCACCGCCTCCGTGTTGGCGACCAGAGCCCGAAAAGACAGCTCGACCCCCTTGCTCTTTCCGGTGGTGCCGGACGTGTAGAGGAGAATCGCCGCGTCTTCGTCGGCGGGGAGCGGCGGCGTCTCCCGGTTGCGAGGGGGCGTCTCGACCAGGCCGTCGAACGCGACATCCTCCGGACCGGCCGCGGGGTCTCTTCCTCCGATCCAGATACGTCGGGCTTGCGCCGGCCGTGGCGCGAGCCCGTCTAGGACTCGGGCGCAGGAAGAGCCCGCCCGCAGCAACACCGCCTTCGCGCCCGAGTCCTCGAGGATCTGCGTGACCTCTTCCCCGCGGTAACGGGTGTTGATCGGAACGTGGACGGCGCCCAGCCGGTAATGGCCGAGCAGCGCCACGACCACCTCGGGGGAGGTCTCGGCGAAGACGGCCACGCGATCGCCGGGCTCAATCCCTTTCGCCGAGAGCCCGCGTGCACAGGCCGCCGAGAGGCGGTCGAGATCCGCGAAGGTCCACGTCCGGCCCTCGAATACGATCGCCGGCTTCTCGGGCCGAGCGGCGATCGCGGAGAAGAGCCGATCGACGTGCGTCCGGCTCATACCGATCCGACGCCGAGAAACTGCTCACGCACCCGCGGGTCCCGGGCGAGATCAGGGCATGTGCCCGCGAGCGTCACCCGTCCCGTCTCCAGGACGTACGCTCGGTCCGCCAGCGCGAGCGCCTGCGGGACGTTCTGTTCGACGAGAAGAACCGTAACCCCCTGCTCGCGGATCCGCTTCAAGGCGGCGAAGACCTCCTTGACGAGGAGGGGAGCGAGCCCCAGAGCCGGCTCGTCTAAGAGCAGGAGACGGGGGCGGGCCATCAGCCCCCGGCCGATCGCGCACATCTGCTGCTCCCCTCCGGAGAGCGTCCCGGCCTTCTGCCGCGATCGCTTCGCGAGCTGCGGGAACATCGCGAAGACCGCCTCGAGGCTGCGCGACCTCTTGGTCCGCGCGGAGCGGCAATACGCGCCCATCTCGAGGTTCTCGCGGACCGTCATCCCCGGCCAGAGCTGCCGGGCCTCCGGGATCAGGACGAGCCCGCGAGCAACCAGCTCGTACGGCGCCTTTCCGCAGATGTCCTCGCCATTGAAGAGGATCTGCCCCTGCCGCGGCGCCATCAGTCCGCAGAGGGTCTTCAGGATCGTGGTCTTTCCCGCGCCATTGGCGCCGATCAGCGTGACGACTTCGCGATCCCCGACATCGAAGGAAACGTTCCAGACGGCCTGCACGTTGCCGTAAGAGACGTCGATGTTCTTAACCGAGAGGATCACGCTGGAGTTCATGAAGCCCTCGCTGTCATCCCGAGCGACCTGTCCTCCGAAGCTTCAGCGAAGGAAGAAGCGAGGGATCTGCTCCGTGCCCGGCCTTGCGTAGCAGATCCTTCGTCGCTTCGCTCCTCAGGATGACAAAAGGGGGCCTGCTCCTCAGGATGACAGCTGACGGACCCCGGGCTCGAACCACTAAACCGCTTCCTCGCCCAGATACGCCGAGATCACCTCGGGATGGCTGATGACGGCCGACGGAATCCCTTCCGAGATCTTCTGCCCGAAGTTCAGGACCAGGATGCGGTCGGAGACGCCGACGACCGCGTGGACGTGATGCTCGATCATGAGGACGGTCACGCCCGAATCGCGGATCGAGACAATGAGCTTCATCGCGTCCATGATCTCCGAGGGGTTCAGGCCTCCCATGACCTCGTCGAGGCACAGGATCTCCGGCTCGGTCGCGAGCGCCCGCGCGATCTCCAGGCGCTTCAGTTCCCCGATCGTGAGCGTCCCTGCGAGCGCTTCGGCTTTCCCGATGAGTCCCGTCTTTTCGAGGATCTGCCCAACGCGCTGTCCGGCGTCTTCCTTGCGGCGTCGGCCGGAGCCGAAGTGAGCACCAATCGAGACATTCTGACGGACGGTCATGTCCCGGAACGGCCTCACGATCTGGTGCGTCCGGACGAGACCCCGCGCCACGACGGCGTGGTTGGGAAGGCGGTCGATCCGATCGCCGCGGAACAGGATGGTCCCGGAGGTCGGAGCCACCGCTCCTACCAGGCACGAAAAGAGCGTCGTTTTGCCTGCCCCGTTGGGGCCGATAACGCCGAAGATCTCGCCTCGGGCCACGTCGAAATCGATTCCCGCGAGCGCGAGGAGCCCCTCGTACCGCTTGGTCAGCCCTTGCACCGAAAGAATCGTCTCAGCCGGCATCGGGCACCGGCCTGGAGAGCGAACGCGCGAGCCCCCGCCGCAGGCGATGGAAGAGACCGAGCAGTCCCTTGGGCTCGAAGAGCATCACGGCGATGAGCATCGTCCCGTAGATGAAGAGATAGGAGTCGCGCAGGCCGGGACTCGACAGCAGTTTGATCTGCAGATAGCCGAAGAGAAGCGCGCCGAGCACGGGCCCCGCGATCGTGCCGAGACCCCCGACGATCGGCATCAGCACGATCGAAAGCGACAGGCGGAAGTCGAAGACGGAGCCGGGCGAGATGTACTGAAAGTTGATCGCGAAGAGACTCCCCGCCACCGCGACGATCGCCGCCGACAGGGCGTGGACCAGGAGCTTGTATTTCGTGGAGTTGACGCCGAGCGCCTCGGCGGCGTCGATGTCCTGACGGATCGCTGCGAGGGCGTATCCGAAGGGGCTCTCCTTGACCCACGCCGCGAGCGCCACGACGGCGACCGCGAGGATCACCATCGAGGCGTAGTTGCGTGTAAAGCTAAAGGAGCCGGCGGGCATCCGCAGGCCGGAGGATCCGCCCGTGAAGGCGACTCCCGCCGCCACGACCCGCACCGCCTCGGACACCCCGATCGTGGCAATCGTGAAATACGGCCCTCGCAGGCGAAAGGTCGGCAGACCCACGACGAGGGAAAAGGTCGCGGCGAACAGGGCGGCGAGAGGGAGCGTCGCATAGGGGTTTACACCTTTCAACGCCAGCAGAGCCGTCGTGTAGGCGCCGATCCCGATGAAGGCGGAGTAGCCGATCGAGACCTGCCCCGCGAAGCCCCCCAACAGGTTCCAGGCCGAGGCCAGGATGACCGCGAAGGCGACGTTCCAGATGTCGTTCAACGTCCCGCGCTCGAGAAACCGCGGCGCCGCCAGCAGAAAAACGAGAGCTGCGGCTTCGATCGCGGCCACGCGAACCCAGCGGGAGGCGGGCCTCACGAAATGCTCCGGCGGCGGGAGGCCACGCGGCCGAAAGCGCCCAGCAGACCTTGCGGGAAGGCGACGAGCGCGATGACGAGCAGCGTGAAGGAGAGCGCGTCCTGGAACGAGGTGGGAAGCGAGCTGTAGCCGCCGACGACGCTCTCCAGCAGGGCCAGCAGGAATGCCCCGGCCGCAACGCCGGCGACGCTCTCCATACCGGCGAGGACGATGATGCAGAAGGACTTCAGCAGGAAGCTGCGCCCGAAATCGGGCGTGAAGGCGTACATCGTCGCAAGCAGGGTCCCCGCGGCTCCCGCGAAGGCGGTGCCGATTCCGAAAGCGACGGCGGAGATCCGGTCCGCGTTGACACCGGAGATCATCGCCGCGTCGCGGTTCTGCGTTACGGCTCGAATGGCCCGGCCCAGATACGTGCGCTGGAGGATGACCTGCAGGGCGAGAAGTGACGCCGCGCTGACCGCGAAGACCGCGACCGAGGGGACTCCGACCCGCACCCCGAAGAGCACGACCGACTTCATCGTGTAGCCGGTCAGGATCGACTGGGTGTCGCCGCTCCAGATCGCGTAGGCGAGGTTCTGCAGCACCAGCCATACGCCGAAGAGGAGCAGGAGCGACTCGATCGAAGGCCCCGCCTGCGAGCGCGGAAGGCGCTTCACCATTGCCAGGTACAGGAGAACGCCGAACCCGAAGAAGACCGGGATGACGACCGCGAGAGAGAGGAACGGGTCCAGCCCGAAACGGGAGTAGAGCGTGAAGGTCGCATAGGCGCCCAGCATCAGGATACCGGCGTGCGCGAGGTTGATGATGCGCATGACGCCGTAGATCACAGCGAGCCCATACGACATCGTCGCGTACAGCCCCGCCGCCAATAGCGAATTGACGATGACGGCGGTGAGATCTCTCATCGACGTGCGACGTTCGACGTTCTAGGTTCTACGTTTTGGTGCGGCCCCAATCGGCTCTCCAACGTAGAACGTCGCACGTAGAACGTCGCACCCAGCTCTAGCTTTTCGGGACGGGCGCGACAGGGTCGCCGGTTTTCGAAGAGACGGGCCAGACGATGTCCACTTTGTTGTTCGGCTTGTTCTGCGTGACGACGAACGGCTGGATGGCCTGGCCGGAGGAGCTGAACTTCAACTCCGCGCCGGGAAGGATCGAGTCCTTCAGATCCACGGCGGCGAGGGCGCTGCGAAGCGCTTCGGGCTTCAGAGAGGCCGCCTTGCCCAGTGCGGTGACGAGAACACGAACGGTCTCGTAGGCGGTCGCGTGGTACCACTGCGGGTCGCTTCCGGTCGCCGCCTTCCATTTGGCGTTGAACGCCTTGACCTGCGGATAGGGAAGAAGGTCCGACCACCAGCCGCTCGCGAAGATGTAGTCGGTCGCGGCGCCGAGTGCCTTGCGCGCCGCCGCGTCGGCGCCTCGCGCGCCGTAGGTGACCATCTGGAAGTAGAGGCCCATCTGTGTGAACGTCCGGTGCATCGAGATGAAGTCCTCCAGATGCGCGTCGGCCATGAAGAGATCCGCCTTGGCGGCTGCCACGCGGGTCAGGAGAGGCTTGAAGTCCGGCGTGTTCAACTCGAAGCTCTCTTCGACCGCGATCGAGAAATCGCCCGGATGCGCCTTCAAGTAGTCGTGGACTCCCTGCGCGTAGTCCTTGCCGTGCTCGGTGTTCTCGAGCAGAAGCGCGATCTTGAGTCCCTTCTTCAGCTTCCCGGCCGCGACGAGAGAGGCGAGGAAGTCCATCTGTGTGGAGGACAGGACGTCCACCGGCGAAAGCGTGCCGAAGACCCACTTGCTGCGGCCGTAGATACCGCGGGCGCCTGCGCCGCCGGAGATGTAGGGCACGCCGTAGCGCTCGGGCACGACGCTCTGGGCCTGGACCAGATGCGAGCCGTATCCGCCGATGACCACATCCACCTTCTGCTGGGTGATGAGTTGCTCGACGAGTTGCGCACTCTTGGCGGCGTCGGAGGTGTCGTCCAGGAGCGTCAGCTCGATCTTCATCGCCTTTCCGCCCACGGTCACGCCGCCGGCGTCGTTGACTTCCTTGACCGCGAATTCCGTCGCCTGTTTGTAGGCGCCGCCGATCTTCGACTCCTTGCCCGTGACGGGCAGGACGGCGCCGACCTTGATGATTCCTTCGGCGGCGGTAAGAGCGCCGGGAAGCACGGTGGCGGCCAGCGCTGCCGCAAGCAGGACCCGCAGAATGATCGACCCACAGTTTGAGATCATGGCTTCGACTCCTCCAAAGGCGGCGACGCTTCGAGCGGCGCCGCGAAGTCAACGTGAAGGATCACAACTGCGCCAAGGATATTACGGGCAAGGCCACATCCGTCACCGCGACTGAGGACTGAGGACTCGGGACTGAGGACTCTACCGGCCATACCTCACTGCCTCCTTTTTTCATCGTGGCGCCGGCGGCGTCAGTCCTCGGTCGATTCGACGCGACCTGTCTGCTCACCCGCACAGGAGCCCGTCCGCGAGAAGGCCGACGGTGAGCGCGGTGAGACAGGTGCCCGCGACGCCCGGCCAACCCCAGGCCTGCCAGGCGTACCCGGGCAGGACCGATCCGACGCTCGCGCCGACGTAATAGAAGGTCACGTAGAGTGCGCCGGCGGCCCCCTTGGCCCCGGTGGCATTGGCATTGACGAAGGCCGGCGCCGTCGATTGCACGGCGAACATCCCGATACAGAGAACCACGAGCGAGACGACGATGGCCGGCAAAGAATGCACGAGGGTGCCCAGGATTCCTGCTCCGGCGATCGAAAGCCCCACCGCCATGACGGCGCGCCGCCCCACGCGCCGGGAGAGATTGCCGGAGACGAGCGACGTGGCCACGCCCGCGATGTAGACCAGATACACGGAAGAGACGAGCGCCGTGGACAACCGAAACGGCGGAGCCGTCAGGTAGTAAGGCAGGTAAGTGAAGACGCCGATGAAGGAGAAGAAGACTCCCCCACCGATCACGAACGCCCCGATCAGGCGGCGATTGCGAAAGTGGACAAACATGCCGCGGTAGGCGCTGCCGAGCCGGACTCCGGCGATTCCCTGGGTCGCGGGAAGGCCGCGGGCGATCGCGGCCGCGCCGACAAGGGTCAGGAAACCGAAGAAGAGGAAGGGCATGCGCCAGTTCGTGCCCGCCGCCAGCAGTCCCGAGAGAACCCGGCCGGTCAATCCACCGGCGACAGACGCCGCGATCCATCCGCCGACCTTGGGACCCAGATCCGCTTCGCTGTAGTAATCGCCGATGTAGGCGACCGCGACCGCCGTGACTCCCGGCATGAGAAACCCCTGGAGGGCGCGGAAGAAGAGCAGCATGTGAAAGGAGGAGGCGAGCGCGCACAGGAGCGTCGGAATCGCAAGAAGGAGACAGCTTGCCACCATGACGGGCTTCCTTCCGACAGCGTCGGAGAGGGAACCGTAGGCGCTCGACACGAGAGCGATCATCAAGACGACGACCGAGATGGTCAGTCCCGCCGTCGCGGGCGCGACGTGGAATTCCTTCGAGAGCAACGGCAGGATCGGCTGGGTGATGTAGAGGTCCGCATACACCGCGACGGTCGCGAAATTGAGCGCCCCGACCGTCGCGATGACACCGGGCGAAGCGATCCTCGGGTCGTCAGGCGAAAAGGACACCTTCAGCGCGCCCCGACTGGGGACTGAGGACGAGGGACTGAGGACTCGAGCGGCTGATGTCCCTGTGTCACTTTTCGAATCGTCATCGAGACTCTCGCCTCTTCAGTCCTCTGTCCTCAGTCTTCCTACAGCCCCAGGTACGCCTGTCGGATCCGCGGATCCTCCAGGAGCTCCACCGCGGTGCTCGACTGCACGATCCGCCCGGTCTCCAGCACGTAACCCCGATGCGCGTGCTCTAGGGCGACCTGAACGTCCTGCTCGACCAGGAGCACGGTGGTCCCCTTCTGGTTGATCTGGGATATCAGATCCAGCAGGTGATCGACGACGAGCGGGGCGAGGCCGAGCGAGAGCTCGTCGATCAGGAGGAGTCGGGGCCGGCTCATCAGGCCGCGTCCGATCGCGCACATCTGCTGCTCTCCTCCCGACAAGCGCCCCGCCATCTGGCCGGCCCGCTCCCGGAGTCTCGGCAACAGCCCGAAAACCCACTCGAGATCCTCTTCGATGCCGTCCCGGTCCCGGCGCAGATAGACGCCCTGCAGCAGGTTTTCCTTGACCGTCAGCCCCGCGAAGAGCCGGCGCCCCTGGGGCACGTGCACGATCCCGGCTCCCACGACTTCCTCGGGACGCGCCCGCGTCAGATCGCGGCCAGAGAAAAGGACCGAGCCTGACCTCGGCTTGACGAGCTGCGAGAGCGTGTACAGCAGGGTCGTCTTGCCGGCCCCATTGGCCCCGATGAGAGCGACCACTTCTCCCTGCCGGACCTCCAGCGAGACGTCCCACAGGATCTGGACTTCGCCGTAGCCGGAGCAGAGGCCGCGCACCTCGAGAAGCGTCTCCCCCGGCAGCGGCAGGGAGGGCTTCCAGGCTTCCTCTTCCGGCAAGGGGGCCCGCAGGAACATTCCCTCCGCCGTCAGGCGCTCGGGCTGTCCGGCCGCCTTCGCCCGCTTCGCGAAGCGCTCGCCCAGATACGCCTCGATGACCTCCGGGCTCTCGACGATCTCCTCGGGCTTGCCCTCCGCGATCTTCTTGCCGTAGTGGAGCACGACCAGCCGGTCGGAAATGCCCATGATCGCCTTCATGACGTGCTCGATGACGAAGAGCGTGACGCCGTCGCGGTTGATCTGACGCAGCAGTTCCATCGCGCTCTCAATCTCCGTGGGGTTCAGGCCCGCCATGACTTCGTCCAACAGAAGAAGCTCCGGGTCCATCGCCAGTGCCTTGGCGAGCTCCAGCCGCTTCAAGTCCGGGATCGTCAGGTCCGCCGCGGTGTGGTCGATCCGATGCTGGAGGCCCACGCGCGTCAGCACCTCCTCGGCCCGCCCCCGCGCCTGCGCGGCCGTGCGCTCTTTGCCGCGCGCGCCGAACATGGCGCCGATGGCGACGTTGTCCCGGACGCTCAACTGCTTCAAGGGCTTGACGACCTGAAACGTGCGAGAGATTCCGAGACGCCCGATGGCGTAACTCGGCATCTTCGTGATGTCCTCTCCGCGAAAGAGGATCGTGCCCGACGTGGGTTTGTCCAGCCCTGTGATGCAGTTGACGAACGTCGTCTTGCCCGCGCCGTTGGGCCCGATGACACCCAGGATCTCCCCCTTGCGGATCATGAGGTCCACGCCGGCGACCGCCGCGAGTCCGCCGAAGCGTTTCGTGATTCCCCGAGCATCCAGGAGAGGACCCGAGGAGCCGTCAGGCGTGAGGCGTGAGGCGTGAGGCGAAGCACCGATTCCAGCGCCGTCTTGCATTTTTCTTCGCCTTACGCCCTTACGCCCTAACGCCTTACGTCCTTCACTCGAGCCGGCTCGCGCGGACGTTGGCGAGCAGGACGTCGGAGCCGAAACGCCCGCCGCGCGCCACGGCGGCGAGCCGGCGGAAGAGCTCCATCAGGCCACGGGGCAGGAAGACGATGAAGAAGATGATGATGACGCCCAGCACCGTCGGGTGAAGCTCCAGGAAGTGGCTCCAGATGTACGTCGACAGGAGCTGATAGACCGCCGCGCCGATGAGCGGCCCCCACACCGTCCCCGTGCCTCCCATGATGCAGGCGATGATCATCTGCAGCGTGTACTCGATCTTGAAGAAGTCGTTGGGCGCGACGTGGATGTTCTGGTAGGCGATGATGCCGCCGGCGCAGGACGCGAAGACCGCCGACAGGGCAAACGCGGCCACCTTGAACATCGTGGTGTTGATGCCGAGCATCCGCGCGGCGTCCTGGTCCTCGCGGATCGCGACCCACCCGTAGCCGAGCTTGGAGCGCGCGAGCCGGGCCGTGACCACGATCCCCACCACGACGAACGCGAGCGCCGTGTAGTAGAAGAAGGAGCTGTCGCTCCTCACAGGCAGATCGATTCCCGTCGCACCCTCCGTCACGCGGTCCCAGGCGCTGGCGATCTCCCGGAAGGACTCGGCCACTCCGAGCGTCGCGATCGCGAAGTAGTGCCCCTTCAGGCGAAGCACCGGAATCCCGACGAGCGTGGCCACGATCGCCGAGAGCAGCGCCCCCGCGAAGAGGGCAGGGAAGAAGGACAGATGCCACTTCGACAGCATCAGCAGGCCCGTGGTGTAGGCGCCGATCCCGAAGAAGGCGACGTTGCCGAAGGCGGCGTAGCCGGTATAGCCCCCGATGAAGTTCCAGCCCTGCGCCATCAGGGCCAGGCAGAGAACGGTTGTATACGTCAGCAGCTTGTACGAACTGACAAAGTGCGGAAGAAGAAGCAGGCCGGCGAACACGACCGCGAAGAGAAGCAGCCGGATCGCTTTCATGCTGAGCTCTAACTGAAGGACTTGCCGGCGATTCCCTGCGGACGTACGACGAGCAAGAGCACCAGAATCCCGAACGTGACCGCCTGTGACAGCGCCGGCAGCCGCGAGCCGACGAAGACCTCGATCACGGCGTAAATCGCGGCCCCGATGAGGACGTTGACGACGTTACCCAGGCCTCCCAGCACGCAGATCACGAAGGCCCGCTCGGTGTAGCCGCCGCCCAGGTTCGGGTCGAACGGGACGACCATCGAGAGGAGCGAACCCGCCGCGCCCGCCAGCGACGCGCCGATCCCGAAAGTCAGCGCGTAGATCGTCGTGACCTTCACGCCTGTCAGCCGCGCCGCGTCGATGTCCATTCCGGTTCCGCGTATCGCGCGGCCGAGCCGGCTCCGCGTCAGGAAGGCCGCGAGAAGGAGCACGAGGACGATCGAGACTCCGAGCGCCCCCAGCCGGATGTAGGGGACGCGGACCGGCCCGAGGACGAAGCCCGTGCCGCTGTAGGGCGTCATGACCGACCGCGTGTCCGCCTTGAAGAAGAAGTTCAGCAGGTTCACGATCAGGATCTCCAGGCCGAAGGTCAGGAGAAACGTCGCCAGAAGCGGCGCTCGGATGACCTGGTTGATCAGAGACCTCTGGATCAGGAACCCCAGGCAGAAGAGCACGGCCATCGAGACGGGAATCGAGAGGAACGGATCCACCTTCCAGTACTCGTGCATCCCGAAGGTGAGATAGGCGCCGATCACGATGAAGGCGCCGTGGGACAGATTGACGATGTTCATGATGCCCCAGACGAGGGAGAAGCCGAGCGCCACCAGCGCCAGGATGCCCGAAAGCAGCAGGGCGTTGACTGCGATCTGTCCCAGCTCGGCGCCGCTCATAAGCGAGGTGTTGGTGCTAGGTGGCAGGTGTTAGGGACCAGGGCCCTGACACCGGTCTTCACCTAACACCTGACGCCAAATCACCTATCACCTACCTCTTGTTCCAGGCCGGCATCGGGTAGAGCACCGGCTTCTCGGCGACGTCCTGCGGCCAGACGGTGTACTTGTTGCCGTCCGGGTGGTACTGCTCGGCCGCCATCGGCTTGTAGATGTTGACGCCGCGGCCGTCGAACTTGATCTTGCCGTAGAAGGTCATGATGTCGAGAGCGGCGAGCGCGTCGCGGACCTTGGTCGGCTCGATCGTTCCGGCCTTCTCGATCGCCTTCTGGTACGCGATGACAGCCACCGCCGACTCGGCGACCTGGTAGGGGATGACTGTGTAGGCAGGGTACTTGGCGCGGAACGCGTCCCCGAAGGCCTTGGGGGTCTTCCACGCGTCTTCGCCGTTGTACTTCAATGACTCGGTCCACTGCGTGGCACCGAAAATGTAGTCAGCAGCCTTCCCCAGATTCGCGCGGAACTCGGGAGAGGAAGGACCAACGGAGAACCCCATCGCACGCGGCGACACTCCGAGATCCTTGGATTGCTTGACGATCAGCAGGGAGTCCTGCAGGTGCCCGGAACCGAGGATGATGTGGGGATTCTTTCCCTTGATCGCCGTGAGGAGAGCGCTCACGTCCTGCGCGTTGGTCGGATAGAGCTCGTTGTAGACGATGTCCATCCCTTTCTCTTTGGCGTACTCGGCCGCTCCTCCGGAGACCTCCTTGGAGAAGGCCTCGTTCTCTCCGAGGATGGCTATGGTCTTGACCGACGGGTCCTTGGCGCGGACGGCGTCGATGATCCCGCGCAGGTAGAGCTTGGCCGGGGAGAGGATCATGAACGTGTATTTGTAGCCCTTCGAGAAGATGCTCTCGGCAGAGCCGTTGGCCTCGACCATCGGGATCTTGTACCTCTCGGCAATCGGCGCGGCCGTGCCCGTGGGCGAGGAGCCGTAGGGCCCGAGGATCAGGTTCACCTTGTCCTCGTTGATGAGCTTCTCGATCAGCTGCGCCGTCCGCTCCGGCTTCGTCTCGTCGTCGTAGTACTTGAGCCCTGCCTTGTACGTCTTGCCGCCGACCTTGATGCCGCCCATCTCGTTGATCTTGTCGATGGCGAACTGGTATCCGTCCCGCGTGTACCCACCCTCCTTGGCCGTCTTGCCCGTGATCGAGATCGCGGCGCCGAACACGATCGTGTCGGCCGCCAGCGCGGTCATGGCGCCGAGCAGGAGCCAAACCACCGAAAGCAGCGTTCTCCTCATCGAAAGCCTCCTTTCCGCGAACGGATCGTCGTTGGAGCGGAACTATATTTCCACTCGTCGAGGCAAATCCACAGAATCCCGAACCGAGGAGATCGGCCATGATTGCGAGCAAGGCTGCCCGGCGTTTCATTGGAGTGTGGCGTCTGGAGGCGATCCACGATCGGCGCTCCGACGGTCGCGCGGAGGACCATCCCGACTTCGGCCCGGACCCGAACGGCTTTCTCGTCTACACCGAGTCCGGACATGTCTCGGTCCAGTTCGTGGGACGAGACCGGCGGCGGTGGCGGAAAGAGGATGACCCAACCGACGCCGAGCGCGCGGAGGCCGCGCGCGGATACGGCGCCTATGCGGGCCGCTTCGAAGTGGATGAAGCCGCCGGCGTTGTCCGCCACCACGTCGAGATCGCGCTTATTCCCAACCGCGTCGGAGTCACGCTGACCCGGTTCTTCTCCTTCGAAGGCGACCGGTTGACGCTCTCTCCGCCGCGCTTTCTGCGCAACGGTGTCGAGATCCACAGGACGCTCGAATGGCGCCGGTTAGCTTAGCTTCACTGTCATTTCCGATCTGCTTGATTCCTCATTCAGCGGGGCAGATTCTTTGTCGCTTCCTCCTTCGCGCAATGCGCTTCGGAGGACAGGTCGCTCGCGCCGTCGCCATGGCGGCTGTCCGCCTTCGCTGGAGAGCCGTAGCCGCGCGCCGTCGCCATAGCGGCTCTGGCGCGTCGGCGACCTCAGAATGACAGAGGAGGCCTACGGAATGAGCAGGACCTTGCCGGCGGTCTGGCGGGCTTCGAGCATCCGATGGGCTTCCGCGGCTTTTTCGAGCGGCATCTCGCGGAAGATCGTGAGCTTCAAGACGCCGTCGCGAATCCAGCCGAGGACCTGGCTCGACCGCTCGAGAAGCTCCTCGCGAAGCGCGATGTAGTGGAAGAGGGTCGGGCGCGTCAAATAAACTGAGCCCTTCTGGTTCAGGACCTGCGGATCGATCGGGCTGACACCTCCGCTGGATTGGCCGAAGAGGACCATCATGCCGCGCCGCGCGAGACAATTGAGCCCCTTGTCGAAGGTGGCTTTGCCGACCGAGTCGTAGACGACCTGGACGCCCTTGCCGCCCGTGATGCGCTTGACCTTTTCCTCGAAGTCCTCCGTCTTGTAATCGATCACCTCATCGGCCCCCGCCTTCAAGGCGATGCCTGTTTTCTCCTGACCACCGGCCGTCGCGATGACGGTGGCGCCGTGGATCTTCGCGGCCTGACAGAGGAGCTGCCCGACTCCTCCCGCCGCCGCGTGAACCAGACACGTGTCGCCGGCTTTTAGCAAGTACGTTGAGCCTGTCAGGTACTGCGCCGTCATCCCCTGAAGCATCGCCGCCGCGGCCTGCTCGAAGCTGACCTGCTCGGGAAGCGCCACGAGCTTCTCCGCTGGGACTGCCGCGTACTCGGCGTAGGATCCGGCCATCGAGACGGAGGCGACCCGGTCGCCAACGCGAACTCCGACCACCTCCGGTCCGACCGCCGCGACCGTGCCTGCGCCCTCCTGTCCCAGTGTCAGCGGGAAGGAAGCCTTGTAGGCTCCCGTGCGGTGATACACGTCGATGAAGTTGACTCCGGCGGCCTCGATCTTGACGACCGCCTCTCCGGCCTTCGGCTCCGGCCGAGACACATCCTCGTACCGGAGCACTTCGGGGCCGCCCGGCGACTGTGCGCGGACCGCCTTCATTGCCGAGGCGGAAATCGGAAATCGGGAACCGGAAATCGAATCGGTCGCATGATGCGATCATTTCACGCTTTATGCTGAACAGGTCAACCTGGAACGCTCCATGATGAGTCCATTGGCCTGCCCATGAAACGGCGCGCGATCGCGCTGCTCGCGACAGCCCATCTCTTCGACGACGTCAATCAGAGCGTCGTCCCGGCTTTGCTTCCTTTCTTCATCGCCGAGAGAGGATTCACGATGGCCGCCGCCGGCGGCCTCGTCCTCGCCGCCAGCGTGGCGTCTTCGGTCCTTCAGCCTCTGTTCGGACAACTCGCTGACCGGCGGAGCATTCCGTGGCTGGTCCCGGCCGGTCTGCTGACGGCGGGCACCGGAGTCGCACTGGCCGGCCTCGCGCCGAGTTACGGCCTGGTGGTGTGCGCCGTGGCCGCGAGCGGTGTGGGCGTGGCCGCGTTCCATCCCGAGGCCGCTAGACAGGTCCATCGACTCTCCGGCGAGCGGCGCGCGACAGGGATGAGCCTCTTCGCCGTCGGCGGCAACCTGGGCTTCGCGGCAGGTCCCGCCCTTGCCACGCCCCTCCAGATCGCGCTGGGTCTGCGTGGCACGATCCTGCTGGTTCTGCCGGCGCTCGGCATGGCGCTCTTCCTCATCCTGGCGGGACGGCGCGCGGACCCGGCCGGGTCCCTTCCGACCCATCCCGCCCCCCAACCGGAGCAAGATCGCTGGGCACCTTTCGCACGACTCGGAGTCGCTGTCGCTTGCCGGGCTGTCGTCTTCTCCGGCCTGAACGTCTTCATTCCTCTCTACTGGATCCGCGTCTTCGGGCTTTCGAAAGCCGCCGGCGGCACGGCGCTGACGCTGATGCTCTCGGCTGGTGTCGCGGGGACTCTGGCCGGAGGATGGCTTGCCGACCGTTTCGGGCGCCGCGTCGTCGTCTTGGGCTCGATGGTCGCGCTTTTCCCGCTTCTCGTCGCGCTGATCGCCGCTCCTTCGGCGGCGCCGGCCCTGGCGCTGCTCGTCCCGATCGGCTTCGCTCTCTCCGTCCCGTTCTCGGTGATGACGGTCATGGGCCAGGAGTATCTGCCGGGACGGGTCGGCACGGCGTCGGGTATGACCATCGGCCTGGCCGTGACCCTCGGAGGGCTCGCCGCGCCGGTGCTCGGCCGGATTGCCGACCTGCACGGTGTCCGGGCTGCCATCTGGACTCTCATCGCCGTTCCCCTCGTGGGAACCATGGCGACGCTGTCGCTGCCGCGTGAGGGTCTTCGGCCGTAGGCGGTCGTTGCGCGACCGGCGGCCGAGAGAGTTCAAACCGGGGCCAGAAGCCATTGCTTCGCAGCGCTTCCGGACTAGGATCTCCGCGTGGATCCGATCGACCGCGTCCGTGTCCGAGCCCGGGAAGGGGACGCCGAGGTCGAACGCGAGGACATCCTGGCCGTCGAAGAGCCACTCGAGATCCGGATCCGGCCGGCGGACGGTGGGTCGGCATCCTCCTTCGTCACCACGATGCGCACGCCCGGAAACGACGAGGAACTCGCGGCGGGATTGCTGTTCGCCGAAGGAGTGCTCGAAAGCCGGGAAGAACTGATCGGCCTGGAGCGACCGACAGATCCCCGGATCGAGTCGGAGCTCAAGGCCAACGTCCTCATCGCCGCGCTCGGCTCCGAAGCGTTTGCCCGCGCGGCGAAGCTGCAGCGCGGTACCGTCATGGGCTCCGCCTGCGGCGTCTGCGGGAAGACGTCGATTGAGAACGTGATTCCCTCCGATCGGCCTCCCCTCTCCAGTCCATTGCACGTGGCGCCGGAGACCCTGTATGGCTTGCCCGAGAGGCTTCGCGACCGCCAGTCCATCTTCTCCAGGACCGGCGGGCTTCACGCAGCCGGTCTCTTCTCATTCGACGGCGTGCTCAAAGAGATCCGCGAGGACATCGGACGGCACAACGCGACCGATAAAGTCATCGGGACCTTTCTGCTCCGGGGCGAGCTCCCGCTCCCCGACCGAATCCTCCTCGTCTCCGGGCGCGCCGGCTTCGAGATCGTCCAGAAGGCCTTCGCGGCCGGCATCCCGATCGTGGCCTCCGTCTCCGCTCCCTCGAGCCTCGCCGTGGCCCTGGCCGAGACCGGCGGCGTGACGCTCGTCGGGTTTCTTCGCGAACGCCGTTTCAACGTCTACGCGAACGCGCAGCGGGTCGCGAGGAATGTTCGCTCGGCGACCTGATCAAACTTCGGACAAAGGGCCGGCAATCTCTCAAGACCCGATTAACTGTGCTTGACAAGACGGAGACGAAGTTCTGAAATATCGCTCAGACGCCTAAGGCGCCCGCGAAGGAGGACCGAATGGAACTCACGCGTCGCGGATTCTTGAAAGCGACCACGATCGGCTCCACGATCGCACTGGGCTTCGACGTCTCGAAGGCTCAGGCGGAGATGCGGGAGTTCAAGATCTCTCGCACGACCGAGACCCGCAGCATCTGCCCCTACTGCGCGGTCGGGTGCGGCGTGATCATCCACACGCTGGGCGACAAATCGAAGAACGCCAAGGCCGCGGTCGTCCACGTGGAAGGTGATCCGGACCAGCCGGTGTCGCGCGGCACGCTCTGCCCTAAGGGCATCACGCTCAAGGACGACATCACCCACAAGAACCGGCTGACCAAGCCCATGGTGCGAAAGCCGGGGTCGGACAAGTGGGAAGACATCTCGTGGGACGAGGCGATCTCCAAGATCGCCCGCTACATCAAGACGACGCGCGACAAATGCTTCGTCGCCAAGAACGCCAAGGGCCAGGTCGTCAACCGCAACCCCGGCATCGCCTGGATCGGAGGGTGCACCGACACAAACGAGTTCAACTACCTCCAGTGGAAAGTCATCTCGGCCCTGGGGGTGCCGTACCGGGACAGCCAGGCCCGGGTTTGACACGGCCCCACGGTGGCCAGTTTGGCCGCCACGTTTGGGCGGGGGGCGATGACCAACGGATGGGTCGACATCAAGAATACCGACGTCATCCTCGCCATGGGCGGAAATCCCGCCGAGAACCATCCCGTCGGCTTCAAGTGGTTCCTCGAGGCCCGGAAGACGCGCGGCGCCAAGATCGTCGCGGTTGACCCGCGTTTCACGCGCACGGGCGCTCTCGCGGACGTCTACGCGCCGGTCCGCGCCGGAACGGACACCGCCTTCCTTCTGGGACTCATCCGGTACGCGATCGAGACGAAGCGTTTCCACGAGGATTACGTCAAGCTCCACACGAACGCTCCCTACGTCATCGGCGAGAAGTTCTCCTTCAACGACGGCCTCTTCTCCGGATTCGACGAGGCCAAGGGGGACTACGACAAGACCAACTGGGTTTACGAGGCGGATCCCAAGACGAAGGCCTACGAGGTCGACCCGACGCTTCAGAACCCGCGCTGCGTCTTCCAGCTCCTGAAGGACCACGTGGACCGCTACACCCCCGAAATGGTCGAGCGGATCTGTGGCACTCCGAAGGACAAGTTTCTGAAGATCTGCGAGATCGTGACCTCGACGGGGAACGCGGAGCGGGTCGGCACAATCACCTACGCGCTCGGCTGGACGCAGCACTCGACGGGCGTCCAGATGATCCGCGCCGCCGCGATGCTCCAGCTCCTGCTCGGCAACGTCGGCCGGCCCGGCGGCGGAGTCAACGCCTTCCGCGGCCACTCCAACATTCAGGGCGCGACGGACACCGCCGGGACCTTCGACATCCTCCCGGGATACTTGAAGACGCCGGCGGGCTCTCAGCAGTCCCTGAAGGAGTATCTCGACACCAACACGCCCACGACGCTCAACAAGGAGGCCTGGGCCTCCATGAACTACTGGTCCAACTACCCCAAGTTCATGGTCTCGCTCTTGAAGGCCACCTGGGGCAAGGCCGCGACGAAGGAGAACGACTTCGGCTACGGCTGGCTCCCTAAGGTCGACGGCAATTACTCCTGGATGTACATCTGCGACGACATGTACCGCGGCAGCTCGACGCGCGTGGGAGGCAAGGAGCCCGGGCCGGAGGGATTCATCTCCTTCGGCATGAACCCGGTCGGTCTCGGGCCGAACTCCAAGAAGTGGATCGCGGCCCTCTCGAAACTGAAGTGGCTGGTCATGGTCGAGAACGTGGAGACCGAGAGCGCCCAGTTCTGGAAGGCTCCGAAGGAGTACGAGCCGCCCGCCGCTTCGCAGATCCAGACGGAGGTCTTTCTGCTGCCCGCCTCCGACTTCGCGGAGAAGGACGGCACGTTCACCAACTCCGCGCGCTGGATCCAGTGGAAGTGGAAGGCGCTCGATCCGCCGGGACTGGCGAAGTCCGACCAGGAGATCGTCGCGCGGATTTTCCTCGCCGTGCGGGATCTCTACAAGAAGGAGGGAGGCGCTCTACCCGAAGCGGTTACGAGTCTCTCCTGGAGCTACACCAATCCCGTCGAGCCAGACCTCGGCGACGTCCTGAAGGAGATCAACGGAAAGGCGCTCGAGGACATCCCGGATCCGAAGGACAAGACGAAGACGCTGAAGACGGCCGGCCAGCAGGTGGACGGATTCGGCCAGCTCCAGGACGACGGATCCACGCTGTGCGGGAACTGGCTCCATTCGGGCGTGTACACCGAGGCGGGCAACAACGCGCAACGCCGCTCGACCGCCGACCCGACCGGCCTCGGCATGTACCACAACTGGGGATTCTCATGGCCGGCGAACCGCCGGATCATGTACAACCGCGCGTCCGCCGACAAGGACGGGAAGCCGTGGGATCCCAAGCGCCCGGGGATCGCCTGGAACGGCGAGAAGTGGGTCGGCGACGTCCCGGACATCAAGCCGGACTCGCCTCCCGGCACGTTCGGCGCCTTCATCATGCTTCCGGAGGGCGTGGGCCGCCTCTTCTCCGCGGCGCTGAACGACGGGCCGTTCCCGGAGCACTACGAGGCGATCGAGGCCCCGATCGACAACCCGCTCCACCCGAAGGTCTCCTCGAACCCGGCGAGCAAGAAGTTCTCCTCCGACAAGGACGTCTACGGCAAGAAGGAGGACTTCCCGATCGTTTGCACGACCTACCGATTGACCGAGCATTTCCACTACTGGACGCAGCACCAGCACAACGGAGTCCTGAACGAGCTGCAGCCCGGGTTCTTCGTCGAGATCCCGGAGGGGCTGGCCAATCAGAAGGGCATCGCCAACGGCTCGCAGGTCAAGGTCACGTCGGCCCGCGGCTCGATCCAGGGCACCGCGATGGTGACCAAGCGTCTCTATCCGATGAAGATCGACGGAAAGGAGATGTGGCAGATCGGTTTCCCCATCCACTGGGGCTACGCGGGAGACCCGAGCCATACGGGGCCGCTCGCCAACCTGCTGACGCCGTCGGCCATGGATCCCAATACCTGGACGCCGGAGTTCAAGGCCTTCCTGGTCCGGATTGAGAAAGCGTGAGAGGAGGACGATCATGAGCCAGAACCTCGAGATCCGCCGCTCCTCCGCTTCCGTCTGGGGGAGCCTGTCGGGCATGCGCAACGTCCCGACCGTTTCCAAGTACATCGACACGACGACCTGCATCGGCTGCAAGGCCTGCGAGGCGGCCTGCATCGAATGGAACGACCTGCGCCGCGTCGCGACGCAGCAGACCGGCACGTACCAGACACTGCCGACGCTCCACGCCGAGTACTGGAACCTGATCCGCTTCAACGAGCGGGACTTCGACGGCGGCATTGCCTGGCTGATGCGCAAGGACCAGTGCATGCACTGCGACGAGCCGGGGTGCCTGGCGGCCTGCCCGGCGCCCGGCGCCATCGTGCAGTACGCCAACGGCATCGTGGACGTGAACCCGGACCAGTGCATCGGCTGCGGCTACTGCGAGACCGGCTGCCCCTTCGACGTGCCGCGTTTCCACCAGACGACCGGCAAGATGGCCAAGTGCACGCTCTGTGTCGACCGCGTGGAGGTGGGGCTAGAGCCCGCGTGCATCAAGGCATGCCCGACCGGCTGTCTCCAGTTCGGGACGAAAGACGACATGGTCGCGATGGGACTGCGGCGCGTCGATCAACTCAAGGCGACCGGCTTCAAGGAGGCGGTGCTCTACAATCCGACGGGCGTGGGTGGAACCGGAGTCGTCACGGTTCTGGCTCACGGCGACCACCCGGAGTGGTACGCTTTGCCGGCCGATCCGCGCGTTCCTCTGCTCGTCAAGTTCTGGAAGTCGGTCCTCCGGCCGCTCGGCGTCGTGGCCATCTTCGGCACGGTCATCGGCGCCTTTGCCCACATGACCAAGTACGGCCGCAAGGCGGTCGCGGGAAGCGCCGACCAGGACACCAACCTCCCGCCCGAGTAAAGGCCTCTCCAAGAAGGGGGACACATGACGCGCCCAGCCGCCGCTCACCGCCGACCCGCCGATCCCGCGGTCATCATGGGGCAGAAGCGAGAAGACGTTGTCGTCGGAAACGAGATCGTCCGACACAATCGCTTCTCGCGCCTCATCCACTGGACGGTTGCCCTGACGTTCTTCGTGTGCGTCTTCACTGGAATGCCGATCTGGACGCCGCTCTTCGGCTGGATGGCGGCTCTCTTCGGCGGCCTGACGGTCTGCCGAGTCATTCACCCCTGGGCGGGCGTGGTTTTTTTCCTTTCCACGATCGTCATGTACGTTGCCTGGGCGGGGGACATGCGCCTGAAGAAGGCCGAGCGGCGCGAATGGATCACCGGAGGCCGGGCGATGCAGTACATGCGCTGGGAGACGGACGACTCGAACGTCGGCAAGTACAATGGCGGCCAGAAACTGCAGTTCTGGGCGGTCTGTCTCGCCACGCTGGGGCTCATTCTCTCGGGGCTGATGATGTGGTTCCCGCGCACCTTCGTGGGTCCCCTCATGCAGATCGCCTATCTGATCCACGACGTCACGTTCATCCTCGTCGCGATGCTAATCGTCATTCACATCTATCTCGGCACCGTGGCCGAGCCGGGCACCTTCGGCTCCATGACGCGCGGCACGGTGACCAAAGCGTGGGCGCGCCTCCATCACCCGCGCTGGTATCGCGAAGTCACGGGGGAAGCGGCTCCCCCGCCTCACCCCCACGCTCACCACGGCTAGCCCTTCTGTCGTCTCGGAATTCGAGCGCCGGGCGGCGCGAGCGGAGCTCCTGGCGCGTCAGACTGCCGCGGCCGAGGAGACGTTGCGATTCGCCGCTGGCCTCTATAGGGTCCAGGGACGGATGGTGGGCGCCTTCGAAGTCATATACGCCGAGGAGCCGCTGACCGGCCACCTCGACGAGGACGCCGGCCGAGTCTTCGAGCAGCTCTCGTCGCTCCTCCGCTACGCGGCCGAGAGCGGGCCCGAGGTTCTTTCCGAGGATGCCCGGGCGCGGCAGAAGGACCTGCCTTCCACCGCGCGGACCCGACTCCTCGTCTATTGGGCGGGAGACCGGCCGTCCTCGGAGGACTATCTCTCCCGCGCGTTTCTGCGCCCCTACGTGGAGTTCCTTCGCTCGGTCAATCTCGCGCCGGACCGCGTGCACCGCCGGGGGCAGTGTCCCTTCTGCGGCGGCGGGCCGTGGATCTCCGCGCGCCGGGAAGGCTCGCTGATGGAGGGAGCGCGCCGGATGCTCGGCTGCGCGCTCTGCGGCGGCGAATGGCTCTTCGGCCGGATCCTCTGTCCCTCCTGCTTCGAAGGGGATCCTCACAAGCTCCCCACCTTCCAGAACGACAGGCATCCCACCCTGCGCATCGAGGCATGCGAGACCTGCCACGGCTATGTCAAGTCGCTCGATCTTTCCGAGGACGCGCGACCGATCCCCGAGGTCGACGATCTGGCATCGATCGCGATGGACCTCTGGGCCGTCGAGCAGGGCTACACGCGCATCGAGCCGGGACTGGCGGGAATCTGACGAGAATCGGGTCTGAGGACTCTCCTCCCCCTCTCCCGGCGGGAGAGGGACGGGGGGAGGCGCACTCCGAAACAGCCCAACTGGCGAGGTTGCTCGCCGTGCAGCAAGCTCTCAGAAGCCGGTTCGACGACTTCCGGCGAGCGCTCGATCGCCGCGACGTGGAAGCCTACCGGCTCGGACTGACGGACTTTCATAATTGTCTGCGGCGCTGGACCGAGGCCGGGGAGAAGGCCCTGCTGCCCGCGGTGCTTCGCGCCGGCGTCGCGGGGCGGGATCCGCAGCGGGAGCTGCACCTCGAATGGGTGCAACTTCGGGAGCTGACGCGCTACCTGCTTTCCCAGATCAACGATCGCGCGCCGATCGAAGACATCCTGGGCTTCGCGGAGAATCTCGAACGCCGCTTTGCCGCCCACGAATCGGAAGTGCAGAATGTCTATTACCCAGCCGCGGCGGGAGTCCTCACTTCGGACGAATGGAGGATCCTCGTTCTCGCCGCACCGGAGCAATGAGCTCCAGGTTCCAGGTTCTCGGTTCTAGCTGGGTTTGAAACCTAGAACCTCGCTCGGCGGACCTCCACTCCCCGGTACTATCCCAATTGGTGCATCTCGAAGTGGTCGTCTTCCGGCTTCGGCAGGAGAGCCAGGTAGGTCGCCGCCATCTGTTCTTGCCGCCAGCCCAGAAAGGCTCCCTCGCCGCGGTAGAACGTCTCTTCCTGCGAGATCTCCACCCGGGTGATCG
>WNGE01002005.1_pt1 | contig 25367 bp, 16 predicted proteins | sample 5400651 | NCBI WGS metagenome assembly WNGE01 (sample SAMN13153370, study PRJNA577476) | soil metagenome | isolation source: 60 cm soil or saprolite under grassland replicate 2 | place: USA:California | collected 2016-06-15 | reverse complement strand
CGGCATTCATCGCCGCCGCGTTCGTATAAGAGATCAGCTTGGAGTCGCCCACCAGCAAAAACGGCCGCGGCCCGGCGATCTGCTTCAGCGCGCTCATCGCCCCGGTGACCTGGGCCACCTCCGCGGCCCCTCCGCTATAAGGGCGGTGAAAGACCGGGATCCCCCCGTCCCCGCTGACCGCCAGCCCCGTCTGGATCTGCTTCAGATCCGGCCTGCGGTCCTTGGGATGCCCCCACCGCGGCGCCGGGTACTCCGGATCAGCCTCCGGGTAGGCGCCATACAGCGAAATCGACGTCAGGTCCCAGTGCAGCCGGGACACGTCCACGCCGAACTCGGTGACCGCCGCCGCCCCCACCCCGCCCACGATCGCATCCAGCTGCGGCGCGACCGCATCCAGCGCCCGGGCGATCCGGTCATCATTGAGCAGCCCCGGGGCGATGCCATAGGTCTCCTCCACCGCCATCGCCGCCGCCCGGTCCTGCACCCGCAGCATCGGCGCCGGGGCGGTGAGCCGGCTGGCCACCAGCGCCTCGATCACCTCACCGTGGGTGATCCAGGCCACCGGCCGGACCGGGCACAGCTCATCGACGATCTCCGCGATCCGCAGCCGCCGCCCGAACTCCGCCACCACCGGCAGCGCCCCCAGCCGCTTTTCCAGCACCCGGACCACCGCGATCTCCGCCCGCGACCGCTCACGCCCCCGCCCCGTCCTTACCATCCCGCCCATACCAGGCATCAACCGGCAACCAGGCAACATATTCCACATAGGGCACTCAGGGCCGCAAACGACCCAGCAACCAGCCCATCACCCCCAACCCGCATCTAACCCCATGTGCGAAGACCGGGCCTAGACAGGCATCAGCGACAGATGCTAGCGGTGAGTACCGTTGGGGTGACCGGTCGTTACCATGATCACGACGTTTCATCCGGGCCACGACGTGGCCTACCTCACGGCGGTCCAGCACGCCGGAGGCTGCGTCGGCGCGATGTCCTACTACACCGCGTCCGGCGAGCCGCCCGGCCAGTGGGCCGGCAAGGGCGCCGCTGCGCTCGGGCTCAGCGGCCAGGTCGACCCGGCCGTGATTGGTCGGCTGTACTAGCAGAACATCGGGCCCGGCGGCGAGCTGCTGGTCAAGCGACGCCAATCAAAGGCGACTGACGAGCGGGAAGAGGCTGCGGTGGCCGCGTACCTGGCCGCGCATCCGTACGCCAGCGCGGTGGAGGTGGCCGAGGTCCGCGCGGCCGAGCGCGGCAACGACCCGCACTCGGTGCCCTATTTCGACATGACCGTCGACGCGGTCAAGAGCGTGTCGGTGCTGCACGCCTCCTACCGGGTCTCCGCCCGGCAAGCGCGCGAGCGTGGCGAGCAGGACCAGGCCGCCGCGCTCGAGGCCCGCGCCGATGAGATCGAAGCCGCGCTGATGGACGCGGCGCGGGAAGCTGTCGCGTGGCTGGAACGCCACGCCACCTATACACGGACCAGGCACCATTCGGCGCGGACGGGGGAGTGGCGGGACGGTGACGGCCTGGTCGCGAGCTTGTTCCTGCATCACATTAGCCGCGACGGCGACCCGCATCTGCATGTGCACGTGGCCGTGTGGAACCGGGTGCAACGGGCCGACCAGGCCGACGAGAAGGCCGGAACTGACTCCAGCGCCGGCACGAGCTGCGCATAGCCGGCCGGGACGTTGAAGTAAATGGTCGGCGGCACGTCGGCGAGGTTCGCGATCGTCTGTGCGAACATCCCCGGCGCCGGACGACCCGCGTCCACGTAGATGGTGCCGCCGCAGGTGAGCATCATGTTCATGTTGTGGTTGCCGCCGAAAGTGTGGCTCCAGGGCAGCCAGTCCACGGTCACCGGCCGCTCGCCGGTGAGGAACGGCCACACCTGCCGCATCATCTGCTGGTTGGCGGACAGCATCCGGTGGGTATTGAGCACGCCCTTCGGGGCCCCGGTCGAGCCCGAGGTGAACAGGATCTTCGCCACCGCGTCCGGGTCCAGGGCATCGAACGCCGCGGTAACGGCCTGGCCGGGCACGGTCTGGCGAACTCGTCGAATCGCTCCGCTCCGGGCCGCTCGCCCGCGCTCACGATCGCCGGCACGGTACTGACCGCGTCGAGGGCCGCGGCGAAGCGATCGCCATCCTCGGCGAACACCGCGCCCGGACGTACCGGTTCGGCGATGGCCCGCAGATGAGCATGGTCGCGGCTTTGCAGGGAGTACGCCACGCTGGCGGGAGCGACCGGAACGCCAGCGGTCATCGCCCCCAGCGTCATGAGCATGTGGTCGACGCCGTTGCCCGACAGCACCAGCAGCGGCCGGTCAGGGCCCAGCCGCGATCGAGCAGGGCCTGGCCGATCCCGTTGGCCGCTGCCACCGCCGCGCCGTAACTGCAGCCGCCAGGCCCTGCCGAGCCCGCGTTCGGCCACCAGCAGGTGGTCCGGGTCCAGGTCCGCCCAGGCCCGCACGCTGTGCATCACCGTGCTTGGATAGGCGCCCAGCGTGTCGGCCGAGCGAAGGACCACGCTGCCGTCATCGGCATCCTCGGATACCACGTTCGGCGAGGCGAACAGCGGCTCTGCAGCGCCCGTATCCATGCCCACCTCCAGGCCTTCGGCCGCGAGCCAGCCAGTCGGTGATTATTCAACTAATACGTTGAGACCTGATAGTTTTTGTAGCTCTTAGCCGGGCCTGGCACAACCCGAGCCCGAGCCGGCCGGCGGTGTCGTTGAGCTAGCGGCCACGCCGCGACTCGATGGCCGGCCACCTTGGCATGGAGTGGCCGGTCGGCCGGGTTGTCACTGATTGATGTAGCTGCCAGGGGCGGGCTCGATCGGAGGGTAGCGCCCGCTGCCGAGCGATTGGGGCGCTGCGACCTGGTCGCCGGAGCGTTCGTCCAGCCAGGCCGCATAGTGCCCCCACCAGGAGCCCTCATGCCGCTCCGCGCCCGCCAGCCACTGCTCAGGGTCGGGCGGCGTCTCCGGGTTGAGGAAGTACCCGAGCCCCCGGTGCTTCGGGTCGGCCACCACGGTCTGGATGTGGCCGCTCGAGCACATGACGAACTGCGCTGGACCTGAGATCATCTGGGTGGTCCGGTAGGCGGTCTTCCACGGCGTGATGTGGTCGGTGAACCCGGCGGCCACGTACGTGTCGCAGGTAATGCGCGATATGTCGATCGGCGTGCCGAGGACCGTCAGGGCCGCCGGATGCACCAGCTGGTTGCCCGCCACCATGTCGAGCAGCTGGTGGTGGAAGGCGGACGTCAGCCGGGTCGTGTCCGCGTTCCAGGCCAGGATGTCGAAGGCCGGAGGGTCCTGGCCGAGCAGGTAGTTGTTCACCCAGTAGTTCCACACCAGGTCGTTCGGGCGTAGCCAGGAGAACATCGACGCCATCTGCCAGCCGTCGATCACCCCCCTGGGCTCCGACACTTTCCTGGCCAGCGCGATCGTCTGCGGCGTCGCGAACAGGAACATCCGCCCCTCGGACTCGGTGTCCAGGAGGGTGACCATGAATGTCGTGGAATGGATTCGGTCGTCGTCATGGGCGGTGAGGTGCGCCTGCACGAGGGCGGCGGTCATCCCGCCCAGGCAGGCGCCGATGATGTTCACGTCCGGCGAACCGGAGACCTCGCGGGCCACGTCGACTGCCTCGATCGTCGCCTGCGCGTAGGTGTCGAAATTCCAGTGGCGCTGCTCACCCGTCGGGTTGCGCCAGCTGATCCCGAACAGCTGGATGCCGTGCTGGAGCAGGTACTCGTACATGCTGCGGCCAGGTGACATGTCCAGGGCATAGTACTTGTTCACCTGCGGCGGCACTACGATCAGCGGGCGCTGGCAAACGGTCTCGCTCTGCGGCGTGTACTGGATCAGCTCGAAAACCTCGGTCCGGTGGATAACCGCGCCGGGCGAGGCCGCGATGTTCTCGCCTTTCTTGAACGGCCTGAGGTCCACCATGGACGGCATGCCGTGGTTGTTCAGCATGTCGTCGGCCCAGTGGGCGATCCCCTTGCGGATGCTGCCGCCGCTGGTGTCGAAAAAGCGCTTCAGTGCCGTGGGATTGGTCACCAAGAAGTTGGTCGGCGCCATGGCCTCCCGGAACAAGGTGGCTGCGAAGCGCATCCGCTCGGCTTCCACGCCCTCAAGGCCGAGATTGTCGATGAAGACGTCGAGTTCTGACCCGAGGGCGAGATACGCCTGCATCGTCGTCCGGAACAGGGGGTTGTCTCGCCAGGCCGGATCGGCGAAGCGCTTGTCCCCCATCTGCGGCGCTACCTCCGATTTGCCCAGCCCGATCTGCAGAAACTGCAGGCCAATCTTGGGCCCGCTCCGCAGCAAAGCCCGCGGCTGCCGCATGGCGACCTGGCCGAGAGACCGCAGTGCACCCGCGACCGGGCCGAGGCCGGAACCGGCGAGCAGGCCAGACCCGAGGACCGCCTCTGCGCCCTCCGCGCCGCCCGCGAGCTGCGCCGCAGTATCGGCCAGGTTCTCGCGCGGCTCCGCCGCCTGCGCGCGTCGCGGCTGCTCCTCCACCGCCTGCGCCTCCGCCGCCTTCGGTCGGCGTCCCCTGGCGGCTGGTTTTGCTTGTTTCCGGCCGTTGGGCCTGGTCCCGGTCAACGGCGCCTCGCCGTGCGGGGTTGTCATGATAGTTTCTCCACGGTCATCGCCATGCCCTCTCCACCTACGTGGCGGAGGCCGCCGCAGGCGGCTCATCGCTGACCACGACATCCAGGCTGCCTCCGCCGTGGCGGGCACGCAAGAGCTTCTGTCGTACATCCATGTCCTGCCCTCCGGATCGGGTCAAGAACCGACGAACGGCACGGTAATCCGGTGACTTTCGCCTGTGTGCCGCTGCGGTGCGACTGCGGGAGGTTCCCGGGACGAGGTGCGGGAAGACCTTACGAGGAAGCGCATGAGAAGTCAGATAACCACCTATCGAACATAGGGGAGACCGTGAGCGCGGATCAGGCAGAACGTGGCCGGCCGGTCGGCGAGCGCGAGGCACGTCAGATAGCAGAGGCAGCCCGGGAGACCGGATGGGATCAGCCCAGCTTTGGTAAGCAGCTGTTCCTGGGTGACTTCCGGCTGGACCTGATCCATCCGCATCCGCGCCCCGGTGAGGAGTCCAGCCGCCGCGGCGAGGAGTTCTGCGCCCGGTTGCGGGAATTCTGCGAGGCCTCGGTGGACGGCACGCTGATCGAGCGCGATGCCCGCATACCCGATGAGGTGGTCCGCGGGCTGGCCGCGGTGGGCGCGTTCGGCATGAAAGTCGCGCCGGAATACGGCGGGGTTGGCCTCAGTAACCTGTACTACAACCGGGCGCTGATGACCGCCGGGTCCGTCTCGCCAGCCCTGGCCGCGATGTTGTCGGCGCACCAGTCGATTGGCGTGCCGCAGCCGGTGGCGCTGTTCGGGACCGAGGAGCAGAAGCAGCGTTACCTGCCGCGGTGCGCGCGCGGCGAGATCAGCGCGTTCTTGCTCACCGAGCCCGATGTCGGCTCCGATCCGGCCAGGCTGACCACGACGGCGACGCCGTCGGCTGACGGGTCGGAGTACGTGCTCAACGGGGTCAAGCTCTGGACCACGAACGGAGTGGTCGCTGACCTGCTGGTGGTGATGGCCCGGGTGCCGAAGGGCGACGGGCACCGCGGCGGGATTACCGCGTTCGTGGTGGAGGCCGCCGCGGCCGGGATCACCGTCGAGCGGAGGAACGCGTTCATGGGCCTGCGCGGCCTGGAAAACGGTGTGACCAGATTCCACGAGGTCCGGGTTCCGGCTGCCAGCCGCATCGGCGAGGAGGGCCAGGGCCTGAAGATCGCCTTGACCACGCTGAACACCGGCAGGCTGGCGCTGCCCGCTAGCTGTGCCGCCACCGGCAAGCTGGCGTTGAAGATCGCCAGGGAGTGGTCGCGGGAACGGGTGCAGTGGGGACGGCCGATAGGCGAGCACGAGGCGGTGGCCAAGCAGATCTCGTTCATCGCCGCGACCACCTATGCCATGGAGGCGGTGCTCGAGCTGTCCAGCCAGCTCGCCGACGACAAGCGTAACGACATCCGCATCGAGGCGGCGCTGGCCAAGCTGTACTGCTCGGAAATGGCCAGCAAGATCGCGGATGAGCTGGTGCAGGTCCGCGGTGGCCGCGGCTATGAGACCGCCTCGTCCCTGGCCGCGCGCGGCGAGCGTGGTGTGCCCGCCGAGCAGATGCTGCGGGACATGCGCATCAATCGCATCTTCGAGGGATCCTCGGAAATCATGCGGCTGATCGTCGCGCGCGAGGCGGTAGACGCGCACCTGTCCGCGGCCGGCGAGCTCATCGATCCCGGGCTGCCGCCAGCCCGCCGCGCCCGCGCGGCTGCCCAGGCGGGCGGGTTCTACGCCAGGTGGCTGCCCACACTGGTGACGGGCGAGGGTCAGCGGCCGGGGGCCTACAGCGAATTCGGCTCGCTGGCCGCGCACCTGCGCTACGCGGAACGAGCGAGCCGGAAGCTGGCCCGGGCCACCTTCTACGGCATGGCGCGCTGGCAAGGGCGGCTTGAGCACAAGCAGGGCTTCCTGGGCCGGATCGTAGACATCGGGGCGGAGCTGTTCGCCATAAGCGCCACCTGCGTCCGGGCGCAGCTAGATGCGACCGCTGGCAGCGGGACCGAGCGGGGTGCAGCGGCGCCCGAGCTGGCCGGCCTGTTCTGCGCCCAGGCGCGGCTGCGGGCCGAGGAGCTGTTCAGCCAGCTGTGGAGCAACACCGACATCGCCGACTCGGCGCTGGCGCGGCGCGTGCTGACCGGCCGCTATTCATGGCTGGAGGACGGCATCATCGACCCGTCGATACCCGGGCCCTGGATCGCCCCCGCCGAGCCAGGGCCATCCAAGGCGGAAAATGTCCACCGCCACATCAGCTGAAGCCGCGACCGCCCGCCGCCACCTCCTGGCGGAGACCACCAGCTCGGCATCCTTCGACGCTGCCGAACGCGCCGCAGGCGAACCAGCAGGTCAGCCGCCGATGCCCGTTTTGGAACCCATAGGCAGGCAGCCGGCGCCGTTTCCTGGCACAGGAGGCCGAATGTCCTGCCTGACAAGGACATTCGACTCTGCGGGTCGGCTTGTTACCTGATTCCCTCACTAATGATGGCTGGATCCTCATTAGTGACGGCTGGTTCCGGCCGGCGGCCGGCTCGCCAGATGGGGGAAGCTCCGTACAGCGGACCGGCTGAGGGAGTGATCACCCATGGCAACCCCAACGAATACAGACGCAACCACCACCATGCTCACGCCCGGTGAGTCGGCAGAGCCGGGCGCTACCGATGCGGCAGGCATGCTCGATTTCTACGAGCCCGGCGCCCTCGGCATGGTGCGCCGGTTCTGGCCGGAAAGCAGCATGGTGCGGTACGCGGCCCGGCTGGCAGGCCGCCCGCGGACGGTGACACGGCGGGCCGGCCAGCTGGCCGCCGAACTCGCCGGCATCGCCAAGGGCAGCTCGCAGATCGCCCCGCAGCGGCCCGACCGCCGATTCTCAGACCCCGCGTGGACTACGAATCCGCTGCTCAGGCGCACTCTCCAGACCTACCTGGCCCTGGGCCGGAGCGCCCAGGACCTGCTCGCCGACGCCGAACTGGGCTGGCGCGACAACACGCGGCTGAAGTTCGTGCTGACCAATCTCATCGCCGCATCCGCGCCGAGCAACAACCCGTACCTCAGCCCGGCGGCCCGGAAGGCGTACATCGACACTGGCGGCCTGAGCCTGGTCCGCGGGATGTGTGCCTTCGCCGCCGACATGGCCTCCTCCCCGCACATCCCCACCATGGTGGAGCGCGACGCGTTCCAGGTCGGCAAGGACCTCGCGGTGACCCCGGGGTCGGTGGTGGCCCGCACCGAGGTCTGCGAGCTCATCCAGTACAAGTCGGCCACGCCCACCGTGTACCAGTTCCCGCTGCTTATGGTCCCGCCAATGATCAACAAGTACTACATCACCGACATCGCGCCCGGCCGCAGCATGATCGAATACTTCGTCTCCCAGGGATACCAGGTATTCGTGATCTCCTGGCGCAACCCCGGCCGGCAGGCCAGGGGCTGGGATCTGAACACCTACGGCGATGCGGTGGTGGCTTCGATCGGCGCGGCCCGCAAGATCACCAAGGCCCCCAAGGTCAACATCATCGGCCTGTGTGCCGGCGGCATCCTGTCCTCCATGGTCAGCGCGCACCTGAGCGCGACCCGGCAGCTCGATCAGGTCGCCACCCTCTGCCTGGGCGTGACGCTGCTGGACATGACGGAGGCGGGCACGACGGTGTCGTTCATGGACGAGGCCGCCGCCAAGGCGTCCATCCTGGCCTCCCGCGCCCGCGGCTACATGGACGGGCGCACGCTCGCCGAGGTGTTCGCCTGGCTCCGGCCCGACGACCTGATCTGGAATTACTGGGTCAACAACTACCTGCAGGGCAAGCCCCCGCCCCCGTTCGACATCCTCTACTGGAACGCCGACACCACCAGGATGCCCGCCGGGCTGCACCGCGATTTCATCGAGATCGCCATGGCCAACGCGCTGACCAAGCCCGGTGCCGCCAGCATGCTCGGCTCCCCCGTCGATCTGTCCACGATCGACGTCGACAGCTACCTCGTGGCAGGCGCCGAGGACCACATCTCGCCCTGGCCGTCGGCCTATCGCGCCACCCAGATGCTCGGCGGCAACATCCGGTTCGTGCTGTCCAACAGCGGGCACATCGCCGCCATGGTCAACCCGCCATCCAACCCGAAGGCCACCTTCCGGCTCGCGCCCGCCAACCCGCCCGATCACCATGACTGGCTGGCCCAGGCCGAGACGGTGCAGGGCAGCTGGTGGGCCGACTACACCTCCTGGCTAGCGGACCGCAGCGGCGACATGAAGCAAGCCCCGCGCACGCTGGGCAGCGCGAAATTCCCGCCGCTGGAGCCCGCGCCAGGCACCTACGTCCTTCAGCAGTAAGTGATATAGCCCGGCACCGGACGCACCATTCGCGGAACTGGACACCGAACCCGCCGCGAGGGGTGATCCGGTTCCACCCCCGGACCGGCCCGGGCTAGGAGGAGCGCCCCGGCCCCGGCCCCGGCCCTGCCGGGGCCGGGGCGAGTTGGAACCGCACGCCCACCGCGACGTTACATGGTCTTGCCGCGCTGTGTGGGTGCCGGGAATCGTGTCACAGTGGCGAGCGCGGCGAGCAGCACGCCGAACGTGGCGGCGTCGATCCCCAGGACGGCCGGCGCCCCGATCACCGCGATCAACACCCGCCCAGCCCGGGACCGAGGACCGCGACGGCCAGCAGTGACGATGACTGTAGGTCGGTGCAGCCGCAGGTGCCGGGGCGGCAGCCGCGCCAAGGCGGCGATCACGGCCCGGTCAGCCCAGGCCCGCTTCGGGCGGGGAACCTGGCGGCGCAGGACCCTCGTGCCAGAGTGCCAAGATCTCCACGTCCTTGGAGATGTTGCTGCGCGCGAGGAGCGCTAGCCAAGCCGAACGACCGGACCATAAGCAGCCAGACGAGGCGGAAGAGCACGACCGCCGAGGGTAGAGGCCCAGGTCAGATGCTCTGTACGAGTTCTGGCACGCCACAGGGGCTGCTGCCAGTCGCGCTAAGTGGACCTGGCTCATTGCGTACTATCTCAAGCGCCGCTACTATCCCCGTAACCGTGTGACTGCTGTCACAGACGCGGTAGCGACGGCGTGTCCTGGGAGGAATGGGCGTGACGGCCAGGGATGACTCCGTGCGCGAAGAGATCATGCAGGCGGGCGGGAGGCAGCTGCGCGTCGCGATCCGGCCGGGCACCGGGACAGGGCCGCCGCTCCTGCTGTGCAACGGCATCGGCATGCGGCTGGAAGCCTTCCAGCCGTTCGTGGACGCGCTCGACCCGGCCATCGAGGTGATCCGCTTCGATGCCCCCGGCGTCGGCGGCTCTCAGCTGCCCAACCGGCCGTACCGTTTCACCACCCTGGCCCTGCTCCTGCGCCAGATGCTGCATGATCTCGGCCACCGGCAGGCCGACGTCCTGGGTATCTCCTGGGGAGGCGCGCTGGCTCAGCAGTTCGCGCTGCTCAGCCCGCGCCGGTGCCGACGGCTGATCCTGGTGGCGACCGCAACCGGGCCGCAGACGATGGTGCCGCCCAACCCGCTGCCGCCGGTGAAGAACCTCATCCTGCGCCGCTGGGGCGACCTGTGGGGAGGAAGCGCGAAAACCGACCCGGACGCGCTGGCCAGGGCCCTGCGCAAGGCGCGGATCAGCCCGCTCAGCATCGGTTTCCTGTACCAGCACACCGCCTTGCTGGGGTTCACCACGCTGCCGCTGCTGCCGCTCATCCGCCAGCGCACCCTGGTGCTCACCGGCGACGACGACCCGATCATCCCGGTGGCCAACGGCCGCATCCTGGCCGCGGGCATCCCGCACGCGACACTGCACGTCTACCACGGCGGCCACGTCGAGCTGGCGACCCGCCCGAGCCTGCTCACGCCCCTGATCACCGGCTTCCTCGCGTCATGACGAGCAGAAAGGCAGCAGCCCCGCCACTGTAGTAGCTGGCGACTTGAGCAGCAGCGCCATCATGACCCCGTCGAGCACCGACACCAGGACCGCGAGCACGGGAACGGTGCTTTCTGCGCCTCCGGCGGCGGATCGGGGCTAAGGCGGTTCCTCGCGCCGTTGTTACCGGTACCCCTTGCTACCGGCACCCCGTACCCCCTGGTCGTGAGAGCTCGCGGACCTGAGCCAGGATCGGCGTCCAGTACTCAGCCTGCGACCGGTGGCCGATGAACAGGCCAATGTGCCCACCCGGTGCGAGGTACCAGCGGACCAGAACAGAGCCAACCGCGTACCGCATGTTGTGGACCTGCTGCCACGGCGTGACGTCGTCCTCGTCGCCACCGAGCAGGAACACCGGGCAGGTAATGCTGCGCAGGCTCACGGTCTCGCCGGCGACTTCCAGCTCGCCCTTGAACAGCTCGTTCTTGACGAACAGGTGCTCCACGGCCCACAGGTACAGCTGGCCCGGCAGGTTGACCGGGTGGAAGTACCAGTCGTAGAAGTCACTGAAGTGGTCGAGGTACTCCCGGTCCTGCACGTGCCAGAAGACCTTGAGATGCTCGGCCACGTGGGTGGCCGGGTCCACCGCGATGGACCCCATGACGTTGCTGATGCCGGGCACGATGCCGCCGAAGGCCTTTACCATGGCCTTGTACAGCGCCATGTTGCCACGCGGGATCACGATGGGCATCAGCTTCTGGGCCGGACCATTCCCGGCGCTGGTGTCGATCGGCGCGCCGGCCACCATGAGCGTGCTGACGCGCCGGGGGTGCATGGCCGCCCACAGCGTGGCTTCCCAGCCACCCTGGCAGTCGCCGACGAGGTTGACCGTGCCCTCGGGCCCGGCGATGAGATCCACCGCGCGGGTGATGAAGTCGAGGCGGTCAGCCTCGGTGGTGTCCTTGGTGGCGGTCGTGGCGCTCAGCCAGTCGAATGAGTAGAGCTTGGTCAGGCCCATCTTGACGCAGAGCTGGACCTGGCTCTGGCCCCTCTTGTCGATGATGCACGAGGCGTGCCCGGCCAGCGGCGGGAACAGCAGCGTGGGAACGACGTCATCGTCACCGACGCTGAAGTCACGCAGCAGCGCGAACGGCGAGGCGAGCACGACCTCATTGCGGCTGTGCCACTGCGGGGGCTTACGGCTGGTGGTCTCGTGGGCCCACAGCGCCGTGTCCGCCGGCACCGCTATGGCCTTGGCCATGACACGCGCACTCAGCATGGTCGCGCCGGACATTGCCTGGGTCAACTGCCTGAACATCTACTTCATCTCCGGATCGCTGGTAACCTCACTTGCCGGTGCTTCCTCATCAGGCATCCGCGTCTGGTTTGAGCCTGACCCGTCACTTCAAGTGCTAGGCCCGGCCGGAGGATGGCCCGTGGTGGCGAAAGTCCTGAAGGGTGAAGGCGAAGGCCCCGCGCCTGCGTTTGCCGGTCAGCCTCGCAGGCAGCAGCCGATGCGGCCCTGGCGTGGGGTGAGCTCGGGGGGAGTCTGCACCAGCGACCCGATCTGGCCCGCCGGATGGTTCGCGCCGCCGACTACCGTCCAGGGGAGTGGGTGCTGCTGAAGCCGTTCTTCGCCGGGTACGAGCTGCTGAAGATCGCCAAGACGAAGAGGACCCTGGACACAGACCGCGGCCGGCAAGCACGATCACGCTGCCCATTGACAAGGGACGGCGGTGGGCCAGGGGGTCATGAAATTAAGTGAGAGTGCCGAATACCAAGGGCTACTTAGGGCGCGACGGCGACGTCGTCGAGTTCCGCTTCAACGTGTAAGGATCAGGGCCGTCTGATTTATCTGTCACCTGCCGGTCGAGGGATTCCCGGGCCTGAGAGCCGCGCCTGAGGACCGCGCCGATGCACAGCGCCATCACGACTGCGACCAAGAACCAGGCGGCCAGACCGATCGGTACCCACCACCATGCATTCACGTTTCCCCCCGTGGTTACCGACCTCTGTAACCAGGTCTTACTCCGTACAGTAACACCATAGTGTCACATTGTAGGAATCTCGCCGGAGCCCCCGTGGATCCGGCCGAAGCCCTGGGCGCAGTGTGGCATCCGCGGCTGGAACGGGCCTGAAGCGGCGCTGGAACGGCGAGCGAGACCCCAGTTCACGCGCTGGGCCCTGGCGAGGGAGCGCCAAGCCCGGGCTGAGCTGTCAGCCGGCGCCGGGCGGGCCGGGCGGGAGCCGCCTGGCGCCGCGGTCTTCCGGCCGGGAGCGGAGGAGCAGCAGGCCGCCCAGCGCCAGCATCCAGACCGGGCTGAGCAGCAACACGATAGCCAGCACGTGCAGCGGGCTCCCGATGCCGTTGCCGACGAGGGCGACCAACATCACGCCTGCCACCAGGGTCGCGAGCACTCTCGCCTCGGCGCGGTTGCCTTCCCGCAGCCGGGTCATGTCCTGATCGGCCCAGCGCGGCCGCCCGGCCGTGGCCAGTCCGTCCGGGAGATCGTCGGTGAGCGCGGCCAGTTCCGCGTGGGTCAGCGGCGCGAGCGCCCGGCCCAGGCGCTCGTCGAGTTCGTCCTTTGTCAGCCGGCCCTGGACATACGCTGCCTTGAGCGTGTCGATCGCCTGTTCACGGTCGGCGCGTGAGGTCCGCATGCGGCCGTAGCCATCCGGTGCTGCCGCGGTCTGGCCTGCCGGTCCTGTCGCCACGGGTACCTCCTCGCCAGAGGGACGCCAGGACAAGCCTAACCCGTCGGCTCGCCAGGAGATACGCCGCGACCGGCTCGACGGCATCGAGTGCCGATCATCGCTTCGATGCGAGGCTGCTGCCTATTGACAAAAATCGTACATGTATTTGATACTAATCAAGGTTAGATACTGATATCTGAGCAAAGGTACGAGTAAGGTGGCTGCGGCCCGGCAGGTGCGGCCGTAAGCATTCGTTAATCTCCGGAGGGCGATCCTCGACCGCCGATGCTACGTTTTCCCAGGTCAAATGCCAGAAATGAGACCATCGGCCGGTGCCGGGCCAGGCGGGGCAGCACGGCAGACGTTCCGTTCGCTCAGCGTGCCGGCCAGGCCGCGCCCGGTCGGCGCTCATCCGCTGAAGACACGATGACCTGCGGTGACGGCGCCATCCGGTCCCGTTCGGCGTCTCGCACCGCTGGTACCGGAGGGAGACGGTCCGCCCGCCGCCCGGGTGAACACATTCCGAGATCAGTTGAACCCTCTACGTGCCCGCCACGTATCAGGGTTGCTGGTCGTTTTGTCCATGCAGATGTTGCGGTGATTAGTTGTATCCGGTTCCGCGCCGAGACTTCTTGTCGCACAATGGACCGCGAGGCCAGCACGAAAGGGACGGCCGTTCCGGGCATCTCCGGGGCGGGAACGTGCGGAGGTGTGATGGTTCGCGGGCCGACATCCGGTAACGGAACGCGGTCGCCTGTGTACTATCTTGCCTCGGCCGGGCTGGCCTCGCCGCGTCCGCGGCCCCGCGCCCTGGACACCGAGCTAGCGGTGGACAGCGAGCTGGATCCGCTGGTAGCGGATATGCAGGCCGACGGGTCGCTCGCGGCCCGTCCCGGGATCGGCGGCAGCTGGCGGGGCGCGGGCGGCAGATGGCTGCTGTGGCCGCTGCGGGTCGTGCTCTGGACGGCGCTGGTGGTCGTCGCGTTCCGCGGTATCGCCGCGATCATCTTCGGCTCCTCCCCGGCGCCAGCGGGCGGGACCGGCGCCGCGAACACGGCCAGGGAGTTCCCGGTTTCCCTGGCTGAGGCGTACGCCACCGAGTTCGGCCGGGTCTATCTCGGGTTCGCTCCGCAGAGCCTGGGCCAGCGGGAACAGGCGCTCGCCGCCTTCGTGCCGCCCGCCGTCTCGGCCGCCAACCCGAGCCTGGGCTGGAACGGCGCCGGCCAGCTCAACCTGCAGTCTGTGCAGGTCGCGGGCATCAGGGTGCAGGATCCGCAGCACGCCGTGGTCACGCTGCTCGCCCTGCTCAACGGCGAGCTCATGGAGCTGGGGGTGCCGGTCGCCGCCACCGGCAGCGGGCTGGTGGTCACCGGCGAGCCCGCCTGGCTGGCCGGCCCGCCGCGGATTTCGCCGCCGCCCGCCCCGCGCGGTTCGGACCGGGTGGCCCAAAGCCAGCTCATGAATGAGCTGCCGGCCTTTTTCCGGGCCTACGCCAGTGGCGATAGCGGCGCGCTGAACAGGCTCCTCGCCCATGGCGCGTCAGTGACCGGGCTCGGCGGTGCGGTGACCTTTGACTCCATCGGCGCGCTTCACGTCCCGCCGGGCGGTGCGAGCCGGCAGATAACGGTGACCGTGATTTGGCAGGTCCCTGTCACTGAACAGCCAGGATCGACCGCGGGAAATCTAGGGATGGCATCGAAACTCGAGATGACGTATGGTATGTCGGTTGTCGACCTTCAAAGCGGCAAATGGTATGTAAAAGAGATTGGAGCGTCGACCGAGGCGGTGGAAGCCCGATGACCACGACAGGGCCAGCTGACTTTGTCATGGCAGCATGCGCTCATGCCGTGGCGGGCCCGCTTGTCTCGGCCCGGCCCGGCTTCCGCGACCCGGTCTCCGTCTGGCCCGCCTCCGGCGAGCCGACCGTCGTCCGGGCTGTCTTCCCTAGGTCGGCCTCCTTCAAACCTGCCGTCGACCGCATGACGGGCCGGTCTCGGCCGCGCCAGCCGGACCCCCGCGCGCCCGCCTCGACGCAGACCCATCAGACCCATCAGCCCGCCCGGGCGCCCGGTCCTCCGTGTCCCCGATCGTCCCCACTCGCGCATCCGCTTTACTTGTACCTGCTCGAGTGGCCTGCCGTAGCACTACCTGGATGGTCAATTGATCCCGGAAGGGACATGTTATGCATACTCACCTCACCGCCGCGATGACTCCAGTGGCCTTGAGTACGCAGGGTCTCGTTACCTACCTACAGGGTCTGTTCGGGCCATTGTTCCTTGGTATCGTCGGGATCGTAGCGATCTTCTTCCTCTTCACCCGCGAGATCACCCGATTCGTGCAATTCATCGTTCTTGCCGTTGCCATTGCGGTCATCTTTTACACGCCAGGCATCGTACATACGCTTGCCACTGGCATAGCGAACGCGCTCGGAGTCCACTGATCCCGAATCAGGAAGAAGGAGCGCGCTACTAGTGGATCTCCCCACTTATACGAATATCTGGCGAATCGAAAAAAGGCTTTACAAGCTTTACGATTTTCGGTTGCCAGCACCCTTGCCGATCACCTGGATCGGAGTCTTCGCCGGGATCACGGTCCCTTACGTGGTCTTCCTCATTGCTGTCGGTTTGCCGTTCAACCATAACTTGGTATGGCTTTACGTGCTTCCTCCTGGAGTGCTCACCTGGCTGACAACCAGACCGGTCATCGAAAGCAAGCGGCTGCCCGAGCTGGTGAGTTCGCAACTGCGGTACGTCGCCGAACCGCGGACCTGGTGCCGGATGGCGCCGTTCGCGGAGAAGGACGAGATCCTGGTGACGGCGCGCGTGTGGCACAGCCATCCCCCCAAGGCCCGGCCGAAGAGGGTGAAGAAGGCCCCGGCCAAGGCCCGTTCGGCCATCCGCGAGCCCCAGCTCGCCGCGGTGGAGGCGGAGGAACTGGCGCCAGCCGAGGTGCGTCCGGTCTCGGCCGGGCGGCCCGTTGCGCGGCCGCTGGCCGCGCGCCAGACAGCCGCGCCGCCCGCCGCCGCGCCGCCCGCCGCGCCGCCGCTGCCCGCCGCTGCGCCGCCGCCCGCCGCGCTGCTCGTCCCGCCGGCCGAACACGACCAGGCGCCGGTGCAGGAACGCGCGCCGGCCCGCCGGGTTCCCCAGCGCGCCAAGGCTCAGCCTGCTAAGGCCCAGCCTGCTAAGGCCCAGCCTGCTAAGGCCCAGCCTGAAGCCCAGTCCGAGGCCCAGCCGGTGGCATGGCCGTCGTGGTCTCCCTGGCCGTACGGGCCGGAACCAGACGCCGCGAGCGGCCGGGCCGCCGGCCAGGTGCCCGAGACGGATCAGCCCTCGGCGTGGACCACCTCGCCGCCGGCCGGGGTGCCGGACGCCAGGGCGCTCGAGGTTGCACACGACTCCGACACCGGCTTCCGCGGCCTGGACGAAACGCCAGCCTCCTTCGGCCCGGCATCCTGGCCCTCTCCCGAGGTCAACCTGCTCCCGCTGGTCCGTCCGCGCCCGGAGCCCGCCCCGTTCCCCGAGGCAGGCCCGTTCCCGGAAACCGGCCCGTCCCCTGAGGTCGGCCCGTTCCCCGAGCCGGAGCCCGCTGCCAGCACAGATCAGGCAGCCAGCACGGATCCTGCAGCCGGCACCCAGCGCCCGGCTAGCTCCGACTCCGGCTCCCCGTCGCGCTCCGGGCCCTGGACCGGCCTGCCGCTCCGGCACCTGTCCGGCCTGATGCCCAGCCTGATGCCCGGCCTCGGACGCAAGCCGGACCGTTCCCCTGGCTCCCCGCCGCCAGCCGCGGAGGATACGGCTCAGGCCGCCAGCCCCGGCTGGTCGCAGCCGCCCGCGACGCCGGCCAAGCCCCGGGCGCGCTGGATGCTGCGTGCCCAGCAACGCCCGGGCCCCGCCACCCATGCCGAGGCACCCCAGCCCGCACCGCCCCAGGCCGAGACACCCCAGCCCGAGGCACCCCAGCCCGAGGCACCCCAGCCCGAGGCACCCCAGCCCGAGGCACCCCAGGCCGAGGCGCCTGAGGTCCCTGCGCCGGCGCCCGCGCCCGAACCCCAGGCGCCGATCGCGCCCCGGGTGGTCGGCGTGGAGCGGGAGCGGCCGCTGCTGTCCATCGAGCGGGCGCTCAGCGGCCCCGGCAGCCGCGACGAGGTGAGCTGGCGGCGCCAGGTCAAGGTGGTGGCCGGCGGCCAGGGGCCCGGCAAGCGGGACCAGGAGGGGCTGGACCGCGACCGGGCCAGGCTGCCGCTGGGCGGCTCCTACCGCATCGTCGTGCTCGGCTGCACCAGGGGCGCCGGGCAGACCGTGACCGCCCTGATGACCGGGCACGTCCTGGCCGTGGTGCGCGGGATTCCCGTCGCGGCGCTCGACCTGACCCCCGGTCCCGCCTCGCTGGCCGCCCGCCGCCCGCCGGCCGTCTCGGTGCAGGCGCTGCTCGCGGGCCAGGCGGACCAGGCGGGCCAAGCGGGGCAGGCGGGCCAGGCGGGCCAGGAAGCCGAACAGCGCGGCGCCCGGGTCGACGTCGTGGCCGACGACGGCGGCGACTTCCGGCGGCTCGCCGACACGCTGGCCGAACGGTACCCGCTGACCATGATCGACCCGGCGCCAGCCGGCCTGACCGGGGTGCTCGCCCGCGCGGACCAGCTGGTGCTGGTCGCACCGGCCAGCCCGGACGCGGCCACCTCGCTGGCCAACACCCAGCAATGGCTCGGCACCCACGGCTACGGCGAACTGGCCGCCCGCGCGGTCACGGTCGTCAACGGGGTGAGCAGGCGGACAATGGATGACGTGCTCAGGGCCGAATCCGTGGTCAGGGGCCGCTGCCGCGCCATCGTACGGGTGCCGTGGGATGATCTCCTGTCATCGCGTTCCGGTCCGAACGAGCAGGCAACCCCTTACCAGCAGGCACTGCAGCCGCAGACCAGGCTGGCCTACACGGCCCTGGCCGGCGTGCTGGTCACGAGCCTGGCCGCGACGCACGTCGAGCCCGTCCCGGGAAGGAACCTAGGTGAGCACGCGGACTAAAGGGTCGCGGGGTTCCCGGGGTCGCTCCCGGCTGGCCATCCGCTACTTCGACGACCGGGTCCTGCTCACCGACACGCACGCGTGGGCGTACTACCGGGTGCCCTCGGTGTCGTACGAGTTCACCACCGCCGAGGAGCGGGAGGCGCTGGCCACCAACATCACGGTCGCGCTGGCCGCGATCAGGATGGCCGACGCCGAGGTGCACCTGCGCATCGTGCACCGGTCCTACCCGGCGCACGCGTGGGCGACCGGACTGGACGCGACCTCGGACGGGGGCCCCGGCTGGCGGGAGTACCTGGAGCAGACCTACCAGCATGTCTGGGCCAAGGACTTCTGGGCCAAGGAGATCTACCTCGGCGTCCGGCTGGGCCAGCGCGGCGTGCGCGCGCAGCTCTCCGGCGGCGTGTTCTCCCAGTTCCGCGGCGTGTACGCCCGCGGCGAGAAGGAACTCGGAATCAACGACGAGGCGGTCGGCTCGGCGGAGGTCGCCAAGTGGACGGACAACGCCGAGCGGCTCGGCCGGGCGCTGAACGCGAGCGCGCTGGCCGCCAGGCACGCGTCGGCCGGCGAGATCGCCTGGCTGATCCAGCACACGCTCATGCAGACGGCGGGGGAGCCACTGCCGTCCGCGACCAAGCGCAGGCGCTGGGGCCGGGGGGAGATCGACACCCTCTTCGAGGGGCAGATCCACAACGGCCGAACCCATCTGCACCTGGAGCACATGTCCGGGGAAAGTTACGCCGCTTTCCTGTCGTTTGCCCGTTTTCCCGATGTGATGTCTTTCCCCGACGGGGAACCGTGGCTGCATTTCGCCGATTCGCTGCCGTTCCCGGTGGAGATCAGCGCCCGGATGAAGCTCATTCCGCCGGCCAAGGCGAGCAAAGACGTCAGCCGGCGGCTGGCGCACGCGCGTGATATGGACTCCCATATCCGGGAGGCGGGCGCGGAGGCGCCGATCGCCCTGGCCGAGCAGATCGCCGCGGCCAGAATGCTCGAGCACGGCATCACCAAGGAACGGCTGCCTTTTGTCTACGGGTGGCACCGGCTGATCGTCGTGGCCCCGACGAAGGACCTGTGCGTGCGCCGGGTGGAGGCGGTCGTCGAGCATTACCGCGATATCGGAATCGACGTGGTCAACTCCACCGGGGATCAGTTCTCGCTGTTGTGCGAGGCACTGCCGGGCGAGCGGATCCGGCTGAATTCTTATGTGCAGCGGCAGCCGCTTTACACGATCGCGGGCGGGATGCCGACGGCGACGGTGGAAATCGGCGACCGGGCGGACGAGAATGCCGGCTGGGTCGGCCCGTACATCGGCGAGACCCTGGGCCGGGCCCGGTCCGTCGTGCACTTCGACCCGCTGCTGGCGGCCGCGCGCAACCGCCCCACCGCGATCGCCATCACCGGCGAGCCGGGCGGCGGCAAGACCACGCTGGCCATGCTGCTGATCTACCAGCTGGCGCTGCGCGGCGCCACGGTGGCGGTGATCGACCCCAAGGGCGACGCGGAGTCGCTGGTGGAGTACCTGAAGCAGCAGGGCCGCAAGGCCCGGGTGCTGCCGCTCAACTCGGCCGCGCCGGGGCTGCTCGACCCGTTCTCGTTCGGGCTGGACTTGTCCGAGAAGCGGACGATGGCCACCGAGACCCTGCGGCTGCTGCTGCCGCGGATGAGCGAGGAGCGGGAATCCGCGATGATCCAGGCGGTCGGCGCGGTGGCCGGGACCGACCGGCCCAGCCTGGGCAAGGTCATCGACTACCTGGAGCAGTCCGACGACCCGGCCTGGAAGAACACCGGCGCGGTGATGCGGGCGGTCTCGGAGATGCGGCTGGCCCGGCTGTGCTTCGCCCCGTCGGTGGACGAGCAGATCGACGCCGAGGGCTGGACCACGGTGTTCACGCTGGCCGGGCTGACGCTGCCGGACACCAAGACCAGCCGGGACGACTACTCCTACGAGCAGCGGCTCTCGGTGGCCCTGCTCTACCTGGTCTCCCAGTTCGCCCGCAAGCTGCTGAACGGCATCGACCGGAGGCTGCCGAAGGCGATCTTCCTGGACGAGGCCTGGGCGATCACGTCTACTCCCGAGGGCGCCAAGCTGGTACCCGAGGTGTCACGGATGGGCCGGTCGCGGAACACCGCGCTGATCCTGGTCTCGCAGAATGCCGGTGACCTGCTGAGCGAGCAGGTGACCAACTGCCTGTCCGGGGTGTTCGCGTTCCGTTCGACCGAACGCGGCGAGGTGGCCAACGTCATGTCGCTGCTCGGGGTCGCGCCGTCGGATGAGCACAAGGCCGTGCTCCGCTCGCTCGGCAACGGCGAGTGCATTTTCCGGGACCTGGACGACAGGGCCGGCCGGATCGGGGTCGATCTGGTCTCCGCCGAACTGCAGGACTGGATCGATACCAACCCAACCCGGGTCAAGCGCAGCCAGGCTGACCCGTTCGCACGCAGGGAACCCAGCGCGGACGAGCCGTCCGCGACCGGCTCGCGAGTGGCGGAAGCGTCCTCGTAAACGCAGAACCAGGAGCTCCCTAACGATGGCTATCTCACCCGCTCCCGGGCGCCGCCTCACCCGCTGGGTTCTCCGGGTGCTGCTGCTCGCGGCGGCGATGCTCGCCATAGCCACGCCGGCTTTCGCCGCCGGTCACGCGGCGAACCACGACCGTTCGGCCCATAACTACCGAACGGACCGGGTGGCTGCCGCCCCGGCCACCCTCACCGCCAGCCTGACCCCGGCCGCTCCGCTGAGCCCCGGCGGGGTCTGCCAGGTGCCCGGCATCGGCGACATCGGCGGCCTGGTCGGGCTGTGCAACCAGGGCTCGAGCGGGATCGTCGGCGACCTGAACAACATCTGCCAGCCGTCGCTGCCGCAGCCCGAGCAGGCCACCGGCGGCATCAACGCGATGGTCCAGCCGCCGGGCGCGCCGGGAGTCGGCACTGCGGGCGGCAAGACGCTGTACGACAACTACGGGGTGGCCGGGCAGTTCTGGGCCGCGCACGGCCTGCAGTGCTCGGATATGACGTCGCTGATCGGCAACAACGTGGCCGGGATGGTCTTCGACGCGGCGAAATCCATCGACCGGGTGACGATCACCGTGTACCAGTCGGCGGCGGGCAACAACATCCTCACCTGGCTGCAGGACGCGGTGGACCGGCTGATCAGCGCGCTGGGCAACGCGATCTACTTCCCGTACCTGGCGCCGGTGGTCATCCTCGGCGCGATCTGGCTGGCCTGGCAGGGCCTGATCCGCAAGCGCGCCACCCGGACCATCGAGGGCACGCTGTGGATGGTGGTGGCCTGCGTGGCCGCGATCGCGCTGATCGGCCGGCCCGCCGCGTTCACCGGGGTCGGGACCACGGTCTCCAACGGCGTCACCGGCGTGCTGAACACGGCGTTCTCCAAGCTGCCCGTCCCGGCCAGCAGCAACTGCCTGCCGGTGCAGAACGGTGACCCGCAGAGCGTGGCCGGCAACTTCGCGTTCACCTCGGGCAACGCCCTGGTCGACGAGAACGCCAACGAGCTGTGGTCGGTGCTGGTGTGCAAGCCGTGGCTGTACGGGGAGCTGGGCAGCACCGCGTACGCGACCGACGCCGGCGGCCAGCAGACCGTGGTCAACAAGTACGGCCGTCAGCTGCTGTGGTCGCAGGCGATCGCGGCCAACGAGACGCCGAGCACCGCGCTGGTCCAGGCCAAGCAGTCCACCTACAGCGGCATCGCCAGCTCCATGCAGCAGCAGGACCCGGCCGTCTACCCGCTGTTCCAGGGCAACCAGTGGACCACCCGGCTGGAGATCGCGTTCGCCGCGATGTTCGCGGCCCTGGTGGCCGGGCTGCTCATCTTGCTGATCGCGCTGACGTTGATCGTGCTCAAGCTGGGCTTCCTGCTGCTGCTGGTGGCGGGGCCGTTCTTCCTGATCGTGGGCACGCATCCCGGGTTCGGCCGGGTCATCGCGATCCGCTGGTTCGAGATGCTCGTCGGCGTGCTGATGAAATCGGCGGCGGTCGCGATCGTGCTGTCGGTGCTGCTCTACTGTTACTCGCTGATCATGGGCACGGCGGACGCCGTGCTGCCCTGGGCGCTGAAGATCTTGATGATCGCGCTGGTCACGGTGGCGGTGTTCATCTACCGCAAGCCGTTCTCGCACCTGTTCTCGGCGGTCGGCTACGGCACCCTCGGCTCGACCGAGCGGGCCGAGTACAGCCTGCGCGAGGCGAGTCACACCTTCCGCCGGTCCACCCTGGACGCCGCGGCCGCGGCCGTCCCCGGGATGGCGAGCTACCGGGCGGCCCGGTGGGCGCGCCGGAACCCGGGCCAGGCGGCCGGCGTGGCCGCCGGGGCAGCGGTCGGCGCGGCGGCCGGGACCGCCGCCGGTACCGCCGCGGGCCGGGGCGCGTCCGGTACCGCCGCGGGCCGGGGCGCGGCCGCCGAGGCGGCCGGATCCGCGGCCGACCCGGCGGGTGCCGGGACCGGCGACGCCTACGCGTCGCGGCTCCGCCCGGACGCGCCGCCCCCGGCGGACGGGGACGGCGAGGCCGGCGGCGGCTCCCGCCGGGTGGTCGGCGGGGTCCCCGGGCCGGGTTCGGCCCGAGCCAGGAACGTGACCGAGGCGGACGGCGGCAGCGGCAGCGGCCGGGTGGCCCCGCCGCTCGACCTGCCGCCGCGGCACGGCGCGACCGGGGCCGGCGGGCCGAACGGATCAGGCGGACCCGCATCCGCGCCGGCCTCGGGCTGGTCCCGCGGTGCCGGGCGCTCGGCGGGCAGTGGGCCGCGGCCGCGGGCGGTGACGGCTCCGCCGGCCCCGCCGGTCAGGAGCCAGAGCCGGGGCGGCGGGGCCGCACCGCCGGTCAGCCGTCCCGCTCCCCGCCCGTCCAGCTCCGGCGCACGCGGGTCCAGCTCCGGCGGGTCCAGCTCCGGCGGGTCCAGCGGAGGCGGCCCGGCCTGGCCGGCCAGCGGCTGGCCGAGCGCGGGCCCCCGCCAGCGGTCTGCCGGCCGGGCCCGGCCGAACCCGGCGCCCAAGCCGCCCGCGGAGCCCGCGGACTCCGGCGGCGGCTCGCGGTCCAGCGGTCAGGACGAACCGCCGGCCACGCCATTCTGGCTGCGCCCGATCCGCCGGGACAAGTAGCGGGCGGCCCCCGTGGACCTCAGTCCCGGCCAGCAGAAGGCCGTCTTCGCCCTGGTCGTCGTGGTGCTGGCCGCGCTCGGCTACTGGCTCATCGTGCCCAGGGTGAGCCACTCGAACGCCCAGGCCCAGCCGTCGCCCACTCCGTCCCCCAGCGCGTCGGTCCCGTCGCCGCCTGCGTCGGTGCCGACTGCCGTGACGACGACCCCCGCCTCGGCCGGCGGCGTGGACATCTACTCCTGGCTGCCGTTCACCCGGCAGGGCCTGGCCGCCGCGGCCGCGGTGACGCAGAAGTTCCTGGTCGACTACAACACCTACTCCTACACCGAATCCGCCGCCGACTACGTGGCCAGGATGAACGGGCTGATCACCACCCAGGAGGCCACCACCCTGAAGGGCCTGTACGCCACCCCGGGCGTGGCCAAGATCAGGACCGACCAGAAGCAGGTCTCGACCGGGACCGCGGCGATCACCGCGCTGCGGACCTTCGGCCCGTCCAGCCTGACGTTCATCGCCACCGGGACGCAGCACCTGGCCACCGCCAAGGGCACCAGCAGCGGTAGCGCCCAGTACGCGGTCACGGTGACCGGGTCGGGCACCAGCTGGCAGGTCAGCGACATCGAGCTGTCCAGCGTGGGGCAGTCATGACGAACAAGCTGCTGATCCGCACCGAAACTACCCAGCAGAGCACGACCAGGCAGCAGCGCGCGCCGCGGATCCTGGTGGTCGGCATCATCGGGCTGCTCGCCGTCGTGGGCCTCGGCCTGCTGGCCGTGCCCATCCTGGTCGGCACGAACTCGTTCTTCGCGGCGAGCGCCGGCTGCTCCGGACAGAAGACCGGCACCGCGGGGCAGCCGCCGGCCGGCCCCAAGGCCAAGTCGATCCCGTCGAATTTCCTGTTCTGGTACAAGAAGGTCGGGCAGCAGTACGGCGTGCCGTGGACGATCCTGGCCGGCATCGGCACGGTGGAGAGCAACAACGGCCAGACCAGCCTGCCCGGCGTGCACAGTGGCCAGAACGGCTTCGGCGCGGCCGGGCCGATGCAGATCGGCATCGAGGGCGCGTCCGGCAACAGCTGGGGCGGCACACCGATCCATCCGGCCAGCCAGGTGGTGTCCGGCGTGGCCACCGACGAGAACGGCGACGGGACCGCGAACGTGTACGACCCGCCCGACGCGATCGCCGGCGCGGCCAAGTACCTGCTCAACGCCAATGTCCAGGCCAACCCGTCGGCCGCCATCTTCTCCTACAACCACCTGCAGTCGTACGTGCAGAGCGTGCTGATGTACGCGGGCCAGTACGCGGGCGGCAACTTCTCCGTGGCGTCCGCGCAGCTGCCGGCGGCCAATTCGGCGGCGGGCTGCGTGCAGACGGCGGGCGGCGTGCCCGCGGTCCAGGCGCCCACCCAGGCCGTGGCCGCCGTGATCTCGTTCGCCGAACAGCAACTGGGCAAGCCGTACCTGTGGGGCGGCACCGGCCCGGACGCGTTCGACTGCTCCGGCCTGGTGATGATGGCCTACCGGACCGCCGGGATCAGCATCGCGCGCACCTCACAAGCGCAGTGGGCCACCGAGACCAGGGTCCCCGCCTCCCAGGTTCAGCCGGGTGATCTGGTCTTCTTCGCCGGCGCGGACGGCACCGTCACCGATCCTGGCCACGTCGGCCTGGTGATCGGCGGCGGGAAGATGATCGAGGCGTACGCGACCGGCTTCCCGATCCGCGTCTCCAGCTACGCCAACCGCGGCGCGATCGGCTTCACCGAACCCTGGGCGGGCGCCAAGGGCACCACCCCGGCCAGCACGGCCCCTCCGGCCAGCACGGCCCCTCCGGCCAGCACCGGCACCCCGGGCGGCCCGCCCCCTCCGACGGGCGGCATCCCCATCCCCGGCAGCGCCATCTCCCCCTCCTCACGCGCCACCCGCTGACCCCCGCGCTCCCAGGCGCCTACCGCACGGCCAGGTAGATGAAGGCGCCCGCGCCCGCCGCCAGGCAGTAGATCGCGAACGGCGTCAGCGTGCGCTTCGGGTCGCTGAAGTAGCGGACCAGGAACCTGAGCGCGAAG
>WNGE01010229.1_pt1 | contig 25373 bp, 24 predicted proteins | sample 5400651 | NCBI WGS metagenome assembly WNGE01 (sample SAMN13153370, study PRJNA577476) | soil metagenome | isolation source: 60 cm soil or saprolite under grassland replicate 2 | place: USA:California | collected 2016-06-15 | reverse complement strand
TCGGGATCGACTCGTCATGCGGCATGCTCGACGTCTGCGCCCGGCGCGCGGCGCTCGCCGGCGTCGATCTCGATCTGCGGCTCGGCGACCTGCGCGAGCCTCCGGTCACCGAGCTGGTGCCACTCGTCATCTGTCCGTTCCGCTCGCTCCTCCACATGCACACCGACGCCGACCGCCGCGGCGTGCTCACGCGCGTGCGCAAGCTGCTCCTCCCCGGCGGCCGCTTCGCCTTCGACGTGTTCATGCCGGGCGCGGACGACATCGCGCAGACGCACGACCGCTGGCTCGAGCGTGAGCCCGGGATCTTCGAGCATGCCGTCTGGGACGAGGATGCGCGGACGCTCACACTGACCGTCCGCGGCCCGGACGGCGAGACGACCATGGCGCTCGCCTGGCTCTCGCCCGATGAATGGCGTGCACTGCTCGAGGAATCGGGCTTCGAGATCGAAGCGTGCTACGGATGGTTCGACCGCACGCCGTTCAGCGGCGGAGACGACACTGTCTGGATCGCTCGTACATCGCGATCGTCCCGGCCATCGCCACGTTGAGCGACTCCACCCCGCCGCGAGTTGGGATTGTCGCGGCGACGTCGCATTGCTCGGCGATCTCGGCAGGCAGGCCGCCGCGCTCGGAGCCGAGGACGAAATTGGAGTAGCGCTCGAGATCGACTTCGTCCAGTTGCGCGCCGCCGTTCGGCACGAGGGCGACCGACTCGGGGAGCACCTTGAAGTCGAGCAATGGGACGCGAAACGTCGATCCCATCGCAGCACGGAGCGCCTTCGGGCCGAACGGATCTGCGCAGCCCTCGGACAGCAGGACCGCGGCGCCGAACGCATCGGCCGAGCGCAGCAAGACGCCGACATTCGCAGGATCCGAAAGCCGCCAGAGCGCGAGCGTCGTCGAGGCGGCCTCAAGGCTCCGGTCGGGTCGCCGGAAGATGCCGATGACGCGCGGTGGATGTCCGAGCGTCGAGACTTCGGCCAGCAGCGAAGGCTCGACGTCGTCACCGGCCACGAGCACGTCGACGGACTCAAGGCCCGCGTCGCGCGCGGCGTCGACGAGGTCCTCGCCTTCGGCGACGAAGAGCCCGAGCTTGTCGCGCCAGCGCCGCTCGTGGAGCTTCCGGACGAGCTTCAGCTTCTCGTTCCCGCGAGAGCTGATCACGCGCGCCAGTCCAGCCACGCGCCATGAAAGTCCGCGTAAGCGAGCTCGCGGCGCCGACAACCAGGCCACAGCTCGACCGCTAGGCCCCAATAGACGTGCGAACCTGTCCCAGGCTGCGTGGTCGTGAGGTACGCCAGCTGTCCCTCCGTACCCGCCTGCTCGAGTGCGTCGCGTACCGCCTGCTGACCGGCCTCGTCGACGTAGCCGAGCGCCGCCGAGTTGAGGACGACCGTGAGTGCACCATCGTCGCGCCGGGCGAGCTCGTTCGGCAGCAGTTCGATGAGGTCGCCACGGATCAGCTCCGGCGGATCGTCGCGCAGAGCGTCCGCAGCGGCATCGAGCCGCCCGAGCCGCTCGTCCTGACCCGCCCACACGAACGACTTCAACAAAAGGAGGTCGGCCGGATCGCGCAAGTCGAGGGGGTTCCGGTCGATGCCGACGCGCCGGCGCACGCGCGGGACGACACGCAAGAGCTCGCCCGGCACGCGAGTGCGCTCGTCGCCTGTCAGTTCGAGGGCCGCGCCGTCCGGCCCCCACTCGCCCGCCGCGTACTGGTAGCGGTAGCGATCCCAGAGCAAGAGCAGCCCGGCGCTCGTCCCAAGCTCGACGAGGTCGAACACGTGGGCGCCGCTCCACCGGGCGAGCTCGAGGAAGCACGGCAGGAGCGCCCACGCGCGCTGCACCTCGTTCGTTTGGATCTCGATCTCCGCGACGTACCGGCGCAGGAACCGCGCCTCAGGCTCGAGTGCCGCCTGAATGTCGTTCCATTCGGCCCGCCCTTCGAGTACGAGCGAGTGCAGCCCGGAGAGCAGCCGAAGCGCGGCGTCCCATCTGGGCGGCGATTCGATCAGCTCCCCGACGCGCGGGTCGTCCGCGAGCCGACGGCAGAGGTCGGCATAAAGCTGGGACCTCCCCTCCGCCTGGGAGGCCTGATGAAGAAAGAGGTCGCGGTGCTGCGTCAGCCCGAAAGCGCGGACTTTGCGCGCTCGGCGATGGCCCCGAAGGCCTGCGGATCCTCGACGGCGAGATCGGCGAGCACCTTGCGGTCGAGCTCGATCTCGGCCTTGCGCAGCCCCGCGATGAACTGGTTGTACGAGAGACCGTTGGCGCGCGCGCCCGCGTTGATCCGCATGATCCAGAGCCGCCGGAACGTGCGCTTCTTGTTCTTGCGGTCGCGGTAGGCATAGGTGAGGGAGTGATCGACCTGCTCCTTGGCGTAGCGATACGAGGACTTCTTCAGCCCCCAGTAGCCCTTCGCCTGGCCGAGCACCTTGCGCCGCTTCTTCCGGGCTGCAACTGAGCGCTTCACTCGAGGCATTAGCGCTTCCCCTTTCCGCCGAACATCTTCCGCACGGCCCTCGTGTCGGCACCGTGCACCGGCGTGTCCTTCCTGAAGCCGCGCTTGCGCTTCGGGGACTTCTTGGTGAGGTTGTGGCTCTTCATCGCACGGCGACGGAGCAGCTTGCCGCCGGCGGTGACCTTAAACCGCTTCTTGACGCTGCTCGATGTCTTGGTTTTCGGCATCTTCCCTCTTCATCCCCGCGTTCTTCGTCGGCCCCAGCACCATCACCATGTTGCGCCCGTCGAGGAGTGGCTGGGATTCGATCTGCCCGATCTCCTTGACGTCGTCCGCGAGCCGCAGCAGCAGGTCGCGGCCGCGCTCGGGATGGCTCGTCTCGCGTCCCCTGAACATGATCGTCACCTTTACCTTGGCGCGCTGGTTCAGGAACCGCACGACGTGTCCCTTTTTCGTGTTGTAGTCGTGGATTCCGATCTTCGGCCTGAGCTTGATCTCCTTGATGTTGATCTGCGTCTGGTGCTTTCGCGCGAGCTTGGCCTTCTGCTCCTGCTCGTAGCGGTACTTCCCGTAGTCCATCACCCGCGCGACAGGCGGATCGGCCTGGGAGGCCACCTCCACCAGATCGAGCCCCTTGTCGAAGGCGTACTGCATCGCCTCCTTCGTGGGCTTGATTCCGAGCTGAGCGCCGTCCTCGTCGATCAGCCGCACCTGCGAGGAGCGGATGTAATCGTTGATCCGCGCCTGTGGAACGGGCCTCGAGGGCGGCTCGATCGTTCGCCTCGGCCTCAAAGAGCTATCACCAAGCGGACTTAATCCTTTCTCTAAAACAAACAAACCGCTGCAAGCAGCGGCCCGATTTCCTCGTCGTCGCGACTCGGTTGAACCCCGCTGAGCTCACGCTCGCGAGGTGAGGAACTTGGGCGCTCCTACTTGCAGACCTAGAGAGTAGCAACCCTCGAGCCACTGACCGGCGACGGCTCCCGCGCGGCGGAGCCGCGCTCCGCCGTCGCCTCGCCTCGCTGGCCGCGCTCCAACCCACAGGCCGTACCGATCCGTACTGTCCTGTCGGCCTACGCACGACCAGCGAGGCGTCATTGGCTCGAGGCGAGCTCAGACATCTCGGCAAGAAGCGCCTCGAGGCTGAGGGTGGATTGCTCGCCCCCTCGCTTTCGCACAGCAAGGCTCTCGTCGGACTCCTTGTCCCCGTAGACGATCACGTAGGGGACCTTCTCGACCTCGGCGTCGCGAATCCGCTTGCCGACCGTCTCGTCGCGCTCGTCTACGTCCACCCGGTACCCCTCGAGCTTCTCCTGCAGCGACTGCGCCGCCTCGCGATGATCCTCGCCGACCGGGATCACCCGCAGCTGCACCGGGGCGAGCCAGAACGGGAACGCGCCGGCGTAGTGCTCGATCAGGATCCCGATGAAGCGCTCGAAGGACCCGTACAGGGCCCGGTGGATCACGTAGAGCGGATGCTCTCGGTTGTCGGAGCCAACGTAGGTGAGGCCGAAACGTGAGGGCATCTGCGAGTCGAGCTGGATCGTCCCCATCTGCCACTTCCGACCGAGTGCGTCCTCCATGTGCAGGTCGATCTTCGGCCCGTAGAAGGCCCCTTCCCCTGGGGCGAGCTCGTACGGGATGTCGTTGAGCTTGAGGGCCTCCTCGAGCGCGCCCTCGGTCATGTCCCACTGCTCGTCTGTGCCGAGCTTGTTGTCAGGACGTGTGGAGAGCTCCGCGCTCGCCGACATGTCAAAGAGCTCGTAGAGGTATCGCGCGTACGCGACCACGCCGGCGATCTCGTCCTGAATCTGGTCCTCGCTGCAGAAGATGTGGGCGTCGTCCTGGGTGACGATGCGGACACGGAGGAGACCGTGCAGCGTTCCTGTGAGCTCGTTGCGATGGAGCGGTGTGGGTTCGGCGAACCGGACCGGCAGCTCCCGATAGCTCCGCAGCTTCGAGCCGAACAGGAGCATGTGCCCGGGGCAGTTCATTGCCTTCATTGCCCACTGGTGCTCGTCGACCTCGAGCTTGAACATCAGGTTCTCGTACTTCGGGAAATGGCCGGAGATGATGAACGTCTCGGCGTCGTAGATGATCGGCGTCCGCACCTCGAGGTAGCCGCGCTTCGCATTCTCGCGCCGCCGGATCTTTTCGAGTTCGTGCCAGATCACCATCCCCTTCGGATGCCACAGTGGTGAGCCCGGGGAGCGCTCGGAGAAATGGAAGAGGTCGAGCTGCGGTCCGACGCGTCGGTGGTCGCGCCGCCGCGCCTCTTCGAGGCGCTGCAGGTAGGCGTCCAGGTCGGCCTGCGAATAGAACGCAGTGCCGTAGATGCGCGTCAGCTGCGGATTCTTCTCGTCGCCGCGCCAGTACGCGCCAGCGAGACCGGTCAGCTTGACGGCCTTGATCGGCCGTGAGTCCTGCAGGTGCGGCCCGCGACAGAGATCGGTGAACTCCCCTTGGGTGTAGAAGGAGATCGGTCCCTCCGCCGTTCCGATCAGCTCGACCTTGTAGGGCTCGTTCTCCTGCTCGAAGCGTTTCCGCGCTTCCTCCTCGGAGACCTCCTCGCGCGTCCATTCGCGTCCCTCCTCGAGCTCGCGGCGAATCTCGTCCTCGATGCGCGGGAGATCCTCCTCGCGGATCGGCTCCGGGAACTCAAAGTCGTAGTAGAAGCCGTTTTCGATCGGCGGCCCGATCGCGATCTTCACACCGGGATACAGTCGTCGCACGGCCTCGGCAAGCAGGTGTGCGGACGAGTGACGCAGGACGGAGAGGGCGTCCGGATCGTCCTTGTCGCGCGTCGTCAGGATCTGGATCGGCTGGCCGTCCTCGAGCGGCAGTCGCAGGTCCTGGACACGTCCGTTCGATCGGACAAGAACGGCCTGCTCCGCGAGCTTGGGGCCGATCGCGCGCGCGGCGTCGAGCCCCGTCGCGCCGTCCGGGAGTTCGAGTTCCGACTGGTCGGGAAGGACGACCTTCATGAGCAATCAGGATATGGAACAACCCCGCGAGGACGATCGCAACGAGGAACTGGACGAGTCGCCGGTACCCGACCCCACCGAGGATCAGGGAGACACGGAGGACGATCCGGAAGCGGATTAGCTCCTCGGGGTCAGCGCGAGCAACCCGACCGGGGCGAGCAGCAAGATCCACATCGTCGCCGCGAGCCCTGCCGCGCCGGCCACGAATCCGAGCAGGAGCGGAACACAGGCACCGAGCAGCCCGCCGGCTCCGCCGACCGCGACCGCCGCGCCGCTGCGCCCCCGGCAGGGCGTCGTAGAGCCCGGCCTTCGGGATCGCGTACCACCCCGAGTTCAGCAGCCCGAGCGCCGCAACGAGGACGAGCTTGAGACCGTAGTTCGGGACGAGCAGGAACGAGGAGTACACGGCCAGGGCTAGCAGGGCGGTGATCCGGAGATAGCGCGCCCCGCGTAGCCGCCGCAAGACCCAGAGCAGCAGCCAGTCACCGGCGAGCCCGGCTCCGGTCCACGCGGCGACCCCGAGCGCGGCAGCTCCGGCATCCACGCGTGCGACGTCGACGAAGTAGAGCGCGAGATAGCCGTGGAAGATGTCCAGCAGGAGGTCGCCTGCCTCGAGCAGGCCGAGCCAGCGCAACACCTCGCCGCGGCGGAGCGAGGCAAGCGCGCGTACTGCGCTCCGCCGCACCCCCTGTCCGCCGGGTGACGCCGCCTCGAGGGATACGCCGCACCGCGGACGTGAGTGGAAGTGTCGTAACGGCAAGCCCCGCGATGATCCCGCGCCAGCCGAGTCCGAGCCAGAGCGCAGCCGCGAGCAGGAGTGGCCCTCCGACGTAACCGAACGATCCCGCGAGCGTCCAGCGCGCCATGTTGCGCTCACGCTGCTCCGGCGCGAGGTCCATCAACGTCGCCTGCGCAAGGCTCACGAATGCGCCGCTGGCCGGGTTTCCGATCACGAGAGCCGGCAAAGGTCCAGAAGCCGACCGCTGCAGTCGTCAGCACGGCCGAGAGCGCGAACGCGAGACCACCTGCCATCATCACCGCGCGTCGCCGCGACGTGTCGCCGAGAACGCCGATCAGCGGGTCGAGCGCACTGCCGAAGAATCCGGGAATCGCGAGCACGAGCCCGATCTGCGCGTACGTGAGGTCGAGGTCGTTGCGGATCAGCGGCCAGGCGGCCGCGCGTGTGCCACCGACGAGCTCGTCGAGCAGCTCGATCGCGAGCAGCAGGATGACGACGCCGGGAGCTCGGCCCCGGCGAAGGCGGCGAAGTTAACTCGGAGGTCGAGCGCTGTGCACGGACGAAATCTTACGCTTCAGACACACCGCGCTGAATCTGTCAAGTCTCTTCGACCGCGCTGCGCAATCTGGCGGGCGCTTTCAGCCAATAGCTCTCTCGTAGCCATTCCAGCGCGTTTTCGAACGACTCTTCGTCGGACACCTCGGCGGTGACCCACCCGTAGCGCCCGACGTAGCGTGCGACGCCGACATATGGAAAGTGCAGCGCAATTTCCCGTTCCTCGGGCGTGAGCTTCACCGTCAGCGAAACCGGATCGTCTCCGTCAGACATACTCGCGAACATCTTGTTGTCGCCAACCTTGAAAACCGGATGTCCCCACGGCCAATCCTCATACGTCTCGGGAAACGACAATGCGAGCTCACGAATGCGTTGTCCGTACGACATGTGTTGTATTTTCATCGTTTGGTCGGGAATCGTGCGGGGTACGCAACGCACGATTCGAATCTCCAGGGAGGAATGATGAATCAAAACGTCAGAGACGTCATGACCTCCAATCCGTGCACCATCGACGCCGACAAATCCGTTGCGTACGCCGCGAAGATGATGCGCGAGGAGGACGTTGGCCTGGCGCCCATCGTGGAAGGCCTCATGTTGATCGGGATGCTGACCGACCGTGATATTGCGGTTCGGGTCGCGGCACAGGGGAGGGATCCCGAGCAGGTCAAAGTTCGCGAAGTCGCGTCGAAGCAGGTTGTCACGATCGATTCGCGGCAAGATCTCAATGAAGCGTTGCGAATCATGGCCAAGCATCAAGTACGCCGTCTCCCGGTTGTCGAGGAAGACGGTCGGCTCGTCGGTGTCGTTGCGCAAGCAGACATCGCCCGGGAGGGCGACGACACGAGGACGGGCAAGTTGGTACAGGAAATCTCCGAATCAGGAGGGCAGATGTCGAACATCGAAGAAGGCATGCCGTTGGGCGTAAGCCAGCCCCTGGGTGTAAGTCAGCCCGAAGCTCCGCAGGTATCGCTGCCGGAACAGCAGCAGCAGGAAGAGCCACAGCAGCAGGAAGAGAGCGTCTCGAGGGTGAGGGCGGCATCGAGTCGGGGACGCAAGCGCGCAACTACCAAGAGGTCGACCGGCACCCGCCGCGCATCGACCTCACGCTCGCGTTCGACCGGCGGCACGCGCCGTCGCGCAACCACACGCAAAGCGTCAAAGAGCGCAACAGCAAAGGGCGGCCGCAAGACTGCTCGCCGCACCACCAAGCGCGCAACGGGCACGCGGAAGCGCACGACCGCCCGCCGCACGACTACTCGCCGCACCGCGACACGGCGCGCACCGTCGCGGGCCGCGGCCGCCAAAGGCGGACGCAAGACTGCTCGCCGCACGACCACCAAGCGCGCGACGGGCACGCGGAAGCGCACGACCGCCCGCCGCACGACCACCAAGCGCGCAACAGGCACGCGGAAACGCAGCACTACTAAGCGCCGCACCGCGACACGGCGCGCACCATCGCGGGCCGCGGCCGCCAAGGGCGGACGCAAGACTGCCCGCCGCACGACTACGCGGCGCGCACCGTCGCGGAAGGCAGCAGCCAAGGGCGGACGCACGACTGCCCGCAGGCGGGCGACCGGCACAACGCGTCGGCGCACGACGACTCGCCGCAAGAAAAGCTAGCTCGAAACGGACGCAGAGCAGCGAGAAAGGCCCCGCTCCCGCGGGGTCTTTCTCTTGTCTGCAGCCGGTTCTAGGGGTGGGCGAGCGTGATCGGCGGGCTGATGAAGGTCTCCCAGTCGGCCGAGTTGCTCGCGCTGCCGAGCGCCTTGAGCACGCTGAGCTTGAGGACGTAGGTCCCGTTCGGGACGACCTTGCGGTGATCACCGTTTCCGCCACCGTTGTCTTGCGACCGGGTTCCGTCCCAGTCGAACTCGAAGAAGCTCGTGGCCGTCGAGTTCCGCGGGAGATACTCGAGCTGGGTCGCGTAGTTGAACACCGGGTGGACGGGTGACCCGTCGGCCTTGTAGATCTGGACGTTGAGCCTCCGCACCTGGTGGTTCAGGTGATAGAGCACGATCGGGATGTCGCTGCCCCGGAGAGTGAACGTCGCTCCGGCAGCCCCCACTCGCGAGATGCCTCCGCCGAGACAGGCGTCGAACCCGGTCGCTTTGAGCTGGAACACGGCCGGCATGCCGCAGCTCGCGGACGTCAGCACCGGCAGCGACTGGTAGTCGCCCATGAAGCCGACGTACGGGACCCGCAGGGTCGTGCCGCCGCCACGTGGCGTGAGCACGACGTAGCCGCCGTAGAGGCTCTTGTCCGGCCACGCTCCCGCGGCGATGTTCACGTTGACCGCCACGGTCCCACCCGGTGCAACTGTCACGCTCGGCGAGCTGAACGTCGCGGTGTTCGCACCGCCCAGATACGAGAAGTTGAACGGGTAGGTCCCCCCGCCCGGGCCTGTGCCGATCGTGGTGACCTCGGACAGGTCGTACGTGACCGGCGACGAGGCGCCGTTCGAGACGGTGAGCTGTGCCGCTCCGCCGGAGCCCTCCCCAAGCGAGATCTTCGACGTACGCACCATCCCCGGGGCGATGCTCTTGTTCTTCGCCTGCAGGAGGAGCGCGGCGAGCCCCGCAATGTGCGGTGACGCCATCGAGGTGCCGCTGATCGTGTTGTGTCCGCCAAACTGCTGGTGCGGCCAGGTCGAGTAGATCTGACCGCCCGGGCCACCGATGTCCGGCTTGAGCGTCAACTCGGCGTCGGTCCCGAAAGAGCTGAAGTCCGAGATCAAACCGGCCGTCGCTAGCGGCGACTCGATCACCTGGTCGGTCCAGGTGAGGGTGTGGCTGGCTGCGAGGTGGGTGAAGATGTCCGCACCCTCGACCGCGGTGACCGCGGCGACGGGGATCGTGACCGGCGGCAGGCCGGCGGGGTTCGGCGCAACGGTCGGATTCAGCGGGCCCGCCGCATTGTTGTACAGGATCACAGCGATCGCGCCTGCCGTCTGCGCGTTGATCGCCTTGTTGTAGAACCCGCACCCCCCTCGCCGAATGAGCACGATCTTGCCGCTCACCAGCCCCGAGGAAGGTGTCGCGCAGCCGTCGTTCGTGGTGGTCGGCGTGCCGGTGGCGACGAGCTCGCCGCTCCCCGACTGCGGCACGGTCGCAAGCGATCCGGACGCACGGTTGTACGTGTACAGCTTGCCGCCGACATCGAACGCAGGCAACGTCGCCTTCGTATTGTCGAACGACGCGACGCCGATCACCTTCCGTGCCACACCCGGCGAGCCGGCAGACCAGAGCTGGCCGCCATTGGCGCCGCTGTTGCCGATGGATGCAACGACCACCATGCCGGTGTCGACGAGGTTGTCGGAAGCGACGGCCTCCGGGGACTCGGGCCAGTTGCCGAAGGCCGAGCCGATGCTCATGTTGAGGACGTCCGCGTGGTCCGCGAGCGCCAGCTCCATTGCGTGGATCATCACGTCTGTGTCCGTCGACCCGTTGCAGCCAAAGACGCGGTACGCGAGCAGCCGCGCGCCGGGTGCGGCTCCCACGACCTGGCCGGGATGGCCGCGGCCGTCAGCGGCGGCGATGCCGGCAACGTGCGTGCCGTGTGCCGCATCCGATGTGCCGGCGCCGAAGACTTCGGCCTGGTCGGCGACGTTCGGATCGCAGGGAAGCGGATTGCCGTCTGGATGCGGGGTCGGGTCGAATGCGGGGCTGATCGGCGTCGCGTTGTACGCGTCACCGACGAGGTCGAACCCGCCGCGAACCTTGCAGCTCGGGCCGAAACAGCCGCCGAACTCCGGCAGCGTGTAGTCGAGCCCGCTGTCCATGATCGCGATGGTCACGCCGGAGCCGTCGAGACCGAGCTCGTTCTGAGCCTGGTCGGCGCCGGTGAGTCCGACCGCGTTCTTCATGTCGATGTCGGCGCCGCTGGTGTCCGACTGCCAGTTCGGCAGCGACACCGTGTGCACCGGATAGACAGCCTTCACGCCCGGCACGGAGCCGAGGGTGGCGACCTGGGAAGGCGGGACGGACACGGACATGCCGTTCCAGAGCGAGTCGTACGAAAAGCGCTCCGTGACCTTGATGCCTTCTGCGGCCGCATTCGTCTTGAACGCGTCGCGCTCCGACTTCAGCTTGGCCTTGCTCGTGCCCTTCACGGCGGGCGGGCTTGCCAGCTCCACGAACCAGCTGGTGGCCGTCTCGTTGCCCGTGCCGCCGATGCGGGCCGGCGCGGAGGACCCGTCTCCCGCCGAGGCGGGGGCGACGGCGAGGCCGGCAACGCACAGAAGCGCCAACACAAGCCGCAGACTCGTCTTCAGCATCTTTCCCTTTCCGGATTTGGTCATCTCGACGTCAGCGCTCCACCGCCAGGCGAGCCGCCCGAGACCCCCATCTCGGATAGTCGGATGGTCAGCGATATTGCAGTCAATGTCAAGAGACATCTATGACCGCAAAAACATAAAACTCGCGGAAGTACGCAGCCTGCGGCCGCCTCTTCCCGGTCAGTCGTTGCCTTACGACCGCCGGGCTTCGAGGAGATCGGCGTCCGCGCGAGCGATCAGTCGCTCGAGACTGTCCTCGGGTTCAGCCTCCGCCAGGCCGAACGTGATCGAGTGCTCCGCGTTGATCTCGGTCAGTGCCGAAACGATCATCTCGAATCGTTCCTGGGCTTCCGAAGCGTGGAGGCTCGGCATCGCGCAGACGAGCTCGTCGCCGCCGTAGCGCACGATCACGTCGTAGGAGCGGACATTCGCGCGAATGGTCTCCCCGACAAGCTGCAGCAGACGGTCGCCCGCCAGGTGGCCCTGACTGTCGTTGACCTGTTTGAGGCCGTTGACGTCGATAAACGCAAGGACGAGCGTGCCGCCCGTGCGATGTGCACGCTCGAGCTCGTGCGAGATCTCCGCGAGGCCGAACTTCCGCGTCCATGCGCCCGTCAACTCGTCCATCGTGGCGAGTCTCAGCGTGTCTGCGGATTGATTGCGACTCCGCGCATCCTCAGCGCGTTCACGGGCGGCAGCTTGGCGGTCGGCGGCCGCCCGGGCACGGTCGTCCGCTGCCTTGGCCCGGTCCGCCGCCGCGCGTGCCCGATCGCGCGTCGCCCGCAAAGCGATCTCCTCTCGACTCGCCTCCTCTTCGTCGGACTCCAGGTCGTGGAGACGGGCCAACGCGTCACGACCCTCAGCGCCGCGATCACGAAGAGCAGCGGCACGATCGCGCTCCTCCGCCGTTTGCTGTCTCGCCGAGGCACTCTCGTCGCGCAACGTTGAGACTGCGTCACGGTCGCGAGTCGACCGCAGCCGCGCGAGGGCGCTGCGGTGATATGTGATCGGATCGCCACCGGCCGCGAAGTCTTTGTCAGAGGCCTGCTGATCGTCGTCGGAACTTCGCTGGTCCCCCTCACTCGCAGTCGCATCATGATCCGACCACGTCTGGTCCTGGTCACTCGCGGTCTGGTCCTGGCCTGATGAGGTCTGATCCTGATCACTCACCGTCTGCTCCGGCTCATCCGTCTGATCGACAACGTCGGCGAAGAGCTCGAGGCCGCATGACGGACACGTCGGAACCTCCATATCCTCGCCGCAGGCTGGACACTTCACAACCTTGGCCACTACGAGCCCTTCCCCTCGAACACATGCCCTCGGACAACGATTGTAGCCGGACATTTCCCGGGGGACATAGCCCGGCAACGAGTCAGAGGAACTATGGGTGAGCCGGGTTCAGCTATCGACTCCCTCGTCCAGCCGGCGGTGCTCGACCGTCCAGTTCGTCTCCCAGGTCTTTCCGCCGTCGTCCGAGAAGGACTGCTCCCACCGTGCCCTGTTGGTGGTGATGTCGGACCAGACGGCACGCACGATGATCGGCCGGCCGTCGAAGGTGTCGTCGCACTCGAAGACTCCGATGCCGGCTGAGAACGAGCCGAGAACCGGCGGCTCGAGCACACCACACCGTCGGCTGTCGATCCAGTAGATCGCCCACTGGCGGGTCTCTGGATCGAAAAGGCGAAGCGACATCCCGACGATTCCGCCCTGGTAGTCCGTGCGGAATTCCTCCACATTGCCGAGCCCGTCGAGGATGGAGCGAGCGACGCACGTGCCCTCGAACTCGTCCCACTCGTTGCAGCCCGCGAGTCGCTCTCGCAGCCGGCGGTTCTGCCCACGCCAGGTTCCCACCCAGAAGTCAAAGTCGCCCGCGCTCGACTCGCTCGAAGCTGTGACGCTCATTGGAGAACCTCCTGCTGACTGTGTCGGACTCGACTAGTGCATGGATGTGGCGGGGTTGAGCGTGCGTCAAGCGGCTCTCGTCTGCGCGCCGCATCCGGACGGATGTGCTGGCATCAGAATGCCGACAGTCGAACCCGGCCGGGAAAGGCGCTGTTTCCAGCACCTTTCGTAGTGGGCGGTACTGGGCTCGAACCAGTGACCCCCAGCTTGTCGAGCTGGTGCTCTCCCAACTGAGCTAACCGCCCCGGAGGCGGCCAGTCTAGCCCACGATCAGGAGCGTAGGATCGATCGGAATGCCCTGGTAGCGCACCTCGAAGTGGAGATGCGTGCCGGTGCACCAGCCGGTGCAGCCGGCGAGCCCGATCCTCTCCCCGGCTTCGACGCGTGGCCGGGACGGACAAGCGGACGCGAGAGATGCGCGTACAGGGTCGAGTAGCCGTCCTGGTGAGCGACCGCGACGGTCGCCCCGTAGCCGTCGTAGCCGGGCATGTAACCGGCCAGGATCACGACGCCCGGCGCAGCGGCGCGGACGTCGAGCGACCGCAGGATCCCGATGTCGAGCCCCGGGTGCCAGCGGTAGCCGTCGCGACCGAACGGCGACGTAATCGCCCCCGTCGCCGGCCACTGCAGCGACAGCTGCCACCCGGCATCTGTGTGCGCCGTTGCAGCCGCCGGAAAGAGAAGCGCCGCGAGCAGCGCGACGCAGAGCCCCGGTCTCATGGGCGGGACGGTAGCTCAGAAGATCTCGGGACACCAGGGGTGCCGGTCCCAGCGGAAGAGTCCGTCCGCCCGCTCGAGCGCGCCTGCGGTCAGCTCCTCGACACGGCCCGCGCGGCCCAGGGCGGCAAAGGAGATCCCGCCGAGCAACGTGCTTCCGAGGGACTGCACCGGAAGCCGCAGGTCAGCCTCGTCGTCCGTCCGCGCTGCGTTGCCGTCCTCGAGCCTCCAGCGGCCTTCGTTCCATGGACAGAAATCGTCCGCCACCTCGAACACGATCGGGCCGTCGCCGAGATAGTGCCGCCCTGAGAGTGCGGCCTCGATGTCGACGATCCGGACCCACAACGAGTCGCCGAGACGGAATCGCATCCGCCGGGGCGTCGCGAGGAGCAGGAAGAGCGGATGGTCGATCGGCAGCAGGGACGCCGTCACCGTTGCCTTCCAGTCGATCGCGAGCAGGTACGCCCAAAGGTCGCGCAACGACTCCGCTGTAGCGCCGAGCGCCTCGACCACCTGCAGCTCAGCCACCGTCGACCCGTGCTCCCAGCCCGGCTTGTGCCTGTAGACGGCGTAGCCCTCGATCGACCCGTCCCGCTCGTACACGATCCAGCGCTTCGGGCCTGCGCCTTCGCGCCGCTCTTCCAAATCCTTGATCTCCCGGTTCTCCCACCAGAGCCGGTTGCGAGAGAACATCCCCGGATAGTCGCGACGGATGCGCTCGAAGACAGGCGGCAGCGCCTCGAGCGCCGCGTCCGGCTCCAGGAAGCGGAGCCTGCCCGCAGGCTCGGACTGTTGCGCGAATGCCGTGTACTCATGGGCGAGCTTCATCTCCCCGCAAAGGGACGCCATCCCATAGCCGAAGCGCCCGTAGATCGGCTCCTCGGAGGCCCACAGAGCGGCAATCGGCTCGCCGCGTTCGTGCGCGTCGTCGAGTTGCGCGCGCATGAGTGAACGCAAGACGCCACGGCGACGGTGCGTCGGATACACGCCGACCACGCTCACGCCGGCCGTCGCCAGGTCGCCGCCCGGAACCGTCATGTTGAACGTGAACGCGCCCGCTCCGCCGACGACCGCTCCGTCCGACCACGCCGCGTGCATGCGCTCGAGCGTGATCTGGTCGAGGAAGCGCTGCATGCGCTCCTCAGTCGGGACCATCCCGAAGTACTGTCCGATCGCGAAGACGGCGGATGTGAACTCGTCGAGATCGCCGACGGCACGGACTTCGAACGCCATCAGAAGTCCTCCGGACAATACGGCGGCCGAGGTGTGCGGAAGAGAGCGTTGGCTCGATCGAGCGCGCCTTCGCCGAGCACGCGGACGAGTTCAGCGGCCGCCAACCGGTTGAAGTCGAAGGCGCCCAGGTAGACCGAGGCAAGATCTGCGACGTCGAGCTCGAGCTCCGCAGGATCATCCGTAGGACCCGCGTCTCGCCCGGCCCGCCACCGTCGTGCGTTCCAGGGACAGAAGTCGTCCCGCACTTCGATCACGACCGTGTCGTCGCTCGCGTACGAGCGAGCGGCAAGCGCCGCCCCGACGTCGACGAGCCGGAGCCAGAGACCCTCCGAGACACGCAGCTGCAGGCTGCGGGGATCTGCCACCATCAGGAAGAGCGCCGAGCCCGGGTCGAGCCGCCCCTGCACGCGTGCCACGAGATCGATCCCGAAGACGAACCGCCACAGCTCGCGCTCGGCCGCCGGGCTGGTGGCGACGGTTTCGATCAGCTTGATCTGGCTTCTGGAGAACCCGTCGTCCCAGTCCTGCTTGATGCGGTAGATCGCGTATGCCGCAGGCTCACCGTCGAGCTCGATCACCGCGACCCACTTCGGCCCCGCCCCTCGGCGCCAGTGCTCCGGGTCGGCGAGCCGGTAGGTCTCCCACCACTCGTCACTCCGCACGACGTAACCGGGAATCTGCTTGCGGGCGATCTCGTACACCGCCGCGCACGGCCGCATTGCCTCGCTGGCGTCGACAAGTCGTGCCCGACCGCGAGAGCCGGGATCCTCGCGGAATGAGAAGCGCGAGTGATCGGCATCCATATGCAGCGTCGGGGCGGCGATCCCGTAGCCGAAGCGGCCGTAGATGGTCGTCTCTGATGCCCAGAGGACGGCGAGCGGCTCGCCCCGCTCGTGCAGATCGTCCAGCTGCCGCCGCATCATCTGCGTGAGGATCCCCTGCCGGCGGTGACTCGGGAGGACGCCGACCCAGGTCACCCCGCCTGCTCCGAGCTCGGCGCCCGGGACGGTCAAGCGAAAGGGAAAGTCTGCAGAGGTCGCGACGGGCGTGTCACCGTCGTACGCGGCGTAGAACCTGTCGAGCGGGAGCATCTTCCGGTGCCGCTCGTAGTCCTCTTCCTTCGGCTGCTCCCCGAACGAGGCTTCGCCCGCGTGCATCGCGGCACGCAACTCATCCTCCGAGGGATGTCGGATCTCGACGGCCACCGGCGCGACCCTACGAGATGCGCTCGAGCGGCGCGTAGTCGAGCATGAGCCTGCGTTCGCTCCCGTCGGCGAAGCGTACGGTCACGACTCCGCCGGCCTCGATCTGCGTCACGACGCCCTCGCCAAGTGTGCCGTGGCGCACCGAATCGCCCGTCGAGAGAGAGGGGAAATCTTCGCGGGGAGCGATCCCCTGCGCGCCGTACGACGACCACGACGCCGGCCGCAACCGCTCTCGGTGCACGCTCGGCGGCAGCTCGTCGAGGAAACGCGACGGCATGTTGTAGCCGCGCGACCCCCAGAGCGAGCGCGACGACGCATGCGTCAGCGTCAGCAGCTCCTTCGCCCGCGTCATGCCGACGTAGCAGAGCCTGCGCTCCTCCTCGATGCCCTGCTCCTCGATCGAGCGCGCGTGCGGGAAGATTCCTTCCTCGACGCCGATCAGGTAGACCGCACGGAACTCGAGTCCCTTGGCGTTGTGCAGCGTCATCAGCGTCACGAGGCTCTCCTGCTCGCGGAGCGCGTCCTGGTCGGAGTAGAGCGAGATCTCCTGCAGGAAGTGCGAGAGCGACGGCTCGTCGGCGTTCTCCTGGTACTCGCGCGCGACGCCGACGAGCTCCTGCAGGTTCTCGATGCGGCCCTGGGACTCGATCGTCCGCTCCGCCTCGAGCGCGGCGAGATAGCCGCTGCGCTCGAGCGTGCGCTCGACGAGCTCCGCAACGGGTAGCTCGAGCGCGCCCGACTGGAGCGACTGCATCAGCGTGCGGAAGTGCTGGACGGCTTTGAGTGGCACCGCGCCGACGCCGGCCTCCTCGGCGAACTCGGTCGCCTCCCAGAGCGAACGGCCCTGCGCGTCGGCCCAGGTCTGCAGTCGCGCCAGGCTCGAGTCGCCGATGCCCCGGCGAGGGCGGTTTGCGATCCGTGTCAGGGAGACGGCGTCGTAGGGGTTGTCGATGGCCTGCAGGTAGGCAATTGCGTCCTTGATCTCGGCGCGCTCGTAGAACCGCGGCCCGCCGATCACCTGATACGCGACGCCCTGCCGGACGAGCACGTCCTCGAGAACTCGTGACTGTGCGTTCGTGCGGTAGAAGACTGCGATCTCGTCGCCCGAGAAGCCCTCTTCGACGAGCGAGGCAATCCCCGCCGCGACGAAGCGTGCCTCGGCGTGCTCGTCCTCGACCTCGACGACGTGCACGCGCTCGCCGTCGCCGAGCTCGGACCAGAGCTCCTTCGGCTTGCGCTCTCGATTGTTCGTGATTACGTGGTTCGCCGCGTCGAGAATCGAGTTGGTCGAGCGGTAGTTCTGCTCGAGTGCGATCGTGCGCGTCCGCGGAAAGTCGCGCTCGAAGTCGAGGATATTGTTGATGTCCGCGCCACGGAAGGCGTAGATGGACTGGTCAGGATCTCCCACGGCACAGACGTTTCGGTCCGGCTCGGCCAGGAGTTGCAGGAGCCGGTACTGCGCGTGGTTCGTGTCCTGGTACTCGTCGACGAGGATGTACCGGAAAGCGCTCTGCCATTTCTCATGTGCCTCTGGGAAGCGCTCGAGCACGTCCACCGAGAGCATCAGCAGGTCATCGAAGTCGACGGCGTTCGAGGCAAACAGCCGTCGCTGGTACAGCTGGTAGACGTCGGCGACGGTTTGGTCGTAGAACGATTGCACGCGGGACGCGTAGTCGTCCGGCTGCACCAGCTGGTTCTTCGCCTGCGAGATCTGGTTGTGGATGCCGCGGGGCGTGAAGCGCTTCGGATCTCGTTCCAGTTCCTCCAGGCACTGCTTGACGAGGCGGATCTGGTCAGCCTGGTCGTAGATGGTGAAGTTCGAGCGGTAGCCCAGGCGCTGCGCCTCGCGGCGAAGAATCCGACCGCAGGCCGCATGGAAGGTGAGGATCCAGAGGCCACGGCCGCTGCGGCCGAGGAGCCGTTCGAGGCGCTCCCTCATCTCTCCGGCGGCCTTGTTCGTGAAGGTGATGGCGAGGATCTCGTTCGGCTTCGCGCCGACCGCGTTGATCAGATGTGCGACGCGGTACGTGAGCACGCGCGTCTTGCCCGACCCGGCGCCGGCGATGACGAGCAGGGGGCCTTCGGTGGCGACCACCGCCTCGCGCTGCGGCGGATTGAGGTCGGCGAGGTACTGCTCCGGCGAGGCGACAGCCATGCGGCCGATGCTAGCGGCGGGCGATGCTTCGGACTTCGAGGCGCCGAAGACGAAGTGCCTCGTCTCCCGCGCGCGTGATCCGATAGACACGTCTGCGGCGGCCGTCTTGCCACCGTCCGGTGAGGATGCCGTCTCGCTCGAGCCGCCTCAACGCCGCGTATATGGAGCCTGCGGCGGCCGGAATGCCGCGGCGGGCCAGCGCTCTCCTCACCGAAGATCCGTGCCCGGGCGCTCGAACGAGCTCGTCGAGGATGACTTTGTCGAGGAGCATGCCCGGAGGATAGAGCCGGAACGGACAGGCCTCGCGGGGCGGTGTCTGGGGACTGCCCCCGGCCACGTCCCGGAGGGACGTGGCCGAACTGTCACGGTGGGACATGGAGTTGGTGCCGAGTGTGTGACTTTTCTTCCACACCTGGCGGGTCCAGGCACGACTAGGCTTCCGCCTCGTGCGCCTGGCGCTCATGATCGAGGGACAGGAGGGTGTGACCTGGGAGGACTGGGTTGCGCTTGCATCGGCCTGCGAGGAGCACGGCGTCGAGGCGCTGTTTCGCTCCGACCACTACATCTCCGGGTTCGACGAGAGCCGTCCCGTGCTCGACGCCTGGACGACGATCGCGGTTGGATGGAGCGCGAGCACGAAGCCTACGGGTTCGACTTCGCGACGGCCGGCGAACGCGTTGCACGCTTCGCCGAGCAGCTCGAGATCGCGCACCGCCTGCTGCGCGAGGATCGCATCGACTTCGACGGCGACTACTACCACCTCAGCGACGCGCCCGGACTGAACCGTCCCGACCTGCCTCTCCTCGTCGGTGGAAGTGCCAGGCCCGGCACGACGACGCCCGCCGTCCGCTTCGCGGATGAGTACAACACCTTCTTTGCGACGTTCGACGAGATGCGCGGGCGCAAGCAAACATTGGACGAGGCGTGCGACCGCGCGGGTCGCGATCCGGCGACGCTCCGCTATTCGCTGATGGCACCTTGCGTGGTCGGCCGCGACGAGCGCGAGCTCCAGGAGTCGGCGCGAAGAGTGGGAGCGCGCTTCGGGCGCAACCCAAAAGACGTGCTCGAGCGCTATGGGGAGCTCGGGCCGGTCGGCACGGTCGAGCAGGTCGTCGAGCGTCTCCAGCAGATCGAGGAGATCGGCTACGAACGCGTCATGCTCCAGCATCTCGCGCACCAGGACCTCGACACGGTCGCGATCATCGGCCGCGAGCTCGCGCCCGCCGTCGCATAGCAGGCGTGCGCGGCCCGATCGAACGACTCCTCCCGAATCTGTCGCAGCGGCAGCGCGTCGTCGTCGACTGGGTCCTGACGATCGCAGTCGCGGTGGCGATCGTGCTCGCGGTCAAGGCCTGGGTCGTCAACCCATACCGGATTCCATCGCCGTCGATGGAACCCACGCTGCATTGCGGACGCCCTGAGCCCCTCTGTGAAGCAGCGAGCTCCGACCGGGTGCTCGCGAACCGCTTCATCTATCGGTTCCGCGATCCGAGGCGCGACGAGATCGTCGTCTTCCATGCACCGAAAGCCGCCGAGGCCACTTGCGTCGGCGGGATCTTCGTCAAGCGCATCATCGGCATGCCCGGAGACGTCTGGGCCGAGCGCAACGGCTACACGTACATCGATGGCAGACGCCTGGCGGAGCCTTTCGTGCGTCCCGAACGCCGGGACACCGAGACGAAGACGCTCTTCGACATCCCACCGACCGGGACGGTGCGCCGCATCCCCAAGGGCATGTACCTGATGGAGGGCGACAACCGCGCCCACTCGTGCGACTCGCGCGTCTGGGGACTCGTGCCGCGCAAGAGCATCATCGGCAAGGTCTTCTTCACCTACTGGCCGCTCGGGCGCATCGGCCGGCCCTGAAACGAAAAGAGCCCCGCCGAAGCGGGGCTCTCACGGAAGAACCGTTCACTAGTAGTCCTCGCGCACGACGGTGCGGCGCCTGCCACCAGGGCCAGCGTCCGCAGGGCCGCCGAAGCCGCCCCAGCTCGACCAGAAGATGAGCGAGAGGAGCGCGCCGGCAGCGCCGACCGCGAGCAGGATCCAGCCGACCGTGTGCAGCTCGACACCGCTGACGGTGACGTTCACGGCCCAGACCAGGATCGCTCCTGCGGCGACGAGTAGAAGACTGACTCCCATACCCATGACTTCGATCTCCTTTCGATACACGGGCGGAGGGAAACTCCGCCTGTCTGCAGGGAAAACGTGCCGGTCGGGTGTTTAGATACGGCCGTGCAGGAGCTCGAGGAGCGGCGCGCATACCTCTGCCGTCTGACGCCCGATCGTGCGCTGCAATCGCTCGAGGAAGGTCACGAGTTCCTGCGGGACAGAGGCCTCCTCACCCGGACGCCGGACTCGGCGCTCCCGAGCTTCTTCGCAGCGTGCCACGAGGAGCCCTACTCCCCTGGGAGCCGCGGCTTCGGCTCGTGGCCGGCGACCAAGTACCCCTGGTACTTCCAGCTCGCGGAGCGGCCCGACGTCCACGAGCTGAAAGTCCACAAGGGGAAGTCGATCCTCCTCACGGACGAGATGCTGAGGCTCGTCGACCCGATCTGCCGCGCGGAGCTCGCCCGCATGGAAGAACACGAGGAGTGGTCGCTGTTGCTTCGGCACCTCGCCGACACCGGCCCGTCGACACTCGAAGACCTGCAGACCGAGCTCGAACTGAAGCCGAAGGAGCTGAAGCTTCTGCGCCATCCGCTGGAGCTCTGCGGCGCGGTCGTGAGCCGCAGCCTGCGGATCGAGCTGCACGGCGGCGGGCACAGGCACATGAGCGAGCTGATGCGCTACGACCAAGCCTATCCGGAGCCGTTCGAGGGAGCCGGTCGTGGGATCGATGACCTCGTCGTCGCGGCGGTACGCGCCGCCGTCGTCGCACCTGCACGCGAACTCTCCCGGAAGTGGTTCAGCTGGCGCTGGCTCTTTTCGGACGACCTGGTCGACCGCCTCGTCAGCGAGGGGCGACTCGAGCGGCCGGAGCGCGGCAGGGTGGCAGCTCCAGCGTCCGCGTAGCGCGAAAACGGGAGAGGAAGCGCCGGTCGTGCGTAACGAGCAGGACCGTACCGTCGAACGAGTCGAGCGCGCGCTCGAGCTCCTCGATCGCGGCGACGTCGAGATGGTTCGTCGGCTCGTCGAGCACGAGGCAGTTGACGCCGCGGGCGGTGAAGAGCGCGACGAGCGCCCGTGTTCGCTCGCCGGGCGACAACGAGCTCGCGTCACGGAGGACGTGATCCGCACCGAGACCGAATTTCGCCAGGAGCGTCCGTGAATCTTCCTCCGGCAATCCCGACGCCGCCGTGAAGGTCCGAAGTAGGACGCCCTGCGCAAGCTCGCTGCGCTGCTGCGAGAGCTCGCCGAGGACGACGCCCGGGCCGAGCCACCGGCGTCCCTCGGTCAGTGCAACTCGACCCAGGATCGCGTCGAGCAACGTCGTCTTGCCGCTTCCGTTCGGGCCGACGATTGCCACCCGCTCCGCCCAGGAGAGCTCGAGGTCGAGCGGCCCGAGGCGGAAAGAGTCACGCTCCACGAGCGCCCGCTGGAGCCGGACGACGACGTCGCCGCTTCGGCGGAGGGGTGCGAGGTTCAGGCGCAGCTCCCACGGTTCGTAGGGCTTCTCGATCCGGTCCAACCTCTCGATGCGCCCGGCGTACGCCTTCTTGACGTCCTTCGACTTCTTCTTCCTTCGTCCCTGGCCATATCCCTGTTGCTCCCAGCGCTGCATTCGCTGCAGCTGCTCCTGCAGTCGAGTCTTCTCGTCCTCGTACATCTCGTACGCATCGTGCTGTCGCTGCATGTCACGTGCCCGCGCCTGTTCGTACTCGGACCAACCGCCGGAAAACTCGGTCACGTGGTGTGTCCATTCGTCCAGCTCGACGATGCGGTCGACCGTATGGTCGAGGAAGTCGCGGTCGTGAGACACGAGCACCGCGGCCGCAGGTAGCCGCACGATCGACCGTTCGAGCCAGTCCAGACCTGCGAAGTCGAGGTCGTTCGTAGGCTCGTCGAGCAGGAAGACGTCGAGCGGGCGGCGCAGGAAGCCCGCAAGCCGCGTCCGCGCCGCCTGGCCGCCCGACATGCCTTCGAGTGACGATTCCTGCGGCAGGTAGCCGACGGCGAGGGTCGGAGGCACGCGGCGGACCGTTCCGCCGTCGGGCTCCTCGAGTCCCGCCAGGATCCGTAGCAACGTCGACTTGCCGGCGCCGTTGGGGCCGACGAGTCCGATCCTGCTCTGTGGAGGCACCGCCAGCGTCACCTTGTGCAGGACGAGTTGTGCGGCCTGGTACTTCGTGATGTTTGCAGCGGTAAGCAAAGAGGACCTCCCTCGAGGCGAATCAACCGGGAATGTGCTTCGCCTAGGCCCTCATAGAGCGGCGCAGAGCGCCGGGCCTCATGTTAGTGCAGGGGGAGTGCCTTGCGAGCCAGCGCGGGCAGCACCTGCGAGGTGACCCAGACGGGCGTCGCGTTGTAGCGCAAGCTGTAGCGATAGCTCCCGTCGGCCCGGCGAAGCCTTGCGAGATACGTGAACGCGGCCCGTGGGAGTTTGACGCCGGCGGCGACGAACGCCTGGATCGCGACCGCCGTCGACTGAGCGTCGGAGCCACGACCGTGCGCGAGCTCGAAGCCGCCGTCCCGCCGCTCGAAGGTGCGCAGGAACGCGACCGCACGCGTCACCACCCCGCCGCGAACTCCCGCGGCCCGGACTGCCTGGATCGCGAACGCTGTGTCGTTCGAGTCCGGGGCGAGACCTCGTGTCCAGCTGAAACCGCCGTTCCGTGCCTGCGAGCGCAGGATGTAGCGAACGACCGTCGCCGGCGCGGAGCGCCGGGCCTGCCGTCTGGCGAGTACTGTCCAGACGGCCGCGTTCACCGCACGTGGGCGGGCAGGCAACCGGGCCAGTAACGCGTCTGGATCGCGGCCGAGCGCCGCCTCGGCGAGGGCGGCCAACGCGATCGAGGTCGGATTCGTGAGCGCGTCTTCGTGTGCGACGAGATAGGAGAGCGCACCGCCGGTGTCGGCGCCGTTCGCGCGAAGGGCGAGCGCAGCCCACGAGGTCAGCTCCGGGAACGAGGAACTGCCAGGCTCTGCAAAGCCACCGTCGGCCTGCTGCCGCGAGGCCAGATACGAGGCCGGAGTCGCCGCGACGGAGAGAGGTATCGCTAGACCCAAACGACCTCCGTCCGCAGCCGGCGCCCGTAGCGGTCGAGCAGACGGCGCAGCTCAGGACCCGCGGCGAGCGCGATCAAGACGTTTCCGATTGCGTGCGCAAGATCGAACGGGAGGCCTCGTGCATGGACGGCCGCAAACGTCTGCCAGGTGTGCTCGTCGTAGAAGGCGAGCCAGTTCCAGACGTCCATCGCGGCGCTGAATGCCAGCCCGAAGACGAAGCAGAACGCGGCCAGCGCGAAGCGGCGTTGCAGCAGCGGCGCTGCGAGCGCGCCGGCAACGCCGCAGGCGCCCCACGCGAGCATCTGCCATGGCGTCCACACACCCTGGCCGAGGAAGAAATTCGAGACGAACGCTGCGATCGCACCAACCGCGAACCCACTCCGCGCACCTAGCGCGACCCCCGTGACGATTGCAATCACCGTGACGGGCTGCACGCCGGGAATCGCCGCGAAGAGCACCCGTCCGGCCGCGGCCGCCGCGCCCAGGGTCGCGACGAGCGCGAGCTCCTTCGCGGAGTCCGGCCCGCTGTCGAGCCAGGCGCCTCCCGCCGCGAGGAGCGCGAATGCGAGCAGCAGCAGGGACAGCCCGTCGTGCGAGGGGTCCAGCGCGGCCCAGGCTGCAGCGGCGAAGGCAGCTGCTGCAGCGCCTGCGAGCATCGCCCTAGACAAGGACGGCCTCGCGTCCAAGCGTGATTGTCCGGTCGGCGACGGCGGACGCAAAGTCCTCGTCGTGCGTGATGACGAGCGTCGCGCGCACTCGCGCCTCGCTGTGCAACAGCCCGGCCAGCTTGGCCTTGCGCTGCGGGTCGACGCCACGTGTCGGCTCGTCCAGCACGAGCAGGTCGGGCTCCGTCACGAGCACCGACGCGAGGGCCAGCCGCTCCCGCTCGCCGCTCGAGAGATCGCGAGGATGACGACCCGCGATGCCACTGAGGCCGACGTCCGCAAGCGCGCGTCGCGCGCGGGCACGGTCGCCTCCAACACCGAGCGCCACCTCCTCGACGGCCCGCTCCCGCACGGCGTAGCGACCGGGGTCCTGCAACAGCATCGCCGACCGGCCGGCCCGCATGACCGTTCCCGCGTCCGGCTCAAGCAGGCCTGCGGCAAGCTTGGCGGCGGTCGTCTTGCCGGCGCCGTTCGGGCCTGCCAGGGCCACGATCTCGCCGCGCCGGAGCTCGAGATCGAAGCCGGACAGGACAGGGAGGCCCTCGTCGTATGCGTAGTGCACGTCGCTCAGGCGGCAAACGACGTCGCGCAAGGACGAGTCGCGGTCGCGGGGCGGAAGCTCCAGCCAGGCCGCGTGCTCCTCCGCGAGCCACTGTGCCGCGTTCGCCACCGGCGCATCGAAAGCGAGGCGGCCGTCGTCGAGAAACAGCACGCGGTCGGCATATTCGAGCACGCGTCGCGGCCGCTGTTCCGCGATCACAGTTGCGACGCCGGATCGCGCGACGAGCTCGAGGAAGGCATCGGCACCGTCGCAATCGAGCTGCGACGTCGGTTCGTCGAGCAGGAGGAGTTGCGGGCGAAGCGCGAGCGCAGCAGCGAGAGAGACCCGCTGGAGCTCACCGCTCGAGAGCTCGGCGAGCGGACGCTCCGAGAGGTGAGCCGCCCCGACCGCATCGAGTGCCTCCCGCGCGCGCGGCAGGATCGCGCCGGACACCGTGCCGACGTTCTCGAGGCCGAACGCAACCTCGCGCAGCACGTGCGTGAGGACGATTTGCTGCTCCGGATCCTGGAAGACGGTCGCAACCGTGCCGGCAAGCTCGGCCGGACGCACGCTCCGTGTGTCGCGGCTCCCGACCTCGACGAGGCCCTCGAAGCGGCCGCCGTGAAAGTGCGGCACAAGGCCTGCGAACGACCGCAGGAGCGTCGACTTCCCCGAACCGGACGCGCCGAACACCGCGACGATTTCGCCCGGTTCCAGCTCGACCGACACGTCGCGTAGCGCCGGGGCAGCAGCGTCCGGGTACGTGAACGTGAG